>Ga0315275_10001493_pt1 | contig 20644 bp, 16 predicted proteins | sample YL17G03_0_MG_FD_205557 | JGI IMG/M metagenome (GOLD analysis project Ga0315275, IMG submission 205557) | Sediment microbial communities from Yellowstone Lake, YNP, Wyoming, USA - YL17G03_0 | ecosystem: Environmental > Aquatic > Freshwater > Lake > Sediment | place: USA: Wyoming | collected...
ACGAGCCGGGCAAGCGAATGGTATGACGGAAACTGGGCCTCGAGTTTCAGCTGGGTTCGTCACACACGGCAGCCCTTCGCGGCGATGGGAGTCGGCCCTCGTATGGGGTTCGAGGCCGCTGACGTCATCCCGGGCCGTGTGATCGAAGGCGTCCCTGCGGAGTTCTTCGAAGATGTCCTTTCCGGCATGTTTGTGGGTTGGCTGCACTTGAACTCCGGGTATCTCGTGCAAATGCAGTGTGGGACCGGCAAGCTGATTCTCACAACATTCCCTCTGGCGGATCAGGCGCAGATGAACCCGTATGCGCGAGCGTTGCTCGGGCACCTGGTTCGGTATGCTGCATCATCGCTATGTGCGCCGCGGTATTCCTGGAAATCACCGTAGCGTCAGGAAGTTGCGTATCAGTTCAGCAATTCTTTCTATGATGTTCACGATGTCAGGAGGCCGTCTGCATGAACACACAGATTGTCGAAAAAGCCATCGAGGAAGGGAATGGCGTTTTGCGCCTGGATCCTGCCTGGGTTGCACGGTCCTTCCTTGCGCCGGGGAGGCGCCTCGGGCTCGACGAGAGCCAGTATGAGCTTGGCGAGCGCGGAGGTATCTGCGAACGCTGGATTGCGTCAACTACAAAAGCCGACAACAAGGTCAGCGTTCCCGATGAGGGGCTGAGTTTCCTCCGCCTCGAATCAGGTCACCGGATGACGCTGAAGGAAGCGGTGGACATCGCCGGGACGATGATCATGGGTCGGGAGTATGCGCGCACGCATGCGACGCTCGACCGCCTCGCGAAGATCTTCGACTATGGCGACCGTTTGCCCTTTCATCTCCACCAGATGAAACAGCACGCAGCGCTTGTCGGGCGGAATTCCAAGGAGGAGTCCTACTTCTATCCGGAAGACCTTGACATGGGGCCACATCCGGAGACATTCCTGGGCGTCCATCCCTACATCACGAGGGAAAAAAAGCACGACCTGCTGCTCCCCCATCTCCAGCGCTGGGATAGCGATCTGATTCTGCAGCATTCCCGGGCCTATCTGTTGCTGCCGGGGGATGGCTTCCACACGCCGGCAGGAGTGGTCCATGCGCCGGGATCAGCCCTGACCGTCGAGCTCCAGGAAGACTCCGACGTTCTCGCCATGCTCCAGGCGAAGGTGGGGGACCGGTGGATTGACAAAGAACTCCTGTTCAAAGATGTCCGCCCCGAAGACCGGGCCCGCCATGGCGAACGAATTATTCTGGACATGATCGACTGGGAAACCTGCGGAGATCCGCTGTACTACGAGAACCGCCATACACCACCAATACTGATTCCGGAGAAGGTTCAGCCCGGTGGGTATGAGGAATGGATCTTCTACAACACCAGACGGTACAGCGGGAAACGCCTGGTCGTGAAGCCAGGTCTGACGTACACCAGCACTGATGCCGGCGTGTTCAACGTCCTCGTGTGGAAGGGGAGAGGCGAATTCGACGGCCACGTCATCGAGGGGAGAAATCCGATGCTGGACGAGTTGCTTGTCTGTCATGACAGAGCCGTCGCGCCGATTCAGGTACGGAACACCGGTCGCGAGGAGCTCGTGATCTTCAAGTTTTTCGGGCCCGACATCAATACTGACGTGCCGATGCTTGTGAGAAAAACCATCTCCTGACGGGAAACGCGTACAATAGCACAGGACATATCAACCACGACCGGGGTTCTATGGGCAGGGTACTCGTTCTGTACGACAGCGCAACCGGCAACACGAAGCAGATGGCGGAACTCGTCGCACGCGGGGCCGGCAGCGTTGCGTCCACCGAGGTCCGACTGAGGTCGGTCGACGATGTCACGACCGATGATGTGCTCTGGTGCGATGGGATCGCGCTCGGTTCCCCGACGCATGAGGGACTGCTCTCCTGGAAGATGAAACGATTCTGGGACGAATGTGTCGACCCCCTGTGGGGAAAGATCGACGGAAAATTCGGGTGTGCGTTCTCGTCGTCGGGAGGGTGGGGCGGGGGGAATGAGATTGCCTGCCTGTCACTCCTTATTGTCCTGATGAACTACGGCTTTCTCGTCTTCGGTCTGCCCGACTATGTGGGTAAGCAATACACGCTGCACTACGGTGCTGTTGTCTCCGGCGAACCCCGGAAGGAGGAGGAGCGTGCAGCCTGCGAGCGGCTCGGCCAGCGGCTGGCACAGTGGATTGCAGTATTTGTGGACGGCAGGCGGTCGGAGCACCCTAGAAGATAGGGGGGACAGAGAACAGGCGCCGTTTGGATGCGGCGCCTGCATCGTGTCAAGCAATCCCCCAATCGCCCGGCCTCGTGGTTCCGCGCGGACTATCTCACCAAAGGGGTCTGGGATGCAATCTGAACCTCGATCAAAAGCTGGATCTGGTTCTCCATCTGGAAGAACAAAGCTGCGACCTTGGGGGAAGTTGCCTTGGAAATCTTCTTGAAGTACGTCTTGCGCAGGTCCAGCTGATCCCCTCGAAGCTTGAAATTCCTCTTCATCAAATCCTCGGCCATGGCGTTCGTGAGGTGGTCATGTGCTCCTGTGTAGTCCTGCAGGAGCTTGATCACTTCATCACCGATTTTCGAGAGCTTGAAGTCGTATTCCCTGTACAGAGGCCAGAACGCAATTGAGTCTTTCGCGCTCAAGCCGAGTGTCCGCGTATAGAGTTCGACTTTTCCTGTGCGGAGGTCACTCCTGAGGAGCTCGACATACCGATCGAGACCTTTGGTCCCGGTCACGGAGGATGTATCCTGGGCGGCAACCGAAACGACGGTCATAACCGCCAACGCGGCAATCATCAATGATTTCATGCGTAGTTCCTTCTGCGGTTATTGCGTGATATATGCGTAGGAGAGTCCCACGTTGAGGGTGAAGTACTGATTGGTACCGACATAGGTCGATGTCCCGCCCGACGGCGTGAGATTGTAGTACTGTGAATCTTTGACCATGTTGTACCGGATTGCCACATCGACCGAGACGTCTTTGCCCGCCGGGAAGAGGAACCCTACGCCCAGATTGAAACCCGGCTCGCTTCTGAAGGAAGAGCTCGGGGAGTATTGTGTTACGGCGCCCGCCGGGCTCGTGTAGGTTCCGCCATCAAACTTCTTTGAGTACATGTACAGACCAAACTCCAGAATGCCGTACGGCTTGAACCCTTCCTTGGCCGGGACGAATTTTACACCGAGCACAATGGGGTACGCAATGATGCTCCCGGAGACATTGTACGTACCCGTTTGACCGTTCGAGGCTGCGGACTGGTTGATGCCCTGGTTGTCGAGGCCCATGCGCATGTAGCCGAACGTCAGCTCGTATCGCGTCGTGCTCCCGGAGGTCATGAAAAAACCGAGGTTGGCACCGTAGCCGGTGTTGAAATTCTCGCTGTAGGTTCCGACGGGGAACGCCGCCATCGCGCTGACATCAGTCCCGTAGCTGTTCTGGGCGAGGGAGGCTGCCGAGGCGATGAGGAGTGTGAGGAGAACGCCAATCGTACGCATCATGTATTCAACCTTTCTCTGGAAGATGCATGTGGTGTAATCATGAGGAACGCCGGACACGTTCGCTGGTGTCCCCCGGCGGGCAACGTTTGAAGGACGCAAAAGATCATCCGAAAATCAAGACCTCGCTCTCTGCGTGCCGTCCGGCTTGGACTCCGACCTGTGGTTGATTCTCCCCCTGGGGCTTCGTAACTTGATAAAATATTCTGAAAGACCACCGTACCCATCCCTGTGAGCCTCAGCAGCCGGAGATATCAGACGTTCCCTCCTGATCACACCGGACCCGGTTGCCCCTGCCGGTGCCTGTTCGTTTACCGCGGTCGGGGGGCAATTGTGCGGCTGCCGGTTTTTGTACTCGCCATCGTTCTCCTCGCGTTCTCCCCATCGCTCCTCACCGCGCAGGATGAATACACGGTCGCCAAGGTCGAATTCTCGGGCAACCGGGAGTTCTCCGACGGCAACCTCACTGAACTTCTTGCGCTCTCGGTACCCGACTGGGTAGGGCGAACGATCCTCGGGAAGGATGCCAGCAGGATCACGCAGGACGAGGTGGACCGGTTCGCGCACATTCTCCGCAATTACTACCAGCGAGAAGGCTTTCTGTATGCGGATGTCGCGGGGAGCGTGAATGATGTCGACGAGGCAGCCAGGACCCTCAAACTTCACTTTGATGTCCGTGAAGGACTGCCCATCATGATCGACACCCTTTCCACGTCGGCCGTGGCTGACTCCGCGTACGATACCGTGAGGGTCGCCGGAATCATAGACGAAGCTGTGTCCCTCTTCAACCTCAAGCCCGGCATGCGGTTCAGGGACGAGTCTATCGGACAGGATCGCGACACCCTGATGCAGACCTTCGCAAGGAACGGGTATCCGTATGCCACGGCGGCTGAGAAGATCCGTGTCCACACAACGGATTCGACAGTTGCCGTCGTCTGGGAGGTCAGGCCCGGTCCCCTCAGCCGGTTCGGGGATGTGACGTTTCAGGGAAATGAGCATGTCTCCGACGAGATCGTTCAGCGGCGACTCGCGTTCGAGGTGGGGGATGTCTTCAACGTTCAGAAGGTCAAGAAGTCGCAACGCGATCTGTACGATCTTGGTGTGTTCCAGATTGTGAGCTTCAAGGCGCAATTCGACCGCCGTCTCGAAGATACTGTTCCCATCGATGTCACGCTGCAGGAGGCGCCCCTCTTCAGCACAAAATTCGGTGTGGGATACGGCACCGAGGACAAGTTCCGGGCGTCGGTCGACTTTCGCGTGCGCAGGTTTCTCGGAGGCGCGAGAACGCTGCTCGTTCGCCTCAAACGGTCGGCCCTCCAGCCATACTATGTCAGCCTGAGCCTGACCCAGCCGGATGTCCTCTTTCGGCTCACGAGTCTCACGGTCAATCCCTATGCCCTCCGGCAAATCGAACCTGCGTACAGCGCGGACCGGTGGGGTGCGAATCTTGTCTTAAGCTATCCTTTTGCGCTGTACACAGATGCCTCCATGACGTACAATCTGGAGCGGGTGAAGCAGGACTCGAGCGCCGGAAGCGGTCTCGAAAGCTCGGGCGAAGAGACGAAGAGTCTCTACAATAAATCGAGTCTCACGTTTCTCCTGAGGTATGATTCCTCGAGACCCCTCTTCGATCCCTCACAAGGCATCTATGTTGCCCTCGCCGTCCAGGTTGCCGGATTGTTCCAGCCCCCTTCCAACAACTATATAAAGATCCCGCTGGATCTGAGGGCATACCGCCTTTTGTCGGGGTGGCTTGTTGTCGCGGTGCGCCTTGCCGTCGGGACGATCGTCGCCCCGGCGGAGGATGCTTTCATTCCGATCGAGGAGAAATTCTACGCGGGAGGCGCCTCGTCAATCCGCGGGTTCGAACGCTCTTCTGTCGGTCCCCTTGATGCTGACGGCAACCCCGTCGGAGGGAACAGTGGCCTGATCGGATCATGCGAGTTCCGGGTCCCGATCATAGAATCATTTGGAGCCGTGGTTTTTTCGGACTTCGGTAACGTCTGGGCCACTTCCCTGACGTTCAAGCCGGGGGATCTTCGTTTTTCAGCCGGCGCCGGCTTGCGTTATGAGACGCCCATTGGCCCGGTACGATTTGACGTGGCGATCCCTGTGCCGAAGGCGGGGTTGCCGGTGCAATACTACTTCACGCTGGGACATGCGTTTTGAGCGACGGATGCGCAGATTCCTGAAATATTGCCTGGTTGCGATCGGACTGCTGGCGGTCTTTGCCGTCCTCCTGGTCATTGTCACCCAGACCTCGTTTTTCCGCAAATGGCTTCGTGATCGGATTGTCGCTGCCGTCCCTGCTACAGGGGCGGATTTCACGATCGGGGCGATCGAGGGGAACCTCGTTACCGGATTCGAACTCCGGGATATCCGCCTCGAAAGGAAGGGTGAACCGCTCGTTCGGATACCTCGCATTGCAGCCTCCTATACCCTGCACGGCCTGATCCGTCGTGAGATCCATATCCATTACCTTGAGATCGATTCACTCTCCATGGTCCTGCGCCAGGACGATGACAGCACATGGAATATCGCGGACGTGTTCAAGGGGGAACCCGCCCGCCCAGAGACGGTGTCTGCGCCCATGCCCGACTGGACCATCATGGTGGACAGGCTCTCCCTGAATCACTGGAATGCAGAGATCGCCCCCCTCGATACGACAGGTCCGATGCCGCGAAGGCTTGTTGATTTCACAGCTCAGATGCGCGGATCGTACGCCTCAGACAGGCAAGCGCTCACTATAGAGGATCTTTCGCTCCGTGCCGGCAGTCCTGAGGTCGTCGTCGCGCATCTCGCGGTTCAACTCGAGCGAACAGCACGGCGCATCCGCGCCACAGGGCTCAACGTTCAGACCAACCGCAATCGGTTCCGGGGAGATGCATCGCTGGCCGCCGATCCGGCTCTGCTGACGGCGGATCTCGTTACCGATCCTCTCGACCTCTCCGAGTTCGCTTTTCTCCTGGGCGGGTTCACGCTACGCGACCGACCTGTGCTCACTCTGCATGCTGCGTACGATGGGAACATCCTCCACGCCACTGTTGCCTCGGTGAGACGGGATGAGCGGATCGAGGTGGAGGGGGAAATGACGCGACAGCCCGACGGTGACCGTTTCTCGGCCGACATCAGGCTTACCAATGCCGACCTGGCTCCCTGGATCGGCGAGCCGGCTCTCGAAACGAAGCTCCATGGTCGCGTCCGGGGTTCCGGCAGACTCTTCCATGGCGGAGGTATACGGGTGCAGGCGTCGGTGACGCTTCGAGAGTCGCGCCTTGTGAGACGGTCTGTTGACTCAATAAACGTTACCGCGCAGTATGATCGCGGTGATGTGAGCGGAACATTTGACGCATCGGGGGGATTCGGAGAGCTCCGCGGGCGGACGGACATCACGGGACTCCTGACCTCTCGTCCGTCGTTTGCTGTTGTCCTGTCGACGGAAGGCTTCAATCTGGCGCCGGTGCTCGAGGATCCCCGCCTGCAATCGAACCTCCGATTACATCTGGAAGCAAGCGGTCAGGGAGCGAGCTTCTCGACCCTGACAGGCCGCGCAGTTCTCTCCGCTGTGCGCTCGTCCATCACGGGTTACGACATCGATACGCTGTACACCGATCTGTCGGCGGAGCATCGGAGGTTCGTCATCGACACATTGTACGGCCGCACCCCCGCGGTTGAGCTCTCCGCTTCGGGCCTCGTTGATCCGGCGGCGTATTCCCGCATCGATTTCGGGGGGAGCCTGCTCAACACAATTTCCATCGGCAGGGCAATCGGCATCGACACGCTGCTCGCCTCCGGCAAATGGAGCGGGTCCCTCCGCGGGACACTCGACACGCTCACCGGCGTCAGTGATATTGCGCTCCGGGACATTCATCTCAAAGGAGTTTCTGCCGGGCGCGGGATGGTGAGCGTGAAACTTGACCGTCGGTCCCCGGACATAAGCGTGAACGCGAATGCTGCATTCGACTCGCTTCGCTATGGCGAGTGGGTCCTTGACAGCCTCCTGGTCGATGGCGCGTACGTGCCCGGTCAGGTTGCGGCGACGGTTGCAGCGTTCTCCGGTGATTCACTGGAGGTCCGGTCTCGCGCGAAGATCGTCCTGGACTCCACTGTCACCGTTGCGCTCGAAGATCTTCTTATGCGATTCCGTGAGCTTTCATGGCGTACCCCGCATGATTCAGCGCGCGCCCGTTTCAGCCGGGACGGGCTCGAGATCAGGAATTTTGCGCTGACGTCGGGGGATCAGTCGATCCGGGCGGAGGGTATGCTCACAAGTACTCCGGGCGAGAGTCTGCACGTTGACGCGCGTCAATTCCGACTTCAAACCCTTCAGCAGATGCTGCCGTCATTGCCATCGATCGGCGGTTCTCTCAATCTTGACTTCACCATGCACGGTTCCACGACGGCTCCCCAGTTTTTCTCCACGTTCACGCTGTCAGACCTCCGCTATGACACGGTAGCTCTGGGCAGCATCAATGGAACTGCTGGCTACCGTGATTCCACGGCGACCTGGGGTATCCAGGCCCTCCTGCCGCAGGGGAACAGCTTCCTTGTGGAGGGATCGCTGCCGTTGAGCGTAAGCCCCGAAGACGGGACGACTCGCATCAGCAGGTCGAGGCCGCTTCAGCTCCATCTGAAGACCGATTCCCTCGATTTGTCGAGGATGCGCGTGCTCTCCAAAAAGATCTCGGATGTCCGCGGGAAGCTGAGTGCGGACTTTCTGATGAGCCGGACCGGCGCCAAAGCCACGATGACCGGATCGCTCGCGGTCCGCGATGCCGCCGTCCGGAGCCCGCGCCTCGGCATCGACTACCCGAGCATCACGGCGACGGTCCGCGCCGATGGGGATCTGGTTGTCCTTGAGGAGCTCGCGATCAGGAAGGGTGTCGGCACACTCATTGTCAAGGGCACTCTGGGGTCGGCGGAAGCTTTGTTGCAGGGCTTCCTTGAGCCGCTGGATCTTCAGCTGACCGCGAAGAAGTTCGAGGCGCTCAAGTCCCGCTATTTCCAGGTCGATATGGACGGAACTGCAGGTGTGAAGGCGACGCAGGCCCAAATAACCCTCGCAGGCGATCTTCTGGTCAATCGTTCGTTGTGGAACCCGGCTGCACTGAAACAGTCGCCGACGGATGACGAAGGCGGTCAACGCCCGTTGCTGGTGGAGGCAACTCGCAAGGACACACTCCGCGTTGGGCCGGCGGACACGACCCGGCAAGCGATCGCCCGTTTTGACCGGCCGGTGAACGGCAAGGTCCATTTTACCATTCCGCGGAACACCTGGGTGGAAAGCCCGAACCTGCAGATGGAACTCGCCGGAGATGTCGATCTGGTGTTTACGGATTCACGGCTGGAGCTCTTCGGGTACGTGGACGTTCTCCGCGGATTCTATGCGATGACCGGCGTGAATCTTCAGTTCAAGGGGGGCCGCGTCAGGTTTACCGGGGGCGAGGAGTTCAACCCGAACCTGGACCTCACGCTGGCGCACGAATTCCGCACCGGCAGCGGTCCGAAATCCATCGTCCAGGTGAAAGTCTCCGGCACTGCAAAGGATCCCATTCGACAATATACGCTGGACGGGCAGCCCATTACCGAAGACCAGGCGTTCTCGTACATTCTGTTCGGGTCAGCCGGCGGCTCGCTCTCCGCCGGCCAGCAGAGTCAGGCATCGGGGACCGGGAACCAATTCATGGAGAATCTGACGTCGAACATGGCGTCCACACAGCTCTCGGCAACGGTGGGTAAGTCGCTCGGACTGGATGTTATCCAGGTAAAAGGCGAAGACAACTGGTCGAAGACCTCCTTCACTGCGGGTAAATATGTGACGAACAGTCTCTTCGTCAGCTACGAGAAAGGTTTCGGCAGCTACGACGCCAACGAAGTTGCCCCCGAAATATTTACGCTCGAATACCAGATTCTCAGGTACCTCTGTCTCCAAATGATAGGCGGGAACGATCCCCACCGCTCCGGCATGGATGTGATTGTCAAACTCGAATGACAGTCCGCCGACACCTCCCTCCTCGATGCAGAGCCGGGCCGTTCGTGCAGTTCCCCGTACCACGCCGTCCGTGTTGAATATTCGTTGCGAAATTGGTATCTAGAATACTGCGATCCGCCGTCCGGCGCGCCTCACACTGCCCGCGCTCGTCAATTGCGTTGTTCCGGTCGGGTTTCACGGAAATTCTCCTACGAATACAGGTGCCCTTGATAGCACGAGGTAAAGTCAAGCTGGCAGCCAAAGGGTTCTTGCTGGTGTTCCTGCTCTGTTGCAGCAGTCTCGCAACCGCTCAGAACACAACGAACCAACTCTGGCCGGAAATTGACTACTGGATCTACTTCCCCGACAGCTGGCGGCTCCTTCTATTCGGTACGGTCAGTCGCGCCCGGGAGACACCGTTTCTTGACGGAGCGCTGGCGGGCTACATTGACAACACGATCCAGACAAATTCCATTGCCGAGGGTTCCTCGGTGATCCTGCGGACAGGGTATATGCGTGTCGTGACGCTGACGGATACCGACGAACGCACACACGAGAACAGGCTCAATCTCGATGCAATACCGAGGGTGTATCTTGCGACGGATCTTCTCATGAGCGTGAGGCTCCGGGCAGAACTGAGGTGGATAGAGGGCGATTTCTCCACCCGCTATCGCCCGCGACTGAGAGTGGAGTACCCCGTTATTCTCGAGGGACGGCGCTTCACGCCGTACCTCCAGGGCGAAGGGTACTACGACACTCGCTACGACGCATGGACCAGGAACACGATCACCGGGGGCGTCGAAATTGTTCTTTCCTATCTGTTCATGCTTGATGTCAACTTCACCCGTCAGACTGACGTGCGCGACGGGAGCATCTCCCACGTCAATGCGATAGGGCTGGGTTTGAATATCTATCAATGATGATATGTCAAAGGAGTAATCAATGTATAAAGTCGTTTTGCTGAGGCATGGTGAGAGCACCTGGAACAAGGAGAATCTCTTTACCGGTTGGACTGATGTGGACCTTTCCGACAAGGGTGTCGAGGAGGCCAAAGATGCCGGCCGGGTTCTGAAGAAGGAAGGATATGCGTTTGATGTTGCCTACACCTCGGTTCTGAAACGAGCCATCCGCACGCTCTGGCTCGTCATGGACGAAATGGACCTGATGTGGCTACCCGTCTACCGTGACTGGCGTCTGAACGAACGCCATTACGGCGCTCTCCAGGGGTTGAACAAGGCCGAAATGGCGACGAAATATGGGGAGGACCAGGTGAAGCTCTGGCGCAGAAGCTACGATGTCCGGCCGCCGGCCCTCGAGGAGGGGGATCCGAGAAACCCCGCGAACGATCGCCGGTACCAGGGTTTGAAGAAGGAGCAGATCCCCCTCGCGGAGTGCCTGAAAGACACGGTGGCCCGATTTCTCCCCGCCTGGCACGAAGTGATTGCCCCGATGGTGAAGTCCGGCAAACGTGTCCTGATCACCGCTCACGGCAATAGTCTCCGTGCGCTCGTGAAGTATCTCGACAATATCCCCGACCAGGAAATCGTCGGTCTCAACATCCCGACAGGGATGCCGCTAGTGTACGAACTCGATGACACATTGCGGCCGATTCGGAGGTACTACATAGGCGATCCCGAAAAGGTCAGGCAAGCGATGGAAGCGGTTGCCAGTCAGGGAAAGGCAAAAAAATAACAGTGCACCGTACACGCAGGGAGGCGCCATGCGAATTCGTACAATGATGCTCGGGTTGTTTTCCGTAGTGATGCTCGCATATCTGCTGAATGCCTGCTCCTCGTCGGGATCGGCGGTGGAGAAACGATGGAAATCGGCGACGGCGCCGGCGGAGGGTTTTCGCAAACCGGTGATCATCGTGCTCACGGGGAACCGGATTCAACGGGCACGGCTGGAAAAGGACATCATCGCCCGTCTGGCCGACAAAGGAGCCACGGCATTCGCCGGGACGGACTTGATTCCCTCCTCGGTCTTCGACCCTGAACAGAAGCAGAAGCTGGAGAACGAGACGGTAAAGAAGGCTGTGGTGAAGATCCTCGCGGAGCAGGGCGTTGATGGGGCGCTGTTGGTCAGGTCCCTCGGATTGAACGACGATGAAAAATACCTGGCAGGCACGACCAGCTACGCTCCCGGTGCCTATGGCAACCAGATGTACGGATACTGGTTCTCATCCTATGCATCGTCGGGGACGCAGGCGGCCTGGGTGAGCGCAAACGTCGCCTCTGTTCTCTCGAATTTCTACACCGTCCCGGGGGAAGCGATGGTTCTGACGTTGCGGATCAAGATCCAGGCCGGAGCCTCGTTCGAAAAGATGTCACAAGCCTATGCCGCGACGCTCGTAGAGGCACTTCTTGAAGAGGGGATAGTCGCAAAGTAACGTTGCAGCGCTGTTGCGCGAGGAGTCCGGCGTCAGTGAAGAGGGACCGCCACCCGGTACCAGTCAAGGACGGTGGTCAGGTCCTCGCTGGCCCCATGCGAGACGACGACCAGGCTGTCCGTGTCCCGGCGGACCGTAAGGAAGTGAAACATCGGCTTTTTCATTGATGCGGAAATGTCGGCATAGTCCATCTCTTTTCCCTGTTTGAGAGGCTGCTGCAGTCCTCCCCCGCCCCCGATCACCAGAAAATCCTTCCCGTTGAACCTGAAGTGCTCAAATGCATGCGCATGGCCGCTCACGAAGAGGCGGCACTTCGGGGTTGCCATGAACCTTACCACAAACTGTTGCTGGGCCTCCGGATTGGGCCCGACGACAGTACTGTTCGAGTAGGGAGAGTGGTGGCAGCTGACGATCACCGTGCGGACTGCCGGTTCGCGCTCCAGCGAGTCGAGCGCCGACTGGTACCACGCCTGCTGGAATTTCTTTTCGTTCGCAGACAACGCGTTGAAATTAGAATTCATCAGAACAACAGCAACGGAATCCACGGTCCTCACGTAGCCGGTGCGCACGTAATCGGGGAATCGCGCGAGAAACCGTTCCTCGCCTGATTTGGAAAAGAACATCACGTCATGGTTGCCCATGATTCCGTAGACGGGAATGCCGTTTTTCCGGAGCGTCGCGAGATACGAGTCGATGTCGCTCCACGACGACTCGTGGAAGCCAAGTGACACCACGTCGCCGAGGACGAACAGAGTCGCCGGCCGCATGGAATTGATGGCGGAAAACAGAAATGCGGTTGCCTCGGTATTGTTGCGCTCCTTCAAGGCAAGTGTTTCAAAAATGATGGGCGCCTGGGTGTCGCTGATGAACGCAAGGGTGACGCGGGATGAGTCCCTCGTCGTGATCGTCCCCTCGACGTTCGATCGTCCTGCAGCAGCCAGCGAGAACGGAGCAAAGGCGCACGCCACCGATACGGTGATCAGCGCGCGAAGAAGCACTCGTCGACATCTGCTCCCTTGTGTAGTGTCAAATGTCTGTCTGTGAATCGCTGGTTCTCCCGGCAATGGTTTCTGATCCTCCTGTGATTTGTTCCTTGGCTTCTCTGTAAGAACGATGTCCCACCGCGGAATGTTCCCTCTCTCAGGTCGCTTTCCCCTCGGAGCGGAGTGCCGCAAGGACGCTGTGTTTGCGTCCGTAGCTGAAGTAAATCACGAAGCCGATCAGCAACCAGATGATCAACCGCCACCAATTCTCCACCGGGAGCGAAAACATCAGCAGCAGGCAGGTGAGGATGCCCAGGATCGGCACAAGGGGAACGAAGGGCGCGCGGAAAGGCCGCTCGGCTTCGGGGTTGGTACGCCTCATGATCAGGACGGCAGTGCAGACGATCACGAAGGCGAGCAGTGTTCCGATGTTCACCAGCTCGGCCAGCACGCGTAGCGGGAGGAGCGCCGCCAAAATTGCGACGAACAAGCCTGTCAGCATCGTGGACTTCCAGGGCGTTCGAAAGCGCTCGTGCACGGCGCCGAAGAAACTCTTGGGAACCAGACCGTCGCGCGCCATTGCCAGCAGCACGCGCGGCTGGCTCAGCATCATGACCAGGAGTACGGAGGTGATGCCGGCGATGGCTCCGAGGGAAATCACGAACTGGGCCCATGGCAGCCCGACACGGGCGAATGCATTCGAGACAGGAGCGTTGATGTCGATTTCGTTGTACGGCACCATGCCCGTGAGTACCGCTGACACCGCAATGTAGAGAATGGTACACACAATGAGCGAGGAGATGATGCCGATGGGAACATCCCTTCTCGGATTCCGTGCCTCCTCAGCGTGGGTCGAGACGGAATCGAACCCGATATATGCGAAGAAGATCGTGGCCGCTCCGGCCAGCATCCCGAGTGCGGTCCCGTCGGGATTGGTGACGCCGAATACCGTTTTCCCGAAGAAGCTCACCCCTCCCAGGCCGAACGGAGCGAACGGCACCCAGTTCGCAGGGTTGACGTAGAACGCGCCCAAACCGATCACAAAGAGGACGATGACCAGCTTGATCCCGACCATCGTGGCATTGAACGTTGCACTCTCACGGATCCCTTTGACCAGAATGGCGGTGACGATTGCGGTAATGACGATGGCGGGGAGGTCGATGATGGAACCGGTGGCGACAAAGTGCCCCAGCTCGGTATTGTAGTCGAACGGAGCAAACGTGAGCGCTTTCGGCAGATGAATACCGAGGATCCCGATGAAGTCCTGAAAGTAATGCGACCACCCGTGAGCGACGGTGGCCGATCCGACGGCGTATTCCAGAATCAGGTCCCACCCCATGATCCACGCAAAGAGCTCGCCCAGGGTTGCGTACGCATACGTGTAGGCCGACCCCGCGACGGGGACCATCGAGGCGAATTCCGCGTAGCAGAACGCGGCGAAGACGCACGCCATGCCGGCAACCACGAACGAGAGGGTGAGCGCCGGGCCTGCTTTGTCATGCGCGCCGATCCCGGTCAACACGAAGATGCCGGTCCCGATGATTGCTCCGATGCCGAGGCTGGACAACGTCACGGGCCCGAGGATGCGTCGTAATCTGTTCTCCCCTTTCATCTCCTCCAGCAACATTGCGAGTGGCTTCTTTGCGAACAGTGGGTTTCCCATCAATCATTACTCCGTTTGGTTAGAATATGTTCTGCCAAGAGACTCTCGCAAGGCGGAGCACGCGGCCGGAGAAACGAGCCGGCATGCAGTCGGACTGTTCCCCGGCGGCGTATGGAACCGCCGGGGTGCGGTCCTTGTCCGGGTACTTCCTACATATTGAGAAGATACTTGAGAAGGAAAAGCAGAGCGATGGTGCCGAGGATAAAACCTGCAACAACCAGAAATACGTTCTTCCCCGATTGGGTCTCGTTGGGTTGCGTCTGCTGCGTGGCCATGATGGTCTCCTGCAATGGGATTCTCAAAAAGTGATGCATCTGTCATGGATGAGAATGTCACTGGAGGATTCAGAATGCCGAGGCCGTTGTTTGCGTGAAGACAAGATGGGCTTCGAGCGGCGGTACGTCATGGGTCGTCAGGATCGTCAGGACGTGCGGACGAGATATCGGATACGATACGGCAAGGGGAATACCGGCGACCGAGTGGAGCTCATCGAACCCCGCGTGTTTCGAGTGGAATGGGGGGGATATGAGATACTCGGACGAGACGGGGACGAGACGTTCGTCGGACGAAGCCGCAGTGCCCGCAGGGCGGAGCGGGCTCGCCAGGAGGTTCGCCATCAGGACGAGGCCGAGCACCGTAAAGAGCACCCTGTGGGAGGTCAAGGCCATCATCCAGCGCGTCCGTTTTTCCGAATGGGATTTCATAGAAATCATGTTGAAGATACGTTCTTTCGCCGAAAGACACAATGAGGTCACAAGGACGAAGGGCACTTGATTTTCCGCGCCTCCGTTAGTACCATTATGGTTAAGCACAACCCTTCTTTTCATCAACCACAATCGGAGTAGAAATGTTACAACGGTTCGCTCTTCTCCTGCTCATTCTTGTTCTTGTGTGCTCGGTCGGCGTGCAGACCGGTTCTTCACAGAATAAACCGATCCAGGTTGCGCTCTTCAACCCGATCCAGATCTTCCCGGAGGGATCATCGATCGGGGGTCTCCGGCTGGACATCATCTACGGCAAGAATGCCTCGGTGACCGGTCTGGACATCGGGCTCGTAAACATGCTCTCGGCTGATATGAAGGGGCTGCAATGGGGACTCGTCAGTGTCACCGACGGGAGCACGACGGGTCTTCAGTGGAATTTCGTCAGCAACACGAAGGGCAAGATGGAAGGACTGCAGCTGGGGTTCTACAATTCCGGCGGCCATGTCAGCGGAGTTCAATTGGGCTTCATCAATCACGCCGGCACGATGTATGGATTACAGATCGGCCTGGTGAATATTATCGATCAGGGAGGGATGTTCCCCTTCTTCCCGATCGTCAACTGGTCCTTCTAGCGCTGCAGGAGTTGTTGTGCGCGACCTGGCATGCCCTGGCACACTCCGGGGCATGCCAGGGGCTCCCCTCGATCCCGCCAAAAACAGGCGGGATGCTCATTCCAACATTGGTTTTACCCGCACTTCGTTTGGTAAAACCAGTTGGAATGGCACTAGGGAACGACGATGGTCTTCTCCGGGACCTCGTGAACCCATTCCCATTGATGCTGCAGCATCGGAGCCGCCGTGATGACTCCACCGAATCCCATAAACCGCTTCGTGACCATGTTGGAGGGCTGCAGCGTGACCTTTGACAGCGCCTTCAGGTACATCTTCACGCCGTAGGTCCCGGCGAGTGATGCAATCGCGTGGTTGAGTGCCCGCTGCCCTTTCAGGCTGCCGGCATACCGGCGGGCTGTCGTCATGAGGCTGTCGAATCCCGGCGCTCCATCCCTGCCGTTCTGCCGCTTGCCCAAGACCTTGAACACGGAGAAGCCTTCGCGGAGGTGAAAGGGTCCGACCACTTTGCCCGTATCCTGTGCCAGTGCCAGAAAGCCAAGCTGGGGAGAAGACGAGACACGGAAGAAGCCCGACTCGCCGCCACGCGTCGCCCACGCAGCGCGCTTCGATTCCTCTCGCGCGAGCGTCGCCATATCCTCTCCCTGCTCCAGTTGCTGAAGAGTGCGAACGGAAGCAGAGATGCTGTCCGACAGAATCTCACGGATATTCACCTCGTACGCCTGCCCGAGGTCGCTCCCCCGTTCGAGCAACAGGTCAAGCACATCCTGCTCGTCCACCGTCACCGTCCGGAGGATCTGCTGCATCATCAGCTGCGAGAGCCAGTGTGTTGTCCAGACATCCATGTCGTGCCGGTAGGTGTCCGTCATGTTCAGGTTGCGCTTCAGCGCCTCGCGGGACATCAGCTCGCCTTCGATGATCGTTTTGATCGCTCCGTTGAGATAGCTCCGGAAGTCCTTCTCTTCGAGCGTCGGGATGAGAGCCTCGGTCGTGCCGAATGCTTCGATGACTTCTCCGAGCAGCATGGGTCCGCTCTCGATGCGAATGAACGGCTCCCCGAGGCGGGGCCTGAACGTGAAGAGCAAGGTGTCAACAGTCTCCGCCAGGCGATACCCCTTTCCCTTCCGATACGATGACGGGTTTGCCGTCATGATGCCGTGCACCGTGGTGGCGAGGAGGTCGAACATTGCGGGGTCTGCCTCTGCCCTCTGGGGGGTAAGGATTTCGAGCAGGACCTTTCGAGAGATCTCCGTTTCCTGGCGCTTCCGGACTTCGCGTTCCACAAAACTCAAACGCTCGGTTGGATTCCGCTGGACGTACGCAGGGTTGCTCTTCCAACCGACCAGAGAGAGGACAAACCAGCCTTTGTTCGGCAAACGGATGGGCGAGGAAACGCGCGAGGTGTCGGTGAGCCCATAGGCCACATCCTCGATTTGCGGGTCGAGGTATCCAAGGTCCACGGTCACTGTATCCCATCCTGTGACCGATGAGGTGTCGATGTGGGCAAGCAGGCTGTCGATGCGTGGAGTTGCTTTGAGAGATCGGACGAGTTTCTCGCCGGCCGCGCGTGAGCGCACCGTGAAGAGCAGAATGTTCAGTTCGCGGGCGAAGCGCCTCATCGTCCGGCTGATCTCCTGCGGACTGACCTTGACTTTCTCCCTCACTTCACGGCGGTAGAGTTCGTCGCGCAGCAGGAGCTTTTCAAGGGTCTTGACCCGAAGCTGGGAGAGCGTATCGTTGCCGAGGCCTTCCTCCGCTGCCCGGAGGGCCAGAAGACGCTCCGCCACCATCGACTGCAGGGCTTGGACTTTGATGGTGTCGTGCAACGATTTCTGTTCCTTGCCCGGCCAGGGCATGAGCTCGACCCGTTCGATGAGGTCTGTGGCGGTGATGACCTTCGTGCCCACCTCTGCAAGGGTGTCCATGGGGAGGACCTCCCGGGGTTGGGCTTTGACGGGGCCGGAGAGGGTCAGGAAGAAGACAACCGGTGCAAGAATACATGTTCGGAACAACATTGATGGCGTCTCGCTTGGAGGAAGAGGGTTGCGACAACAAGTATACCGATTTTCCGTCATTGTTGGAAACACTTTTTGTGTCGTTGATGGCTTCCCAGTGCGCAAAGCATTCACCGTCGTGCGACTCTTGATTTCGGCCCGCACTTTTACCATCATGAATGTCACCACAGCATGCCTTCGCATACCGGGAGCCCATCATGAGTCGTCTGCTGCGCATTCTGCTTGTATTTCTGATCCTCGCTGTTCCATTCGTCGCGAGGTGCCAACCGACCGGCTCTCCTGCCGGCGGGATCGAGCGCCGCATCGATTCACTCATGGCGAAGATGACGCTTGAGGAGAAGATCGGGCAGTTGACGCAGTACAGTCCGACTGTAGAGCAGAGCGGCGGGAAGTCTGCGCTTTCGCCTGCACAACTGGCACTGGTGCGCGAGGGAAAAGTCGGGAGTTACCTGAATGTTACCGGCGCCACGCTCACCCGTGAGATTCAACGCACTGCAATCACCGAATCGCGTTTGAAAATCCCCATCATGTTCGGCCTCGACGTCATTCATGGTTTTCGCACGGTGTTCCCGATCCCGTTGGGGGAGGCGAGCACGTGGGAACCGGACCTGATCCGGAAGGCGGCGCGGACGGCCGCCCTCGAAGCGACCGCGGCAGGGATTCACTGGACCTTTGGGCCGATGGTGGACATCGCCCGCGATCCGCGGTGGGGCAGGATTGCAGAGGGGTCCGGGGAAGATCCCTATCTCGGTTCCCTCATGGCCGTTGCGTGCGTACAAGGATTCCAGGGGGATGACCTGGCGCTCACGACCAGCATGGTTGCATGTCCGAAGCATTTTGCGGCGTATGGCGGGGCCGAAGGCGGACGTGACTACAATGTCGTCGATATCTCCGAGCGGACCCTCCGCGAGATCTATCTTCCTCCGTTTGAATCCGCCGTACGCGCAGGCGCCGGGACAATCATGTGCTCATTCAATGAAATTGCGGGAACCCCGAGCACGGCGAACAGGCAGCTCCTGACGGATATTCTTCGCGGGGAATGGGGATTTGACGGTTTTGTCGTGAGCGACTGGGGATCCATCGGCGAGTTGCAGGCGCACGGGGTTGCGTCATCGCTCGCCGAAGCGGCATCCCTCGCGATCACCGCCGGCACCGACATGGATATGGAAAGCAAGGCGTACCCGACGCACCTTGCGGATCTGGTGAAGAGCGGCACTGTTGCGGAACGGACAGTGGATGATGCCGTTCGCCGTGTTCTCCGGATCAAATACCGGCTCGGGCTGTTCGACGATCCGTACCATGGCTGCAGTGTCGAGCGCGAGCAGACGGAAATCCTCTCTGCCGCTCACCGCGCCCTGGCACGGGACGTTGCCCGTCGGTCCATCGTGTTATTGAAAAATGCCTCCAATACCCTCCCGCTAAGGAAGGACAGCCGGACCATTGCGGTGATTGGACCGCTTGCCGAAAGTAGGAAAGACCCGCTCGGACCGTGGGATGCCATGGGACGATCGGAAGATGTGGTGTCGGTCCTTGATGGGATCCGGAAGAGTGCCGGCCCCCGGACAACGGTGCTGTATGCGAAGGGATGTGAGATCGACAGCACTGCGACCGCCGGCTTCAGTGCCGCCATCGACGCTGCCAGTCGCGCCGATGCCGTCGTCCTCGTTGTGGGCGAATCGTCGTCCATGAGCGGAGAAGCGGCAAGCCGTTCATCGCTCGCCCTTCCGGGCAACCAGGAAGACTTTGTGAAGGCCGTCGCAGCCACGGGCAAGCCGGTTGTTGTTGTGCTGTTGAATGGGCGTCCCCTGGCGATCCCCTGGATTGCGGAGCACATCCCGGCCATCCTTGAGGCATGGTTCCCGGGCGTCGAAACGGGCAACGCCGTCGCGGATGTCATCTTCGGCGAGTACAACCCGTCCGGGAAGCTTCCGGTCACGTTCCCCAGGACGGTCGGGCAGGTCCCCATCTATTATAATCACAAGAATACCGGTCGTCCCGGCGACGCCAGGGAGAGGTTCACATCAAGATACATCGACCTTCCCCTGACGCCGCTCTTTCCGTTTGGCTATGGTCTGAGTTACACAACCTTTGCCTGCGGGAAACCTGTCCTAACCCCTTCGGAAATCACCGGGAGCGATAGCGTCATCGTGTCTGTGGAGCTTTCAAACCGCGGCGATCGAGCGGGGGAGGAGGTCGTCCAGGTCTACGTCCGCGATGACGTGGCCTCCGTGACACGGCCGGTCAAGGAGTTGAAAGCATTTCAGAAGGTTGCATTGAAACCAGGCGAGACGAAACGTGTTTCGTTTACGATCCCGGCCCGGGCGCTCGCCATGGAGTCAAGGGAAATGAAACGCGTCGTGGAACCAGGTTCCTTCACGGTGTTTGTGGGAACGAATTCTGACGAAACACAGAGCACAACATTCACCGTCGTGGGAGGCGCTGCAGTACGTTAACCCACGACGTTGATGTTCATCTCGACGTCGGTCACTCCGCACCGATACCGCTCTGCCTATGCGAATATGGATTATGGTTTCAGGGGGGGGTCTGTGAACACGCAGCGTGCCTTGATCATCAGCTCGATTGTCTGGTGGATTTCGTTGCCCTGCGCTTCTGCGCAGAAGGCTGGTTCGTTGCCGCAGGATACGATTGCGCGGGTCGGGACTGCCGTCATCACTGCGCGCGAGCTGAAGTTGCGTCTGGAGCTGATGCCGTTTCCGGACACGCAGAAGGGTATGAATATCGACACCCTGAAGGCGCGGGCCCTGCGGGCCATGATTGCCGAGAAGGCGCTTGCGCACGAAAAG
>Ga0315275_10001494_pt1 | contig 20643 bp, 16 predicted proteins | sample YL17G03_0_MG_FD_205557 | JGI IMG/M metagenome (GOLD analysis project Ga0315275, IMG submission 205557) | Sediment microbial communities from Yellowstone Lake, YNP, Wyoming, USA - YL17G03_0 | ecosystem: Environmental > Aquatic > Freshwater > Lake > Sediment | place: USA: Wyoming | collected...
TTCGGCGAGTCCTCGCACGAAGGCCGTCTTCCCGGCGCCGAGCTCGCCGCGCAGCAGCAGCACCGAGCCAGGCACGAGGCGCGCGGCCATCGCGCGGGCCAGTTCCTGCGTGTCCGCTTCGGAGCGGGTTTCGACGACCCGCGCGCTCACGGCGTGAGGCGCTCGCGCCGTTCGCGCGCCGTCAGTTCCAGCACGGCGTCTCCGATCTGCGCGAGCACGTCCCCTGCCGTCATCGCCACTGCCCCGACATCGTCGGCGGCCAGGTCGCCGGCGGCTCCGTGCAGATAGACGGCGAGCGCGCAGGCATGGGCCGGTTCCAGTCCCTGGGCGAGCCAGGCGCCGACCATGCCCGTCAGCAGATCGCCCGTGCCGCCGGTCGCCATGCCCGGGTTCCCCGTCGGATTGATGAGTACGCTGCCGTCGGGCGCGGCAATCAGCGTCCGATGGCCTTTGAGGATGACGTAGACGGCATGCGCGGCGGCGAAATCCCGCGCCACCGCGAGGCGGCGTCCCTGCACGTCGGCCGCACTCGTGCCCAGGAGCCGTGCCATCTCGCCCGGATGCGGCGTGATGACGACCGGGCGGTCTGCACGGCCCCTCAACACGGACGTGTCCCCGACCAGCACGGTGAGCGCGTCGGCGTCGAGCACCAATGGCCCACCGGCCCTGGCCAGGAGACCCTTCACGAAGGACGCCTGCTCTGGTCCTGTGCCCAGGCCCGGCCCCACGGCGATGGCATCGTGCGCGTCGGCCAGTACGCGTTCGAGCGCGGATGCCGCGATCGCGCCGCCGACGGTCTCGTCAAGCGGCAGCGTCATGTAGCTTGCGCCCAGCGCGGCCACCACCGGCCACGACGACGCCGGCGTGGCGACGGTCACCAGGCCGACGCCGCTTCGCAGCGCGGCCTCCGCGGCCAGGTGGGCGGCGCCGGTCTTCCCGCGCGAGCCGGCGATGATCAGCAGGTGGCCGAAGGTGCCCTTGTGCGAATCGGCCTGCCGTTCCGGCACGAAGCGCTGAATCTCCTCGCGCATGAGCCGCTCGATCCTGGGGCCCGGTACGGCGTCGATGACCGTGCGCGGAATCCCGATATCCGCGACGACCACGCTGCCGGCCAGCTGTTCGGCCGGCGGCAGCATCAGCGGCAGCTTGGGTGCCCCCAGGGTCACCGTCACCGTCGCGTGCACGGTCGTGCCGATGGGCGTCTCGGAATCGGCAGAAAGCCCGCTGGGCAGGTCGACGGAGACCACGGGCACGTCGACGGCGTTCAGATCCTGCGCCACCGTCTCGTAGAGGCCGCTCAACGGGGCCGCCAGCCCGGTCCCGAACATCGCGTCGACGACGATGTCACTGCGCAGCACATCGCCGCTGTACAGCTCCCAGTCCTGGTCGCTCTGCACCTCGATGACGGGCAGTCCGATCCGGCCGAGGATGTCGAGGTTCGCGCGGGCGTCGCCGCGCACCTGGTCGAGGCGGCCGAGCACGTAGACCTGCGCCTCGATCCCGCGCTGCCAGAGCACGCGGGCGACGACGAAGCCGTCGCCGCCGTTGTTACCGCGGCCGCAGAGAATCGCCACCCGGCTGTCCGACAGATCGTCGAACGCCGTCTCCATCGCGGCGACGACCTGGCGCCCGGCGTTCTCCATGAGGACCATCGACGGGATGCCGATCTCGTCGATGGTCTTGCGGTCCGCCTCGCGCATCTGCCCGGCATTCAGGACGCGCACGTTCGCCTCCCCTGCGGCGCGCGCACGCATGATGCGCGCGCTCTTGCGCGCACTCTACCACAAGAGGTACGGTACCGACTGCGGCGCCCGACGTGGGGCGCGGCCGTCGATGACGGGAGCATGGAGTAATGGCCGCTGTCGCGTACGTGAACGGAACGATCGGGAACCAGCAGGACGCGCGGATCTCGGTGTTCGATCATGGATTTCTCTTCGGCGAGGGCGTCTACGAGGTCATCCGCACCTACGGAGGCGAACCGTTTCTGCTCGATCGGCACTTCGCGCGCCTGCGGACTTCGGCGTCGATGATCGCGCTCTCGCCCGGCAAGACCGACGGGGAGCTCGAGCAGGCCGTGCGCGACACGATGGCGGTCTACTGGGCCGGCCCTGGCACGGCGACGCCGGGCCAGGAACTCTATGTGCGCATCCTGCTCACGCGCGGGGTTGGCGACATGACCTACAACCCCGCTTCGTCACCGGCGCCGACGCTCGTGATTATCGCCAAGCCGCTCGTCCCGCCGTCTCCGAGCCTGTACACCGACGGGGTGAAGGTGGCGCTGGTGCCGGTGGTGCGCAACCATCCGGGGTCCGTGAGTCCCCTCATCAAGTCGAACTGTCTGCTGAACAACGCGCTCGCGATGCAGGAGGCCCTGCGCCGGGGCGCCTTCGAAGCCATTCTCCGCAACTACCGCGGCGAGATCGCCGAGTGCTCCCAGTCGAATATCTTCGTCGTCCGCAACGGCGAGGCCCTCACGCCCAGGCTCGACGCCGGACTGCTGGCCGGCATCACCCGGGCGTTCATCCAGGAAGTGGCCCAGGAGGCCGGCGTGTCCATGCGCGATGTCGTCCTCCACGACGAGGACCTGCTGGGCGCCGACGAAGTGTTCCTGACGAGCACCACACGGGAAGTGGTGCCGATCGTAAGGGTTGACGACCGCGTGATCGGCAACGGCACACCCGGACCCGTCACCCTGCGGTTGCTCGACGCGTACAGACGAAAGGCCGGGCAGCACGTCCGCCCGGCCTTCGCCACGCCCTGAGCGCAAGACCCGCTCTACAGCGCAAGACCCGCTCTACAGCGCGAGACGCGCCCTACAGCGCGAGACGCGCCCTACAGCGCGAGACATGCCCTACGACTGGGGCGCGTCCCGGTAGTTCTCCATCGGCGGGCACGTGCACATCAGGTTGCGATCGCCGTAAGGATTGTCGATCCGCCCCACCGCCGGCCAGAACTTATTCGCCCTGACGAACGGCAGCGGGAAGACCGCCTGCTCGCGCGTGTACGGATGCGTCCACGTGTCGGCGGAAGCCACCGCCACCGTGTGCGGCGCGTTCTTCAGGACATTGTCCTTCGGGTCGGCCTTGCCGTCGATGACGTCCTGGATTTCCCGACGGATGGCGATCATCGCGTCGCAGAACCGATCCAGTTCGTCCTTGGGCTCACTCTCGGTCGGTTCCACCATCAGCGTCCCCGGCACGGGGAACGACACCGTCGGGGCATGGAAGCCGTAGTCCATCAGCCGCTTCGCGACGTCGCCCTCTTCGACGCCGGCCGCCTTGAAGCCTCGCAGATCGAAGATCATCTCGTGCGCGCAGCGCCCCTTCGCGTTCGTGTACAGCACCGGATAGTACGGCTCGAGGCGCGACTTGATGTAGTTGGCGTTCAGGATCGCAAATTTCGTGGCCGCGGTCATGCCCGCGCCGCCGAGCAGCGACACGTAGGCATACGAGATCAGCAGGATGCTGGCCGATCCCCACGGCGCGCCTGCGATCGCCGGGATGGCCTTGCCGCCGCCGACCGAGGCCAGTTCGTGCCCGGGCAGGTAGGGCGCCAGATGCGCCGCGACGGCGATCGGCCCCATCCCGGGACCGCCGCCGCCGTGCGGGATGGCGAAGGTCTTGTGCAGATTCATGTGGCAGACGTCGGCGCCGATGGCCGCGGGGCTGGTGAGCCCGACCTGCGCGTTGAGGTTTGCGCCGTCCATGTACACCTGTCCGCCGTTGGCGTGGATGATCGCGCAAATCTCCCGGACCGCGTCCTCGAACACGCCGTGCGTCGACGGGTACGTGATCATCAGTCCGGCCAGGGTGTCTGTGTGCTGCTCCGCCTTGGCCTTCAGGTCGGCGACATCGATGTTCCCGTGGCTGTCGCAGGCCACGACGACGACCTTCATGCCCGCCATGACAGCGCTGGCCGGATTGGTACCGTGCGCCGACGACGGGATCAGCACTACCGTACGGGCGAGATCCCTACGGTCACGGTGCCACGCGCGGATCACCATCAGTCCCGCAAACTCGCCCTGCGCGCCGGAATTCGGCTGCAGGCTGACGCCGGCAAATCCCGTGATCTCCCGCAGCGCCGCCTCAAGGCCGGCCATGATCTCGGCATAGCCTCCGGCCTGTTCCTGCGGTGCGAAGGGGTGGACGCGACCGAAGGCCGGCCACGTCACCGCCTCCATCACGCTGGCGGAGTTGAGCTTCATCGTGCACGAGCCCAAGGGAATCATTGACGTGTCGAGTCCCACGTCCTTCCGCTCCAGGCTCTTGAGGAAGCGCATCATCGACGTTTCGGATTGATAGCGGTGGAACACCGGGTGCGTCAGGAACGGCGCCGACCGCCGCATGGGCGCCGGCCAGTCCGGCTGATGGTCCGCCGCCTCCGGGAGGCACGGGCTGGCGCTTCTGCCGAGCGCGCGACTGAAGATGCCGGCGATCGCCTCGAGATCGGAGACATCGACGCACTCATCGATGGCAATGCCGACCTCGTTCTGGCGCGACGGCTCGTAGCGGAAGTTGAAGCCCGCCTTCAGGGCCTCCGTCCGAACCCGCTCCCTCGCGCCGGCGGGCACGCCGATCGCGATCGTGTCGAAGAAGCTGGCGTTGGCCTGCGTGCAGCCCATGGCGGTCAGCGCGCGCGCCAGCGCCCGCGTTCGAGCGTGGACACGGCCGGCGATGTCGGCGAGGCCCTCGGGGCCGTGATACACCGCGTACATGGCCGCCATGGTCGCCAGCAGCGCCTGGGCGGTGCAGATATTGGACGTCGCCTTCTCGCGGCGGATGTGTTGCTCGCGCGTTTGCAGCGCCATCCGGTAGGCGCGGTTCCCCTGGGCATCGACGGAGACGCCGATGATCCGGCCCGGAGCCTGCCGCACGTACTGCTCGCGGACCGCAAAGAACGCGGCGTGCGGGCCGCCGTTTCCCATCGGCACCCCGAACCGCTGGGCGCTGCCGACCACGACGTCGGCTCCCATCTCGCCCGGGGAGGTCGCCAGCACGAGCGACAGCAGGTCGGTGGCGACCGCCACGAGCGCTCCCGCCGCGTGCGCCCTGGCGACAAGGTCGCGCACGTCGTGCAACGCGCCCCGCTCGTCGGGCGTCTGGAGCAGCACCCCGAACACCGAGTCGTCGAACACCATGGCCGCCGGATCGGCGATCACCAGCTCGATGCCCAGCGGTTCCGCCCGCCCCTTGACGACGTCGATCGTATGCGGGAAACAGGAGGACGACACGACGAACACGTTCCGCTGGCCGCCGTGGACCCGGCGCAGCATCGTCATCGCTTCGGCCGCGGCCGTCGGCTCGTCCAGCAGCGACGCGTTCGCCACCGGCATCCCCGTCAGGTCTTCGATCATCGTCTGGAAGGTCAGCAGCGCCTCGAGACGCCCCTGGGCGATCTCGGCCTGGTATGGGGTGTAGGGCGTGTACCAGCCCGGGTTCTCGAGGACGTTGCGCAGGATGACCGTCGGCATGACGCAATCGGCGTAGCCCAGGCCGATGAGCGACGTAAAGGGCTGGTTCTTCTGCGCAACCCCCGCGAGGCGCGTCAGGAAGTGCGCCTCGGTCTCGGCCGCCGGCGTGGTGAGGGCGCGCTCAAGCCGGATGCTCGGCGGAATAGCCTCGTCCATGAGCGCGTCCAGCGACGACACGCCGACGACGCGGAGCATGGCGTCGGTCTCGTGCGCGCGAGGACCGATATGCCGGGATTCGAAGGAGCCAGTCAGAATGCGATGCATGGATGTGGACCTCGGCGCTACTTCACCAGTTCGACGTAGTCGGGCTGGCTCAACAGGGCATCGAGATCGCCAGGATTGCTCAGGCGGAGTTCGACGAGCCAGTGACCGTGCGGGTCGGCGTTGACGCCCTCAGGCTTCTCGGCCAGCGCCGTGTTGACCGCCACGACGGTGCCCGCGACCGGGCTGTACAGCTCGGAGACCGCCTTCACCGACTCCACTGTGCCGAAGCTCTCGCCCTGCGTGAGGGTCCGCCCCACCTGCGGCAGCTCGAGGTAGACGACATCACCCAACTGCTTCTGGGCGTAATCGGTGATGCCAACCCGGCCGCTGTCGCCGGTCATTCTGATCCACTCGTGGTCCTTCGTGTACTTGCAATCAGCAGGATACATGTCAGCCTCTTGGTCGGTTGTAGAACGGCAGGGGTACGACGCGGGCGCGCCGCATGCGGCCGCGGATCTCAACATCGAACTGGGCGCCGGGCGCTGTGCGATCGACCGGCAGGTAGGCCATCCCCATGGCCCGCTTCAGGAACGGCGTCCGCGTGCCGCTGGTCACGTGCCCGACCTGGGCGCCGTCGACCAACGCCCGGTGACCATGCCTCGCGATGGCGTGGTCGACCATCTCGAATCCCGCAAGCGTCCGGGTCAGGCCGCCGGACTGCTGGCGCTCGAGCGCGGCGCGGCCGAGGAAATCACCCTTCTGCCAGGCAATGATCCCTTCCAGGCCGGCCTCGAGCACCGTCGTCTCGCGGTCGATGTCGTGGCCGTAGAGCCGCCTCGCAGCCTCCAGCCGGAGGGTATCGCGCGCGCCCAGCCCTGCCGGCATCACGCCGTCGTCTTGACCCTCGGCGAGGATGGCGTCCCAGACGGCAGCCGCCTGGGCCGGGGGCACGAGGATCTCGAACCCGTCCTCGCCGGTGTACTCCGAGCGGCAGATCGTCGCCCGGACGGCCGCGACTTCCCCGTGGGCACACCAGTCGGACTTGAGCGTGGACAGATCGAAGTTGGCGAGGGGCTGCAAGACCTTGCCTGCCAGCGGACCTTGCAGGGCCACGAGCGCGTATCGGGCGCTGGTATCGAGTACCGCCACGTTGAGATGGCGAACCTGCCCGCCGATCCACGCCACGTCGGCTGCCACGTTCGCGGCGTTGACGACCAGCAGGAAGTGACGGTCCCCAAGCCGGTACACCCGCAGGTCGTCGACAAACGTGCCTTCGGGGGTCGTGAGCGCCGAATACTGGGCCTGGCCCTGCTCGAGGCGCGAGGCATCGTTGCAGCTGACCCATTGGACGGCGGCGAGGGCGTCGACGCCGGCCATCTCGACCTGGCCCATGTGGGTGAGGTCGAACAGTCCGGCGCGCGTCCGGACCGCCAGGTGCTCCCGGGTGAGCCCCGCGTACTCCACCGGCATGTCCCACCCGGCGCACGCCATCATGCGGGCGCCCAGCGCGCGATGCCGCGCGTTCAAGGGCGTCTGCTTCAGGTGGCCTGCCGGGGATTGGCTCATGAGATGCGCGAGAGGGGCAAAGACAACCTACGCTACTATGCCGGCGCCAAGCCGGTCAAGCCACGCCGTGCCGACTTTGCCCCGCTCGCGCGGGTCGATCTTACGGCTCCGGAGGCCGGAGCCCGCGTACGAGCACGACAGCGGCGACCGTCGCGATTATCGCGGAGGCCACGACGTGCGGGCCCCGCCACGTGGCGGGGATCGTCGCCATCAGGATGGCCGACACGAACCCGGCCAGGACGACACCCATCGCGACCGACGTTACGCTGTGCCGGAGCAGTCTGATCATGGGGTCACTCGATTTTTAGCGGGAACGAACAGCAGGACAGGTACTTGAACCACGCCCCCTCGACCTGCACCGCCCAGACGAAGGCGCAGACCTCCGGCCCGCCGGGAACCCACTTCGTGTCATTCACACAGTCTTCGAGTTCGACCCAGGCGGTCATGACGTCGCTCTCCCAGTCGTCGTAGCACTGGTTCCGGCCGCCCAGTCCAGCCCGGGCAATTCGTCCCCTGGTCTTCGCCCGGCGCCGTTCCAGCACACCGCCGTCGCCCTGGAGTACCCCGACCTGCACGTCGGTGACGTCAACGATGATGCCCGGCACCGACGCCAGCGTGTCCTCGCTCAACCGGCCATGCAGCGCCCTAAACATCCGCATCGCCCGCGACCCGGCCAGCACCTGCTGCACGTGCTCCAGGCCGGCCTCGTCAACCTGCGTATGCTTCAGCACCGCCGTCTTGCCGTTGCGTGTCACCCGCAGGCGGTCTCCCGTCCGGATGAGCGTCAACACATCGTGGCTGCCCGCCAGGAGCAGGGTGAAATCCCCGTTCGGCTGCATGACCTTCCGGAAATCGAAATCCGGCCACGTCATGCGCACCTGCACGGCGCCGTTCGCCCGAGCCGTCAGGCGGAGTTGAGCGCCCGTGCGCTCGTCGACCAGTTCCGTCCGCTCCGCCGGCTGCGGAACCGTCGCAAGGGCACAGATGGTCCGGGGCTCGAAGTACCCCGGCCGTGTGCCTGCGATCGATCCGGATGGCGTCAGACACCACCCCATTGCCAACACCCCCACAAGAAAACGCGTCTTCATCCTGCCCCCTTTGCGCGAAAGTCCGGCCTTTACCGGCTTCCGCCCCTGCGGCGTGCGACCTCGCCGGCGTGTGAGATACGCCGGCCCGCCTCACCTGCAGGCCCATCCGGAGGCACCCGGAACCACGAGCGCGGGAGTCCCCGCGCGGATCGACCTCACGTCCCGCACGCCGCCACCGGCAGGGCCGCCACCGGGGCTCGGTCGGCTTCCCGACGTCCATCCGGCCCGCGTTCGCAGACGACGGCGGCCAGCATGTTCGTCGAGGGCCACCGGCCGTGGCGGCCGTCGATGGGCGGCGCTTCGCCGATGTCCTGCAGATGCGCGCGCAAGTAGACCTGCAGCGTGTGATAACTGATGTCCAGCACCCGGCAGGCCTCGCGCTTGTTGTGCCCGCACCGCTGCCAGACCAGATGCACGTAACGGCTCCCCCATCGCCTGAGCGAATCGCGCACCGCCAGCGACGGCTCGAGAATCCCCGCGTAGGTTCCGCGCACCGAATGCGGCAGATCGGACAATTCGACGCGGTTGCCGCGTGCCAGCACCACGACGGCTTCCATCATGTGCTCCAGTTCGCGCACGTTGCCCGGCCACGGGTAGGTTTGCATGGCCTCGATGACTTCCGGCGCCAGGCCGAGCTGGCGTGAGCCCCCGTGACGGGCGAGGAAGTACTCGGCCAGTTCGACGACATCGTCTCGGCGCGTGCGCAGCGGCGGCACGAACAGATCGACGCCGCCGAGGCGGTAGAACAGATCGGCCCGGAACGCGCCCTCGGTGACCCGGTCGCCCAGGCACCGGTTGGTCGCCACGACGAGACGGATGTCGACCCGGTGCGTGGCGTTGCTGCCGACCCGTTCGATGGCGGATTCCTGGATGGCGCGCAGGAGCTTGGCCTGCGCGGACGGGGACAGGTCCGCGATCTCATCGAGGAAGAGCGTGCCGCCCGACGCGTGCTCGAACTTCCCCCGGCGGCCCCGAACGCCGGTCGCGGTGCGATCCTCGATGCCAAACAGCTCCGCCTCCAGCAGGGACTCGACAATCGCCGCACAATTGACAGCCACAAAGGGCCCGCGGCTGCGTGTGCTCAGCTCGTGAATCTGTCGGGCGACCAGTTCCTTCCCGCTGCCGCTCTCCCCTTCGATCAGCACGGTGACATCGGCGCCGGCCACCCGCTCCATCCGGTCGCGCAACTCGCGCATCGCGGGACTTCTCCCGATCAACGGCGCCGCGCCGTCTCTGACGGCACTCTGCCTCCACAGCCCGGAAGGCCCCGGTTCGCTGCGGCGGCTGAGTTGGGTCGCTAATTCCCAGATCGCTGCCGCGCGGGCGACCGTGTGCCGCTCGACGGGCGACACGGCGTGGCCGATCGGCAGGCCGACTTCGAACATCCAGCCGCCCTTTGTCGACCGTGCGGGAACCGGCACCCGGAGGACGGCTCCCCGAAGCGGATCGCCGGCCGCATCGGCCGGCACGTGGGACGCCAGCGGACGCACGCGGATCCACCGCACGGGCAGGTGACGCCGCAACGCCTCCTCGATGGCGCGCGTCAGCGATCCCACCACGAGATCGTCTTCTCCGCGGTTCGTGACGTGGCGCAGCACGTCGTCAACGAGGCATCTTCGCGGTGAATCCTCGGAACAGTGGCACCGAGGCGTTGATGAGGCGGCATTGTGGGCCATGTCACTCTCCGACCACGGTGATCCAATCTGCGTGCCAACCGGCCGATTCGTGAATCCGCCGTAATGGCTCTGCGACAGGCACGAGGTGCTCAGTAAGAGCGAGTAGTTCGTTCCCATCGCCGGGTCGGTCATCCCCGGCGTTCCGACTGTGGCCCGACCACCTGCAGTCGTGCCCGGTATCGGACGCCGTGGCGACGGTCGATCGCGATCACCTCCGATCGTGCGACCAGTGCGCGCCGGGCACCTTCCCGGCATCCGGGGCCCAGGAGGACCTCGACGACACTGCCTGGAAGCAGCCGAGCGGTTGACTCGACGATCCATCCGTTTGCCTCATCCCCGATGAACGTCAACCTGACGCCCGACCGCAGTCGGACGATTGGCACGCCGCCCAACGGTCGGGATTGTGCCTCACGAGCAGGTCGTTCCGCCGGTGTCACGGAAGGCCCCATCGCTGCGAGCGGCTATCGAAACGCAGTACCCGGGTCCTGCCGGTCGTGCCGAACACGCGGACGGCGTATTGCGGTCCGGATGGACTTCGCAGGTAGACGGTTCCTGAGGTGGCTCCGCCATCGGGACCGAAGGAGAGCACGGTGCTTCCACCGAGCCGCAGCGGGTTCCCCGTGATGGAGGCCGCCGAGTCCGGATCCGTGACGCCGGGGCCGATCCCGAAGGTCACACCCGTGAAGTGGTCGCTGAGGCGCTCGCATCGCTCCACCTGACGATCGGTCCCCGTGGCAATCTCCGCGGTTCGCACGCCGTTCCTGTTCCCATCGACGACGGTCCCGTAGCAGTAGTCCGACGCTTCGGCCCGGAAGACCATCGCGACGTATACGCCACGGGACAGCGAGGCGGCCCTGACCAGGTGAAGTCTGCTGGCCAGGTAACGGGCCGCTCCTGCTGTCGCGAGCGCCTCCCTCGACCCGCCGATCGTCGCCAGGGCCGTGGCCGCCAGGACCCCGGCAAGACCGAGCGAGACGATGAGTTCGGCGACGGTCACGCCGCCCTCCCCCCGGCCGGGGGAGGGCGGCGGGCCCGTCAGGCGACGGGCGGCACGTGTCACTGGGCGTTCGGCTTGGCCGCGATCACCGTCACCTGAGGCTTCATGCGCAGGAACGCCTTCTCGCCGATCCCGCGGACGTTCATGAGCTCTTCGACTTTCTTGAAGCCGCCGCTCTTCTGGCGGTACTCGATGATCCGCTTCGCGGTGGCCGGTCCGACGCCCGGCAGCTTCTCGAGTTGCTCCGCGGTAGCGGTGTTGAGGTTGACGGAGGCACTGGCCGCGTCGGGCGCCTTGGTGGTCTTGGCGGCGCCCTGCGCGAGGACGCCGGCCGGGACCGAGAGCAGGCTCAGGACCAGCAGGCTGGAGAACAGCATCAGCAACGGGTGTCGCACGGTACGCTCCTTTGTTTCGCGCGGTGACGGACCGCGTGTCCGGGCCCGGCGCTCCGGTACGCATCCGATGGAGGTCGAGCATCGTGCGCGCACCGGAAACGTCGAGCCGCATTGGACAGAGGCAAGGAGGGCGCCAGCGCGGCGCGATCCGCGGCTGTTCGTGGAACTGCTTGAGCAGGCGGGAGAAGGCGTAGGAGCCGAGGAGGGGCCCGGGACGCCGGACGCGACGTCCCGGGAGAACAGGTGACCGCCGGTTGACGGAATGCGCTGTCCGGTTACGCGCGCCCGGCGTCCTGGCGGAACCAGGCCAGCGTCTTCGCGAGTCCGTCTTCGAAGGTGACCGTCGGCGTGAAGCCGAGCACCTCGCGGGCGGCCGTGATGTCCGCCTGGGAATCCCGCACGTCCCCGACGCGGGTCGGAGCGTAGGTGGCGGCGATCTGCCGTCCCGTCAACTCCTGGAGCGCGCGATAGAGGTGGTTGAGCGAAATACGCCCGCCCGTCGCGACGTTGAAAATCTTCCCCGCGGCTCCCGGGGCGTCGCACGCCTTCAGGACACCGTCCACCACGTTGGCCACGTAGGTGAAATCGCGGGTCTGCTCGCCGTCCCCGTAGATCGTCGCGGCGCGACCGTCCACCAGCGCGCGGATGAACAGGGAGATCACGCCCGAGTACGGTGACGAGGGGTCCTGCCGGGGCCCGAACACGTTGAAGTACCGCGTGGTGACGGTCTCGAGGCCGTAAAGCGACGTGAACAACTGCGCGTACTGTTCACCCACCAGTTTGTGCAGCGCATACGGCGACAGCGGCTTGGGCGGCATGTCCTCGCGCTTCGGCAGTGTCGCGCTATTGCCGTAGACCGACGACGAGCCGGCAAAGACCAGGCGCCTGATGCCGGCGTCCCTGGACGCGAGCAGCACGTTCAGGGTGCCGTCCACGTTCGCGCGGTGGCAACGTTCCGGCTCGGCGACAGACCGAGGAACCGACGGGATGGCCGCCTGGTGGAGCACGAACTCCATGCCGTCGACCGCACGGCGCGCCACGGCGATCTCGGCCAGGTCGCCCTCGATGAACTCGATCCGGTCAACAAACGACGCCATGTTGGCGCGTGAGCCCGTGACGAGGCTGTCGACGACACGCACCGTGTGGCCCCGCCCGAGCAGCGCCTCCACCATATGGGACCCGATGAACCCCGCCCCACCCGTCACCACATACTTCGCCATAACACCTCACCGATGAAAGATCCGCCGCAGTCAACCTGTAAGCCGAATCCTGTCTCCCTTCGACTCGGCCTTGCCTTGCGGCTCAGCCTCGCTTCGGGGCGACGACCATTCCTCTGGCCCCGTCATTGCTGACGGGATCAAGCGACCTACCCGGAGGCCTGGGGCGGGCAGCCCTCATAACGCCTCCCTATTTGGTCTTGCTCCGTGCGGGGTTTTGCCTGCCACCCGCGTTACCGCGGGCGCGGTGCGCTCTTACCGCACCTTTTCACCCTTACCCTCCTCCGCTCGCCGGTTCCTTTCGGTGCCGGCGAGCTACGGCGAGGTACACCCTTGCGGGCCTGCCTCGACGAAGCGCGAAGCGCGAAGTCGGGCGGTATATTTTCTGTGCCACTTTCCTTCAGGTCACCCTGACCGGGCGTTACCCGGCGCACTGCCCTGCGGAGTTCGGACTTTCCTCCCCTCCCTTGGTCCCTTGCGGAACGTCGGGAACAGCGGTCGTCTGGTTGACTGCGGCGGAAGGCGCTTGCTCAGGCTCCTTCGTCCTGGCGAATGTTGTACTGCTCCAGCTTCTTGTACAAGTTGCTCCGTGGTGTACCGATGGCTTCGGCTGTCTTCGAGATGTTCCACCCGTTCTCCCGGAGCTTTTCCAGGAGGAAGGCCTTCTCTGCGGACTCCTTGAACGCCCGCAGCGTGCCCGTCCGATCGGAGCGGTCGTCGGCGGGGAACGTCCCGCCGTCGCCGCGCACGATGTCGGGCAGGTCGGCCCCGCTGATCACGTCGCGCGGGGTCATGATCATGACGCGCTCGATGGTATTGCGCAACTCGCGGACGTTGCCCTTCCAGCGGTAGCGCTCGAGCGTGGACAGCGCGTCGGGCGTGAACCGTTTGGGACGGAAGTTGTTCTCCCGCGTGAAGAGATCGGCGAAGTGGTGCACCAGCAACGGGATGTCCTCGGCGCGGTCGCGCAGCGGCGGCACGAAGACGGGAATGACGCTCAGCCGGAAATAGAGATCCTCGCGGAACGTGCCGCGTTCGATTTCCTTCTCGAGGTCCTTATTGGTCGCCGCGATGACCCGGACATCGACCTTCAGGGTGCGCGACGAGCCCAGGCGTTCGACCTCGCCCTCCTGGAGGACGCGCAGCACCTTGGCCTGCGTCTTCAGGCTCATGTCGCCGACCTCGTCGAGGAAGATCGTTCCCCGGTCGGCCAGTTCGAACTTCCCGAGCTGCTTCTCGGTGGCGCCCGTGAACGAACCTTTCTCGTGGCCGAAAAGCTCGGATTCGATGAGTTCGTCCGGAATCGCGGCGCAGTTCACCTGGACGAACCGTTCCCGGGCGCGCAGGCTCTGCTTGTGGATCATGCGCGCAACCAGTTCCTTGCCCACGCCGCTCTCGCCGAGAATGAGGACGGTGGCCGATGTCGGCGCCGCCCGTCGCACCGCGTCCACGATCTCGCGCAGGGGACGGCTCGATCCGATCATCAGGCTGCGCCCTTCCACAGCCTGCGTGAGCGAGCGGTTCTCGCCTTCGATCTTGGTGTAGTTGACGGCGTTCCGGATCGTGAGCAGGATCCGCTCGGTGGCCAGCGGCTTCTCGATGAAGTCGAACGCGCCTCGCTTGGTCGCGTCCACGGCGGTGGAGACCGTGCCGTGCCCCGAGATCATGACGACTGGAAGGGTCTCCGAGGCCGCCTTGAGGCGTCCCAGCACCTCGAGCCCGTCCATCCCCGGCATCTTGATGTCGAGAAACACGAGATCGATGGCTTCGCGCTCGGCCAGCGCAATGCCCTCTTCTCCCGTCGCCGCGCCGAGGAACTCGAAGCCTTCGTACTCCAGGATCATCCGCATCGAATCGCGGATCGCGGCCTCGTCGTCGATGACCAGAATGCGTGGTTTCATCGGGTTGCCGGACAGCGCTTACTGTGGACGTTCGACCCGGATCGTGCGCAACGCACGCCGGCCGGTTTCGAGTTCGTACAGATACAAGGCCAGGACGTCGCCCGGGCGGGCGGCCGCCACGACCTGGCGGTAGTCCGACGAGGTGAGCACCGGCTTCCGGTTGATCTCGATGATCACGTCCCCGTGCTGCAGGTCGGCGGCATCCGCCGGGCTGAGCGGGTCCACCTCCGCCACCAGGACGCCGGCAAGCGCAGACGGGAGCTTGAAGCGATTGACGACCTGGCGCGTGAGATCCTGGACCGTCAGGCCGATGCCGTCGTGCCAGGTCGGCGCTGTTGCGGCGGTGGCCGGCGTGGCAGGCGCCGTCTCGTCGCCGCCGCGCGGCGGGCGTTCGGTCAACTGCACCGCCACCGGCGTTTCGCGCCCGTTCCGCTGGACGCGCAGCGTGATGCTGGCGCCCGGGGTCCGCGCCGCGACGTCGCGGATCAGATCCTCGGTCGAGCCGACGCGATGGCCGTCGACCGCCGTGATGAGGTCGTAGCGCTTCAGGCCCGCGCGTTCGCCCGGGGTCCCCGGCGTCACGTCCTCGACCAGCGCGCCGGTGGCGTTGCCCAGCTGCAGGGATTGCTGCAGGTCCGCGTCGACGTCGTGCAGGCCCACGCCGATGTAGCCGCGGGTCACGTGGCCCTGGACGCGAAGCGCGGTCAGAATCTCCCGCGCCTGATTGATCGGCACGGCGAACCCGATGTTGTTCCCGCGGGAGCTGATCGCGGCGCTGATGCCGATGACGTCGCCGGACGCATTGATGAGCGGGCCGCCGCTGTTGCCGAAATTGATCGCGGCATCCGTCTGGATGTAGTTGTCGAGGCTTTCGTCGAACAGCTTGCGGCCCAGGTAGCTGACCACCCCCACCGTCACGGTGTGCTCGTAGGCCAGCGGATTGCCAATCGCGCACACCCACTCGCCCACGCGCAGCGTCGAGGAGTCGCCCAGCCGGGCCACTGGCAGGCCGCTCACGCCATCGATCTTGATCAGCGCCACATCCGTGTCGGGATCGCCGCCGACGATGCGTGCGCGGAAGCTGCGCCCGTCCGCCAGTTTGACCGTCAGGCGCTGCGCACCTTCGACCACGTGATGGTTGGTGAGAATCTCACCGTCGGCCGACAGCAGGAAGCCGCTTCCCGACCCGCGGTCGGTTTCGCCGAACCCGTCCTCGGGAGACGCGCCGTCCCCACCGATGCCCGGGCCGTTGGGCGTGCCCGGCAACGTCGGATGCCCGGGAGGCAGTCGATCGGCCACCCGATCGGGAGCCACGATCGCTTCGATATTGACGACGGCCGGATTGACGCGCGCGGCGATGTCCGCGAAGTTGACCAGCAGCGTGGGCCCGGAAGCCGTCGCCGTAAAACCGGGCCGCGTCGCGGGTGCCGCCACGGTCAGCGCGGCCATCGGCGACAAGGAGCCGGCGACGACCAGGCCGACCAGAAACGCAATCGTGGCCACCAGGGCCACGGTCAGGACGGTGAAGCGTCGTGTCACGGATCCATTATAAGTCGGCCCAAGGCCTCTTCATCGAGAACGGTGACGCCCAGGGCTTTGGCTTTCTCCAGCTTGCTGCCCGGCTCCGCCCCCGCCACCACATAGCTGGTGCGTTTCGAGACAGTCCCGCTGACCTTCCCGCCCCGCCGCGTGATGGCGGCCTCGGCCTCGTCTCTGGTCATCCCGCCCAGGGTGCCGGTCAGGACGAAGGTCCTGCCCAGCAGCGTCTGGGCAACGGCGAATCCCGGCGTCGCGGCCGCCAGCGTCAGCCCCGCGGCCCGCAGGCGCTCGAGCAGCGTCACGTTGCGCGGTTCGTCGAGGTAGGCGCGCACGGAGGCGGCCACCACGGGCCCGATGTCCCGCACCGCCTGCAGCACCGGCAGGTCCGCCGCGCGCAGCGCGTCGACCGAGCCGAACGCCGCGGCCAGGGCCGCCGCGCCGCGTTCACCGACATGTCGAATCCCGAGGCCGAAAATCACCCGCCAGAACTCGTTCGCCCTGCTCGCCGCGATCTGCTCAACGAGTTTCCTGGCCGACTTCGCGCCCATCCGGTCCAGGACCTCGAGCTGCCCGTCGTCGAGGCCGTAGAGATCGGCGACATCGTGGACCAGGCCGCGCTCGACCAGTTGGTCCACCAGTGATTCGCCGAGGCCTTCGATGTTCATCGCCCGTCGGGCGGCGAAGTGCAGGAGGCTCCGGCGCACGCGCGCCGGGCAGGATGTGTTCTCGCACCGCCAGACCACCTCGTCGTCGGGCCGGACCAGCGTGCTGCCGCACGAGGGGCAGGAAGTCGGCATGACCCAGATGACGGCGTCGGGCGGCCGCGCGGCGAGGACAGCACCAACCACCTTCGGGATGACGTCGCCGCCCTTTTCGATGACGACCAGGTCGCCGGGTCGGATGTCGCGACGGACGATCTCCTGTTCGTTGTGGAGGGTTGCCATCTGGATGGTCGAGCCCGACAGCCTGACGGGCTCGAGCACCGCGAAGGGCGTGACGGCGCCGGTGCGCCCGACATTGACGGCGATCTCCGTCAGGCGCGTTGTGGCCTGCTGCGCGGCGAACTTGTACGCCGTCGCCCACCGCGGGAACTTTGCGGTCGCCCCGAGCGCGGCCCGCGCCGCGACGCTGTCGACCTTGATGACAACGCCGTCGGTGTCGAAGTCGAGGGCCTGCCTGGCGTCTGCCCAGTCGCGGCAGAAGGCGATGACCGCCTCGATCCCGACGCAGCGGCGCCAGTGGGACTCGACGGGCAGCCCGAGGATTCGGAGCCGCTCGAGCACGCCGGCCTGCGCATCGACCGCGGCCGCGGGCTCGATGAGCTGATACGCGAACAGCGACAGGCCGCGTCCCGCCACCAGCGCCGGATCCAGGTTCCTCATGGTCCCGGCCGCGGCATTGCGGGGATTGGCGAAGAGCGGCTCGTCGGCATCCTCGCGTTCGCGGTTCACCCGCTCGAAGGAGGACCGCGGCAGGAAGACCTCGCCGCGCACTTCCACGCGGCCCGGCACGGCGGTCTTCAGGCGCAGCGGCACGGCGCGGATCGTCCGGACGTTGGCCGTCACATCCTCACCGCGGGTGCCGTCCCCTCGGGTGACGCCGCGCTCGAGTCGGCCGTCTTCGTAAATGAGCGCGATGCTGAGCCCGTCGATCTTGAGCTCGGCCACATACGGCACCGACGGCAGGTCACCGCCGGACTCGGCCAGGCCGCGCCGCACGCGCTGGTCGAAGGCCGTGAGGTCCGCGTCCGAGTAGGCATTGTCGAGGCTGAGCATCGGCGTGGCGTGCTCGACGGTGGCGACGCCCTCCACCGGTCGGCCGCCCACGCGCTGGGTCGGCGAGTCGGGCGTGACCAGCTCAGGGTGTTCGCGCTCGATCCCGCGCAACTCGCGCATGAGCGCGTCGAACGCGGCATCCGGGATGTCCGGCGCGGCGAACACGTAGTAGCGCTCTTCGTGGTGGCGGATGATGTTGCGCAGATCTGCCGCGCGTTGAGCTGGCGTCATGCGGTCCTCGTGGCGATCGTGGAGCGCGGCCGATCCGGCCAACGGCCGGGCGGCGCGACACACTACCGATCGCGCTGCAGGACGTAGTCCGGCAGGGCCATCAGCGCGTCGCGTTCGGGGCTTGGCGGGAACACCGTCAGCTGCTGCTTCGCCTCGTGCACGAATCGGATGGCCCGGTCGCTGGCGTAATCGATCGTCCTGTAGCGTGCCAGGAGCGCGCTCAGCGCCTGCCAGCGGTCAAGGGACAGGTCGCGTTCGCTGACGATCTGCCGGACCAGTGCCTGCGCCTCTGCGTCGCCCGTGTTCATCAGGGCGATGACGGGCAGGGTGATCTTCCCTTCGCGTAAATCGCTTCCGACCGGCTTGCCGAGCGAGGCGACCGTGCCGGTCAGATCGAGCAGGTCGTCGACAACCTGGAAGGCCATCCCGAGCTTGAAGCCGTACTCGCCCAGCGCCTCGACGCGTTCCTCGGGTTGGCCGGCGAGCATGCCGCCGATTCTCGCGCAGCCGCTGAACAGGTACGCGGTCTTGCGCCGGATGATCTCGAAGTGCTCGTCTTCGGTGATGTCGGGGTCGCCGTTCTTGGTGAGCTGGTACAGCTCGCCTTCGATCATGCGCAGCGTGACGTCACACAGCAGGCGGATGATGGCCAGTTCGTCGTGTGTGAGGGCCAGCGCCATCGACTTGATGTAGAGGTAGTCGCCCAGGAGCACGGTGATGTCGTTGCCCCAGCGCGAATGCACCGCCAGCCGGCCGCGCCGCAGCTCCGCATCATCGATGATGTCGTCGTGGACCAGCGTCGCGCTGTGGATGAACTCGACCACCGCGGCGTACAGCACCGCACGGTCGCCCGTGTACCCGGCCAGCCGCGCCGCCATCAGCAGCACCGCGGGACGGACCCGCTTCCCGCCGCTTGCCTGGATGTACTTGCCGATCTGCGGGATGACGCTGACTTGCGACTGGACGTGGCGGGCGAACTCCTCGTCCACCCTGTCGAGGTCGGCGCGGATGGGTTCGAAGATTTGCGAGAGGGAGCGTGACGTATTTTCCACAGAAGCACGAGACAATAGTTGATCAGACCATAATCGTTTCCGGGTGTCAACGCGCCAACTCGCGTAAAGTGAACGAGTTTCGAGGATTGCGGGCGTCAGGGGCGGAAGAGCCGACGGTAGTTGTCCGTGCAGGCCTGGGCGACGGCCTCGAGCGACGCGCCATGGACGATGGCCAGTGCCCGAATCACCTCCGCAACCCACGCCGGCTCGTTGCGTTGTCCGCGAAACGGGACCGGCGCCAGGTACGGACAATCGGTTTCGACCAGTACGCGATCGAGCGGGACGACGGCCGCCGCCTCACGGAGCGTCGCGGCTTTGGGAAACGTCAGAATGCCCGAGAACGAGACGTGGAAGCCGAGGCTGAGCGCCTGACGCGCCAGCGTGTGATCGCCGGAGAAGCAGTGGAAGACGCCGGTGGCCCGTCGGCGCCCGGCGTCCCGCAGGATCGCGATCGTCTCGTCGTCAGCCTCGCGCGTGTGGACAACCACCGGCAGTCCGGCCTCACAGGCGAGCGCGACCTGGGCCGCGAACAGCTCGCGCTGACGATCGCGAGGCGCGAAGTCGTAGTGATAGTCGAGCCCAATCTCGCCGACCGCCCGAACCATGGGGTCCGCAGCGATCCGCGCCCGAACCAGCGCGACCGCCTCGTCCGGGCTGCCGCCGTAAGCCGCCGCGCGATGCGGGTGCACCCCCGCCGTGGTTCGGACGGCGTCCCAGGCCGCGATCACGCGGTCCGCCCGCGCGAGCTCTGCGGGATCGGTCACCTCGACCACGCACAGAACCCCGGCGATGCCGGCCGCACGGGCGCGCCCGATGACCGCGTCGAGGTCCTCCGCGAACGCGTCGTCGGCCAGATGGCAGTGCGAGTCGATCATCGACCCTGGGATTCCTTCTGGCATTCCAGCCAATATGCGCCGGCCGCGGCCGCATGCACGTCCTTCACCGCCACGCCGTGCTCGGCCGCGCGCGCGGCACAGTCGTCGTACTCGGGCGCGGCGTTGACCACGGCGCCGTTCCGGCTCGCCACTTTGACGCGCACCGGTCCGAACGGCGTCGCCACGCTCACCCACTCCCGCGCCAGGCACGCGCGGTCCGCCTCGTGATACCGGACGCCAATCGTCGTGGTCTCCCGGAAGAGCACGTCGAGCAGGGCGTCCCGCCGGGGGACGGGGGCGACGATCGTGACCATGGTGCCCGGGCGGTTCTTCTTCATCTGCACCGGGGCGTAGCAGACGTCGAGGGCTCCGGCGCCGTAGAGCCGGTCCATGAGGCCGCCGAAGAACTGCGGGTTCATGTCGTCGATGTTGCACTCGATGACGACGACCCGCATGGCATCGCCGCCGGCTCCCTCCTCCGCCAGCACGGCGCGCAGGACATTGGCGACGCCGGAGATGTCCCTGCCGCCGGCGCCATAGCCCGTCTTCAGCACGCGCACCGCAGGCAGCGGCCCGTAGGCCTCCGCATGCCCCGTCACCAGCAGCGCGCCGGTGGGCGTCACCAGTTCCATCTCGACGCCGCTCGAGTAGATCGGC
>Ga0315275_10001496_pt1 | contig 20639 bp, 21 predicted proteins | sample YL17G03_0_MG_FD_205557 | JGI IMG/M metagenome (GOLD analysis project Ga0315275, IMG submission 205557) | Sediment microbial communities from Yellowstone Lake, YNP, Wyoming, USA - YL17G03_0 | ecosystem: Environmental > Aquatic > Freshwater > Lake > Sediment | place: USA: Wyoming | collected...
AAAATACTCCTAAACCAAAAAGAAACCTTGGAAAGAAATAAATCTTATCTAACGATAACATTTATAAAAGCTTTCTAAAGAAACCTTGGAAAGAAATAAATCTTATCTAACGATAACATTTATAAATCTCCTTCTGATTTGCTTATTATGACTTTTAAGATTATAGATGCTGTAGAAGCTAAGCCCGGTACAAACATTGTTATTGAAGGAGCAGCTTGCACAGTAAAAACAATAGATATAAGCAAAACAGGGAAGCATGGGCATGCAAAATGCAGAATTGAGGCTATAGGAGTTATCGACGGGAAAAAAAGAGTTATTGTTCTTCCAGGACATGAAAGATTTGAAGTTCCTTTAATTGAAAAAAGAAATGCACAAGTTTTAAGCGTTACAGGAGACAAAGCGAGTGTTATGGATTTAGAAAGTTTTGAAACCCTTGACATTCAAATTGATTCAGATATACAAGCCCATGTAGTTGAGGGAAACCAAGTAGAATATTGGAAAATCAATGAGCAAAAAATAATAAAGAGGAAAATGTAAAGCAGTAAGAGATACTCTGCATACCTAAAATTGTCGTAAATTAAAAAAATAAATTTGAATTAAACAGGATATAAAATAAAAAATGGCAAAAATACCTGCTGCACAAGCAAGATTATTCAAGAATGTTTTTATATGCAAGAATTGCGGAGCAAAAATTAAAGCAGATGCAAGAAAAATTATAACCGGAAAGATTAGATGCAGGAAGTGTAGAGGAAAAGCTTTTAAGCCAAAAAGGAAAAAATAAAACGAACTTTTTGCGGAAACAAGTTTGATCGAAAGGAAAAAATAAAACGAACTTTTTGCGGAAACAAGTTTGATCGAAAGGAAAAAATAAATAACTAAATTTTAAAAAAGAGAAAAACTTTTAGAAAAATTTGAAAAAAGGAAGATAAAATGAGCTTTGTATTTTATGATTTAACTTTTCTTGTAGTTTTTTGTTTATTTTTGATATTTTTTCTTCGTAAAAGAAGGAAAAATTTGAAGAGAGAAGGATTACTATATTTATACAAGACAAAAATAGGGATAAAGTTTATTGGTTATATTGGGAAAAAATACAAAAAAACCTTAGGAGTTTTGCAATATGTTTCCATAGCGTTGGGTTATGTTCTTATGGTTGGAGTTTTTTTAATGTTGTTGAAAGTTGTGTATACTTATTTAAAATCTCCTGAAATAACAGAGGTCATAAAAGCCCCTCCGCTCGTTCCATTGATACCCTATTTTCCGAATATATTTGGAGTTCAGAGTTTTTTTCCACCTTTTTATTTTGCTTATTTTATTATATCTATATTGATAGTGGCAACTGTTCATGAATTCTCTCACGGAATTTTTGCAAAAGCAAAGGGCTTGAAAATAAAATCAACTGGTTTTGCTTTCTTAGGGCCTTTCATAGGCGCTTTTGTAGAACAAGATGAGAAGCAGATGTTTAAAAAACCAAAAATTGCACAAATGGGCATATTGTCTGCGGGAGTTTTTGCAAATGTTATAACTGCAGGGATATTTATTCTCCTCGCATGGGGCTTTTTAAGTTTAACATTTGTACAAGCAGGAATGGTGTTCAATGGTTATGCTCTTACTTCAATTAATGTTTCCTCTATAGAATCAATCGGAAACTACAACATTGAAAATGTAAACGCTGATAAAATTTTAGATTTAATAGAAAATGAAAAGATGGAGGGTAATTTCAGTGTTTCTTTAGACGGAAAAAGTATAAACTTGGCTGAAATTAAGGCAGATGGAGGAGCGTATCTTTTAAGCATAGAGGACTTGAAAGCGCAATTAGAAATAGAAAAAAGTATTCTTGTTGTTTATGGAGATTTTCCAGCAATAAGAAATAGCTTAAGAGGCACGATAATAGAGCTCAATGGAGTAAAAATAAGAAACCAAGAAGATTTGTCTAAAGAGCTTGTTAAATATAAACCTGAAGAGGAGGTAGTAATAAAAACGAAATTTAATGACACTGCTATACTTACTTATAATTTGAGATTAGCAGAATCTCCAAATGGCAATGACAAAGCTTTTTTGGGAATAAGCAGCGTAAACTCTAACGCTATGGGCTTTCGCAGTTTGATATATAAATTCTTCAATTTTTTTGAAGAACCTTCTACTGCTCTTGAACCGAAATTTAACGGCGATTTGATGACTTTTATAAAAGACCTTTTGTGGTGGATTATTATAATTAATTTCCTGGTCGCTTTGTTTAATATGCTTCCTGTAGGGATGTTAGACGGGGGAAGATTTTTTTATCTTACAATATTATCTATAGTAAAAAATGAAAAAATTGCTGGAAAAATTTCCAAATTCATGCTGTATTTAATTCTTTTAATATTACTTATGATGATGGTTGCTTGGTTTATAGCTTTATTTTAGGGCTGGTAGTCCAACGGCAAGACACATCGTTCGCGTCGATGAAATCTGGGTTCAATTCCCAGCCAGTCCATCTGAATAAGACTTACCGACGATAAATTTTTTCCTTTCCTTTTGTATTTTTAGTAAATTTTAATTTTTCATAAATTTACGAAAGATATTTAAAGTAAAACCTCTTGTTTCTAATAGTAAACATAATAACAAAAGAGGTTAAAATGGCAAAGAAAAAAAAGAAAAGGTAAAACAATTTTTAAAATTTAATTTCATTTTTCGTTTTTTATTTTTAGACTTCAAAAATCTTTTAGATTTTTGAGAGTGTTCAAGAACCTAATATATAGGGGTTTAATGGTTCTTGACATATTTTTATAAATCTTCTTCTTGTTTAATATTAATGGATGAAAAGATAAAGAGGGTATTGGAAAAAGGCAAATACAGAATTGTAGGAGAGCATAGCTCTGTTAAGATATGCAAATGGACAAAAAAAGCTTTGCGGGGAGAGGAAGGATGCTGGAAAGAAAAGTTTTATGGAATAAAGAGCCACAGATGCTGTCAATTCTCTCCTTCTGTTATGTGGTGCGAAAATAAATGCCTACACTGCTGGATGCCAATAGAATTAAACTTAGGAACAAAAATTAAAAGTGTAGACGAGCCAAAAAAAATTATTGATGAAATTGTCAAAGAAAGGAAAGGCTTGTTAATGGGTTTTAAAAGTAGACAAAATCTTGATTTGAAGAAATTTAAAGAAGCTTTAACTCCTGGCTTGTTTACCTTTTCTCTTTCAGGAGAGCCAACTCTTTATCCTAAACTTGCTGAGCTCGTTAAAGAAGTAAGAAAAAGAAATGCTATAAGTTTTTTAGTTACAAATGGATTAAATCCAGATAAAATTCGAGAGCTGAATAAAAAAAGCTCTCTCCCAACTCAATTAATTGTTTCTGTTAATGCACCTAATGAAAAATTATATCAAGAAATATGTAGAAGTTCAGAAAAAAGGGCATGGAAAAAATTAAATGAAAGCTTAAAACTAATGAAAAAATTAAAATGCAGAACAGTTGTAAGATTAACTTTAATAAAAAATTTAAATATGCAGGAAAAACATGCGGAAAAGTATGCAGAGTTAATAAAAAAAGCTTCCCCTTTGTTTGTTCATGTTAAAGGATATGTTGCCTTAGGCTGTTCAAAAGAAAGGCTTGGAGAAGAAAAAATGCCCTCCCATGGAGAAATCAAAGATTTTGCAAAAAAACTTTTAAAATTTCTTCCAGATTACAAATTTCTCGACGAGAAACCAGAAAGTTTTGTGGTGCTGCTGGGAAAAGACAAAAGCAGGATGAAGATTAAAAAGGAAGAGATTTAATTCAAAATAGGTTTTATCTAAAGATAGAATAATCTCCTCTTGATAATTCTTTTTGAACAGATATCGCTTGATAAGATTTTAATGCGTATATTTGTTCTCTATCTCCAAATCTTAATGGCTTTTCAAAGGCTTTTAGAATTTCAGATATGCCTATAAATACACTTTCTATGCCTAAGTTAACTCCTTTTCTCCTCTTAAAAAATACACTACTTTCCCCCCATTCACATAAAAACCTTTCAAAAGATACCCCTGCTTCATCAATCCAAAACCCATCAGGTAAATTTTTGTTTGGTAAATCTTTGGGTTTCATTTTCACATAAACACAATCCCATCTTTTGTTAGAGCTGTAAAGCGAATGCCAACAGGCACGCTGAGAAGGGCAGAAATTAAAGCCATGTGCTCTTTTCCGCCTCCGCTGGCAATTGACAAAGCAACTTCTGTTCCTTTTATCTTATTTTTTAATTTTTCAACAAGTTCTTGCTTCATTTGTACAAGAGCATTATCAGAAATTTCAATAAACTCGTGCTTCTTCTCTAAAGTGAATTTTCTTGCAAAACTATTTCCAATGAGAATTATATTGTCCCACTCGCCCTGCTTCACAAGTCCGGAAACCTGCCCCCAAGTTCCTTTTCCCGACGATAATAAAGCCACTAGTTCCATATGTTAAATAGAAAAGATATATTTATAAGTATTTATGTTCTTCATAATATAAAATGGTGAAAAGAGCTCTCTTTAGAAAAGAGACTTCATAATATAAAATGGTAAAAGATAGTCCGTTAAGTGAAATCACGCTGCGAAAATATGAAAAGCCTTATCAATTAGATAAAAGAGAGCTGATAAAGAAAATTTGTTTATCTCTCGGCTTGTTACAGCCTGGCGATAGCAGAGATGTTATTGTTGATATTCTGCTTATTTTGCAAGACTCAAGTAGACAGAAAAAAGCGATTTCAAGCGAAGAGATAAAGATGGGGGTTGAAGAATTGCGAAAAAAGTATAATTTAGAAATGAAGGGAATAGCAGACAGCAACATAAGAAGGCAGTTAAAAAGGCTAAGAGACATTATGCTTGTGGAAAAGAAAAATAATTTTTATAATTTAGCTGAATTTGAAACTCTTGAGAAGATTTTTGAAAACAAAATTGAAAAATTTCTGGTTCCGCAGACAATTGAAAGAATAAGGGAGTATTTGGCAGAGCTGGAAAAGTAAGAAGAAAGAGTTTAAAAATATATAAACAGCTATTTCAATAAAGAAAATTTAGTTCATCAAGTATACTTTTTCTTAGCCTATGGGTATTAGCCAATTTTGCATAAGCATTCAAAAATAACTTTATATTTCAAAACAGATATCACTAATTCCAACATTAATAATAAAAGTCCTGACTTTAAGGCTATTCCACGAGCCCTGTTGTTGCAGTTGTTGGCGTTCCTGTTGTTGCCATTAAGCTCTGACCTGCTGTCAAGACTCCTGAACCACAGGACACTATAGCCAATTTACCTCATGAAAACGAAAATTTGCTTTCTTTTTCATGCCAAGAATCTTGCTTGTGCAAAGCAAAAGTTAATTTGCGCACTGAAGCTTCATATTTCACAACAAAGTTACTTAATGTCGCCTCTGTATTTTATGGCTTAAATTAAAGTCAAATATGCCCTAGTAAATTGGCGTGTAGCCCTAACTCTGCCCCTAATTGAAGCATGCCAGGACAAAATCTATTAGAAATAAAAGATTATAAGCTTATTGTTTTTGGAATTTTGCTCTGAATCCTCTTTCAAATTCTTTTCTCACTGCCTGAGGAACAAACGGCTTAGAATATTTTAGTAATTCAGATAAAGTTGGACAAATTATTTCCCTTGAAATTTTTGGCGAAGTGCCTTCGGCACTTTTCTTGAATACCCCACGAGCCCTGAGGTCGCAGTAGCTGGCGTCCCTGAAGTCGCCAACAAGCCCTGACCTGCCGCCAAGACTCCCGAACCATATATAGTTTTGTATTGTCCCATTAGGTTTAGTTAGTAAATCTGGTTGAGAGCCATCAACAATTTCTTTACCAATCGGATAAAAATTAATAGGTTGGCCATTTAGTTGTAAATATCGTTCAACTAAGTCTATTAATATAAAGTCTAGCTGCTTTCTGTTTTCAGAGAGAGACATTTTAAAAACTTCTCCTGATGGGCAGACAATAGTACTTCTTTTTTCTGGAGCTATTCCTCTTTTTTCCTCATCCTCTGCCTTTTTCCTCGCTTGCTCATACTCTTTAGTTGAACCTGTAGAATAATATTTATTTTGAAGGTGTGCATCTACTAAAGCTTTAGCCAAAGTTTTAGGGAACATAGACTTTTTTTGCCAAACAGGCAATTCTTCTTTTAAATAGCTAACAATCATAGAAACTCTTGTTCCTTCTGTTTTTCCAATATTTTCTTTTCCAGCAGTACAAACTCTAGCATAAGCTTCATTTCTAACAGATATCACTCTTCCTTTCAAATCTTTAACATTTGTATATAAATCTCCGTCTGATTGTGCTACAATTCCTAAATCCTTAACATTTATTCTTTTGCTTATCATACTTTTTCCTAAGAAAATGAGCTTTATAAATCTTTTTATTTTGTTATTTTAGAGAGGCAACAAATTAAGTGAGTAACATTTATAAATCCTTTTTCTATGTAATTTTAACCAAACTACATCGTCGAAGTTCATTTTCTGGACACAGACGCGTTATGTAGCAGGTTATTAAGAGAATTAAAAAATGGAAAAAGAATCAATCTTGAAAGCTTTGCAAGAGCTTAGAAAACAAGAGAAACGCAAGTTTATACAGACAGCAGAGCTAATTATAAATCTAAGAAATTTTGATGTAAAAAAGCAGAGTATAAATTTATTTGTTGAACTGCCTTACAAAATCAAAGAAAAAAAGGTTTGCGCTTTTTTAACAAAAAAATCAACGCTTGTTGATACAATAACAAAAGCTGAATTTGATGATTATAAAGGCAAAAAAGTAAAGAAATTAATTAAAAAATATGATTTTTTTATTTCTGCTGCGAGTTTAATGCCTGCTGTTGCAACAAGTTTTGGGAAAGTTTTAGGGCCTGCTGGGAAAATGCCTTCTCCTCAGTTAGGAATATTAATGAAAGAAGAGAATAAAGCAATCGAAGAAGTCTTAGAAAAAGTAAATAAAATAACGAGGATAAAAAGCAAAGAGCCGAGTTTAAAAATTTCTATTGGCAAAGAAAACATGAAAGATGAAGAAATAGCTGAAAATGCCATTGTTATCTATAATAAAGTGTTGGATGCATTGCCAAGGAAAAAAGAAAATTTGAGAAGCATTTTAATTAAATTTACAATGACAAAACCACAAAAGATAAACTTTTAAAAAAAGCTCTCTTTGAAAAAGAGACCTTGGAGAGAAAACTAAAACACAACAATATAAAATGGTAAAAAAAGAAAACAAAGAAAAATCAAGAGAAGAAAAAAAACAAACAAGGAAAGTTTCAAAGAAAAAGATAGAAACAGTAAAAAAATTATTAGAACTTATTAAAAATAGCAATACGATTATTATTGCTTCTATTAAAAATCTTCCTTCAAGGCAATTTCAGGATATAAGGAAAAAATTAAGAGAAAATGTAGAAATTAAAGTTGTTAAAAAAAATGTTATATTAAAAGCTATAGATGAATCTGAAAATAAAAATTTGCAAGATTTAAAAAAATATGTTCAAGAAGATTCTGCTGTTCTATTTTCTAAAGAAGAGGCTTTTGAACTTGCTTCTGTTTTAGCTGAAAATAAAAATCCTATAGGGACCAAAACCGGGCAGATTGCGATAGAAAATATAGAGGTAGAAGAAGGGCCAACAGACTTAACTCCTGGCCCAGCAATCAGCGAATTTGGCAATCTTGGAATAAAAATAGCAGTAGAGGATGGAAAAATAGCAATAAAAGAAAAAAAAGTTATTGCTAAAAAAGGTGAAAAAATTAGCGAGGCAGCTGCTTCTATTATGTCTAAGCTTGATATAAAGCCTTTTAAAATTGGCCTAGAGCCTTTGGCAATTTGCGACATAAAAATTGGAAAAATTTATACTAACATAAAAATAGACAAAGAAAAAACAATTGAGGAATTAAAAATTTCCGCAAATAAAGCTCTTGGCTTTGCACAAAAGATTGTGTATTACTGCAAAGAAACAATTGGCTTTTTGCTTGGAAAAGCCAATGCAAATGAAAAAGCTTTAGAAAAATTGCAAACAAAACAAGTTACCGACGATAAAGCTCAAGAAAATCAAGCTCAAACTCAAGAAAATAAATCTCAGGAGGAAAAAACTTAAAAAATGAATTTTTTAATTCATAATCAATTAAATACCCAGGAGGAAAAATAAAAAATGGAATACATTTACGCAGTTTTGTTGTTGCATAGGGCAGGAAAAGAAATTAATGAAGAAAACTTGAAAAAAGTTATAGAAGCAGCAGGAATAGAAGCAGATGAAGCAAAAGTTAAGACTTTAATAGCAAGTTTGAAAGGCGTTGACATAGAAAAAGAATTAGAGACTGCAGCAGTTATGGCGGCCGCACCAACAACAACTGGAAAAGTTGAAGCAAAAGCTGAAAAGAAAGAAGAAAAAGCAGAAGAAGCGGCAGAAGGTTTGTCAGCTTTATTCGGATAATCAGTCAGCACTTTTTTGTTTTTATTAAGCTGGCTGATTAAGGTAGTTGGATTTCTGAAATATATAATTTATAAGATAAATGTTTATTAATAATACCAATTTTTGGTTAAGATGAGATTAAAAGGAGCATTTTTAACATTAACTAACAGATGTAATTTAAATTGCAAGTATTGCTACCAAGATTCCCATCCAAAAATTAACACAAAAAAAGAGCTAAAAAAAGGTGATTGGATAAAAATAATCAACGAGTTAAATAAACTTAAGGTTGAAAAGATAAGCATAGTCGGAGGAGAACCTTTCTTGTCAAGAGAATTATTTGATATTTTGAATTACATATCAAGAATAGACAAAAACATCAAAATAAAAATTTTTACTAATGGCATTCTATTAAACCCGAATAAGATAAAAAAATTAAGGGAATATAATTTAACTCTTTCTTTTAATTTAAATAGCCACAAGAAACAGATACATGATTTTTACCAATCGAAAGGAAATTGGGAGAAAATAATCAAGAACATAAAAAAATGCAATAAGATTAATTTTGAGATATCCACCCCATTAACAAAGAGGAATTTTGATGGCCTAGAAGAATTTATTAAATTTTGCAAAAAACTTGGTGCAAAAAGAATCAGATTTGTTCCCTTAATTATTCCAAAAAATAAAGAGGAATTAAAAAAAGAACAGGTGCCTAAAGAAATGGCGGATGAATTTAAAAATAAAATTAGAAATTTCAAAGGTATAGAAATAACTTTTGGCTGCAGAACCTGTGAAGGAGGGGCATCTTATTTAACGATTCAAGCGAATGGCGATATTACCCCGTGCTCTCTTAATAGAAATGATATTTTAGGAAACATAAAAAGAGACTCTATAAAAGAGATTATCACAAGATCTAGAGGCTTGAAATTTAAAAGTTGTATGGATAGATTAGAATCATAGGTTTGATATTAAAAAGTATAAAAGATACACTCGAAAAGATTGTACTTCAAAAAGCTGTTTACTTTTTTCTGAGGCTAATAAGATTTAAAAATTAGGAAAACTTCTTAAACAGATGACTCAAGAAGAAAAAATAATAAAACACTTGAAACAGGCAGTGTCCGCATTTGAAAAAGGGATTTCTCTTTTTGAGAATAATAATTATAGTGAAATTCCAGGAAGTAAAAAAGAAGAAATTCTCGCTTGCTGCAAAGAATGCAGTAAAAATATGAATGCTGCACAAGAGCTTGACAGCATTTATTCTAAAGTTTATCAGCATTTTAGCGACGGAGGAAATGAGAGTAATTGCAGAATAGCAAAGAACAGATGGTGTTTCGCAAAAATAGAATTTGCAAAATCAAGAATTAAAGATTTGAGTTCTAAAAAATAAAAGTTTAAAAGTCAAGAAATCTTGTTTCTTGTAAGCCGCTGTGGCACAATGGTACTGCATCCGCCTTGAGATGTAAGGAAACTGCGTTTCCTTCACATTCAACCTTCCTTTTCGGAGAAAGAAGAATTAAAAGCACGAAAGCGGAGCCCTTCGGGGCATCCCGGTTCGATTCCGGGCAGCGGCGTCAGTATCTTATTGCTAAAAATAAGATGGTCCTGCCTCGGGCAGCGGCGTCGAGAGTTCTTAATATTATTTAGTATAACAATTCTTATATATGAGTTTAGTTTGGAGCTTTAATGAAAAAATTTAGAGAATATGGAATTATTAGTTTGTGTGGTTTAGTTTTAGTAGGCTGTAGTAATAAAAATTTAGAATTAGTTGTTAAAGAACAAGCAATAAAAATAACTCAGCCTTATAAAAAAGTTTCTTATAAATTAGAGGACTTATGCGACACAGGATTATATGAAAAAGATATAACTTTAAAGGTTTATATTGAACCTTCTGAGGTTATATGGGATTATCATAAGTATAAAGAAGAGATATTTAGATATGTTAAGAAATTTTTTAAAGAACAGAGCATAAACTGTAATATCACTTATTCTTCTATATCTCTTAAAAAATTCACAAAACCAAATGAATTTGGTTTAGAAATATGGAATTCAGAAGAGAGTGTTAAAAGAAGATACTGGCAATTAATTACAGAACAAGAAGGCGGGCTTGAAAATAATCCTTTAGTGATAGGCAAAGGAATAGCTTCTACAAGGACAGGAATCGCCTTAGTAAATGGTGGATGGGAAGAATTTAGAGATGAATTAAGAACACAAGGAATAACAATAGAAGAAGTAGAAAAACAATTTCCAGAAAAATATAAAGGAACAAGCATAAGAGAATATCTTTTTAAAGAAAATGCAGTAAATATATGCCATGAAATTTTTCATTGTACGGGATTGTGGCATCCTAAAACATTCAATTCTGTGCTTGTAGACAACTATTATAAGGATATTCCTAATATTATGAGCTATGAAAACATGAAAATAAAAGAGGGTTATGCTATTGGCTACACTCTTGAACCCCTCCAGAAAAAACTCCTTCATAGTTTTATTGCTGGAAATAACACTTACAGAGCTTTTCTTGACTCGCAGAGAGATTTAGAATTTTATTTAGATAATTTAGCAGAAGCAAATAATTTAAAATTCCGCTGATTTAGATAATTTAGCAGAAGCAAATAATTTAAAATTCCGCTGATTTACTCAAACCATCCTTTAATTTTCTGCCAAAGGCTCTTTTTTTCTTCTATGGGAGGCTCTATTTCAACTTTTATTACTGGCTTTTCTATCATTTTTGGAGCTTGTTTTGATAGCTGCTCATTAGCAAGCTGAATTGCTCTTTCTATCGCGCTTCTTGAGTAATCTTGCTGCTCAAGAGAGGTTTTCAAAGAATCTAAAGTGTAACCTTTAGCTAAATTTCTTTTGATATAATTTGCAAGTTGTTGGATATAGTCAGTTTGTCTTGGCATTTTTCCTCTTTTTTGATTGTCGTAAGATATTTCTGACATAACAAAGAAAAAGAAGTTTAAAAATTTATCTTAAGATAAATTTTTGCAAAATATTAATAAAAATTAAGTTAAAATATAACTAGTTAAGTATCTTAATTACATCTTACGATAAATCACAGCTATTTTAATTTAGGGGCTGCAAAGATTATCGCTCAAACCTTAAAAGCTAAGAAATTAAGGATTTGTCAATCAAAAAGGGTACTTAATCGATGATTTAAGAATAGTTCAGGGCTAATAATATTTATTCATGCTGATAAAGCTTACTAGAATTTTTAGTATCCTTTTTTGGAATATCTTTTTTTCTTGTATAAGATGTATGCTATTGTTGCTACAATAATTACTATAACTACTACTACAATTGTCCAGAATAACCAAGGATTTTCTGTTTTAAATTCTTCTATTACCTCACCAACTTTCTTTTCTTCTTTTTTCTCTTCTTTCTGCTCTTCTGCTTTAATTTCCTCGTGTATGCTCTTAATTGTTAGGCTTGCTTTGTTGCTTGTTATGCTGTCGAGTTTAACAGAAATATCATAGAAAGTGTCATTTGTAACTTCAAATTTCTTTTCATCTCCTATACTTAATGTTGCTTCTTGCGGATCGCTTGAGACTTTTATTTTAACACTAGTTGCTGTTACTTCTGTAACTCCAACTTGATGCTCTGTTCCATCTATCTTGAATGTTGCTCTTTCTTTAGTCCCTAATTCTTTTGTAGCACCTGCTGTGAATTCTTCGTTACTTAATATTATTGTTTTGCTCCATGTTTCAGTTGCTGGTAGATTGCCTCCTCCTGGGGAAGTGGATGAAGCAGGAGTTCCTGCGTCAGGTGTAGTGCCTGCTACATTTGGACTTGTTCCTGAAAAGTGCGGAACAGTTATGTAGATTGTGTTATTTGAGTTATCTATGAAACAAACTGCTGCTGCGTTTGATGAGCTGCATTCTATTCCTGTACTTGATAAGAAGCCTGAAAATGCAGTATCATTATAATCTATAAGAGCATCTGTTAAATTCACACCTGTATCTCCGCGGGTTCTATTCCATGAGACAATCCATGCATTTTGGTCAGTTGAACTCTCTTCATATAATAATGGAAGAGAAACATAAACTGTATTTGAATCATTTACATAAGTAGTTGAGCCATCATCATCAGAGTAAGGCATTGCTATTGTAACATTTTTATAGGCATCTGAAGGAGCAAAACTTCCAAATTCCCATATTTGTGAGTTTGAAGATGAAGTAAGCGGAGCTGTATTTATAACCGAAGACATTGGCGGCTGTTTAGCTGAGAACATATCAAACTGATGGAATAATAAACTTGTGCCTGAAGTTGAAAACTTAAGCCTCATATTTACTTTTCCTGCTACTAATGCTTTTAATGGATTGAAAGAAGTTGCATTCATTTCTGTGATTATGCAGTTTTCTCCTGGGTTTACTACATCACAAACTCCATCTGTTCTGAGGAATTCAAGTTCTAAATTATAACCAGTAGCATTTGTTTCCAAAGTGGTAAAATCTCCTGATGAACTTGTTGTTCTTATTCCTTTGTCGCCATTTTCAGAAAAATCAACTGAAATTAAAGTTATATTGTTTTCTGATACAGTTAAATCAAGTGTTCTTTCTTTTGGAGGAGAGTTTTGCCCGAATACATAAATTTTAGCCCAATTTGAATTATTTAATATTGGAAAATAAAATGTTCCATTAGTTATGCTTGTCTCTTCGATTATATAATTAATTGTTCCAAATACATCATGCTTAACTTTAATTTGCACATGCCCTATTTGTGTCGGTATCGCATCGCCTGTTGCGTTTTGGATATTTACTATCATTTGAGAGGTATTTTTTTCAGTGCTTTCAACATAATCTCCTACAAGCCTGTACAAAGTTATATTTTGGTACATATCTGATGTTCCTGTTGATAGATTTTGGAAAGCTGCTAAATTCCAGCCTCCGGAACCGGGGTTACCTTCTTCACCTTCTAAACTTGCTGTACTATTTTTTCCATAAAATTCAAGCATATATTCTGAATTTGCAAGAAGAGAGAGGTTATAGAAAGAAGTGGTATTAGCTGCACCAAGCTTGTTGCAAAACTCAGTCTCCCACTCAACAAATGGAGCGTTTAGGATTGTTTTATTATCTGTAATATTTATTGAGTTATCATCTGCTTTCATTGAGGTTATAACAAATCCGCTCCAAGGCAAAAGTCTTGGAATTATGTTTGTTACATTAATTTCTGTGTTATTATTTCCATCTGCTATAGCTATGCAACCATAAACATAAATTTTTGAAACTGTTAAATTAATCTGTACATTTGTAGTTGCTCCTGATGTTAAAGTACTCCAAGTTGCTCCTATTGTAGAGTTAGATTTTGGAGGAGCAGGACATTGGTCTGGGCCAGAAGACAAAAATTCTGTAGTGCAATTACCATCTGCTACAGGAAATTGCGAAAAATCTCTTAACATCATAACTGAATAATCTCTTCCACTTGGAACAACAATATCAGCTGATGAAACATTTCCAAAAACATTGCTCTCTATTGGAAATCCTAATAACTGGTCTGTAACTTCATATCCAAAATTTATTATATCTCCTGTAGAGTTTGCTGCTGTTAAATTTAAAGTTGATGCATCTTGCAAATAGAAAGTTGAGCCATTAAGCCCCATATCATAAGCTTCAAAACCATAAGTTGGATAATACATATTTAATGGAAATTGAGGAAGAATAGTTCCTACTTTTGTTGCTTCTACTCTTGTAGCACCGCCTGTTACTGTACTTGCAGGCTCAGTTGAATTGTAATATATAAATTTTAATTTGTAAAAACTTGATGAGTAATTTAGGGCTGGGAATATAAAAAAACCGTCGGTACCTGTAGAAATAACAGAATCTAAAATAGTTTCTGTTGGAGGGCCATTTACTCCTGGCTCTACTCCATACATACTAACGTTTGTAATATTTTGGTAGTCTCCTGTTTCATTTTTAGTATAGCCTGAAAATTCAAAAAATACAGGCATAACAAAGGTTGTTGAATTGTCACCTCCGGAGTAAGTTGCATTTACATTAAATGTGTTCATAGTTGGATTATAGAAGATTACATTAAAACTAAAATTCTCTTCTGTGTTACCTACGCCAGTAAGATCTCCAGTAAGGTTGTTTATTAAACCATCTGTATTATTCCAATTAATAACCATCTGCCCATCAGTATTTGTGTAATTTGTAAAATTATAAGCCCATCCTATATTTGTGTAATTTGAATTAAGACTAAAAGTAGTTTGTGCTGGGAAAGTAATCTCTAACGCAGTTATATTCCCGCTATCTCCTGTATTGTTAACACTGATATTTATTTGTGCTTCAATAGTTCTGTTAGCATAGTCTTGAATTCCTGCATCAATTGTGGCTGTAGTGGTTGCAGAAACAAAATTTAGACTAAACAAAGTTACAAAAATTAATGCTAAAATCAACACAAAATCTTTTCTCACCATCTTTTTTTATTATTTTAAGTAGTGAAAGGGCATTTATAAATATTTCGGTTGCGGATTTTGGCGGATTTTTGTGAAAAAAAATTTGCAAATTGCTTTAAACAAATTTAATATTTTAAAAAATAGGCAAATTTAAGAGTTTTTATAGTCGTTAATATTATTTTTGCCGACGGATTTTTTGAAGAGTGTTGTTTCGCAAGATAAAATAAACTGCAAATGTATTTATTAATTAACTGCACTAATTCTTAAGTAATCCCTTCTTAAGTAATCCCTACTAAGATATTATAGCTACAATTTACAATTACTCTCGATGTTCATTAACTATTAACTACTTAAAATAAAATATTTTCTAGTAAATCCGATGGTGTTCGAAAAAGCAGCTTCTAATCAATCTGATGGGAAGTATTATGGTTTAGTGTAATTAACATAAACTGATAATATCTCTGCATAATTATTATCGGGCTTGTGAGATTAACTTTTTGAGGTCAAGTTGACTAGCCTTATATAAGATTATAAAATCAAAAAATTAATGCCTATTTTATTTTTATCGGCTTGAGTTTTTTGTAAAAGATTATTGCGTGCTTTAATTTCTCGCTGGATTCTGCATAAAAAGCCAGCAGAATTTCTTCTTTGCGAATATTTGAATTTTTATGATTATACAGATAGACTCCTGCACGCGTGTCTGCAGGGCTTCCTAAAACTCTTGCTAAAAAATTTATTTTTCTGTTGTCTATTTCAATAATTTTGCCAGATCTTCCTGCCCTAATTTCTTGAGAGAATTTTCCTAACTCTAATTTTGAGCTTGCTAAATTTCCATCCTGAGCTTTAATTATCTCCTGAAATTTTTTAAATGCTTTTCCCGAATATAAAATTTTTTGGGCTAATCTCCTGCCTTCGCCTTTTTTTGCTTTTCCAGTCATTTCAAGAAGCAAGCCAGAAAGAAGCAGAGATTTTTTTTCCAAATCACGGGGCCTTTCTGGAGACTGCTTTAAAACAGAGATTACATCCCTTATCTCAAGAACAGGGCCTACACCATTTCCTATTGGCTGGCTTCCGTCTGTTAAAATGCATTTTAGTTTTACATCAAAATCACGGGCGAGAGTTTCAAATTTATGCTTGAGTTTAAGAGCCTGCTCTCGAGAAACTTTTGCTGAGTTTCCATAAGGAATGTCTATTAGAATATATTTGCTGTTAACAGAAAGTTTTTTTGCCAATATAGAAGCAAGCAACTGAGGCTCTGGGTCTATATTAATAAGTTTTTCAATCTGGATAATTTTGTCGTCTGCAGGTGCTAATCCGAGAGAGCCGCCCCAAACCATGCAAGCATTTGTTTTTTTGATTATTTTATAAATTTCTGGAACTGAAAATTCTACTCTTGCTACGCTTTCAACAACATCTGCGGTTCCTGCTGAAGAGGTTATGGCGCGAGAAGAAGTTTTTGGCATTATTAATCCAGCAACAGCACATATAGGTATTACTATAGGAGTTGTTCGGTTTCCTGCTATTCCTCCTATACTATGTTTGTCTGCGACTTTTCCTTTTAATTTTAATTTTTTCCCGGTATCAACAATTGCTTTAACAAGATATTCTATTTCTTTAATCGACATTCCACATTTGTAAATAGAAGAAACAAAATAAGCTATTTCCGGCCCTGTTAATGCATTCTTAACAATATCAGAAATAATTTTTTTAAGTTCTTCCTCTTTTAGAGGGATACATTTTAATTTTTTATAAATTAGGCCTATACTTTCTGGCTGAGGAGCTAACTCAATATCAACAAGCTCGTTTTCTTTTAGTTTCAAAGCTTTGACAATTTCATTAGAAACAGCAATCTCATCTTTTTTAAGCATGCCTGTAGCAATATCAACAACAGAAATAATTTTTTTATTTTTTTTAGTGAGAGAAATTCTGTCATCTATATTAATACTTACTTTATCTGCGGTTTTTTTGTGCAAAATAGCTACTGGCCTTCCTGCCATTAGCTTTAGAATTTTGATTTTTAGCTCCATTTTGTCTTTTAAACCTCTTTTGTATATATAATATATAGGTAGAAAAGCGGTTTTTATATTTATCTGAGCTTTTCCGGTGAAGCCATTATAAATTAATCTTAATTTCTCTTGTAGATACAGATATTTTATTTGTAATTATTAATTATGACTTCTGCTACATTAGAGTTTTTTTGATATACTACGAATTTAGAAGATATATTAATAAAAAATTAGAAACTGCTAAAGGTTGTATATGGTGATTAGGGGTTAAATTAAAATGGATAGTATTAATTGGAAAGTGTAGTTAATTGTTAAATATAAAATTATATTAAAGCTGGCAAAATTAAGCTATTTTTTAGACCCGCTCGCTTTAAAGTGAGTTTATTGCATTTTTTGCACGAGAATGCTTTTGACTTTTTTATTTCTAAAATTTTCGAAAAGCAAGAGTAAATAAGCTATTACTAATGGCCCAATAACTAATCCAAGAATCCCAAATACAAATAAGCCACCGATCATACTAACTAAAATAACTGCAGAGTTTATTTTTGTTCTTTTGCTTAATATTAAAGATCTCAAGACATTATCTATTAAAGAGACTAAAATTAAACCATAAACAAGCAAACCGATTGCAGCATTTGTCCTTCCTACTGAAAAAAGGTAGAGATCTACTGTAACCCAAACTGGCCAAGGTCCTATTAGGGGCATTATGCTTAAGAAAATAGCAAGTAAAGTCAAAACTACTGCATTAGGAATTCCTAAAACAAACAAAGCTATCCCTGTTAAAACTCCCTGCACAATTCCTATACCAATCTGCCCAAAAATAACAGAGTAAGTTATCTCTTTGAATTGTTTAAGTATTTTTACTTCAGATTCTTTTGACAGAGGAGACAAACTCTGAATGTATTCCATAAGTTTCTCTCCGTCACGCAGGCCGAAAAAGAAAACAAACATAATAATCAAAAGGCGGAGAAAAATTGTTGGCGAATTAAGCAGGATATCTGTAAATTTATTTAAAAAAGTGGATGTCATTTTGTTTGTAAAAGCGTTTATTGCTATTGCTATTTTTGTAGAAATTTCCTGAGAAGAGAAAAAACTTGGGAAAACTTTTTTGAATGGAGTTAAAACATCAGTTCCCTGGATATATGAATAGACTTCAAATGTTTGTTTGATGATTATGGGAGTGAAAAATAATGTTGGCACAATGATTATTACCAAAAGAATTACACAGATTATCAAGGCAGATAGATTTTCACTTTTCACCAACAAACGAACTTTTTTATAAACCGGATAAAAAATAAATGCGAGAATTAATGCAAAAATAGATGACATTAGGATAGGCCTTAAAATTAAAAAAGTTAGAACAAGGAGAGCTGCTATAACAACAATGCTTGCAATTTTATTAAAAGATTTTTCATCTATCATTTTGACATATATATCACAATATAATAGAATACAGCATATTTATAAAGGTTTTTAAATCCTGCCGGCTTTAGAATTTTACCCCAGGGAAAGAGTTCTGATAAAAATGCCACAAGAATATTATAGAACAAGAAAACCCTTTAACGAAAGTTTTTTTGATAAAGAATCAGAAAAAGTGCGTTATATAGTTGGAGCTTCTTATTCTTGTTATGCTCATTTTAAGGGATATAGAGGAAGAAGTCAGGTTATTTTTAGGTCTAGACATAAAAAACTTGTGGAGTTAATAAGAGATGAAATTTTTCCGAGCCATTCAGTTATTTCAGATAATCGCAAAGGAAAATCTTCTCATTGGATTTCGGCAGCTTCTCCGCAAAAAATATACTCAAAACTTGAGGAACTTGGATTAAATGTTTTGAAAAAGGAAAGAAAATTTCCAGAAGATACTCCTAAAAACAATTTGCACAATGTTGTAAGAGGATTTTTTGATGCTGAAGCAGAAATGAATGTTGGGAAAAATTATATGAGAATAGGATTTCACAATAGATTTTTGTCAGGACTAAATAAAGCTCTTGTTAAATATGCAGGAGTAGAAGGAGGCGCCCTTAAAGATAACGAGCTCGTCTACAAAAAAAATGATGCAACAAAAATTTATAATTTTATTTATCAGAATTTTAAATTTGCAGAAAAACCTGGCTTATACCTTCGTGAAAAAAAGGAGGCATTTTATAAGTTTATCACTAAAAAGCCTAAAATAAGTTATAAAAATCTCAAAAAGCATAGGGAGAAAATAGAAAAAATAGAAAAGGCAAAAAAATTATTGGAAGAAGGGCTAAGCGCAAAAGAGACTGCTGAAAAAGTAGGATATGCTCATGCTACTCGTTTTAGCAGTACATTTAAAGAAGTTACAGGCTATACTCCTGCAAAGTATAAAAGAGCTATTGAAGAGAAAAGAGAGCAAGAGAGAATTGAGCGTTGGTTATAGAGTTATGGTGAAACCATCATAAAAATTTGCTTTAAATCATGATTACCAACCAAACTTCACTAATCTTACATTTTTCTGATAGAGAAGCTTCTAAATTTTAGAGTTAATGAACATCAGAATTATATATCAAAACAAAGGCATTTCAGCAAAGCTGGTTATAGATAGTTTTTTAAATACTCAAAATTTTTGTAGGCTATGGAATGTTTTATAAAAAAAATTTGGCAAGGGAAAGGAGAAGAAGCGCACAATTATTTTGTTAGATTTTCCAAAGGAAAATTTGAAAATAGGGCGGTTTTGAATTTGCAAAAATCTGAAAAAATAAAGTTGAGAGGGAGTTATGAGTGGGCAAATGATTTTGTAAAAATAATTTCAGAGCTGGCAGATGTGAAGTTTTCTGGGATAATTTTAAGCAAAGAAAATTTAGAACTAGAAAATAAAAAGAAAAAATCAGGGATTAATGAATATGGAGTTTCGGATATTTCTTCAGAAAAAATCAAAGAATTAAAAGATAAAGCTTATGCTATGTTGTTGGATGCCGAAAGTTCTGATTTAAGTTTGAAAATGAAAAAAAAGTTGCCTAAGCCTGGAAAAAGCGGAGGGGGAAAAGTTGATGATAAGTTTTGCCAGCTTGAGGCAGATTTGAAATTTTGGCCTCAGATAAAAGAGGCATTTATGCTGCCTGAATGCAAAAAAGCTAAAATCTCGCACACTTTCTTAATTGAAGAAATAATTTTGCCGCAAGGTGAAAAAGATTTTGCAAAAATCCGCGAGCTTGCCAGGAGAAAAGGAAAAATTATAAGAAAAATGGAAATTGATGGGAAAGAAAGCCAAGAGGAAAAAAGTTTTGAAGCATGAACTATCTAATAATTCTTATAAAGCAGAAATGGATTTCATACTTATGGAAGAAGAAAAGATGTGCAGAGAAAAGGCAATTCTTTTGAAACTATTGAATCTATCTCAGATGCTACATAAATTAAATAGGATAGGGTTTATAGAATGATAAATAAAATTTTGTTTAAAGAGTTTAGAATAAGAAAACAAGAAACTAAAATTTTAGAGGCTATATGTGATAGAGGCTGTAGAAATATTCAGTCTATCTCAGATGCTACAGGAATTAGTTATGAAAGAGTTGAAATAATAATTAACAATGTAAATTTACTTGAGGAATTAAAAAAGATGAAAGAAAATGAACGCTATGAAAAAATAAAATCTTGTTATAAAAGAGGGATGACGGATAGAGAATTAGAAGAAAAAATAGGATTAAGCCGTACAACAGTATTAGCCCAACTAAAAAGAGTTAAAAAAGAATCAGAAGAGTTACATAGCGAACAAAAAAATCTTTCTTATATTTTAACAGTATCTCCGAACGTAATTAATCACTCTTAAATTATTCCACAAAGTTTAAATACTTAACCTATCTAATAGATAGGTTATGAAGAAAGTAAAAATAATCAAAAAATCGGTTCTTACTCTAA
>Ga0315275_10001497_pt1 | contig 20637 bp, 17 predicted proteins | sample YL17G03_0_MG_FD_205557 | JGI IMG/M metagenome (GOLD analysis project Ga0315275, IMG submission 205557) | Sediment microbial communities from Yellowstone Lake, YNP, Wyoming, USA - YL17G03_0 | ecosystem: Environmental > Aquatic > Freshwater > Lake > Sediment | place: USA: Wyoming | collected...
TCTTCCGGCCGGACGGGCCGGCGAGACAAGCCTTGATGAAGGCCTTGAACAGCGGATGCGGCCGGAGCGGACGCGACCGGAATTCCGGATGGAACTGGGTGCCGACGAAGAACGGATGGCCGGGCTGCTCGATGATCTCGACGAGCAGGCCGTCGGGGGACGTGCCGGCGATGACCAGGCCGGCCTGGCGCAGCTGCTCGCGGTAGGCGTTGTTGAACTCGTAGCGGTGCCGGTGACGTTCGCTGACCTCGGCGGCGCCGTAGGCCCGCCGCGAGACCGTACCCTTGGCCAGGACGCAGGGATACGAACCCAGGCGCATCGAGGCGCCGAACTTCTTCTGGCGCAGCAATGTCTCTTGTTCGGGCATGATATGGATGACCGGGTAGGGCGTCCGCGGATCGATCTCGGTGGTGTTGGCCCGGCCTAGGCCGGCGACGTTGCGGGCGAACTCGACGACCGCCAACTGCATACCGTAACACAGACCGAAGTAAGGCTTCTTCTTCTCCCGGGCGTACTTGATGGCCTGGATGATGCCCTCGACGCCGCGCTGGCCGAAACCGCCGGGAACGACGATGCCGTCGAACTCCGCCAGCTTCCTGTTGAGCTTGGCCGGCTCGCCCTCGAAATCGCCGGAATTTATCCATTCGATGACCGGCTTGGCCTTCGACGCCCAGGCGGCGTGCTTGATGGCCTCGATGACCGAAAGGTAGGCATCGGACAGGGTGAAACTGCCGGAAGCGAAATATTTGCCGACCACGGCCACGCGCACCGGCCGGCTGACCGTCTTGATGGTGCCGACCAGGCGGCGCCAAGCGACCAGGTCGTTGCGCCTCGGCTTCATGCGGAATTTCCTGAGTATCTTCTGGCCCAGTTTTTCCTTCTCGAAATTGAGCGGGATCTCGTAGATGCTCTCGATGTCCGGAGCGGCGATGATGTCCTCGGCCTGGACGCTGCAGTTGACCGACAGCTTGCGCCGGCGCGGTTCGTCGATGGGCTTCTCCGCCCGGCAAAGGATGAAATCCGGCTGGATGCCGGCCGAGTTGAGCGTGCGCACGGCGTACTGCGTCGGCTTGGTCTTCATCTCGCCGGTCTTCGAAGGAATGGGCAGGTAGCTGACCAGGATGACCTGGACGTCCTTGGGCTGGTTCAGCCTCATCATGCGCGCCGCCTCCAGGAAAAGGATGTTCTGATATTCGCCGACCGTGCCGCCGATCTCTATCATGACGAAATCGGCCTTGGTCTGGCGCTGGGCGGCCTTGATGCGGCGGATGACCTCCTCCGGGACATGCGGCACGACTTCCACCGTCCGGCCGCCGTACTCCAGGTTGCGTTCCTTGTCGATGACCGTCCGGTAGACGCGGCCGGTGGTCATGTAATTGATCGAGCCGATGTCGATATCCAGGAAACGCTCATAATTGCCGATGTCCTGGTCGGTCTCGTCGCCGTCGGCGGTGACGAAGACCTCGCCGTGCTCGATCGGATTCATGGTGCCGGCGTCGACGTTGATGTACGGGTCGATCTTGATGGCGGTCACCGAATAACCGTGGCTCAGCAGGATCCGCCCGATGGAGGCGCTGGCCGCGCCCTTGCCGACGCCTGACATGACGCCGCCGACGATGAAGATGTATTTGGCCATAGGGTCGTTCGGGACCGTGTTTCGGCGGCCTAGAAACGGCCGCCAAAACAGGTCCCTCACTCAGATGATTTTTATAAAGTTTGCCGCGGGCGGAACCGTACCCGCGCGCCTCCGGAACGGTCGCAAGCGAGGTTTCATCGCTTGGATAATTTTTGAAAGTTTCTACTGCTCTATCCCTTTTACCAGGCAGTGCACCGTCGCTTCCAATCCTTGTCCTAAGGAAATACGGACCTCGTGGCCGCCCGGCTCCTTGATCGGCTGCGGCAGGATGACGTCCCGGCGGCTGACTTCAAATCCTTTCTTGACCAGATCATCGGCAATGGTCTGGGCGCTGATGGCCGCATAAAGCTTGCCGGACGGAGACACTTTCTCGGTGAATTCCAGGGTCAGGCGGCCCAGTTCCCTGGCCGACCGGCGCATCTGGTGCGTGTGGCGCTGTTTCTTCCTGTCCACGGCCTGCCTGTCCTCCGCCGCCTGCCTGACCAGCTGGTCGGTGGCCGGCGCGGCCAGGCCGCGGGCGAAAAGGAAATTCCGGGCATAGCCGTCGGCCACTTCCTTGGTCTCGCCGATCCGGCCGATGCCCTGGACGTTCTTTGTCAGTATGACTTTCATAAAATGGCTTTTGGATCGGGGCGGTTCAGGCCCTCGACGGCCCTGCCCCCGGCCACGGCCGGCGCCGGACGTCAGACCGCGCCGGCGGGCGCTTCCTGTCCTCCGCGCCGGAAAAATAGGACCGGACGCGCTCGAGCATGGGCAGCACGTCCTTATAACTCGATCTGGCCGTAGCCTGCTTCAGGCTGACCCAGACGACGCGCCTGATCTTCTCTTTAACCTGCGGCCGCCCCTTGGCGTCCGGCGGCGCTTCCAATAAAAAATAGTGCACGTACTTATGCACCAGCATGCCGCTGGTCTCCGGCCGGTAGCGGTCGCGGAACCAGAAATCGATGCGGCCCAGCGGCGCCACGACGCGCAGCGACTCCAGGCCCATCTCCTCCTGCGTCTCGCGCAGGGCGGCCTCCTCGACCGTTTCCCCGGCCTCCACATGGCCTTTGGCGAAGGCCCATTTGGTGAAGGGGTCCAGGATCATGGCCACCAGCACGCCCTGCGGCGTCCGCTTGAAGACGACTCCGCCGGCGGATATCTCGACCTTGACCCGCCGGGCGGCAGGCGTCTTCCTCTTATGGCTTCGCGCTGTTGGTTCCTTCATATGCCGGCACCGGTTCGGTCGCTTCAGCCTTCTTTTCCCCCTCGGCCTTCTTTTGCATTGGCTGAAGCACCAGTTCCAGCGCCTTATCCATCTGCGGATCCTTGTCGGCGTCGAAGTCCTCTGGGGTCATCTTGATCACCTCGTCCGGCGCGATGCCGTCCTTGTCGATGGAGCGGTCCTTGGGCGTGTACCAGAGGGCCACCGTCAACTTGAGCGCCGAGCCGTCGTCATATTCGGTGTAATCCTGGACCGAACCCTTGCCGTAGGTCGGCTCGCCGACCAGCGTCGCTTTGCCGTAGTCCTGCAGCGCGCCGGCAACGATCTCGGAGGCCGAGGCCGAGCCGCCGTTGACCAGCACGACCGTGCGCAGGTCGGTCAGCCTGGCATTGCCGTCGGAATCGTAATTCCGGCTGGTGCCGTCGCTCATCTTTTCCTTGACGATGACGTCGCGGAGCACCCATTCCCCGGCCATCTTGACGGCCGTCTCCAGGAAACCGCCCGGGTTATTGCGCAGGTCGAGGATCAAGCCGTCAGGACTCTCCAAAAGGACCGATCTGACGGCCTGGTTGAACCCGGCGGCCGTGTCCTCGTTGAAACGGGACACGGTGACGACCGCCACCCGCTTCTTGTCGACGGAGACCATCTTCCACTTGACCGATTCGACGATGATGGTATTGCGGACGATGGTTATCTCCTTGGGATCCGGCCAGCCCTCGCGCATGATCATCAATTTGACCTCGGTCCCCTTCGGGCCGCGGATGCGCGAAACGGCGTCGTCGACGAACATGCCCGTGGTATCGACCCCGTCGATGCCCAGGATCTTGTCGCCGGCCTTGAGGCCGGCTTTTTCCGCCGGCGTGTCGGGCAGCGGCGCGATCACCGTCAACTGGTTCTTCTTAACGCCGATCTCGGCGCCGATGCCTTCGAACGTGCCCGACAGTTCGTCGGCGAACTTCTTGGCCAGCTCGGGATCAAGGAAGATCGAATATGGGTCTTTGAGCGCGCCGACCATGCCGGAGATCGACCCGTAGAACATCTCGACATCCGTGGCCGTGTGGGAAACGTGGCGCTCCTTGACCGTCTTCCAGACCTTCCAGAAATCGGCGAAATTGACGTCTTTGAGCGCGAAATCCGGCGCCGCCCCCTCGTCGAGAACGCGGCCGGCGCATCGCTGCCCAATCTGTCCGGCTGGCTTGGCCGCCCGGCCGGCGTAGAAATAGCCGCCGACGAAACTCAAAGCGACCAGCACGGCGATGGCCGCACCCAAGGCGTAACTGTTCCTGATCTTGTGGCTGGCCGGCGGGATCGGGGCCGGATCCGTCATGTTCTGGTTGGTTGCATCCATAGTAAGCTGGCGTTCATTATCTGGCACGGACAATGTCGGCTCCGACGGCTGTCAGACGGCCGTCCAGATCCTCGTAACCGCGGTCGATGATCTCGGCGCCGTGCAGGACGGTCTCGCCCTGGGCGATCAGGCCGGCGATGACCAGGGTGGCGCCGGCCCGCAGGTCGAGGCCGCGGATCTCCTGGCCATAAAGCGGCGTCGGACCGGATATGAGCACGCGGTGCGGATCGCAGATGACGGCGTTGGCGCCCATCTTGATGAGCTCGTTGACGTAGCCGAGCCGTCCCTCGAAAAGCGGGTCGTGGATAAGCGTGGTGCCGCTGCATTGGGTGGCCAAGACGCCGAACGGCGCCTGCAGGTCGGTCGGAAATCCGGGATAAGGCATGGTCTGGAGACGGAAGGCGCTGAGCGACGACTGGGAAGCCAAAACCAAGGAATCGCCTTCGACGGAGTGCCGGACACCGGCCCGCTTGAGCACCAAGAGGATGATATCCAGGTGCTCCGGAGCGACGCCGCGGATGCGCAGCGTCCCCTTGGTCACGGCGCCCAAGACGGCGAATGTGCCTATCTCGATCTGATCTGGTATGACCGCGTGCACGGCGCCTTTGAGTTTGGCCACGCCGTCGATGACCAGGGCGTGGCTGCCGATGCCGCTTATCCTGGCGCCGGCGCTGTTGAGGAATTTGGCCAGATCCTGCACGTGCGGCTCGGCGGCGGCCAAATGGATGACGGTCCGGCCGGCCGCGGTAGCCGCGGCCATCATGGCGTTCTCCGTTGCCGTGACCGAGAATTCTGGTAATATTATCTTTGTCCCTCTGAGGCCGCGCGAGGTCAATTTGACCACGCCGTCGCGCTTTTCCACCGTCGCGCCCAAAGCCTCCAGGGCGGTGAGATGCGTGTCGATGGGCCTGTTGCCGATGATGCAGCCGCCCGGTTCCGGCAGATCGACCTGGCCGAACCTGGCCAGCAGCGGCCCGAGGAAAAGGATGGACGAACGCATGCTTTTCACGGCCTTGGCGTCGATGGAGGCGATGTCCGCTTTCCTGGTATCGACGGTCACTTCCCGGTCGCCGGTCCATTCGACCGTCGATCCGAGCGACCGCAGGATGTCCAGCATCCTCTCGACGTCGGACAGCTTGGGCACGTTGCGGATGACGCAAGGCTCGCTCATGAGCAGCGTCGCCGCCAATATCGGCGTCACCGCGTTCTTCATGCCGCCGACGGTCACCTCGCCGTTCAACGGCCGGCCGCCGTGGATGACGAACCGGGACGGAGCGGCGGGCGGCGCCGGACAAACGGCCGCCGACGGCCTGGAGCCGCGAGGCTGCCGGCCAGCGATGATCTTTGAAGATTTTCTCCTGTTCGCTGCAGTTGTTCCCATACGCGAAAATTCTACCTCTTGACCGCCCCCTTTGGCAACCGATAAGCTGCGGCGGCAGAAACATCGACCTTATCCCATGAGTCCTCGCCTGAGACATTCGATCACCGCCCTGTTCCTGATCGGCTTCGTCGTCACCGCGCCGATCGTCGTCTTGGTGACCAAAGGTTACCGCTATAACTGGCATAAGGGCCGGCTGGAAAAGACGGGCATCATTAAAATTGATTCCGTGCCCAGCGGAGCCAGGATCTATCTCAACGGCGACGCGCAGCCGAAAGCGACGCCAGCTTCCCTGTTCCGCCTGCTGCCCGAGGACTACGAGGTCGGCTTGAGCAAGACCGGCTATCTCCCCTGGACCAAGACCCTGAGGGTCAAGAGCGGCGAAACGACCTTCGTGGAGGACATCATCCTGCTCAAAGACGCCGTCCCCGAGCTGCTGGAGGCGGGCGACATCGCCGCTGGCGCCTTCAGTGCCGACGGCCAGCAGACCGCCATGCTCCGCCGCAGCCCAGACTGGATCGAACTGGCGGTCTACCGCCGCGGGGCCGGCTCGTCGGACCTGCTGGCCAGGTTCGAACGGGAAAAGTACTCCGACTCCGAGCTGCGCTGGTCGCCGAACGGCGATTACATCCTATTACGGACGGAACTGGCCGGGGACGGACCGGAACTCTACTTATACCCGATGGCCGCCGAAGACGAACCAAGGGCCCTGCACCAGGTCCTGCCGCGGGACGGACGGCTGACGGCCAGGTGGTCGACGGACGGATCGATGATCTCGGCTGCGACCGAACGCGGCGTCTTTGTCGTCGACCCGGGCGACGGGACGGCGAAGCCGCTGCTGCTGTCGCCGGACATCATTGACGCCGCCATCGTCGGCCGCGATGTCTACCTGACCAGAAGCCTGGCCGACGGGTCGACACTGGAAAAAATGTCGATCGACCAGCCCGGCCAGCCGGGAGCGGCGGCCGAACTGCCGGCCGGCCGATACGTCTTCACCGACGTGAATGACAATTATCTGGTCCTGACCGACGAGGAAGAGGCCAAGAGCCTGCTCTGGGACAGGCGGAATGGGACGGTCGTCGATTCTTTCGACGCGCTGCATGCCGTCTGGGAAGAACCGGATGGCAAAGGCCGACTGCTGCTCTGGAACGATTTCGAGATATTGATCTACGATCCATCGTCAAAACAGACCCAGTTGGTGACCAGGGTCGGCGCGCCGCTGGCCGGCTGCGCCTGGCATCCGGCGGGCGCCGACGTCATCTACGCCGCGCCGGAAGGCATCTTTTCCATCGAACTCGACGACCGGGACAACCGGAACGTCTTCAACCTGGCCCGCTTCAAGGACATCGGCGCTTTTTTCATCGACCCGTCGGGCAAAACGCTGCGTTTCATCGGCACCGCCGGCAACCAACAGGGCATCTACGAACGCTCTCTGTGAGCGCCGCGGGGGGCTTGCTGGAAGACGACGCCGGCCACTGGCCGGTTTTTCAATAAAAAAAGACCGGTCGGATACCGGTCTTGCGTTCTCAGGGCTTCCTCGTCTTCTTCCGGCTGGCCGGACGCTTCTTCTGACGCCTGGCGGCCGCCTCGAGCCGCTCGATGAGCGCCGGCAATGCGCCGATGAAGGCGATCTCGTGGTCCGGTGCGATGCGGGGATCCTCCCGCGATCGCGTCTCGCTGGGGATCCAGACGGTCATCAGCCCCAGCTCCTTGGCCGGCTTGATGTCGTTGCGCTTGGAATCGCCGACCATCACCGCCATCTGTGGGCAGCCTTTGATGATGGCGGCCATCTCCTTGCGCTTATCCCCGGCCGTCACATGGATGTTGTCCGGTTCGAGATAACGCGACAGGCCGGACTGTTCCACCTTGCGGCGCTGGAGGAAATCCTCGCCGGCGGTGATCAGGTGGAGCTCGTAACCGGCGCGGCTGAGCTTCCTGAGCGCCTCTTTGGCGCCGAGGAAGGCCCGGAACGGCCCGTACTTGAAACGGCCGGCCGTGTTGAAGAGCCGCCGGTTGACGTTGGGATCGACCGGCAGGCCGACCCTTTCGGCCAACCGGGCGTAGGTCTCGACCCAGCTGCGCGGGAACCGTTCGACCTTGAAGCCGAAGGTCTTGAACAGCTCCTCGTCGATCTCCCGCTGCAGCAGGACGACGTCCGCGGGCCGCGGGCTTTTCGCCCCCAGCGTCTTGGTGATGATCAGACCGCACCTCCATGAAGCCTCGTGATATCTGAAATTGGTCGGCATGAGCGTGTCGTCCAGGTCCAGACAAACTTTCAGAAACTTGCGTTCGCTCACGATCGGACCTCCTTGGGCGAGCTGTCAAAGAACGATTCCACCTTAGGGGACGGTTGAATAAAAAGCAAACCCCGGGCGTCAGCCCGGAGCGGTTCTCTTATTATTTAAGGCTTTTTTCAAACATTCCGGCGCCTCAGACCTCGACCAGCGAATTGTCGCCGACGACCAGCTTGTGCCCCAGGGGCATGGAGGCGTGGGCGGAGACGATGGTGGCATTCTGGCCGATCATGCTGTCGACGATGCGCGCCGAACAATTGATGTCGACGTAGTCGAAGACCACCGAGTGCTCGATCTCGGTATTATAGACCTCGACGAAATTGCCGATGGCCGTGTAGGGGCCGATGTAGCTGTTCTCGATGCTGCAGCCGGCTCCGATGACCACCGGGCCGCGGATGAGCACCTTGTCGCCGATCTTGGTGTCCTTGCCGATGCTGACGCGGCCGTTGATGACGGCATGCGGCGAGACCTGGCCTTCCATCTTGAAGTCCTCCGGCTTCATCTCGCTCAAAAGCAGTTGGTTGCCCTCAAGCAGGTCCTCCGGCTTGCCGGTGTCCTTCCACCAGCCGGTGATCTCCTCATAACCGACCTGAAAATCGTGCTCAATGAGCCAGGTATGCACGTCCGATATCTCGAATTCGCCGCGAGCCGACGGTTTGATGGCGTCGACGGCCTTGAAGACGCTGTTGTCGTAGACGTAGATGCCCGTGACGGCGTAATCGCTCTTGGGCTGGGCCGGCTTCTCCTCGACGCGGACGATCTTGCCGTCCCTGAGCTCCGGCACGCCGAAACGCTGCGGATCGCGGACGCGAGCCAGCGCCAGCAAGGCGTTAAGCTTCGACTGGCGGAACTTCTCGACGAACTTCTTGATGCTGCCCAGGATGATGTTATCGCCGAGGTAGAAGACGAACGGCTCGTCCCCCAGGAAAGGCTGGGCGACCTTAAGGATATGAGCCAGCCCCTTCGGCCCGCCGGTCTGCTCGATGCAGGTGATCTTGGCGCCCCAGCGGCTGCCGTCACCGACGGCCTTGGCTATCTCCGTGTCGCCCGGATTGACGTTGATGCCGATCTCCTTGATACCGGCCTCGACCAGCTTCTCGATGGCGTAAAAGATCATCGGCTTGTTGGCCAACGGGATGAGGTGCTTATTGATGGTCCAGGTGATCGGCCGCAGGCGCGTGGCGCGCCCGCCGGCGGTGATGAGCGCTTTCATAGCATGATTCAGCTTAACAAATGGAACGTGAATGTAAAGACGGCGTGTGCACAAAAGAAAAACCCCGACGGACTCGGGGTCACTTAAGGAACGGTCAGGCCGCAGGCCTCCAGGAACAGCTTCAGGCCGGCGTCGTCGCGGTAGCAGTGCGTCAGGATGCCCAGCTTGGCCGCCGGCATGAGGTTGGCGGCGATGTCATCGACGAAAACCGTCTCCTCAGCCTTGGCGCCGGAACGATCCAAAGCCCGGACCAGGAATTCCTCCGACGGCTTGAGCAGGCCCTCTTCAAAGGAGAGCAGCTCATGGTCGAAAAGGCTCATGACACCCATCCGGCATAGCCAGCGGTATCGCATCTCTTCGACGTTGGAGACGGCGGTGAGCGTCAATCCCTGCTGCCGCAGATGACGCCAGAGGTCGATGACCGGCTGGTTGGGAGTGAAGACATCGCAGAAGGCCGTCTCGAATGTGGTGTGTGCGACGACCGAACCGCACAGTCCCAGCCGGTGGAAAAAGACGCAGCGGAACTGCTTGGTGTTGATCCGGCCGGACGAGTAGCGGGCGACGAGATAGTCGCCGTTCTGGTCGCGACCGAAGAGGACCTCCTCGACCTCCTGCGGCGTCCTGCCGGAAAGCGAGGCGAAAACCCGGTACATCTTGCTGTTGTCGAACCAGACGACCACGTTGCCGAGGTCGGAAAGAACGGTCGTGATGGCCAAGGCTGACCTCCTGTTGTCCGAATGTCAAAGGAACCTTCAACCGTGTCCTGGTAAGTTACCAGCCTGCGGCCGGCTGTCAATCGCCGACCGCCTGGACAAAAAGGCCGCCAGCGGAGGGCTGGCGGCCGGTTCAGCGGCGGAAGAAGGCGGTGACGAAGACTAGGGCGTCTCGGGACGACCGGCCAGAAAGGCCTGGAGCGCCTCGAGACGGCTCCTGAGCGGCGGGAACTTGGTGTTGAGCAGGCGGGCGAACTTGGGCCGCCTGGCGGGCTTGGGGAAGAGCGCCGAGGAGACCGGCCGGCGCAGCGTCTTGACGCCCAGCAGGCCGAAGAACTCTTCGGCGAAGCCGTACCAGGTCACCCCCGGTCCTTCGTTAATCAGATGGTAGATGCCCGGCTCGAACTTCTCCTCGAGCAGCTTGAGCGTTGCCGCGGCGATGTCCTGGGTGTAGGTCGGCGACCCCACCTCCTCGTCGACAATGGCCAACTCCGGCTTGGTCTTGGCCAGATTGACCATGACGCTGACGAAGCTGGGTTTGCTCAGTCCGGAACTGCCGGGCCGGCCGAAGATCTTGGACAGGCGGCAGACATAGGCGCGGCCGGCGGCGGCCAGCGCGGACCGTTCGCCGGCCAGCTTGCTCTCGCCGTAGACCGAGACCGGCCGAGTTTCGTCGTCCTCGCGGTAGCCTTCCGGCTTGTCGCCTTCAAAGACGTAATCAGTGCTGTAGTGGATGAAGGCCGCTCCGGCCGCCTTGGCCGCTTCAGCCATGACGCCCGGGGCTTCGGCGTTGAGCGCCCAGACCGCCGGCCTGTTGGCCGGGTCCTCGGCGCCGTCGACGTTGTTCCAGGCGGCGGCGTTGATGACGGCGTCGAAACCGCCATCGCCGATGCGGCGGCGGACGGCCGGCGCGTCGGTGATGTCGATATCTTCGCGGTCAACGGCCGTGACCTGGTGGCCGGCTGAAGCGAAAACCTCGACCAAGTCCTGGCCGAGATTGCCTTTGGCTCCGAAAATGATGACTTTCATAGCGCCTCCTCAGCCGTTCCAGACGAACGGCGTGTCCAGCGTCGCCAGCGTCGGAAAAGCCTGATCCCTGGCGTTGACCAGGAGCGGCCCCGGATAAGGCCAGACGATGCCCACCTCCGGGTCGTTGTAGCGCAAACCGCCTTCGGACGACTTGTCATAACCCGACCGGCCGCAGAGATACAAGAGTTCGCAGTCGGTCAGGGCGGCGAAGCCGTGGGCGAAGCCGCTGGGCACGTAGAGCATCTTCTTATTCTCGGCCGAAAGCTCCAGGCCGAACCACTTGCCGTAGGTCGGCGAGCCGCGGCGGATGTCCACGGCGACGTCAAACAGCCGGCCGCTGATGCAGCGGACGAGCTTGGTCTGGTCGTGCGGCGGCGCCTGGAAATGCAGGCCGCGCAGCACGCCTGGCTTGGAGAAACTCTGGTTGATCTGGATGACGCCGGGCTCGATGCCCAGCGTGGCGAACTCGGCGGCGCTGTGCGCCTGGAAAAAGAAGCCGCGCTCGTCGGTGAAGACCTGCGGTTCGACTATGAGCAGTCCGGGGATGCCGGTTTCCGTCGTTTTCATAACTCGTGCCTCCTTCGGTTTTAAAGAACGGCTGCCAACTTATCACGCAGCCGCCTCTCGGTCAAACTTTAACGCCCAGGGTATCGGTGTAATATTTCTCGTAATATTCGCGGTAACTGCCGTCCTTGACCCGCTGCCACCAGACGAAGTTGTCGCGGTACCAGTCGATGGTCCGGCGCATGCCGTCGTCAAAGCCGATCCGCGGCCGCCAGCCCAGTTCCCGGCGGATCTTGGTCGAATCCAGCAGGTAGCGCCGGTCGAGGCCCGGACGGTCGGGCACGTACGTCTTGAGCGAAGCCGGCTTGGCCAGCAGGGCCAGGATGACGTCGGTCACCTCTTCGACGGTCTTCTCCTCCCCGGTGCCGATGTTATAGGACTCGCCAAGCCGGCCCCCTTGCAGGATGAGGTCGACGGCGGCGCTGTGGTCGTCGGCGTGTATCCATTCGCGGCTGTTCCGGCTGCTCTTGAAGAGCGGCAGCGGCTTGTCCTCCATGGCGTTGGTGGCGAACAGCGGGATGAGCTTCTCCGGGAACTGGTACGGCCCGTAATTGTTGCAGCAATGGCTGATGGTCACCGGCAGGCCGAAAGTGTGGTGATAGGCCCTGACCAGGTGGTCGGCCCCGGCCTTGGAGGCGCTGTAGGGCGAGCGCGGCAGATAAGGGTCGTTCTCCTTGAAGGCCCGATCCTCGTCCAGCCCAAGGTCGCCGAAGACCTCGTCGGTGGAGATCTGGTGGAAGCGCTTGACGCCGGCGCGGCGCGCCGCCTCGAGCAGCATCTGCGTGCCGATGACGTTGGTGCGCGCGAAGACGCCCGGGTCGAGGACGCTGCGGTCGTTATGCGTTTCGGCAGCGAAATTGACGATAGCCTCGACCTCGCCGGGTGTCGGGAATCGCTTCAGGGCGGCCAACGCGCCGTCCAGGTCGGCGATGTCGCCCTTGACGAAACGGTGCCGCGGGTCGCCTTCGATCTCGCTCAGGTTCTCCAGGTTGCCGGCATAGGTCAGCTTGTCGTAGCTGACGACCTCAATGTCCTGATGTTTCTTGAGCAGGTGCCTGACGAAGGCCGAACCGATGAAACCGGCGCTGCCGGTGACGAATATTCTGCGCATAGCTGACGTTGAAAGGCGAAATTATCCTAACGCGCCGCCCGGCTGCCGTCCAGGCCGGCGATTCAGGCCAGGAGCTGGCGCATCTTGGCGGCGATCTCCTTCATTTTCTCTTCCGGGACTTCCCTCTTCTGCCAGTGCCGGTGGCCGTCATCACTGAAGCGCGGGATGACATGGATATGAGTGTGGAAGATGACCTGGCCGGCGACCTGGCCGTTGTTGACGATGAGGTTGAAGCCGTCAGCCTCGACTGCCTGGACGGCAGCCTTGGCCGCTTTCTTGGCGGCGGCGAAGATCCCGCCCAGATCCGCGTCCGGCGTCTCGGCCAGGCCGGAAAAATGTTTCTTGGGCAGTATCAGACAATGGCCGGGATTGGCCGGCTGGATGTCGAGGATGGCCACGGCGTCGGCGTCCTCGTAGACCTTGGCGGCGGGTATATCGCCGCGGATTATCCTGCAAAATATGCAATCGTCCATAATGACAGGCGTTAGTGGCGCTCACCGCCGGTCCGGCGGGAGGCGGTCCAAAACAGGAAACCGACGACCAAGGCGGCCGCCCAGGACAGTTTCGACCGCATTTCCGGAACTGATTGGAAATAGTACCACGCCGCCCAAAAAGACAAAACCGCCGCCAAGACCCCGACAACGAAGTAGACCAGCTTCTGGCGCCTGGTCCTGGAAACCAGCGGCTGCGGCTGGACCAGGGCCAGGCCGCCGCTCAGGACGACGACGGCCAGGACCGCTTTCGGTGATATGAAATTAGCCACGAAACCGGGCTGCAGGAACTCGGCCGCGGCCATGATGACGGCGAAGACGCCGGCGCCCAAGAAAGCCACCGTTCCCAGCTCAGAAATATACGGCGCCAGGCTCGACTTGAGGTCTTGCCACTCTCTCTCGATGACGCTCGTCAGGGTCATAGGCTTATTGCGGTGATTCTTCGTAAGAGACGCCGTCGGGCAGCACCAGCGGTTCGGCGGCGGCCGGCCCGGTGAACATCCTGACCAGCCGCGCCAAGGCGTTGCGCCAGGTGACCGGTTCGCGATTGAAAGTGAAGGTCACCGAGATCAGCCCCAGGTCCTGCTGTCTGACGATGACGTCCGGCGCCAGGATAGCGAAACGAAAGGCTCCATCCGCGGTCCGGGCCAGTTTATCGACCTCGAAAGTGGCCTGGGCAGCGCTCACGGCGCCGTCGGTCTCCGGCGGCTCATAGCTCGTCAGGATGAAGTCGATGCCCCGGGCCGACAGGTCGGGGGCCGTGGTGAATTCGTTGATGGTGAACGGCAGCGGGTTGAAATAATCCTCCTGGGAAAGGGCGAACAATCCGTCGCTTTCAAGCAGCGCATCGCGCTCCGGCGAGGTGACCGGCACCAGGCCGACGGCGGACAGCCGCCGGATGTAACGGGTCTGCGGCTCGCCCAGGACCAGCGGCCGGCCGTCGACGCTCAGCGTCTGCAGCGACTCGAGATGCGCCGCCCGGGCCACCAGACCCTGGCCGTCGACATAGACCGTCAGGGGGTTGACCACGTCGCTGTAGCCGACGTGGTCGCCGAGATAGATGCGCTCGACGAAGACCAGCTTCCTGTTCGAGGTCATTATCCGGCGGATGAAGATGTCGTTCGACGCCGTGAACTCTATCTGGTAGGTGCCGGCGGCCGGGTCGGTCACCGAGACGGCGACCGTCCGCAGCTTCGACGAACGCTGATCGTCCTTGGTATTGCCGTCGTCCTCCAGGATGGAACGGGTGAAGGGCTCTTTCTCGCCCAGCTTATAGACGGAGACGATGACCGGGTCGGCCCCTTCCTGGCGGTTCATGTCCTGGACCTGGAAACTGAAATTGAGCGGTTCGCCCTGAACGTATGTCAGGAGGCGATGACGGCCGCGCAGCGAGACTTCTATCTCCCGGACCTGGGTAAGAGGCTGATGATCGGCGGGGCGATAAGGGACGTCGGTCTTGGCCCGATAGACGGCCAGATGGCTCAGATCGGGCGGGTCACTGAAAAACTCGTCGATGGAAGCGTAGCGATGGTTGCGTTCGAGCAGCGTCAGCTGGCCGCTGGCGACGCGGTTCCACTGGAGCGAATCAAGCAGGCGGTTGTCGGCCGGCCTGAGTTCGAACTGGTCGTCGATGCTTGAAGCCAGGGCGCCGAGCTCCAAAAGAGTGCCGCCTTTATTGACGTAACGGACGGTCTCGGTTATCGAATCGAAGCTGGACGGCGGGGTCACGTCCAGATAAAGCGGGCTGTCCACTAGCGGCCTGACCGTGCCGGCCAGCTGGTCATCGACGGGGACGGCCAGGCGCTCCGACGGTTTCGGTTCGGACACGAACGGAGCAGGCTTGATCAGGTAAGAGGTCGCCGACACGGACCCTTCCGGCGCCACCGCCTGGTACGCCAGGAATGCCAGCAGTCCGCCGACCACGGCGACGGCGGCGACCCGGAGCGCAAGAGCATAGATTTGCCAGTTCAGTTTCTTCATGGGCGTGCCTTGATGGGCGCGATGTGCAGGGCGTAAAGGCTTTCCTCCCGGAACGACTCCAGAGGATCGATGGTCAATCCCAGCGGCGGCAGTTTCTCCTCCCTCAGATAACGCAGGTCGCTTTCCGGCAGGCTGATGCCGTAATAGTAGAGCGGCACGTGGTCGGATAATTCCGTGAGCGCGGACATGGTCGCGTCGCTGCGGAACGGATAGATGACCGCCCGCTCCGGAAAAAAGAGCTTGTCGGCGCGGTCGACAACGATCAAGGCGTTGCGCTCGGTCCTGGCCACAGCCCGGGACACTTCCTGGTCGTAACGGATGAGGTTGGCGCGCAGCGCCAGCAATCCCTCTTCCTTGGCGCCGAAGACCGCCCAGGCCGAAATGACGGCCAGTCCGGCGAACAGCACGAATCCGGCCAGCCAACGCCGGCCGGCGGACAGCTTTTCAACCAGCGCGGCCAGCGCCCAGGCGACCGGCACGACGGACAGGACGAATATTGGCAGCCAATAGCGGAAATATGACGTGCCGATGGTCACGGCGCGCGGGTCAGGGTTGTCCCGTATCGTCCAGCTGCCGTAGAACAATATCAGCCAAAGACAGACCAGGCCGCCCAGACAGGCGCCGATGACGGCCGGCCGGGCCAGCTTGGCGCCTTGTCGCCGCAAGCGGACGGCCTTGACCGCCGCCGCAACCAGCGCCGCGCCGACGATGAGCGACCACCACCAGAAAAACGATAGGCCGTAGGTCCAGAAGTTGGTCAGCGCCGTCCGGGGCGCAAAACCCAGCGGAAAAAGGTAAGGCAGGAGCGGACCCAAAAGCCTGGCTCCCCTGCCAGCCGGCATATCGTCGACCGACACGCCGCCGAAGCCCGGGCCGTATCCAGTCCCGGACAAGCTGCCGTATAAGGACTGGTTCAAGAACAGGAACGGCAGGAAGGTCAAGGTGACAAAGAATGCGAAAAGGGCCGGCTTGTACCAAGGCAGCTTCCGGACCGAGGCGATGACCAGGACCGCGGCGGCCAGGGCCAACCAGTAGACCTCGGAGAGGCGCACGGCCAAAGCCAGTCCGCAAAGCGCGCCGGCCAGGGCGCTGTCGGCGCGCCAAAAGACGTCCCAGCGGCGGCGCGGCCGTCCCTGGCGGGCGTTGAGCAGCGGTTCGGCCAATAGGAACCAGGCACTGAAGATGACCAAAGCCGTGAACAGGATGTTGGGCATGAGCGGCCGGCTAGCCTCGTACCACCAGACCGGATCGATGAGCAGCAGCAGCCCGGCGAAAAGCCCGGCTCTCTCTCCGAAATATTTCCTGACGATCGAGGACAGGGCCAGCGCCGACAGGGCGGCCAAGAGCGGCGTCAAAAAGGGTACGACGCCCATGCCGAAAACTTTGGCCGCCGCGCCATAGAGCACCGGCAGGCCGAGAAAACCGCCGGGGACGAGGAACGAATCGACGACGCGCACGCTGCGCGGGTGTATCAGGCCGGGCGCGACCAGATTCAACGGCTCGAAAGACCAAAGCCGGCCATCCGCGACGAAAGTGCCGATGAAGAAATAATTCGAGTTTTCGTCCGGCGAATTGAACCGGAGGGGCGCCGCCAGGCTGAGGAAGGAATAGACGACGAAAAAGGCCGCGGCGGCCAAGGGCAAGAACCATGATCTGTACGGGGTGGGGCGCATCATTTTATCCGGGTCAATACGCTGACCACGGCGAAGACCAGGGCCAGAGCCAGGGTGCTAGTAGAAACGTCGGTGAGCATATCGATATTGAACCATAGGGCGGTGAGCAGCAAGAGAATGGCGGCGACCTCGGTGACCATCTTTATCTTACCCCAGACATTGGCCGGCTCGACCGTCCCTTGCCTGACACGGTACCAGCCGATGACGATGATGGCCGCCTCGACGCCCAAAAGGGTCATGCCCAGATAGAAATTGATGTGTTGCAGGACGATCAGGAACAGCACCGAACCGATGAAAAGCTTGTCAGCCACCGGGTCATACAGGATGCCCCATTCGGATATTTGCCGGCGCACCCTGGCCAGCGAACCGTCGAAAGCATCGGTCAGGGCGATGAACAGGAAGAGCGGCACTCCCCAGGCATAATTCCCTTCATTAAGCGCCAAAAGGACCGGCGGGATGAGGAATATCCTGGCCACGGTGATATGGTTCGGCTTGACCCAGGCGGGAACCAAAGGGATCAGGGTGTGCTGGAGCAGACGGTCATGCGGCAGGAGGACGATATGCTTGTTCCATTTTTCCGGATATTCCGATTTCCTGAAGAACAACATAGACGGATTTCTATGCTACAATTGGGGAGATGAACGCGGCTTTACTGAAAAAGTATACATTTTTTTGGTTTATTTTCACAGCCGGCGCGCTCTGCGCGCTGGTTTTGCCGGTCGGAAATAAGGCGGCCGCGGTGCTGACACTGGCTTATTTCCTGGGTTTGGGCTGGTTGGCGGGCGAAAAACTGTTCCCCGGCGAACCGCGCGCCTGGCAGTGCTTCCTGGGAACCCTGGTCCTCTTCGCCGGCCTGACCGTCGTCGCCGGCCTGGCATATTTTTTCTACCGGCTGAACATCTGGTCGATGGCCGCGACGCTGATCCTGACCCCGGCGGGTATCCTGCTCGCACCGCATAAAAAGAAGGGCGACGCCAAGCCGACCGCACACTTATTATCATCAGAAGACAAAGGATCACTGCTCTGGCACAAACGCCGCCGCTGGCTGGTCACGGCGGCGGCCGGCGCGGCCATGGCCGTGGTCATCGTCATCCTGGCCGGGTACGGCTACGACCTGCTCAGGGCCGCGGCCACCGACATGTCCATGCGCTCTCCCTGGGACGTCGTGCCGCGCATGTTCTTCATCGTCTTTTTTCTGGCGGTCCTGGGCTGTTTCGCGCTGGCTTACTCCGGTTTCATCGGCGAGGCGGCGCTCCTGCCGGCGGCCATCCTGGCTCTCCTGGCCGTCAGCGTCTCCACGATCGTCTATTCCGTCGGTTTCGGCTTCGACCCTTTCATCCACCGGGCGACCGAAACGGTCATCCAACGGCTGGGCGAGATACACCCCAAGCCCTTCTATTACGTCGGGCAATACGCCGCCGTCGTGCTGCTGGCCGGCCTGCTCAAGAACGCCGCGGCGGTCATCGACCCCTATGTCGTGCCGGTGGCTTTCGCCTTGACCGTGCCTGTCGCCGGCTGGAGCCTGAAACGAGCCTTCGGCTGGCCGGCCTGGGTCGCCGCGGCGGCCTCCATGATCCTGCTGCTTCTGCCGCTGTCCCCTTTCATCGGCACCACGCCTCAGGGCCTGGCCGACGTGCTGGCCTTGCTGACCTTCTTCATCTCCTTGCCGGCCATGACCGAAGGGACGCCGCCGCGGCCGGTCCTGCTGCTGTTGGCCGTGATGACCGCCATCATCCACCCGCTGGCCGGCATACCGCTATTCATCTTCCTGGGCATCCTTTTTTACCTGGCGGCCGGCAAACGCAAGCACGGCGGGCTCGGCTATTGGCTGACGCTCGTCGAACTGGTAGTGGCCGGTTCCGTCGCCATGCCGCTGGTCTTCCTCATCAATGCCCGCCTTTCCGGCGCCGGCGTCACTCTGGACGGGGCGCTGTTGCGGGCCCCGGCCGACCTTCTTGAGGAACTTCGCGGCGTCGACGAGGTCATCAGCCGCCAGTTCAACGCCGTCTTCGATTTCGTCTATGCCTGGCGCGCCGTGCGCGAAACGGTCATCGCCGCCGCCGGCCTGCTCGGCATCGTCATGCTGTACCGCCGGACCAAAACGGCGCTGGCTTTCGGCGTCGGTTTCCTGATCTTCATGATCAATTACGCGCTGCTCAAGACCCTGGTCCGCTTCCCTTTCCTGATCGAATACGAGCGCTCCAACTATGCCGACCGCCTCTATGACCTGGCGCTGCTCCTGCTGGCGCCCGCCGCCGCCTACGCTTTCGGCCGGCTGCTGCTGCGGGCCAAAAACAGCTTTCCGGCCCTGAAGATCGGCATCGCCGTGCTGGTCGCCATCCTGGCCACCAGTTCGCTGTACCTGGCCTATCCCAGGCGCGATAAGTATGAGAGCAGCCGCGGCTGGTCGACCGGCGCCGCCGACGTCAAGGCGGTCAGGCTGATCGACGCCGACGCCAACGGCGCCCCTTACGTCACCCTGGCTAACCAGTCGGTCTCCGCCGCCGCCGTCCGCGAACTGGGCTTTGGACACTATTACCGCTCACTGGATCAGACCGATCCCGGCGAAGAGATCTTCTTCTACCCCATTCCCACGGGCGGACCGCTCTACGCCCTTTTCCTGGAACTGAGCGACGCCAACGGCGCGACGGCCCCCGCCCTGAAAGCCATGGACCTGACCGGCACCGACACCGTCTACTTCGTCATCACCAATTACTGGTGGCATGCCCAGAAAATAATTTCCGCGGCCAAGCGCCAGGCCGACGCCTGGTGGAGCGTCGATGACAAGGACTTCGTCTTCAAATACACGCGCCAAGGCATCCTCAAAAATAAAGCCAAATGATAGCGATAAAAAAGAATGAGGCGGCCTGAGCCGCCTTTTTTTGAACCATCGCACCGCGAAAGACGCGGCCTCACCGACCGCCCTCGCCCCGATAAACAGCCAGGAGGGCTTGGGCGTGCGCTTCGAGGCCGCTTGCAGCCGTCCGCAGCCTGGCCTGTTCGGACAAGCGCGGCCAGTCGGGCAGGGCCTGGAGCGCCCGGTCCAAGGCCGCGACCGATCCTGGCACATCGCCCGGCGCGAACAGGAAACCGGTCTGACCATCGCTGACCAGCTCCGGCACGCCGCCCGTAGCCGCGGCCACGGCCGGCGTTCCCCGGCTGAAGGCTTCGATGATGACCGTCGGATAATTCTCCATGACCAGCGAGGGCACGACCAAGAACGCCGCCCGATCATAGGCCGCCAGCATGCCTGCGGCATCGAGCCGCCCGAGGAACCTGACGTTCTTCAGCTCGTCGGCGCGCCGGCGCACTTCGGCCTCGAGCGAACCGCCGCCGGCTATCTCCAGCCGCGCGGCGCCGCTTTTCGGCCACTCTCGCCAAGCTGCGAGCAGATCCAGGATGCCTTTATGGCGCTCGAGCTGGCCGGCGAAAAGAAAGACGGGCCCTGTCGGCGCCAGCCTCGGCTGGGCCGCGCCCGCTGGCGACGGATTAGGCAGCGTCAGGCGGCGCGACGACGGAAAGAATCCGAACCGGCCATAAAGATCGCTGAGGAAGCGCGAAGGAAAGACGACGGCCGCCGGCGACCCGAACAGCCGGCCGAGCAATGCCGCGTGCCAGCGGCTGCCGAAAGGCAGGCGGCCGGAGGCCGGAATGAGCCCGGACGGATGGATAAGCTGCACGTCATGGACGGTGTGAACATGGCGCAGACCGAGGCGCCTGATCATCCGAGGCGTCAGGAATCCCAGCCCCATCAGATTATGCGTATGGACGACGTCCGGCTTTTCCTGCGCCAGGACCGCCCGGACCAGGGCGGCGCCTTTAAAATTGAAGGTGTCGATCAGGTGCCAGATCAGGCGGGCCGGCCAGGCATGCCGGTCCAGATCGGTATAGAAAAAAATGTTCGGCGGGCGCAGCCGCAGCATCCTGATGCCGTCGGCGCCGCTCTCTGCCGGCCCGCGTCCCCCCGTCCAGCCGGCGATGACCACGACCTCGTGGCCGGCCA
>Ga0315275_10001498_pt1 | contig 20636 bp, 13 predicted proteins | sample YL17G03_0_MG_FD_205557 | JGI IMG/M metagenome (GOLD analysis project Ga0315275, IMG submission 205557) | Sediment microbial communities from Yellowstone Lake, YNP, Wyoming, USA - YL17G03_0 | ecosystem: Environmental > Aquatic > Freshwater > Lake > Sediment | place: USA: Wyoming | collected...
GAGAAAGAAATACTTGCCGGAATTGAGAGCATTACTGACAGAACGCTTTCATATTCAAGCTGCTTGAAAACGGGAAAACTCAATCGTAAGCAGTATAGAACCTTACAGTTCGCTTCATCTCGAAAAGCCTCAATTCGTTTAAGGCGTTCATCGTTTTCAGGATCTTCTGGGTTACTCGGAACATCACCATCGATTCTCATTGCTCGGATACCTTCCTGTGAAAGCCTCTCCTCAAGGTATCGCAGACTCCTTTTGAAAAAGGCGAAGACAATCACCTTCTCCTTTCTAGATATGAGTTTTTTGAAGGCTTCGTATCTAGAGTCCTCATCCCTGAGCCTTTTCAAGTCTATTGAAAAAATGATATCCCGAAAACTGCTGTCAGTAAGCAAGGAGTATTTAGAGGTCTCATCTTCATTCTCTTCGTCGCATTCGAAATCTGTTTCCTCAATTTCGGCACTAATAAGCAAATCATCGTCATCTGTACAGGCGGACTCTCCCAAACGCTCTCGATAATGCATTATGGAAGCATATAGGCTGCTGGCTATTTGCCTCTGCAACGACGTAAGAACAAATCGTGCAATCAGACTATCATATTGCCTCTGATATTGCTCAAATATGAAGTTGGAAAGAGTATCGTACACACTCTTCTCATAATCAGATAAGGGTGGTGTGTGAGATTCAACAGAACGGACTGCGGATCCTTCTTCAACCTCTCTTTTTCGTGTCCGGGTCAAAACATCAGAAAACAAGTTCAGTTTTGACAACAGCTCTTGGGTTTCTACAAGTATCTCCGTTTCTGTGAGTATCTCATCAGATCCCAGCCTCTGAATCACAAGCGGGTAGAATGGGTCGTTGATAATGTTACTGCCTAATTCATAATGCTTAACAGATTCAAGCTCGCTCTTGGCTTGGCTTATTGCTGCTTTTGTACCTTGACATAGCAATGACTCTGCTCGGACAACATGCCTATTGACTTCCAGCTGATTAGCAAAGGCTTTTTCAACATCAAACCTCTCAGGCAACATAAGATTCATCAAGTTGAACAAGTTATTGTTGCCAGTATGAACGGGAGTAGCACTAAGAAACACGACTGAATCACTGTTCTCTGCAAGTATCCTCACTGATCGGAAATTATGAGTCTCTCTATTCCTGCAATGGTGAACTTCGTCAACAATAAGAAAATCAAGATTCGGAGGAAAGTCCGCCAGGAGTTCTCTCAGGTGTCTGCTTCTGACAGTCTCATAGGAGATGATCCCGAAAAGGTTCTGATAACGTGGATCCTGTTCATTCTTCGATGGGAGTCTTCGGCGAGCTTCAGGTGCTCGCAGGATGTCAAATTGCTCACCAAAACGCTGATACATCTCATTTTGCCACTTGATTCTAAGAGATGCCGGACAAACGACCAGAACCCGCTGAAGGTCTTGCCTGGCCCGTTCTTCTTGAAAGATGTATCCTGCTTCAATGGTTTTGCCCAATCCGACTTCATCCGCAATCAGGATTCTCCCGAACTGAGAATTAAGATACTTGAGCAAGGGTATGTATTGATATCCATGAAGCTCTGTTCGACTTGCTTGATAACTGTATATTGTGTCACGAACAGGTTCATTGATTCGTGCGAGGGTAAGAAGGCGTGAGAAAGACTTATCGTCACCGAAAGCACCATTAACAAATAGCTCTTTGACACTTTTTCCTTCACCAATAAGCCGTAGGTCTTCAGAAAGGATATTCTCTGTTCGCCCTCCAATGAATACCCTAAACCATATCTGTCCTCGCCGCTCTATGGGACCTTCCACAATGACCCCAACTTCACTGGCAATCGATCTGCGGGCTACCTTGTCACCTATTTTGTGGGTGGTACCAGGCGTGTCCAATGCGAAACTCCTTACTGACTTGGAATTCTTGTTATGGACATATTATTTCTCTCGAATTCTCCATTGTTCCGGGCCAGTCCGATTACTATAGATTCAGTACCTTCTATTCATGTGACTAAGGGGATAACGGTTTAACTCTTCTTTATAGAAACGCCAGTTAGGGATGAACTTATTCATATATGCGACAAACCGATCATTGTGATGACGTTCTAAAAAATGCACCATTTCATGTACGATGATGTACTCTACGCAATGTTTTGGCTTCTTGGCCAATTCAAGATTCAGCCAAATGCGTTTGGCTGATGCATTACAAGAACCCCATTTCGTCTTCATCTGTTTAACGCCCCACTCCTTTAATTCAAGGCTGACAATCTCCTGCCATTTTTCAACCAGACCAGGTATTTGCTCCTTTAACCGTTGGCGATACCATTCTGTTAGTACTTTTTGCCTTTGCCATTGTGAACTACCGTTACGCACATAGAGGTCAAGATATGCCTTATTTCGCAATTCCACTTTGGGTGGACCATTGTGTTCGATTACTCTAAGAAGATAACGCTTCCCTTCAAAATAGTGGCTTTCTCTTGAAACACATTCTCGTACGGATTGCCGCGATTGATCGCTAAATTGTCTTTGCCTTTTCTTTATCCATGCCAGTTTCGATATTGCGAAAAGACGAACCGCCTCGTCATCTATCTTGAGCGGAGTTGCAATCCGTACTCGCCCACTGGGTGGATAGACGGCCAGATGAAGGTTCTTGATATCCTTTCTCACAACATCAATGTCAATGTTCGCAACTTGGATTTGATGCATCTTAGTATTCACGTTGATTCTTCACTAACTCAAAGACTCGTTCTACTTGAGCCTCATCTTTTATGTGCTTTCGAAGGGCATTTTTTACTTCACGCTCCTTGATTTTATGACCTCTCCAACCGTCTTTCTTCGTAGAACTGATTTCAGCGTCCAAAGCAATCGCCAGATCCTCGTTGCTGTTCAAGTTATCGTACAATGCTCTCTTGGCGTTTGAATTAAGTGACTTCGGATAATCTACTGAAGAATCTGGCCTCTTAATCTTATAGGTCAGCTCTACGATCTTTGCCAGATATGCCTCGTAACTCCTGGCTTCTTCTTTGCGTTCCTTAATTAGCTCATCCAGCAGGGCTGACATTTTTTCATAATACTTCGGATTGACCGGCTGCTCATCAATAATGACCTTACGCAAATTGTTTTCAATGGTTTCGGCAGCAGCTTTCTTGTTTTGACTAATGCGATTGGGCAGGCTCTTTATCGCATCTGCTCCTCGGGCAACGATCAAGTCAATCAATGTCATATCATCAAAGGCAGATACCTTTTCACTTTCTTCAGCACCAATGTATGTGTCAATTAAATGACGCATAGCCGGTTCATATGCCTTCAAATCAATGTAATCTCCGCTCGCCAGTTTTACTTCAGCACGGACAGCTTCAAAGTGTTTTACATCTGTTCTTACTTGCTCAATTTCTCTTATGGTATAGCCAGCTTCTTCCATTTCATTGGCAAGGTTGGCATATGCTCTAACTAGGGTAGCTGTATGTTTATATAGTGAGGCCCGCTTTTGCTCATGTTCGCTTAAATCGTCAACGTTGTCTGTATTTCCGCAGAAGTAGCGAATATAGGCCAAGGTGTCCTTGGGGACCTCTACTGGCTCACACAGGGCCTTAATGGTTTCCAAAGCATCGTCTAACCGCTCTTTGCCTTTTTGAAGCCTGTCAGTCAACAGCCCTTCGACATCTCCTTTCTCATATCCATCGAATGCTTCAGATGTATAGTCAATAACTGCGTTTTCAAGGCTCCTGAAAAGGTCTTTGTAATCAATAATATAGCCATATTCCTTATCATCGCTATGCAAGCGGTTTACCCGACAAATGGCCTGAAACAGCCCGTGGTCCCGCATGCTCTTATCGATATAAAGGTATGTGGCAGGAGGAGCGTCAAAGCCGGTAAGAAGTTTATCAACGACAATAAGCAGTTTCATCTGAGCAGGCTCTTCTACAAATTTCTTTTTCACCTCCTCTTCAAATGTCTCCACAGGTCTCCCGTTGAGCATTTGTTGATATATTTCGTATTCTATCAATCTTTCTGTAGGAGCATCCTCCCCGGTGCTTTCGCCTTTTATATCGTTGGTTGTAGGCACAAAAGAGGTGATAATGGCACACTTGGACAAACCGGCCTTCTGAAACAACTCATAATACTTGCAGGCCTGATAAATACTCCCGGAGACCAGCATGGCGTTGCCTCTGCCGTTCTGCAAACGGTCCTTGGTTTCCATATCGAGCATAATATCGGCAACAATTTTCTCCAGTCTGGATTTGGAACTGAGCACCTCTTGCATTGTGCCCCATCGTTTCTTCAGTTCCGTTTTGGCAACTGTAGTCAGTCCTTTTGTTTTAGCGTCAAACCACTGGTCTATCTTGTCCTGCGAAGTGATATTCTGGTCGATGTTTCTTGCCTCATACTGTAAGTCAAGTATGACCTCATCGTTGACAGCTTCATCGAATTTGTAAGTGTGAATATATTTGCCGAACACTTCGATGCTCTTCTGCTTATCCGTCTTAAGTAGCGGCGTGCCCGTGAAACCAATAAAAAGGGCATTGGGGAGTATGTTCTTCATGCCCTTGTGCAGTTCTCCCGATTGAGTGCGATGGCATTCATCGACAAAGACATAAAAATCGCCTTTGGCCCGGAAATCTTTGGGAAGACTTCGTTTAAGCTCTTCAAGATACCCATCATAATCAGCTTCTTCTCGATTCCCGAATTTATGGATGAGAGAGCAGAGCAACCATGGTTTTGTAGCGTTTAGCTTCTCTATTAAATCCTTGCAGCTTTTGGTGCGATAAATATCCTCGCTCACCCCCTTGAATACCTTCTCTATTTGCTTGTCTAACTCATCCCGGTCGGTAATGATGAGCACACGGGCATCTCTTACACTTTCACGAATCCACTTGGCCAGCCAGACCATAATCAGGCTCTTGCCGCTGCCTTGTGTGTGCCAGATGATGCCGCCTTCACGCTTGCGAACATGTTCCTGTGATGCTTTGACGCCAAAGTACTGGTTGTGCCTGGGCACCTTCTTGATGCCCCGGTCAAAGACAATAAAATCATGCATCAGTTCAATGAACCGCTCTTTGTCGCACAATTTGAGCAGATGCTTATCCATCGGATTTTCTACATCGCTGTCTTCCTTCCATGTGAGGTGATACTTTTCAGGGGTTTCAATGGTTCCATACCGCAGGCCTTCAGTATCGTTACCTGCCATAACGAACTGAATAGTGGCAAAGAATTGCCTAATAAAAATCGGTTTCTGATTATCGAGGTTCTGACGGATACCTTCGGAAACGGATATCGTACTGCGTTTTAGCTCTAATACGCCCAGGGCAATTCCGTTGACATACAGCACAATATCCGGGCGTTTGTCATGTTCGCCTTTGACGGTGACCTCTTCGGCTATGGCGAAATCATTTCTTAAAGGTTCTTTCCAATCGATGAGCCACACAGTTTGCTTGTTATCCCCGACATCTTCCTTCACCTTCACGCCATATCGCAGAAGAGAATATACTTCTTTGTTGATGTCGTATAGGCTTTTGCTTTGATCTCCTGCGGCTTTATTTAGCTCATACAGAGCTTTGTTGATGAGTGCTTCAGTATATTTCTGTTTGTCTTTAAGGAAACTACGCAGGTACTCTTCTTCAATATTGCTGTTGTTTTCACGGTCCTGCCAGTTACCCAAATAGGCATATTTCAATTGGTCTTTGTCTTTGAATAACTTGACCACACGGCTTTGTGTTTCTTTTTCTTTTTGCCCGACTTTGCTCATATCAACCTCGTTCTGCCGGTGAGGAGTTCTTGCATCATGCCTTGCTTGATGTCTTTATATTTCGTCAGCTTGTGCTCAAGGTTTTCTATTTCCGCATCCATATCGCTGAGAACTTGGGCTATAGCAGTCTGTTCGAGAGGTGGGAGGATAGGAATAAATATCTTGGCAATGTTGGTCTTACTAATCCCGCTTACTTTAGTGCCAACCGCATAGAAGTAAAACTGCCGCTTGATGTCGCGGGTTTGAAAGCAATACCGCCTATACGTGTGATCGAGTGCACTTGTTTTGCACTTCGCAACGATGGTGTGCAGGCCGGAGATATAGGGAGTATCGTCCTTGTTGATTACAACAATATGCTTGCTCGTGCCCTCATCATCTTCTGAAGCATCAACAAAGACAACATCACCATCACTCAGAAGTGACGCATTAGAAACTCGCTTCAGGGGGATGTTGAGCTTTGGGATGTTCTGATACTCAGCTTGAACATCAATGAACATCTTAGATGACTTGTGAATGTCTCCGTAGTGCAGGTAGCAATATCCTTCTGAAGATAGTTGGTCTCGCGAGGCTGAAAACCCACCACTGAATTTGAAAATGTTGCCCAGAGGTTCGACTTCCCACTGTCCGCTAAATCCCGGTAGGCGTTTCTTGCCGGTAAGCAGTTTCTGCATAGTGCCTTGCTTGATGTTTCGCTTTTTCGTGATGAGTTTTTCTAACCCAGTAATCAGGGTATCCGCATCCCTCAGGGCCTGGGCAATGGCTTGTTGTTCGGGCTTGGCAGGCAATGGGATGAGCATATCGGCTATCATCTCCATTCTTACCGAATCAACCGATGACTTTGCCGTCATCGACATTATTCTATTGAAAAACTTGTTACTAAAATATAGGTAGAAGTAATAGCCATCCAACTTCTCATCAAAGTCGCTGAGCTTGTATACGCGTTGATGGAAGTCAAACTTTCCATTTATGTAATGAAACACTTTGCCAGTTTTGACGCCATCCCCTGCGGTCAGTACGGCCTCTCCGTCGCAAGAGTAACTATTTATTCTTTCGATAGTCTGAGACCGTACAAAGAACGGATATAGACCATCGTCATCTTTGTCCTGAGTATCCCGACCACCTGTTGTGATTAAGGCCAAGTTCTTGATCTTATCAATATCCCAATCACTTGGAATTATCCCAACCTCTGTTTGTTTGTATCCTTCTTTCAGTTCCATGCAAATCCCATCTTCTTCAAATGGGCACCGACTTTCCCAGTCAGAGTTTCGACCTCTTGAGCCAATTTCGGCAGAGGAGTTTCGTATCGTTGGGCGAGTTCTTTTATACGTTGGGTAAGACGTTGGGAAATGCGGTCCATCTCGGCTCTTACGTCCCGTTCAATGGCGGCCATCCATTTGTCATCCACCACCAATACCTTAATCTCATCTTCTGTGAGGTCTTTGTACCTGGCAATGACTTTCTTATCGAGTTTGGCCAGAGCCTCTTTGATTTTCTTCTTGATGTCGGACTCCTGCTCGATCAATTTCAGGTAATCCTGCAAGACCTTCAGTTCGTCAGCGAAATCAAGATCGTCTTTGATTTCCTTAACGCGGCTCTGGACATTACCCTTCGTGATATTTCCCTTGTCATTCTTGACTTCTTCTAAAAGCCCCTCCTCGCCGCTATGCTCTTCGGCCATCTTTTCTTGCTTACGCGTAATGGTATCGAGGTCGGCTTCCAATTGCTCAATGGCTTTCTTATCTTTGGCAAAATAGCGGTTGATGACAAGATACTTTGGCACAAGGTCGCAACCCCACTCACCCTTCTTGACTTTTCCATTCTTGCCCTTGAGTTGATACAGTTGCACCTTCCAGCCGTCAACCGCAATCAGATAGATATCATCCTGCATGGTCTCAAGCCAGTAGGTCATCAGATGCTGATACACATCGTATTTATCGATGAGTGCCTCATCGGCAAAGCTTTTCAGGATATCCTCGGCAATCTTGACAATTACCTCTTTTGGTTTAACGCCGATCTGCATACCTTTGAGTAGCTTCGTATTTCGCTTCCTCCAGGCCGCAAACACCGCGTCCATTTGCTGCGAGAAGCTTACAAATTCCGGATGGGTGAAGATGGTCTGCTTAATTTGATCCTGAGCAATTTTCAATTCGCTGTATCCTTTGCGGGAACCTGCCTTAAACAATGTCTTCTTCAAGGTCGGACAGACGGTCCAGTACTTGTCCAGATCCTCGATATCCTTGTTGGGGATACCGCCGAGCAGGTGGGCTTCAATATCCTGAAGGTCTTCCGTCTCCTGACTGTCAATATAACGGGGTATATTCAGGTTGTACTCGTTGCGTTCAATCTCCTCGACCGATACCATTCTGGAGTATTTGGGTAGTTCCACTTGTCTATTGAATACATCAACGATCTTATGAATGTCTTGTTCCCGCAGGCGGTTCTTGTTGCCGTCCTTCACAAAACCCTTACTGGCATCAATCATAAAGATGCCCCTGCGGCCTTCGGCATTTTCTTTATCAAGCACAATGATACAGGCGGGAATACCCGTGCCGTAAAAGAGGTTCGCAGGCAAACCTATAATGCCCTTGATGTATCCTCTGCGAATAATATTCCTGCGAATATCAGCCTCGACATTGCCCCGGAACAACACGCCGTGCGGCAGAATAATCGCACCTTTACCCTTGCTTTTGAGCGAACGGATGAGATGCAGCAAGAAGGCGTAATCACCTTTCTTCTTCGGCGGTATGCCATACCCTGTAAAACGGTCATATAAGTCGTTTTCAGGATCAACGCCGTTACGCCATGCCTTGTCGGAAAAAGGGGGATTGGCAACAGCAAAATCAAATGTTTTGAGAGTCCCGTTTTCATTCTTAAAATATGGGCTTGAAAGCGTATTGTCCTGCCAGATCTCAGCGGTTGGATTATCATGCAGAATCATGTTCATTTTCGCCAAGGCGGCCGTTGCATTATCTTTTTCCTGACCGTAAATGGTCACTCCCCGTGCGGCTTCATCGGCAGCTTTTAGCAGCAAAGAGCCGCTGCCGCATGTGGGGTCATAGATGGTTTGAGCCTGACTTTTCGCCTGATGAATACCGATGATTTTGGCCATGATACGTGATACTTCGGCGGGCGTATAGAACTGACCTTTGCTCTTGCCTGATTCGGTGGCAAAATACCGCATTAGATATTCGTAGGCATCGCCTAAGATATCATCGCCTTCGGCCCTGTTCCTGCTGAAATCGAGGTCTTCGTTTTCGAATATGGCGACCAAGTTGGAGAGTCTGTCCACCATCTCCTCGCCTTTGCCCAACTTGTCGGAATCGTTGAAATCGGCTACGTCGATGACACCTTTCAGCTCATTCGCTTCGGCCAGTTTTCCAATGATTTTATTGATTGAATCGCCAATGTCGGTCTTTCCCTTTAGTGCGACCATGTCCTGAAAGCTGCCGCCTTTGGGTATTTCGATCAGAGCATCTCTCTGGCCAGCATATTTGTCAGAGACGTATTTGACGAACAACAGCACCAATACATAGTCTTTGTATTGGGAGGCATCCATTCCGCCCCTTTATTCATCACAGCTTTTCCACAAGGAACTGTAAAGTTCACTTTTCTTTATTGCCATCCTTTGTCCTATATGCCTGAATTGGCTGTTTCTATTCCAGCCTCAATATGATTTTGACGACTCTGCATTCTACCTCCCCTACCCGCCATATTCTCTACACCTTGCAAGAACCTACAATCCTATCATCTTGCCCCGGAAGACTCTCCGCACCGTGCGGACTTTGTACGAACAAAAGAGACTCCGGCTTTTCCAAGCACCACAATACTACCCAATCTGTGCCCGCTTCACAAGCAATTTTAGCCATAAGAACGGGGTCTGTCACGGTTTAAGTGAATCCTACTCCGACTACCTCCCCAATCTCTGTCCATACCCCTATTTCAGCCCCCTCTGAGCCTCTTCCTGGGGCAAACCAACAAGAGAACCTACCCAGCAGTTGCATTTCCAGCCACACCAGCTGCTCTCATAACGGCAACATTTGCCGATTTGAACCCACTTTTCACTGCCCTCTACCAAGCTTTGTCCAAAAGTGGTCAAACCTTCTCCCACTGCTCACTTCCCCCCTATCCCCCAGGCCCAATACTCACCAGTGGCACTCCTACCATCCTATCTGCTTCAGCAGATCCTACCTCAGAATTCTCCCTACCCCTTACCATCTTGACTATCACATCAAATTCCCTTGGGCATCTACTGCCGATGAAACGGCACAAACTTGCCCATTGAGCAGGGTCTATGCCCTCAGAAAGTGAGCACCACACCCCTGTTTCAGCAATAGAGGGTTCTGAGAAGATAAGTCCTTTTGCCAACATGAGCCGATCCTTTCAACTTATTTATATTTTCACACATAAGTTGGGAAGGGCTTAGGAGGGAGATGGAGAAACCAGAGCTCGGTTCCACCCTTTGACTGGAGAATAGGATAATGGGGTTGGTGAGAAATGTCAAGAAGAGAAATAACTTTTTATCACCCGGTGATGAAAGGTCTTGAGAAGGAACCTACTTCACAGTTCCCATTGCCCTTTTCCTGCTTCTCGGATAGACTAATGCTACCTGTATCCGTACCTTCGGTGCAGGAATGTGATGCCGGTCGCCAGCAAGGCTATCGTCGCCGGTTCCGGTACCCTGCCTGCCTCTATGGGCTCGTCCGGGATTGTCTCAAAGGCCCAGCCGGTAATGAGGCCTTCGGATGCGTCGTTCTCGGCCTGATAGCCGATCCAGCCGTAGTGCCAACCGTCGGTAAGTTGGAACTTGACGCCGACGTAGCCAGCCTCGCCGACGAATCGCCCGCCCCACCATGTACCATAGAAACCGGCGAGAAGGCCCTCATCCTTGGTGCTTAGCCACAGAAGGTCCTCTCTGACCTCATCTCCCGCATTCATCCTCGCGGGCGGACCGTGCAACGGCCCGAGCCATTCACAGGCAAAGAAACGCCCGCCCGCGGCCCAACCCTCGATGGTGAGTTCCATCTCGCCGTTGTCCCAGATATACTCGAAGACGAATTCCCCCGGCGGGGCACCATCGAGGTCGAGCCCGACGTCCGGATAGGACTGATTGATGAGAATATCTTGCGGCCCGCTGTAGATAATCGCTCCGCATGCGGTCTGCGTCAGAAGAACACCCACTCCAAAGACCACCCAAAGCTGTCTCATGTCATCACCGCCCCTTTCCAAACCACCCTAAACCGACATTTCCCGTATTACTTCATAGAGGGCACTCCTTGCATGCTGTAACACACTATTTTACCAAAAGATATACCCCATGTCAATCCCTGCGGCGTTGCACGTTGGCAAAAGCCCCCCTATGCTCTCTGTAAGGGAACACCATATCGTGGTACCTACGTAATTTAGTCAGAAATTGTGATTCTACAATAAGCCATTGGGGCAAGATGTCGATTTTCTTGAGGATTAGAGACTCCAAAAGTCCATTCATTTTGCCGCAGAAAGAGGGAGTGTTATCAACATGAATACGGCACTGCTTGCCATTCTGGGAATCATTCTTGGCTTTGCACTGGGTCTTTATGTTGATAGGTAGAGTGGCCCAACCTTTTATCACCGGGTGATAAATAGTCTTGAGCAGGAACCTGTTTTACAGCTCACCAACTCAAGTTTGGCTCAATCTTGGCCAACAACTGATCTAGAATGGCTTTGGCTACAAAATCAGGACTAGTGCACACAGATACAAGATTGGGCTTGGGCCAGTTCCTTGGCTTGTGTGCTCCTTTACTAAATCTTGGTGACAGCTTTTCCCATGTGCTGTCACTCAGCCACATTTCCGGAGAATCAATAGGATCCTCGACAAGCCAATGCACTCGGCACTCAGGCCATCTACGTAGGGCATGAACTACCACATTGGCAATACTCGGCACTGCTTGCTCATTCATCATGTCGTGATGTTCGTCTACGTGCATAATATGTGTTGGGGAGGACAATCCTATTTTCCTGATACGTTTCTGCCATTGCTTTAGAACCTCATAGTGTTTTTCCACAATAAAATCAACCGGACGATTAGCCCAATTCAAGAGGCTATCGAACCGCTGCACTGGATTTTCAAAAGCATTGAAGTAATCTAAATCGATGTCAAGAATCGAGTACATGACTTTTCCCAACACCTTCAATCTGAAAGGTCTGTCAGAAACTCACAATCTTCCCAATAGTGGCCCAACCTTTACTCACCGGGTGATAAAAAGTCTACAGCAGGAACCTGTTTTACACCTCATGAGACAGACCTCCTACGTCTTCTCCTATCTTTCTGTTTACGAATCCTACTTACCTTTTTTGCTTCGGGGCTTTCTTTTCCAAGTAATTTATCCTCCAGCATTTCACATAGTCGTTTTCTGGCATAATAACGGTTTAGTCTCTGAGTCCGGCTCTTCTGCATCTTCACCGCCAGCCCACTCAGACGGTGTGTAAGATAAACACAAGTGGAACTCTTATTTACTTTCTGCCCTCCTGGCCCACTGCTTCGGACGAACTTCTCCTCAATATCCTTCTCAGACAGGTTGCACTTCTTCATCCGCTGTTCAAGCTCTGCTGCCTTTCGCTCTGTAACTCCAAAGTCAATCATGTATTCTGCTCACTCCCCCAGCCCTCCCAACAGTTCTGGCTCTTCCCATGTACTTGGGGATCATTGAACTATGGTATCCCATCTACCCTTACCCGATCACACCCACTACCTTCCCCAGAATCCGACAATCTCACGTTCCTCATCATGTATCTGAGACGAGTTCCATCTTCAGATGGTCGAAATGCTCTCCATCTTTCTTCTTCACAGCCTCCAAGACTGCTTTTACTACTTCCCTGCATTCTGCGAAAGCCGGAAAATTCAAGGATCGAGGCAGTGACTGATTATGCGAGTATTCATGAACAAACTTTAATACTTTGCCACGTAATATTTCGTCTTCAACAAGTTTCTCCAATTTGTCTTCCAGTCCTGCCGCTATTGGCACTTTGAAGCCCAGGAACGCTTCCAAATATCTTCTTACTAGGTTTGGCAGAATATACAACTTGTCATAGTCAGATTTGGGATCTTCATTAAACTCATATAGAAGTGAGAATAAATAATGGTATTCAGACTTGAACCTAAGAAGCAAAGGTGGTGCTTTAGTAAGGCTACACTCGGAGATTTCACCATGCCGAAGTTTTTCAATCAAATAGAATGATGAACTTCGGCGGTTTCGCTTTTCTCTAAACCAGTCTTTGACTAGATTGAAGAACTCAAAATTATGAGTAGAAATAAAGACCTGCTCACAACCAACAAGTGTGTTCCTGATGAAAGAATACGTATGATAAAGATGGTTGCAGTCCAGGCTCGACACAGGATCATCTATGAAGACTATTGGATTGCTCAATGCAGTACTTCTATCTTCCAATCTGGTCATGAAATATGCAAATGCTATGGCGTTTTTTTCCCCTTCACTGAGATTTTTGGCGTCAACTTCTGAACGTATTATTTTGAACTTCTCATCTCCTGTAACTGTGATCTTGATCTCATCATTCCCAAAGTAGAGTTTGAGATATTGGTTAATCCTGTCTGCACCCTTTACTGGTTCTGACAGCTTCGCTTGAATATCATTGATTCGAGTCTGAATCGTTCCTAGTTCCCTTTTCTGCTCGTCAATTTCGGAAGATTTCTTCTCCAGCTCAACAAGCGTCTCCGCATACTGTTCATCGTGTACAAACTCACTTGCCCAATGCTCTATAAGCTTCTTCTTCGCCTTTTCTTTTTCTGCCTCGAATTTATCTGTTTTCTCGTTGTGTCTTCGCATAATGTCATTTATATCTGCTATTGCAGACTGCAACTGGCTTGTGTTATCTGGGGGCTTCTCAATAGTAAAAGCCTCAAATGGCTTGGTTTTCTTGGTTTGTAGATTTGCTATCAATTTGTCTATGCTAGTGTTAAAAGAAGCTCTCTCTGATTCCAGAAGTAATCCAGATTCTTTATACTGATTTTGGAATTCTGAATAGAATCTCGCTTCATCAGGCAAGTCGAAATCTGCCTTGCTTTCCTCCAAATTAGCAATAAGCTGGTCGATAGCACGTAATAGGTTCTCATAATCAGCAGAAAAATGTGCGTTCAATTTATCAAGTAAGTCGTCAGGCAATTTACCTCCACAGAACTCGCAGTGGGCTTTGTTCTCATGCAACTCCTTGCCCTTTCTTGTCCATTCACTTAACTCTGGATTGCTCTTCAGCTTTTCAATTGTTGTTGCCGTAGCAGTCCTATTGACAAGAACCTGAGTTTGCTCACAAAGGTTAGAAATGCTCTTAATTGTCGAAGGAATTACCTGTATTCTTGGCTGCTTCTGTGTGCTGTTGTAACTTATAAGATGGTCTTTCTTCTGTTCATCGGTTAGCAGTGACGGCTCGCCAGTGGCAGAAACTATCTCAACAACAGGTTTGAAATCTGTCTTGTCATAGTTGGGAATACCCAATAGAGTATTCTTAATTTCGCTTGCCTTAGCGGTAAATGCCTTTTCAATTCTTTGCTCTTTATCTCTTTTGTCATCGGTGAGTTTCTTAAGGAATTCTCTTTTTTCAGCCAGTTCTCTCGTACTCTCTTCAAGTTCCTCTTGCAGCTTTATATTCTCTTCCCCCAAAATGAGAATAGGCTCAATGTCTGTTTCCCATTTTAGGTTGCCTTTGACAAAATCAGAATTAAAAACACGGATAGCAAATGGTTCATTCAAATCTGACTGATCGTATTTTGCTCCAGTATCGTCTTCAACCTCAAAAGTTGCTTCAACGTAATCGTCGTGTAACTGTCCTATCTCAAAGCATCTAAAGACACGCGAAAGCGTTGTTTTGCCAGAATAGTTCCAGCCGTAAATCAAATTGTACTGTTGAAAATCATCAAGAGTACTATCACTCCAGTTAAAACTCTTGAATATCCCAAAAGCAGTTATTCTCGTTATTCTCTTTATCATGTGACTCCCCTCAATGCTTCAATTAGCCTCACCATCGCCATCGTATCTACTCCACAATATTCCAGCAGACTTTCCCTCACCCTACTTGCCTGCTCCCTATTGTACTTGCCTTTTGCCATATAAGCAAACAGAGCCGAAGCATCCAGCCCATTATCTACCTCCATTCCCTCATAGCCCATATCAGGCACGACTACAGGCAGAACCTTCTTTATCGAATAACTGCCGTGAAAATCAGGATGGTAGTAATGCCTTTTCAGTATTTCATGAAGGTCCACCAGCCTGCCTACCAACTTATTCAGTTCTTCCGCCAAATCAGGAAATGAAACAGCCAACCCATTTATAATGGTCTTTTCGAAATTCGTATAGACGACAATGCTACCCTCACTGCCGCAGTCCCTGATCAGGTTCTCAGCCAAGATCCTACTGCAATTCTGCTCTGGGTCAGCAAGATATTCTTTGTGCTCGACTACTTTGCCTATGTCCCTACATATGTGCAAAGAGTATTGAGTTGGAATTTGCCCATATGGAGCAATATCATCATACAAAGGAATACAGGTCTGAACTGTTTCGAAATCGAGATAGTAGGCAGGATGAACTATCGAATCCAAGGCATCCTTAAGCCCTTCCCTATCGACTACAGGTTTTCCCGACAAGACTGCTTGCCTGACCCTGCTCTGACTATCACGGAGTTTGAAGTCTTGTGGAATATCTTCAATTTTTACAATGCCCGAGTATCTCAACTGGTAGAACTTTGTATGGCTTATTCTTGGAAGCTCAAGTATGTGGTTCTCAATGTTCTCACCACAGCATTGCTCAAAGACATCGCAGTCTTTGCATTCCCATCTTAATGCAGGAGTAGGTTTCTCAAGGCTTGATAAAATTTGAGCCACTTCATCACTTTTTTCTTTGAAATCTGAGGCTCTTTCAAGAACGTCAGAAGTGTAGTCAATTTCGACAAACAGACTCTTATCAGGCATTCCTAAACGGTAGTCCCTGTTTATGAGAAGCAAGGAGCAGGTAGATACTTCCAATCCTGAACTTTGAGCAACAAAGGTTGTATAGGCTAAATCATCTACGAGTTCTTCAGATTCACTGACGGAGGATTTGACTTCTATGATTTTCCATTTAGAGTTGTCCCTTATGAGGATATCTGCCTTAGTTACGTAGTCCTTATAGATGAAGGTTGCTTCAAAGATGACGGTTGTATCGGAGTCTGACAGGAGCCGTTGAGTGGTCTGAGCAGATGCTTCATTGCTGCCTGATACCATCACTCCATTAGGAAAAAGACCCCTTGCTCTGTTATGTACTTCCAGACCTTCTTCAATACGGAGTTGTTCAGCAGGTGATAGGGGTTTCGGGGAAAGTCCAGACCGTAAGAGCCAGCCATACACAGGGCAGGATAAGGTTGCAAGAAACTGCTCTTTGTTTATTTTTCCCATTTGTTTCTCACTTCTCAAGCAGTCTATATTCTACCGCAGGAGAAGGGAAAATGCAAGCTGGAATATAACTGCCCCAGGTTCTTTGCACTAATTCTGACCTCTTCTTTTTCCATATCACATGAGCCTTGCTATCAGAGTCTTCACTATCTCCCAAAAACTTATCCAAGGATGCAACCAGTGCCATATTATAACAACTGTCACTGTCCCCAAAAAAGAACCAACCAACTCATCCATTCTCATTTTTTTCATTTTCATTTCTTTTTCTTTTTACCCAACAGACTTAGGCACATTCCTATTTTTCAATAGGGCTAATTGGCCCAGGTGCTTTGCTGAGATTTTGACTGGTTCGTTTTCCATAGTATCTGACAGTTAAAAACATTCTTTCTGGAAAGTCGGGGAGCTATTTATTTTTCCAGAGCAGTGATAAATGGGGAATTTATTATTTTTGGGCAGAAATTTCTCCGGTTGGAAAATCTGGGGGCCCCCCCTGCAGGGGAGTTTTCTACCTACCTTCGTCTCTCATCCAACCAGCTCTGAAAATCTGATCGTTTCATACGATAGTAGGTCTTCCCATTTCTCCCAACCGTCAGATCATAGACAGGTATCCGATTTCAACAGTCTCCCCCTCCCTTACATTCTAATATAGCCAAGCTCAATTCGGGATTCGCCGGCATCGGCAGGAACTCCATTCCCTCTTCGTCAGGCAACAGCGGACATGCAGACCTATCGGTCTTCTTAATGCTTTTTGCCTCATCCAATACCCAGCATTTGGTCAGGACACTCGCATCTTGCCGAATTCTTCACATTTGACGATCTGGCTTCCTTTCCAGACCTACTCACGCATAGAAAACGAGCTTTTTAGCCCATTTTCTTCACATCTGTTCCCTAAAGCGAAATCAGGGACTTCAAAAATCATCATGAGAATGGCAGAAAAGTGAGACTTGGTGGCTCAAAAAAGACGGCTGGTCTGACCCTCCGGTTGTCGATCCAGGGACGTTCGCCGTGTTTGGATTCATCGGGCTTGGGCAACAAAAGTTCAATCTTTTTCCATGGTGCGTCTGTCAGCTTTCAGTGTTGCTTTGTCATCGAAAAGACTCCTTTCAATGACAAAGTTGACATAAGTCAAAGTCTGGCGCAACCTTATAATTCACAAATAGTCAGGTTATGAAGTGGCCTCTGGTTTTCTTGTTTCATGATGCAAGTTCTGGATTCGATTAAACCAGCCACTTCTTCCGATACTCGGTTCGAACGAAGCGAGTCACTTCGGGTGTGTTCTTAGCCTCCATCTTCTCCCCATCCCAGTCCAGATTTTTACAGGCACGGATGGCAAGTATCCCCGCCAGGCCAATCTCTGTGAGCTTGCCTCCGATGTCGAAGTCGGAGAATGTGCGTCCTTCACCCCGGCAGGCGTCGATCCATTCTTGGCCGTGCCCCTTGCTTCGCGGCAGGCTCTGGGGAATGTCCTTAGTGGCGGAGTGAAGCAGGACATCCTTGAGGCGCGGTTCGCCATCGAGGCGAATCAGCGCGTCCGTGTTCCAGTGGCTGGTGTAGATGCACCCTTTCTCACCGATAATCAAGACACCTCCCTCCTTTTCCTTGTGGACCTCAGCGACCGGCGCCAGTACCGTGGCCGGCGGCATCCCGTTGCCTTGCCAGTATAGTTTTAGAGGCACAAGCTTACCACGGGCCGGGAAACGGAACTCCACTGCGGGCTTATCTGGCAACTGCTGGCCGGATTTATCCATGTTTGTAACGATCCGCTCGGGATAGCCTAAATCCAGCGCCCGCATGGGCAGGTTTAGGGAGTGGCAACAGAAGTCGGCCAGGCCGCCATTGCCGAAGTCGAACCAGCCGCGCCACGCAAACGGATGATACACGTTTTTCTTGAAGGGGCGCATGGCCGACGGACCGACCCATAGGTCCCAGTTAAAACCAGCCGGAACGGGGTCTTCGCCCTCAGCGCTGCCTTCTCGGGCAGTACAGCCGATGCCCCACTCGTAGATCTCCCGGATCTGGCCCAGAGCCCCGGCCTGGATGATCTCTATGCAGCGGCGCAGCGACGAGGTGGCGCTGCCTTGGTTGCCCATCTGGGTAACGACCTTACTGCCGCGAGTTAACTCTCTAAGTTCACGGGCCTCGGCCACACTGTGCGTCAGCGGTTTTTCACAATAAACGTGTTTGCCAGCCTTCATGAAAGCCTTGCAGAGCGGCGCATGCCAGTGATCAGGGGTGGCGATCAGGACAGCGTCGTAGCTATCGGCATGATCAAGCAGCTTGCGATAATCTTCATAAGCCTTGGCTATATCGCCGTTGTTTCTGGCCGCGGCCTCACGGGCCTTTTCGATTTGACTGGCATCTGGATCGCACAGGGCAACCAAGTTCGCGCCATCGGAAAGCAGGCCAGACATAACGCCGCGGCCCTGTCCACCACAGCCGACTACTGCAAGATTGACCTTGTTGTTGGCATCCGTCGAAGCGGCGCTACTGCACATCACTAGTGGCCCGCTGAAAGCGGCCGTGCTAATCCCCCACGCTGAGGACTTGAGAAAACTCCGACGCGAGAAATTCATTTTATTGTGCTTCATTGCTTCTCCAAGGAATCTAATCGGATGGTGACGCTCGGTTTCGGTTATCAGCCGTCATTTCCTGTATGGCCTACGTCCGGCAACATCGCCGGTCATGTAACGTACTCATATTCCGCCATTCCACTGGGGAATTCAAGTGCAAAATGCCTGTGTACGATATAAGCAGGCAGATGGCTACATCAATCTAATGATCAGGTTCAAATGTCAACGTGTGGATACTTGGCAATGACGTGGCTAATTTGGCGCAACCTGTATGGCAGAACTCCAATCCATGAATGAGAACCGCCTGCACCGGCGGCGACTCAACGTAACGAATGCCAAGAGTAGGTGGCGGTGGTTTCAGTCGTAGAGTCCATCTGGTAGCCACGTCAGCCGAACGGACCCTGCCGGTTAATGTAATATCCATCGTCTGCTGGTATTCTTCTTTTTACTCTGATCCGAAATCCTCTCTTCAGCGACCATAAACTCCGCGCAGACTCTATCATTTCAACCAGGCTATGCCGCCGCGAGCCGAGCCTATATGCTGCCTCAGGGAAGGCAAACGGACAGGCAATCCTATGCGCCCATAGTTCAAAGTGTTGTGAAACACACGCTGATGCGGGCGTAAAAAGCGCCCGCATCAGGACCTTCATAAAGAACCCCTTCGCGACTCCATGGTTCTGTGTGATGCTCCGTATCGTGAGGCGCTACGGTCTTGTTGTACTATGCGCCTTGTCAGAAATGACCGGCGGCAATCCAAGCTCTCGTTCATTAACACGCAGACAATTCCGGGGCCCAGGCGCAGGTCAATCTGACTGCATCCAACAGCTTGCCAACCCCACAGATGCTGTCGCGCAAGTAGTCTCCGAAGCCGGAAGCGTTGAAGTCGCTCCCCTGATTCTGGTATAATCAGCAGTATGATGCGCACCAGAACCAATTATGAGGTTAAGCCGCCAATCCCGGTCCAGGAGAGTATGACATCATGATGATACAGCGATTGACAGTCATTGTCCTTTTCGTATTTTCTCCTCTGTTTGCCTGCGGCAAAGACAACACGCCGCCGACGAAGGAGGTATTTACCTATCTGAGGGGCCTCGGAAACGGCTCTTATCTGTTCGGGCAGGTGGCCACCTGGGTACACAACGAGAATCCGGACATGGATCACCCCACGAACTGGCTCAAGAAGGTGTACGATCATACCGGGAAAATGCCGCGGTATGGAACTGTCACCTATGATTTCCATGACGATCCATTCCCTGACAAAGCCTGGAATAACGCCGTCAAGAAGATGTGGCAGCGCGGAATGATTGTCGGCGTATTCTCGTTCTATGCAAATCCCACAGGGCGATCGTGGAACGATCCCCTGGATATCGATCCCATCTTCGCCTCCGGTGATAATCCAACGAAGCGCAACTTCTACAACCAGATGAATAGAATGGCCGCCAATCTGCAGTGGCTCAAGGATCAGGGCGTTCACGTTGTATATACACCCTTTGTCGAGAGCGATGACAGGAACAAGTGGCACGCCAAGCAGGGAAGCGAGAACGCCATAAGGCTCTACCGCCTGGTTCACGACTACTTCAAAAACTCCAGGCACCTGGACAATATCATCTGGGCCTACCATACCACCGCCAATCACGGCGCGCTGGAAAAGTACTACCCGGGGGACGACTACGTGGATGTACTGGGAAAATCGGCCTATGGTATGGGCTTGGACTTCTCGGAGTACGACTGGGCCGTGAAGAAGAAGAGAAATGCCGGGAAAGTGATCTGGTGGTCGGAACTGGGAATCCGAGGACGTTCCGATCCCCCCAGGGACTGCATGGATGTCTTCAGAAGACTGAAAGACAGCTATCCCGAACTGGCGGGATTTGTCTTCTGGAGTGACAGCGGCCACTACAACGTCATCGGCAATGAGAATGGAGCCGAGTTTA
>Ga0315275_10001500_pt1 | contig 20621 bp, 15 predicted proteins | sample YL17G03_0_MG_FD_205557 | JGI IMG/M metagenome (GOLD analysis project Ga0315275, IMG submission 205557) | Sediment microbial communities from Yellowstone Lake, YNP, Wyoming, USA - YL17G03_0 | ecosystem: Environmental > Aquatic > Freshwater > Lake > Sediment | place: USA: Wyoming | collected...
ATTCCAAAGGTAAACTTACAGCCCAGGAACGAATCAGTCTTCTGTTTGATCCTGGCACTTTTGAAGAATTGGATGCATTTGTCACGCCTGCTGACCAGCCTGTTGAATTCGGAAAGGTGGAACGTACCTATGGCGACGGTGTCATAGTTGGCCATGGGAAAGTGAACGGAAGACTGGTTTTTGCATTTGCCCAGGATTTCACGGTAATGGGAGGTTCACTCGGTTATGTTCATGCCAAGAAGATCGCAAAAATACAGGAGATGGCCCTTAAAATGGGCACGCCCATAATAGGCATGATGGATTCCGGAGGCGCAAGGATCCAGGAAGGTGTTGCAAGCCTGAGTGGCTATGCCGCTATCTTCCATAACATTATCCATTCTTCAGGTATCATACCGCAATTATGCGTAATTATGGGACCCGCAGCAGGTGGTGCAGTCTACTCCCCTGCCCTCACCGATTTCGTTTTCATGGTAAACCACACCAGTTATATGTTTGTGACAGGACCTAATGTTGTCAAGGAGGTTCTTAATGAAGATGTTACAGCCGAAGAGCTCGGGGGTGCCGAGGTTCATGGCCGGAAAAGCGGAGTGGCTCATATGATCTATGATGATGAGGAGAATACAATCCTGGCGCTTAAGAAATTTCTTGCCTATCTCCCTTCAAACAACGTGGAGAATCCCCCCGTGATCACCGATGATGGCTCAACGCCTGATATCGACGAGAGACTTCGTGACATTGTGCCAGATGATCCCAATAAAGCTTATGATGTAAAAGACATAATACAGCTTATTGTTGATAAGAACAGCTTCTTTGAAACGGCTGAACTCTATGCACCAAATCTTGTTACCGGATTTGCACGACTCAAGGGTAAAACCATAGGCATTGTTGCAAACCAGCCAAAGGTTCTTGCAGGTGTTCTGGATATAAATTCATCAACAAAAGGGGCGAGATTTATAAGGTTCTGTGATGCATTCAACATACCTCTTCTTACACTGGAGGATGTTCCGGGCTTCCTTCCGGGTACAGATCAGGAACATGCAGGAATAATAAGACATGGCGCAAAACTACTGTTTGCTTACAGTGAAGCGACAGTTCCAAAGATCACTATCATTATCAGAAAAGCGTATGGGGGAGCTTTCATCGTGATGAACAGCAAAAGTCTGGGCGGTGACTTCAGCTTTGCATGGCCAACAGCTGAAATAGCGGTTATGGGACCTGATGGTGCAGTGGCAATTCTTTATCGCAGGGAGCTTGCCGAATCAAAAAATCCGGCAGAGATGAAGAAAGAACTTGTAAAAAAGTACCGCGACAAAATAGCCAATCCATTTATTGCTGATGAACTTGGTTATATTGATGAGGTAATAGATCCTGCCGTTACAAGGAAGAAGATAATCTCGGCCTTCAGCGCCCTCAGCAACAAATGGGTAAAGGTCCCATCGAGGAAACATGGGAATATGCCTCTGTAAGACAAAAGATAAAAGTAAAAAGACAAAAGTAAAAAAGCAAAAGTAAAAAGTGAATTTTAAAATCCCAACCATGGAGGTGTATGGGAGGGGTAAAAAGAGAAAGTAGATTTATGAAGATCAACAAGATATTAATAGCAAACAGGGGTGAAATTGCGATCCGGATCATGAAAACAGCACGTCTGATGAAGATCAGCACTGTTGCTGTCAAAACAGCGGTTGAACCAAATGCCATGTATCTCTCCTTTGCTGATGAAATATTTGACAACACTGAGGAAGTTTCTGAAATACCAATTTTCCTGGATATTGATAAGCTAATATCAATCGCCCGGAATACAGGAGCCAATGCGGTGCATCCCGGATACGGATTTTTAGCCGAAAATGCCTACTTCGCTCAAAAATGTCTTGATAATAAGATAATTTACATCGGCCCTTCACCTGACGCCATTTATAAAATGGGAAACAAAACCATTGCCCGCAAGCTGGCCTTAAAAAATGGAATACCTATGGCAATGGGAAGCGATGGCAATATCTCCAATGAGGAAGAAGCCGTTGAAATAGCTGAGAAAATAGGATATCCTGTAATTATCAAGGCAGCATCAGGAGGAGGTGGCAGGGGAATGAGAATTGTCCGAAAATCTGATGAGATGGAGAAAATGTTCATTATTGCCAGCAAGGAGGCTGAAAAGGCATTTAATGATCCTTCAGTTTTTATTGAAAAATATATCGAAAACCCAAAGCATATTGAATTCCAGATACTTGGTGACACTAAGGGAAATATTATCCATCTGGGCGAAAGAGAGTGTTCTATCCAGAGGAAGCATCAAAAGTTGCTTGAAGAATCTCCATCCTGTGCTCTTGACAATGGTCTGAGGAAGACGATGGGAAAGATAGCTGTTCAGATAGCAAAAGCAGTGAATTATTACTCAGCAGGAACGGTGGAATTTCTTCTCGACTCTGAGAAGAATTTCTATTTCATGGAGATGAACACCAGGATTCAGGTAGAGCACCCTGTTACCGAGATCGTTACCGGTATTGATCTCATCGAACAGCAGATCAGGATTGCCAATGGTGAGGAACTGAAGATCAAACAGGAGGACGTTAAACTAAAAGGGTGGGCTATTGAGTGCAGAATAAATGCCGAGGATGTCCAGGCAGGATTTGCCCCTGATCCGGGAAAGATTGAGAACCTTAGCATGCCATCAGATAACTATGTAAGAGTTGATACAGGGATCCAGTCCGGATCATCGATTGTATCAAGCTACGATTCAATGATTGCCAAACTGATAGTAAGCGGAAAAGACCGAAAGGAGGCTATAAAGAATTGCAAGATGGCACTTGACAAGGTCTGGATAAAGGGGACAAAAACAACGCTCCCATTCTTCAGGCTGCTTGTCCGTAATCAGAAATTTCATGATGGCACTTTCACCACAGCATTTATCGATGAGCTGGACAAGTATTATTTCAACAGTGAATATGAGGAAATGCTGGCGGCATGGCTTGCCACAAAGCTGTTCGTAGAGGAAAACCTCCAGGAGAAAAGTATCAATATAGACTTCGAAAACAGCGGGGATATGAGCCCTTGGCTCCTGAACAAAAGAATCAATCAATTTTAATCAGCAGGACTGAAATGAACCATAAACTCAGGATAAATAAGCTCTATACACTTTCCTCTGAGAATAGAAAATTCAGTTTTCCTCTGCCTTTGAAGAACAAGATACGAATCGGAAAGAGAGATTATGTTGTTCAGCTCAAGGCAGATGATAAATACGGAACATATATCTTATGGAAGAACAGGAAATACCCTGTTGAGATAGTAAGGTCGCGGCAGAATAAATATGAGATCCTGTTTAACGATATTAGTTACACATTCACAGTTGAAACTCCCTTCTCCCTGCAAAGGATGAAGGTTCTCAATACAGGTAAAGGTAAAATCGAGAAAGAATCGCTGAAAGCGCCAATGCCCGGAAAGATAATTGACGTTCTGGTCAGGGAAGGTTCAAATGTCCTGCGTGGAGAACCGTTAATGATCCTTGAAGCCATGAAGATGCAAAACGAAATCCAGTCCCCCGTTAACGGTCAGATAATAAGAGTTCATGCAAAACCAAATTCAAATGTGATGAAGGACGATATGCTGATCGAAATAAAAGTAATTTAAAAGTGGTTTGAGGTTCGAGGTTTGAGGTGTGGGGAATAAGATTCTAAATCTATTTCATACACCTCGAACCCCGTACCCCATACCCCATACCTTATTTAGTTGGTACCTGTTTCAGGCTCTCACACAGAAAATCATAAAACTTCCTGACTGATGGGATATTCACTTTTTCATCCGGAGAGTGAGGAAATTTAATCGTCGGTCCGAACGAGATCATGTCAAGCGAAGGATATACTCCGCCGATGATTGCACATTCAAGCCCTGCATGGATTGCTTTTATATCAGGGGCTGTGCCGAACATTTTCGTATAGATGCCGCTTAATACCTTCAATATGGGAGACGCCATATTGGGCTTCCAGCCCGGATATGCTCCTGACATAGTTACTTTTGCACCGATAAGGTGGAATACGGCGGCAATCCTCCAGGCAGATGACTCCTTTGAAGTATTAACTGAACTGCGGCAGAGGTTATGAACTTCTAACTTGCCCCTGGCACATTTGACAATGGCCATGTTATTTGATGTCTCAACAAGTCCTTTCATAGCCTGGCTCATTCTCTGTACACCATTCGGACAAACAAAGACCGCCCTGATGATCTTATACTGATCCTGTTTGGTAATTACTTTGACCGGCATCTCACACTTTTTACATGAAAATGAGAGATTTGGTTCAGGTTCAGCAAATTCTGCCCGGTACATTTTATCATACCCCTTTACAAATTTCTCAAAAGATTTTGCTTTTGCGGATGCAACCAGCAATACTGCATAAGATTCGCGTGGAATTGCATTACGAAGATTACCACCTGCAGCTTCAGCCAGTCTTATCCCAAAATCTGATTCGGCTTGCATCAGGAACCGGAACAAAAGTTTATTTGAGTTAGCCCTGCCAAGTGCGATATCAACACCTGAATGTCCACCTTTCAGGCCTGTTGCCGTAATCCTGTAAGCGGCCATTCTTGCCGGAGCTTTTTCTTCATTATATTTCATGGCTCCGCTTACATCAATTCCTCCGGCACATCCCACACAAAGCTCATGTTCGTCTTCTGAATCAAGGTTCATGAGGATATCCCCTTTAAGGATGCCCTTTTTCAGTCCGAACACACCTGTCATCCCTGTTTCCTCGTCGATGGTAAAGAGGGCTTCTATCGGCCCATGTTGCAGGTCCTTTGAGGCCAGAACGGCAAGAGTAGCAGCAACGCCTATACCGTTATCCGATCCCAGTGTCGTACCATTGGCCTTAACCCAGTCGCCATCTATGATTGTCTGGATGGGATCTTTTTCAAAATCGTGCTTTTTGTCGTTGTTTTTTTGCGGAACCATATCGAGATGTGTCTGCAAAACGACTCCTTTACGTTTCTCCATTCCCTTTGTTGCAGGTTTCCTGATGATAACATTACCGACCTTGTCAACAATTGTTTCAAGCTTATGATCCTTGCCGAACTTTACTACATAATCAACAATTCTCTTCTCCTTTTTTGAGGGATGTGGTATCTGGGTTATATCATGGAAAAAATTCCATACCGGTTGTGGGTCAAGCTTGCGTATGTCGTTCATATTATTACCTTTTAAAATTTTAAAATAATTACCTTATAAAAATACAATTAATTTTATAATTTTGGTCACCTGATCAAAATATCAGACTTGTATGAAATCAAACCATGATTCATAATCTGCTTTAAATGACATTTCTGTATATTATTGTCGCATTGACTCTTGTATTTGATTTCATAAATGGATTTCACGATTCGGCTAATTCCATAGCTACCGTTGTTTCTACAAAAGTACTATCGCCCCTGGCTGCAGTTTCAATGGCAGCTTTCTTTAATTTTATAGCTTTTACTGTTTTTCCCCTTAAAGTCGCTACCACCATCGGGAAAGGGGTTGTTGAGCCTAATGGTTTAAACCTTACAGTAATTGGCGCCGCCCTTGTTGCTGCAATAATCTGGAACCTTATCACCTGGTGGCGGGGATTGCCTTCCAGTTCCTCGCATACACTTGTCGGAGGACTGGTAGGAGCGGCATTGGTCAGCTCCGGTCCTGGATCAATAATCACAGGCGGAGTTATTAAGATTCTGGCCTTCATTGTAATATCACCCCTGCTGGGAATGATATTCGGATTTATTATCTCTACCGTTGTGCAGTATCTTGCAAGGAACCATACACCCTTTGGTGTTGACAAGCATTTCAGACGTCTGCAGTTGATTTCAGCGGCTGCTTTCAGTCTTGGCCATGGCGGTAATGATGCCCAAAAATCGATGGGAATAATCTGGATTGCATTGATTGTCTATGGCATTACAACAAAAGATGCTGCCAGGCCTCCCTTATGGGTTATTTTATCGTGTCAGACTGCAATAGCTTTGGGAACATTATTTGGCGGATGGAGAATTGTAAAAACCATGGGACAAAAGATAACAAAGCTAAAACCCTTTGAGGGATTCTGTGCAGAAACAGCAGGGGCTTTAACACTATTTGGTGCAACGCATTTTGGTATACCAGTCAGTACAACTCATACTATTACCGGTGCGATTATCGGTGTTGGTTCCCGCAAGGGCCTTTCGGCCGTTAAATGGGGGGTAACTACAAAAATATTCTGGGCCTGGATATTTACAATCCCGATTTCAGGATTAATCGGGGCTTTAATGTATTATTTATTCAACATGATCAGTGTAAGTTCTATTTAAATAAAAAACAAACCATATGAATATTGATAAATTCCTTAAATTTTTTGTTCCTAAGGATCATTCTTTTTATCCGCTTTTTGAAGAGGATGTTAAGAATATGGTCAGGGCTGCCGAACTTCTGAAACAGCTTTTGTCGAGCACCGAAATAGAAAACCACGAAAAGATATACAAGGAGATCAAGGATGTGGAACATATAGGTGATCATATCACCGATAAAACATATCAGCAGTTAAACAAATCGTTTATCACTCCATTTGACAGGGAGGATATTCATGAACTTGCCGGTCGTATTGATGATGTCGTGGATTCAATTAACGGAATCGGAAGAAGGATCTGTCTGTATAAGCCCAAACACCTTATGCCAGTTTATAAAGAGATGGCTGAGATGATTGTTGAAGCAGCCAGGGAGGTTGAGATCTGCATACACTGTTTGAATGATGCTGCTGCAAACAAAGCTGAAATTACCAAGGCCTGCAACAAAGTAACTGATATAGAACACAAAGCCGATGAATATTATTTCTTTGCAGTCGGTGAACTCTTTGAGAAAGAGAAAGATCCTGCCGAATTATTGAAGAACAACAAGATACTTGAAATACTTGAAAGGTGCGTGGACGAAGAAGAGGATGTAACAGATGTAATTAAATCAATCCTTATAAAGATGGCGTAAATAGCGGGTAAGCGGTTCGCGGTACGAGGCATGCGGTTTTTTATTTCCGCAAACCGCAAACCCCGTACCGCAAGCCAATTAATTACTTTTTATCATAGTAAGCACCATCTTGAATTTCTCCACAGCTTTTACTGCATGCGTTATGTTAGCAGGCATTATTATGCTTTGACCTGATTCGAGGATATGCGACTCTCCTCCTATAACAATCTCTCCTTTACCGTCAACAACCTGGATCAGAGCATCAAAGGGTGCTGTATGCTCACTTAACGCTTCTCCCTTTGAGAAAGCAAACAGAGAAATATTTCCGGTTTCCTTTTTCAAAACTGTCTTGCTTACTATTGCCCCTTCGGAATATTCTATCGATTCGTTATAGATGAATGTCTTCGATTTTTCAAACTCGTTGCCTGCCATGATTCTTATTCTTATTTTTTGATATTTGGCATTTCAAGTCCGTACCCTTTCTTCTTGTCTTCTGCTTTCAGAAGTAAGGCAAATACCAGAGCAATAACTCCGAAGCAGGTAAATATTATCATCGGAAGGGTGTAATTATAGCTTGGAACCGGAGAACCATCAATAAGATGTGTACCTGTTATGCAGTATTTGTCCAATACCCATCCGATAAGCGCCGGAACACCCATCAATCCTATATTCTGAACCCAGAAGATTAAAGCATAAGCGGTGCCTAATTGTTTTTCCGGAATGATCTTTGGTACTGAAGGCCACATGGCAGATGGCACAAGCGAGAATCCAATCCCAAGAATTATTATAAGAATAATTGCAATTGGCGTTGCTCTCAGGAAGGGTATGGAATACATGGTATGAACAAAGATCAGAAGAACTGCACCAAGGATCATAATTGAGGCTCCTTTTCCCTTCCTGTCATAGAGATTGCCAAAAAGGGGAGTCAGGATCATGGTGCCAAAAGGAAGCATACCCGGAATGATTCCTGCAAGCTCGGGATCGACCTGAAATTTGTTAACCATCAGGTCAGCTGCATATTTCAGAAATGGAAAAACAGCTGAATAAAATAATACACAGAGCAGTGCTATGTACCACCAGCCCTTATTGTTAATAATGAACCAGATATCTTTTACGCTGAATGATTCTTCACTTTCAGTAGAATCATGCCTACCGGCTTCCTCCGCGATTGATTTATCCAGTTTTTTATCCATAAAAGTATAGACAATGAAAGATATCATACCTATACATAACATAATAAGGCACACCAGTATTGGTTTTGAAACCCCATGAAGTGCCCTTGCAATTGGTACAGATGTTACCATTGCCATCGTAGTACCTATTCGGGCCGTTGCCATTTCGAGACCCATGGCTAGAGCCATCTCCTTTCCTTTAAACCATTTGACTATGATTTTTGATACAGTAATACCTGCTGTTTCAACGCCAACGCCAAAGGTCGCAAACCCCAGTCCGGCAACCACCACCTGTGATTTCATTCCCAGAATCATATGTCCGTCAAGTGCATGTGTCGAAATGGCCCAGTATTTAATGGCAGTTCCTATTACCATTATTGATGTGGCCATGATACCTGTAAACCTGACACCCATTTTATCAAGAATTATTCCTCCAAGAATAAGCATCAGAAGGAATACATTGAACCAACCATATGCGCTTGTAAAGAATCCATATTCGGAGCTGTTCCAGAGCAGTTCTTTTTCAAGCATCGGTTTAAGAGGTGCCATTACATCGGTCAGCCAGTAACCGCATAACATCGTAAATGCGACAACAGCAAGAGCAGTCCAGCGGGCTGCCTTAGAGTCTCGCAAAGTATTGGTTATTGTTTCCATATAGATAGTTTAGATTTTTTTAAACGACCGGTAAATGTAGAAAAATATTTCAATGTAAATCAGTAAATAAACAAGTTAAATTGAACATAAAATGATGTTTCACCGTTATATATATGATATTTTAGTCCTTTGTTCAAAGACTTGAATTAAATTTTTTATTTTGCACAAAATTTGTTGAAGCAATTATTAAAATGAATTTATGAAAAGGGCATTTTCACTTATTTTACTTATTACTCTGACCATTTCATCATTCTCCCAGAATAAAGCAGTAAAATGGTATACAATCCAGGAAGCCGAGAAGCTTAGCAAACAATCATTCAGACCAATTTTTATTGATACGTATACTGACTGGTGCGGTTGGTGCAAGAAGATGGACCAGGAGACTTTTACCAACTCCGTGATTGCTGACATCCTTAATAACAGATTCTATCCTGTCAAGTTTGATGCAGAAGGAAAAGAGACTATCAGTTTCCTTGGCCAGACTTTCATCAACGATGGCAAAGCCGGAAAGGCCCATCAGCTCGCAGTGGCATTGCTTAATGGCCAGCTTTCATATCCCACGGTTGTGTTCCTTACAAAACAGGATGATAAATTTCAGGTCTCACCTGTACCAGGTTTCAGACAGCCAAAAGAGATGGAAATACTTCTGACATATTTTGCTGACAAAGCTTACGAAACCAAGAATTGGACTGATTATCAGAGTACTTTCAAAGGGAAAATAGAATAGCACCGACTGCTACAATATGTAATTACATTATAATTACTTACCGATAATGTAGTTTGACGGCAATCTGACAGTTTCACCAAACTGGTAAATTAACTTTCTTGCTTTATTAAGGACTTCATCCCCGAGTATAACCCTAATGTTCACAACATCAGGCACCCTGTAAAACAATTTATCATATTTCTGAGCAGAAGGGATTCCCGATTTACCGGAAATTATATTGAGATCCCTGGTTTTCATCTCAGGAATGAATTCCATAATAACCGGAGAGCCTGATTTTACTAATGATTCAGCCGGACCTGTTAATTCCGAAAACATGCATAAAGTTACCTTATCGCCAGTTAAATCTTTACGCGGAATTACCTGGTAATTATATATCCGCTTCTCCTTCAGTATTTTCCCTGTAAAGAGTTCCGTGTACTCTTTTTCAAGACGGTTCATTTCTTTGATTGCAGCTTCATTCTGGGGAAACAGGTTGGTTTCACCCGTCAGAATAAGATGTTTACCGTCACGCAGTTCCATAAGACGGATGGCAGCTTTCTCAGCAAGCTGATCTATTGTAAGTTTTTGCTTTTTCTCAACAAGATATGGGATCCTGACAAAAGCAGTGTCAACACTTACAATTTTGTAAAGGGTATCTCTTTTAGCCTGAAAATACTCATCCGATCCCAGATCATAAATGCCTAAATGGCTTAAATCGTTCAGATCATTCAGATCCTTGTCTTTGTATGAATTATATAATCCGGGATTCAGGTCCAGTATTAATCCGGATTTCTTTAAAGCAAGAACATTTGTCTGGAAAATAGTGCTTGCTTCAATAACATAAAACTCTTCCGGGTCGAGCTCCTCATGTGTGTTTACAGTTACCCCGGTAATGGTCCAGAACTGATTTTCTACCCCTATAACATCAGTAAGTCCCAGCAAATCCCCTGCGAAACGCGAATAAGGACCGGGTTTTTCAATCACCCGTTCTGCTTCGATTTCAACGTCCACAACAGTAAGAGGCAGACCATAAACAAGGCTTCCTTCTGATACAGTTGTTTTATCTGAAAGAGGTGTTACAACACTTTTTGAACCTGTAAGATTTCTGTTCATGGCGCACGATGTAGCAATCATTGCGATCACGACCAGATAAATCAGCTTCAGTTTTTTTTGCATAATCTTCTTTTTTTGAGATTTGACTCAGATACCACTCTTTATCTTTAGAAACGCATTACTGATATTGTCAATTATGTCGGAAGCGATAATTGATTCGTAACCCGATTTTGCAGCAGCAATGTCACCTGCCAGGCCATGTAAATAAACACCGATAACAGACGCATTTTCTGGTGAATATCCCTGGGCGAGAAGTGAAAGGATCATTCCTGTCAAAACATCTCCGCTTCCTGCAGTTGCCATACCAGGGTTACCGGTACTGTTGAAAATAACTTTTCCCTCCGGAGTTGCTACCGATGTATGAGCTCCTTTCAGTATTAAAATACAGTTGTAGTTTGCCGCAAATTCTGTCTGTTTTTGTAACCGTATAAAGCTGTTATCAGTCTTTTCCGCGATCCTTTCAAATTCCCTGATATGAGGAGTCAGAATTGTCTTACCTGGCAATTCTGAAAGCCAATCCTTATTCAGACCCAGGATGTTTATACCATCGGCATCTATCACCACTGGTTTACTTTGGACTGCAAGAAATGCGTGGAAAGCGTTCTGTGTAACAGTATCAGTTCCGATCCCCGGTCCTATTCCCACAGCATCGATGGGATCACCAGTTTCTATTTCTGAAGTATATAATTCATTTTTGTCAACGTGTGCCATGGCTTCCGGAACTGATGTTTGAATTACCTGGTAACCACACCCGGGAACATGACATGTGATAAGCCCGATCCCGGTTTTGAGCGCAGCCCTGGCGCCAAGAACAGAAGCGCCCATTTTCCCGTGAGATCCGGCGATAAGAAGTCCGTGTCCGAATTTACCTTTATGGTCAAACTTCTCTCTTTTCTTAAGCAGGGAAAATACATAGTCATTCTCAAGAAAGGAATAAGGAGTCGCAGTATTCCGGATCGCATTGCTGCTCAGACCTATCGGCAGAATATGCCATTCACCGGTGAACCTCGTGTTTTCAGCAAACATGAAGCAAAGTTTCGGGAATTCAAAACTCAGGGTGAAATCCGCACAAATAATATTATCAGGTTTGTTTGAGCCGTTATCTTCTCCAAATAATCCTGACGGGATATCAATCGAAATAACAACACTGTCTGTCTTATTCAATTTTTCTATTACCCCACCGGCAAGCCCTTCTGCCGGCCGTGTCAGTCCAGAACCGAGTATTGCATCAATCACAATATCATCAGAACTTATGAAGGGGAAATGTTCAATGCTCTCGACAGTGTTGACAATAACAGTAGTTTCTTTCTCCAGCCGCTGATAATTATGATTCCAGTCCTCAGATGTTTTCCCTGAGTCCTTAACGAAAAAAACCTCGGCGTTGAACCTGTTCACTGACAACAGTCTTGCCAGCGCAAGTCCGTCACCTCCATTGTTTCCGGGACCGGCAAAAATGAGAACCCTTCTCGATCTGTCAAAGTTCCTGACATACCATCTCAGCAACTGATCCGCAGCTCTTTCCATAAGGTCTGCTGAAGCTATCGGTTCGTTTCTGATCGTGTAATCATCCAATTCTTTTATCTGCCGGGTACTGAATATTTTCATTTCTGACTGCAGAAGTTATTAAAATTCTGATCCTCAAAATTAAACAATCAATCCCAATTATTCTAATTGCTGACTCTTCCCCACCAGTCAGGATGAGTCAGGATCTGTATCCGGTCACCAGGAACACTTTTATCAAGCTTTTGTAAAGTGCCGGCAAATCCATTTTCATCATTCCATTTGCCTCCTGACTCAGAATAGTAAAAATTGTAATTCAAAAAGTACGCTTCATATTCGAACCCGAAATCTTTTAAGCTGTATTTGCCAATCGGGTATTTTTTCCCCTCATAAAAAACCGAGTCGCTTTTTGCATAATCACTGAATATCTGGTAATTGGGAACAGTTTTCCTGGCAATTGGAGAACCGTGTGATGCAGTGCCGTAAACGGGAATTTCAAGCGACCTTAAAAAAGCCAGCTCATTGCTGTTAAAAGTAAGCGGATCAAATCCATAATCTATCATAGCTGTAAGCATGTCGTTATGAATGCCTATTTCTGCTCCGGTATCATACAATTCCCTTATCAGTGAATCCAGTCCGATGCTCCTTTTCAGTCCTGTCCTGTAAATATTCCCGTAATAATCAGCAGTGGGAAGAATAAAATAGGTAGCCCTGATCCCGAAATCCTTTTCCATACTGGCCATCTCAAGTGCCTTAAATGGATTCATGTCGATGTCATGACGCAAGCCTATAACCACTTTCGAATCATCAAAAGTTTTCCTCATCTCATTCAATGGCAAAACCAGGTATTTTCTCTTCGAAAGCTCAAAAAGCAGATCTCTGTACTGGCCCCAGGTGAAAACCGCCCTGTAATCATACTCTTCCCTGATCCGCTTTTCAAGTTCTGAATAGGGAGGTTCACCTGGCGGATAAATAGGTACAGGATCCTGTACTAGAGGTTTTTCGCAACCAGTAAGGATCATTAAAATGATGATCAGGCCTGATAAGAATTTTGATCCAGTCATTCAGTTTTTCTGAACCTGTTTTATAATGCTGGTGACAATATTATATCTTTTTGTTCAAATGTTAAAAAGATTAATATATTTGTTACTGATCAAAAATTATCGGTATCTGTGATTTAATTCAGAAGTCTGTCAAATTAGGTTCAATCAGGTTTTACAATTAATAAACATCTAAATCCGCTTAAATATGTTAAAAAATCATCCCAAAGGCCTGCTGGTGGCATTTTTCTCAAATATGGGAGAAAGATTCGGTTTTTACACAATGATGGCAATTCTGGTTCTTTTTCTCCAGGCTAAATTTGGGCTTTCGGCAGAAAAGGCCGGAGGTATCTACAGCTGGTTCTATTTCGGCATTTATGCTTTGGCTCTGCTTGGTGGTATTCTGGCAGATTCAACCAAAAAGTACAAACTCGTAATTCTTGCAGGGATAATTATCATGTTTGCCGGGTATATAATAATGGCCGTGCCGGGTATGTCGCTGACAATTACCGTTATAGGCTTAATGACAATAGCTCTGGGGAACGGGCTTTTCAAAGGCAACCTTCAGGCGGTGGTCGGGCAGATGTATGACGATCCTAAATATTCCAAGCTAAGGGATACTGCGTTCATGATTTTTTATATGGGAATAAATGTGGGAGCTTTCTTTGCTCCCTATGCAGCCAACGGAATGCGCAACTGGTGGCTGAAAACCAACGGATTTGCCCATGATGGAAGCGTTCCTTCTCTCTGTCATCAATATATCAATGGAACCCTTACCGATACCGGAGTCTTTCAGCAGCTTGCCGATAAGGTAAACCTGTCCGGACCGGTAACAGATCTTTCAGCATTTTCACACAACTACCTTGATGTCTTCTCCAAAGGGTATAACTATGCCTTTGGAATTGCTGCAGTAGCAATGGTGATTTCACTGCTGGTTTATGTAATCTTCAACAAGCTCCTTCCAAATAAGGAGGTTAAAGCAGCAGCAGTATTATCCGAAAAAATTGATTTCAAACCTGTACCCTTCATTGCAGCAGCAATAGCTATGGGTATTACTGCTTTCGGACTCCATTTCATTAAGGAGGTTGGATGGGCAAGAGGTTTTGCTTTTGGTCTTTTTGCCGCATTTGTGACCTGGATCATCCTTACATCGCGCAAGGAAGAGAGAGCTCGCATTACAGCTTTGGTACTGGTTTTTATCGTGGTTGTTTTCTTCTGGATGTCGTTTCATCAGAACGGACTGACACTTACACTTTTTGCCAGGGACTACACCGTTAAACAGGTAGGACCTTTAACCAACCTTTTCTTTACCCTTCCTTCGATGCTGGCAGTTATAGGTTCAATAGCCGGAATTGTAATTATCTTATATAAAAATGTCAATACAAAGACGAGGATCATTGGAGGTATACTATTCCTTATCTCTTTCTGGCTGGCTGCATTCTATCTTACGGGTTTTGATTTGACAACAATTCTAAGAAGTAATATGACATCATTCGGACAACAAAACTCAATCGCACCGGAGGTTTTCCAATCATTTAATCCTCTATTCATTGTAGCCCTTACTTTTCCAGTTATGGGAGCTTTTGCCTGGATGAACAAGAAGGGAATCGAGCCATCCACACCAAAAAAGATCGGAATTGGGATGATAATTGCGGCGCTGGGATTCGTAATAATACTTCTCGCCTCAATAGGAGCTCCATCTCCCATATCACTTGCCGGTGTTCCTGCTGCTGACAGCGTCAGGGTATTACCGTATTGGCTGATGAGCAGTTATCTTGTCCTCACCGTTGCTGAACTTTTCCTGAGTCCTATGGGATTATCCTTTGTCTCTAAGGTAGCTCCGTCGCGTTTCCAGGGATTAATGCAGGGTGGATGGCTTCTTGCAACCGCAGTTGGCAACAATCTTCTTTTTGTTGGCACACTTTTATGGGATAAGGTGCAACTGACGACATTATGGCTTGTATTCATTGTTTGCTGTCTCATTTCTGCAACGTTCATTTTCTCAATTCTGAAACGTCTCGAAAAAGCAGCAGCAAGTTAATTTAGAATTAAGAGTTTATTAAGCATTTTTAATCTACTACTTTATTAAATTCACAAAAAGGCCTGATTTTCTAATAATACGTGAGATTTAAGGTATATTACTGTTTTTTATTATTTTTGCACCTTTATTTCTTAAACTGATCGGGTGCGCAATCCGGGAATTAAACATAATCTTTTATGAAGGTCCTGAAATTTGGAGGATCCTCCGTTGGCAATTCTGAAAGGATCAGAACTGTAAAAAAAATAACTGCATCTGAACCATTACCCATTGTGCTTGTTGTATCAGCCTTTCAGGGTGTCACTGATTCATTAAAGAATATAAGCGAGTCTGCAGCCAGCCATGATGCAGGATATAAACCAAGGCTTGAAGAGCTTATTAAAAAACATCATGGTATATGCGAGGAGCTTCTTGACGGGGATTTTCTGAAATCGACACTTTCGAAAGTTGACCAGATCTTTCAGGAACTGAGCGAAACACTCAGTGGCCTGTTCCTTCTCAGGGAACTGAGCAAATACTCTCTCGACAAGGCACTGAGCTCCGGTGAAAGATTGTCATCAACCATCATTTCTGCTTTTTTTGAAAATTCATTGCTTATCGATGCAAGGGAAATAGTTAAAACAGATAACAACTATGGTAAAGCGAACGTAGATTTTACTCTTACAAATTCCCTGGTCAGAAAGAGAATCCTGAAAAAAAATAAACTGATTATTGTTCCGGGCTTTATTTCAAGTACGTCTGAAAATGAGCCGACCACGCTTGGAAGAGGGGGATCAGATTATACTGCGGCTATTATAGCAGCTGCCATCAATGCAGATATACTTGAAATCTGGACCGATACTGATGGTTTTATGACAGCCGATCCCAGGAAAGTCGAAAAAGCTTATGCCATTGAAGCACTCACTTATTCGGAAGCAATTGAATTATCACATTTTGGCGCAAAAGTAATCTATACCCCTACCCTTCGTCCGGTTTATAAGAAGTTGATCCCTGTCCTGGTAAGGAATTCCTTTAATCCCGACGTTAAAGGAACCCTTATAAGTGAAAAATCTTCAAATGGAAGCAGAAGTCCAATCAAGGGAATCTCATCAATAGACCATATCGATCTTATAACTCTTCAGGGGCCATCGATGGTTGGAGTAACCGGTACTTCCATGCGACTCTTCGGATCTCTGGCTAAACGAAATGTGAATATTATTCTTATTACACAAGCTTCTTCAGAATACTCGATCACATTTGCAGTTAACCCTCCCGACACTAAAAAGGCAGTGGAATCAATAAATCAGGAGTTTGAAAGGGAGATAACCTTCAAGAAAGAGCTTAAGATAGTTATTGAAAGAGATCTTTCGATCATTGCCATTGTAGGTGAAAGGATGAAAAATACACCGGGAATTTCGGCCACTCTTTTCAGGTCACTTGGAAGAAACGGGATCAACGTTATTGCAACTGCTCAGGGTTCTTCGGAGCTTAATATTTCGGTAGTGATTAAGAACGAGAGCCTGAAGAAGGCACTTAACGTTATTCATGACGGTTTCTTCCTCTCTAAATATAAAGAACTTCATTTGTTCCTGGCGGGTACCGGATTTGTAGGCTCCAGCCTGATCAGCCAGCTCCTGAAACAGCGGGAGACTCTCTTAAAGGAGCATAATCTTAATATTAATCTCCTGGGAATTACCAATTCAAGAAAGATGCTTCTTGGAAGCAAACCTATTTCCCTTGAAACCTGTAAAGAATCATTAAATAATACAGGTGAAAAAAGCGATATAGATGTTTTCATAAGCCAGATGACAAAGCTTAACTTAAGGAACTCTGTCTTCATTGATTGCACTGCTGATGCAAGAGTAGCAACAACTTATAAGGAAGCACTGCAGAAATATGTTTCTGTTGTAACGGCCAGCAAGATAGCATGCTCATCTGAATACTCCTATTATCACCTCCTTAAATCAATTGCCAGCGAAAGAGGTGTGCGTTTCATGTACGAAACGACTGTCGGTGCCGGTCTTCCTGTTATAAAGACCATTAATGACCTGGTGGTGAGCGGCGACAAGATCCTTAAAATTGAAGCTGTTCTTTCCGGAACGCTGAATTTCATTTTCAATATGCTGGGTCCCGATATGCCGCTTAGCAAAACTATAAGGATCGCGAAGGAGAAAGGTATTTCAGAGCCTGATCCGCGCATTGACCTCAGTGGCATTGATGTTGTAAGAAAGATACTTATCTTGGCACGTGAAGCAGGCTATACAATTGAAAAAGAAGATGTTATTGTAAACAGGTTTCTTCCTGAAGATTGCTTTGAGGGTGACCTGGAAAGTTTTTATGATAAAGTCCGGCAATTTGATGACGAATTTGAAAGGCAAAGGAAAGTCCTGGTAAAACAGAATAAAAAATGGCGGTTCTTTGCATCAATGGACCTCGGGAAAGCAAAGGTTGAACTTATTTCCGTCGATTCAAGCCATCCCACTTTCGATCTTGAAGGAAGCAACAATATTGTTTTGCTGACAACTGAAAGATATCGTGAGCTCCCGATGGTAATTAAAGGATATGGTGCAGGGGCTGATGTTACTGCCGCCGGGGTCTTTGCCGATATCATGAGAGTAGTGAATGTTTAGCACAAAAAGAATTGGAAGCGGGAACTCCATATTATTCTACAAACCTTAAGGCACCTCAAGTTTCATTCAGAGAAGCTCTTCTAAAGGGTCTAGCACCTGATGGCGGACTCTATATGCCGCTTCATCTGCCTAAGCTGAGTTCCGGTGAACTCTACACGATTTCCAAATTAACTTACCCTGAGCTGGCATCTGAAATTCTCAGCAAAATAGCCGGCATTGAGATCAGTAAGGATGATCTGAGAAATATCTGCAATGAGATCTATACATTCAGTATTCCCCTGGAATATGTTTCGGACAAAAAATATCTTATGCGCCTCGACCAGGGGCCCACGGCCTCGTTCAAGGATTTTGCAGCACTGTTGATGGGAAGGCTGATGCAGCATTTTCTTTACCGGGAGGGCAAACATATTACCATTCTTACCGCTACTTCTGGTGATACAGGAAGCGCCGTAGCCAATGCCTTTCACGGATTGGAGAATATCAGGGTATTAATATTATTTCCTTCCGGAGAAGTTACTGAAATGCAGAGAAAGCAGATGACAACTTTTCATGATAACATAGAGGTAGTTGAAATTGACGGAAAGTTTGATGATTGTCAGAGACTTGTCAAAACTGCATTTATGGATCCACTGTTAACAGGGATATTTCTTTCTTCTGCAAATTCAATTAACATAGGGAGGCTCCTTCCCCAGTCTGTGTATTATTTCTGGGCATGGGCTCAGTTATCGGGCAAAACCGGCGATGAGTTTATCTTCAGCGTCCCGTGTGGAAATTTCGGAAATCTTGCCGGAGGACTTATTGCTAAAAATATGGGGTTGCCGGTAAAGCGCTTTGTTATTTCCACTAATGAGAACGATGAGGTTCCGTTGTTTTTCAGAACAGGAGAATATAACCCGGTCTTTCCATCCAGAAACTGTATATCCAGCGCTATGAATGTCGGGCATCCCAGTAATCTGGCAAGGATAATTTCAATGTACGGCGGGAGGATGGATGAGAAAGGCTCAATCCTTAAGGCTCCGGACCTGAACAGAATGAGACAGGAATTTTCTGCAATAAGCATTTCTGACAAAGAAACGAGGAGAACTATCAGGTCATTTTACAATCAGTACGGGAAACTTCTTGAACCTCACGGAGCAGTTGCATGGACGGGTCTGCAGATATATACCAGGAATCATCCGGATCCTTATGAAAAGGGAGTATTCTGCATATGTCTTGAAACCGCCCATCCTGCAAAATTCGGCAGTGAAATTAAAAGTATAATCAATATCGACCCGGAGCTTCCCGATTCGCTCCGTAAAATTGAATCCCGAACAGAAGAATATATATCTTTAGAAAATAATTACGAGTTGTTTAAGAAGTTCATAATTCAGAATTATTAATATTTTAATGTTGTAAGAAATGTATATGCTTTGCAGTGATCTAGAAGGAGTACTTGTTCCGGAGGTTTGGATCAATGTAGCAAGATGGACAGGTATTGATGAATTAAAGCTTACAACACGTGATATCAGCGATTATAATGCGCTGATGAAGCGAAGGCTGGAAATTTTAAAACAGCATGGGATAACAATAAATGACATCCAGAAAGTCATAGCTCTCCTTGAACTGATGCCGGGTGCACTGGATTTTATAAACTGGCTCCATGGCCGTGTCCAGATGGTGGTGGTTTCTGATACGTTCCGGGAATTTGCCGATCCGCTTCTTGAGAAAATCGGATGGCCTGTTTTGTTCTGCCACCATCTGACTATAGATAAAGAGGGGAATATTACTGATTTTAACCTGCGCCAGACCGAAGCAAAGAAAAGGGTTGTAGAAGCCTTACAGAATCTGAATTTCAAGGTTATTGCAGTTGGTGATTCATATAATGATGTTTCGATGCTGCGTAAGGCGGAGCATGGAATACTCTACAGACCCCCGCAGAACGTGATTGACGACAATCCGGATATTAGGACCGTAAACTCATATTCCCAGCTGAAGCATCTGGTTTCAGGGATACTTGAGGAGGAAAACTTGTAACATATGTTTCCACAGCTTCATGAACTGGTGTAACTCCAAACCCGCAGGAAAGACAGAAACACGTATTTCTAATACTATTTAAGGATTTCAGAAGTGTATTTGTCAGCTATCTGAGCCTGATCTTTCGCAAGACCCGAAATTATAACGATCCTGTTATCTTTCCATGCAAGGAAAATTGTGCCGTTGTATCCGTCGGACAGCATGAATTTGCTGTCGCCGGTCCCTACAGGACTGATACCCGTGGAAGCAATATATGTCTCTGCAGTCTTCTTTGCAGCTTCAGGAGAACTGGCATCAGAGATAAAGATTAAGAATTCATCGCTTCCGACCTGGTAAGCAGCTTTGAATGCTTTATTAAGGAAACCATGACCAAGTACGCTTTCATTTATAAAAGTCTCTTCGTTGACTTTTTTCCCTTCAGCCGGAAATTGTGAAAGCATAGCCGGCATTGCTGCTTCTCCTGTCAGCATTCCTGCAACTCTGTTTGCAAGTGTTTCTTTAGCCTGCAGCACTTTTCCCTTTTTTGAATATGTCCTGATCTTCACATAATAATTCCCTTTAAAGAAGTTGATTGACCCATCGGCAGCATATCCCTGTGCTCCAAGATTCATAAACCTGAATGAAGGAGAACGTTCTGATGAATAGATCCCAAAAGCCAGAGTATTCCCGCTGTGCCTGTAGATCTCAAGTTTTATAACAGCTTTGGCTTTTTTATACTCTGCAACATGCAGATCGACAAATCCGTTTGCAAGATAATTGTCAGCAGCCCCGTTAATGAAATCCCAGAGGTTGTCAGGCAGATATACAGGATAATCGGTCCTTATTTTATAGCC
>Ga0315275_10001502_pt1 | contig 20613 bp, 14 predicted proteins | sample YL17G03_0_MG_FD_205557 | JGI IMG/M metagenome (GOLD analysis project Ga0315275, IMG submission 205557) | Sediment microbial communities from Yellowstone Lake, YNP, Wyoming, USA - YL17G03_0 | ecosystem: Environmental > Aquatic > Freshwater > Lake > Sediment | place: USA: Wyoming | collected...
CGCGCGGGGACTGGATGTCGTTAAGCGCCAGCCCGGGCTCGCTGCGACTCTACGCTCGCCCGGCGCCTGTTGCGGACAGTCTCTGGATGGTGCCCAATCTGCTGTTGCAGAAGTGGCCCGCGCCAGCGTTCGTGGTCACGACGGTGCTCGATTTCTCACGCGCGGAGAATGGCGAGGCGGCCGGCCTGGTCGTGTTCGGCCAGGACTACGCGTGGCTCGGCCTGCACAAGACGGCCGCCGGGCTGCGACTGGTGCTCAATGTCGCGAAGGACGCGAAGGGCGGCTCGCCGCAGCAGGAATCGGCGGGCCAGGAAGTCCAGGGCGCCGTCGCTCTTCTGCGCGTGACGGTGGCCGGCGGCGGCAAGTGCCGGTTCAGCGTGAGTGCGGACAATTCCCGCTTCACACCCATTGGCGACGAGTTCGTCGCGCGGCCTGGTGTGTGGGTTGGCGCCAAAGTGGGGATCTTCGCGGTTGCACGCCCGGACGCGACCAGGACCGGCCACGCCGACTGGGCGTGGTTTCGCGTCGAGCTGCCGGCGGGGATTCAGCAGACCATGGCCTTTGGCTCAAGCGCTGTCGTGGAGACCAAGGTCGAGCGCCGGTGAGCCCGAATACCCACCGGCGCCGCGTTTCGCTTCGTGCTCCGTGTTTCTTGCTTCTTGCTTCTGACTGGTGTTCTTGTCTTCTGTCTTCTGTCTTCTGTCTTCTGTCTTCTACTGGCTACTGACTACTAACTACTGACTACTGCCTACTTCTTTGCCATCAACTTCTTGAACGCTTCGTCATCCGTCTTGAAGTCGCGCGCGGCCTGGCCCACCCGCGTAATGCGGATACTTCGGATCGCGTCGCCCTTCTTCAGACCCTCCAACTGCGAGAGCCCCGCGATGACCTTGCCGAGCGCGGCGTACTTCTTGTCGAGCCCGTTGTTCTTCTTCAATGTCATGTAGAACGTGTTCGGGCCCGAGAGCCCCAGGATGCCGAGGATGTCGTGCTTCAGCACGGCGTTGGTCGTCTTCGGGAGCTTCGCGATCGCGACGGACTTTTGGATGTCCGACGCAACGACCATGTTGGCCAGGCCGCCCTTGATATCAAGCACCTGACCGATCGGCGGCGGCTCGGGACGGCCGCCAGGCCCGCCGAAGCCCATGCCGGGAGGCGGACCGCCACGGCCCCCGCCCGCCTGGGGCGCTTTCCCTTCCACGATGCGGACGAAGTTCGCCGTCGCCAGCGGGGCGTTGACGAAGTCGAGCGTTGTCATGACGCGTTTCTGGGCGTCGCCCGATCCAATCGTGATGTCGGCGTAAAGCCCGTCGGCCAGGTACACGCCGTCGCGGGTCAGCGGCCTGTCGAGGTTGGCGACCCCGTACGCCACGACCGCCGTGACGAGCGCCGAGTGCTGCTGGTGCTCGGTGTAGGGCACCAACTCGCTGTAGAGGTCGTTCAGCGTGTGCCAGGCGTACTGGTAGGCGTAGTTGACCTCCTTGCCGTCAGGCCCGGGGCGGGCAGTGGTCGTTGCGAAGCTGAATGTCGGCACGCTGAGCATTTCGAACGACGACGAGTCCGTGCCGCCGGGACTCGTTGCGTGCGCCCGCGGCACGCCCTTCACCAGCTTGAACGGCCACTTCGGGTTGAGGTTCGCGAGCGGTGCCGTGATCGCCTGGATATCCGCATACCAGGTCTCGGGCACCGTCGCGCCCGTGATGGCGCTCGGGCTGCCGTCCCGGTTGATCATCATCACGATGTTCGCCTGAACCTCCGGGTGCTTCTTCAACCACGCCTGCGAGCCGACCAGGCCGTTCTCCTCAGCGGCGAATGCGATGAAGACGATCGACCGTTTCGGTTTCGCGCCGGATGCGGCGATCAGGCGAATGGCTTCCATCCCCGGCGCGAATCCCGAACCATCGTCTACGCCGCCGGTTCCACTGCTGAAGCAGTCGAAGTGCCCGCCAATGACAACGTACTCATCGGGGTCTGTCGTCCCGCGCAGCGTGGCAACGACGTTGTGGTACTTGATCGGTCCCATCTTGAACCAGTTGCGGATGTCGAACTCGAGGGCGACGGGCTCCTTCTTCTCGACGAGCGTTTTGATCTCGTCGTACTGCGTGTCGAGGAGTTTGATGTCGGGCAGCACCGGCAGCTTGTCCCAGGAGGCCGCATAGCCGTCGAGCGCGCTGATCGGCGGTTCGGAGTTGTTCGCCACCTGCAAGGGCGACGGAGGCGTAGATGCCTGGATCGTCCCTAGTGCGCCGGCGTCGACGAGCGCCTTTGTGAGCGGCGGAATCGCATCGGCGTCGAGGTACTCCGGCGAGCCGTCCGGCAGCTTCGAACCGCGGCGGCCGTCGCGCCCAAACCCGGCGTTGGTGCGGTTGCCGCCGATGAGCACCCACGCACCCTTGAATGCGGGCTTGTTCGCGTTGATCTCGGCAATGGCCGCCTGCACCGCCGCGCGCTTCTTCTCGACGTTCTCTTTGGCGACGGGCTGGCCGCCCGTGGCCCGGCCGGAAATCGAGAACGGGTCGGCCTTCAGGATGACGACCGGGCCGCGCTGGATGCCCTTCGTCCCCGCCGTGAAACTCGGGGTCGCAAACCGCAACGACTTCTCGGTCGGCTTGAGCATCTTGCCGAACCACGGGCCGCGGTTGAAGCCAACGGGCACCTCGCCCACTTCATCCAGCTCGGCGCTGAGTCCGAATTGCTTGAACTGCCACACCGCCCATGCCGTGGCGTCCGTGTAGGAATTGGTGCCGGTCTCGCGCCCGCCAAACCGGTTGCTGGCATAGTCGTTCCAGGTCATCACCTGGTTGTCCTTCGTGCCCAGCTCGATGATCTTCCTGACGATCGGGTCTTCCGCCGCCTGCGCCTGCGCAAGCACCTGGAAGCCCACGAACGCGACAGCCAGCAACAGCGGGCTGGCGACGAACCATGACGTGCGTGTTCTCATCTATCCTCCGTAAGTGTGAGCAGATCGCACCGGGGGACGCTGCCGCATCAATCCTGCCCAAGGGCGGACCGTGGATACCGCCGCGCGTAGCATACGCAGGACCGGGGCCGCTGACAACCTGTGGCTGCTTCCATGTCATGCTTCCATCCTGGTTCAGGGGCCGGGCGGCCGGACGGGACGTCTACTATGTTAGGTTGTCGGGGCAAGGAGCAGGCACGTCATGAAGTGGTCCTGGAAGATTGGCGAGTTCGCGGGCATCGGCGTGTACATGCACGCCACGTTCTTGTTGCTGCTCGGCTGGGTGGCGTTCACCCACTGGCAGGACGAACAGAGTCTTGGCGCCGTGATCTCCGGTGTCGCCTTCGTCCTCGCGTTGTTCGCATGCGTCGTGGCGCACGAGTACGGCCACGCCCTGACCGCGCGCCGGTACGGCATCAAGACCCGGGAGATTACGCTCCTGCCCATCGGCGGCGTGGCGCGCCTCGAACGGATGCCCGCAGACCCGCGCCAGGAGTTGTGGGTGGCGCTGGCCGGGCCGGCCGTCAACGTAGTGATCGCCGCCGGCCTCTTTGCCTGGCTGGTGCTGACCAGCAGCCTGGTGCCGGTGGACCAGATCGACGTGGGGCGGGGATCGTTCCTCGAGCGCCTCATGGTGGTCAACCTGTTCCTGGTGGGTTTCAACCTGCTCCCGGCGTTCCCGATGGACGGCGGGCGCGTGCTGCGCGCGGTCCTTGCCCGGCGCATGGAATACACGCGCGCCACCCACGTCGCGGCGAACATCGGCCAGGGGATGGCGTTCCTCTTCGGCTTCGCGGGCCTGTTCGGCAACCCGATGCTGCTGTTCATCGCCTTCTTCGTCTGGATCGGCGCCGCGCAGGAATCGAGTGCCGTGCAGATGAAGTCCGCCCTCGGCGGCATCCCGGTGGCCCGGGCCATGCTGACCGACTTCCGCACGCTCCAGCCGCACGAGTCGCTCGACCGGGCAGCAGCGTTGATTCTGGCCGGCTCCCAGCAGGACTTCCCCGTCGTCGACAACGACCGCGTCACAGGCGTCCTGACACGCGCCGATCTGATCACCGCGCTCTCGCAGCGGGACCGTCAGACGCCAGTGGTCGACGTGATGCAGCGCGATTTCCAGGTGATCGACTCCACGGACATGCTGGAGGGGGTCATGGAACGACTGCAGGCCTGCGCGTGCCACACGCTCCCCGTCATGCACGACGGCCAACTGGTCGGCCTCGTGACCATGGACAACGTGGGCGAGTTCGTGATGATCCACGCCGCCCTGGCCGGATCGCAGGCGTCCAGGCCCCCGACTACTGCGGGGTGATGACCTCGAATGAGATGGCGGGCAGCGTCCCGAGCGGCAGACGCCGGCGGGCGGCGGGGCCCTGCTGATTGCCGCCTGGCGGCGGCACGCGTTCGCCGGACACGGTCACGATCAGGTTGCCTCGCAGGCCGGCTTTGGCTTTTGTGGCGTCCGCCTGAAGGACAAACTCCGCACCTGCCTGTGTGACCACCACGTCGCGAAGCTCGATGCCCTCGGGCGGTTCGCTCAATTCGAGCTCGATCTTCTCGAAGGCCCGCACGGCAGGCATCGCCACGCGCACCCGCGTCGTCCCGCCGGCCGGGATTCTCACCACCTGGTCACCCACGATGCGCGGCGGGACCCTGACGCCGCCGCGGGCCAGCACCGTCAATCTCAGGATGTCGGCCGGGACGAGATGGCGGTACGCGAAGGCCTGCATCATCTCTTCCGCCGGCGCGCCGCGGCGCACGACGGTCTTGCCCTGGATCGTCGCGCGCCCCTCCAGGCTCAGGCTGATCGGTTCGGCAAGGCGCACGGGCGGTACATTCAGCGTGAGCCGCACCTGGTCCTGACCTGACGGCACCACCCCGCCGCTCAGCGTGAAGCCCTCGGGTGCGTCCTTCAGACCCAGCAGGATATCCCCGGAGAAGCCGTCCTTCCTCAAGGCATGGACCGCGACGGGAACACTCGTGCCCGCACGGGCGTTGATCTCCGACGGCGTGATCCGCAGCTCGAAATCGGGTTGTGGGGCGCTGACGCGGAGGCGGTAGCCGTACTCGGATCCGCCCTTCCGCTGGATGTCGCCAACGCGAAGGAAGTACGTGCCGCCCGCAGGCAACGAAAACGTGATCTTCGAGTCGGCCTGGTGCGTAATCAGTCCCGACCCCTTGTCGGTGTAGTCGTCGCTGATCGCCACGCGCCGGCCCGCGGCATCCGTGAGCTCAACCACCGAATCGAGCGGTGAACCGAGCCGCCGCGCCACGACCTCCGCCACGAACTGGTCCCCTGCGCGGCCCGCCAGCGCGAACAGGTCCACATCGCCCGCGGCCTGGATCCGGCCGTTGACGATGACGGGCAGCGTCAGCTTCTGCGCCTCTTTCTGCGCGTTGTTGGGTTCGCGCTCGAGCGTCTCCCGCAGGCTGTCCAGGGCGAACGGCACACGGTTGGACAGCAGTGCTCCGCGGTGCATCGTGAGCGGGTAGATTCCCGGCTGCGCGTCGGAGGCATCCATGGCCAGCGTGTTCGTCGGGAGATTCCACCCGGTGGCCTGGACCATGGTCTTCGTGCGGGCAGGCCCGCCGAGCGGGAAGATGCTCGTCACGAACGGCAACTCCCCAACCGCAATCCGGTAGACAAAGTCCTCCCGCCCCCGGTAGAGCGCGTCCTTGATCTCGATGGTGTACTCGCCATCGGCGGGTATGCGGTAGTGGAGCACCGGATCCGGCTGAAAGCGATAGTCGTCGTCGTACGCGAGTTCGTGGCCGCCGGCGTCGAAGAGCGCCACGGTCGCCTGAAACCAACCCGGCACGGCATCGGCGAGATAGGGCATCAGGTTGCGCGCGCTGACGGCCACGACGAGTTCCTGTCCTTTGCGCGCCTGGAACCGGTAACGGTCCACGTCGCCCGGCAAGTACTGGTTGGGCTGGCGAGGGGCGGCGCCGGGGCCGCGGCGTGTGTCGGCGGGAACGATCCGGCCATTGATGATTGCGGGCAGGGGGACAATCTGCGCGGTGTCGGCCGGGGTGGGAAGCGGAGCAGGCACCTCGCCCAAGACCTGGTTGGGTGCCCGATTCGGTTGGCGGCCACCTGCCCGGTTCGGTATCGGCTCCGGGATCGAGACCTCGTCCTGCTCGATGACTTCAGGGAGTTGGCCGACGCTGAACACCACGGGGTTCGACAGCCCGAGCGGCGTCGCCAGGCGCAGTTGCTGCGGGCCGGGCTGCGCGTCAGGCTCGATGCTGATTGCGAGCGTCACGAACTCTGAGAGCACGGGGTTCGCGTTGCGCCGCAGCGAGTCGCCGATGCGTTGCCTGATGTCGGCAATCTCCCTGCGCGTCGCCGGGTTGTTGGGCGTCTTCTGCAGCTCCTGCGCCTTGTCCCGGAGGTCGGTAATCTCCCGTTGGGTGAGCGGTTTGTCGTAGCCGACCACCTCGGCGCGCAGGCCGCGGGCCGATGCCACGACTCCCGTGGTGCCCTCGAGGAACCGCCCGCCAACCTGGATCTGCACCGTCGTGCCCTGCCGGCCGCCGGCGGGGTACACGAACCCGATGTGCGGGCTGTTCGGCTGCTGGCCCCGCACGGCTGGCGCGAAGAACAGCACGGCGGCAATCCACGCGGCCGCCGACCACCGCACCCGAATCACGGGACGTGTCGCCATGGCTTACGTGATCTCCTTGAGGCGGCCATCCGTGCGAATGCCCTCCGCTGCGGCCGGCACCAGCCCGATGTCGAGCCCGTCGGGGTTTGGCAGCCTGGTGCTCGTGTCCAGGCCGAGCAGTTCGTACATGCTGCCGATCACGTCTACCGGCGAGACCGGGCGGTCCTTCACCTCCTCCCCCCTCGCGTCGGACGCCCCAATCACGTGGCCGCCCTTGAACCCGCCCCCCGCAACGACAGTGGAGAACACCGAGCCCCAGTGGCCGCGGCCGCCGTTCCAGGGCGGCTCCCACAGTACCTTCGGCGTCCGCCCGAACTCGCCGCCCCACCACACGATTGTGCTGTCCAGCAGGCCCCGCTCCGACAGATCCTGCAGGAGCGTCGCGAATCCCTTGTCGAGCTGCGGCAGCCGCTGGCGCATGATCTGGAAGTGCTGCTTGTGGGTGTCCCATCCCTTGTAGTTGATGGTGATGTACGGCACCCCGCGCTCGACCAGCCGCCGCGCCGCGAGGCACGACTGCCCGAAGGTGTTGCGCCCGTAACGATCCCGCATCTCATCCGTCTCCTGCGCGAGGTCGAACACCTTGCCCGACTCGCCCAGGATCAGCTCGTACGCCTGGTTTTCCGCCGTCACGAAGGCATCGAGCGACGCGTTGCCGCGCGCGGCGCTGCCCAGCGTGTTCAACTGATGCAGCAGGTCCCGGCGGCTGCGCTGCCGTTCTTCCGTGATGCCTGGCGTGATGACCCCCTGCACGGCAAACGGCGTCTGCGCCGGGTCGCCGCCCGTGGCGAACGGCACATAGCGGGGCCCGAGGAATCCCGACTCGGAGAATCGTCCCTGCAATTCGCTCAGGACGATGTAGGGCGGGATCAGGCCTCGGTACCCGGCGTTGTAGCCCTTCAGCAGCGACACGACGGCCCCGATGCCGGGATAGACCAGGCGGTCGCCTGGCTTCCGCCCCGTCTGTACGGCGTAGGAGGCGGTTTCGTGGGCGTTGATGCCGTGGGTCATGCCGCGGATGATGGAAAACTTGTCGGCCTGTTTCGACAGAAGCGGCAGCAGTTCGCCAACCGTCATCCCGTCTACGTTGGTCGGGATCGCCTTGGCCAGCGGACCGCAAAAGTCGTAGCCCGCGTCCGGTTTCGGGTCGAAGGTGTCGATGTGCGACGGCCCGCCCCACATCCAGATCTGGATGATCGACTTCGCGCGGGCCGACGGCGCGGCTGCCCAGAGACGGCTTCCCAGCCTGTCGGCAAGCCACAGCCCGGCCCCGCCGACAAGTCCGCTCCGTAACGCGTCACGCCTGGTCATCGTCATCGTCTTGTCTCCCAGTGGGGTCAGAGTCGAGTCTGACCCCACCGATCCGGGTCGAGTCTGACCCCACTGGTCAATGCCGGTAGCAGAACTCCGCGCTGTTGATCAGCGCCCAGGCCAGGTCCTGCGCCACGCCCCGCCTGTTGGCGCCGGCCGCCTGCGAGTAGTCCCTGACGACACCCAGTTCCTGCTCGGTCGGAAACCGCGAGAGGATGGTCAGGTACAGCGTATTGATGATCTCGCGCGCGTCCCCCTGCCGCTGGAAGAGCGCCTGCAGCTTCGTGCTCTGCTGGAGCTTGCGCTGCACGTCGCCCGAATTCAACAGATACAAACGCTGCGCCGCCGATGGCTGGGTGGAGCGCTCCGATGCCAGGCCGGTGTCGCGCGGCGACCGTCCGAAAATGTCCAGAAACGCGCTCCTGATGCTGCCGTCGGCCAGCGCAATCGACCGCTGATCGGGCGGGATGAAGGTGTACGGTTCGGGGATCGCGCTCGCGTACTGCTCTGTCATCCCGGTGATCTGGTTCAACGCGTCGATGAGCACCTCGGCATCGAGGGGGCGTATGAGCGCGTGCGCAAATCCGGCCTCTGCCGCGGAGCCGCCGGCGGCCGGTATCGACGACAGCTGGTAGGTGCTGGAGTTGAGAATCAACCGGTAGACGTGCTTCAGGTCGAACCGGGCCGCCACCAGCTCGCGTTCGAGCAACGCCAGCAGCTCGGGATTGCTCGGCGGATTATCCGGGCGGATGTCATCGGGCTCGTGGACGATGCCCCGGCCGAGCAGCCAGAACCAGACACGGTTCACGACGGCGCGGGCGAACCAGGGATTCGTCGGGGACACGAGCCACGACGCAAACGCATCGCGCGGGTCCTGCCCGGGCGCCAGCTGGACGCTGGTCCCGTCGGGAAGAACGGCCGAGGGCGTCGCCGGGCCGCCGGCGGCCGTCGCGCCTTTGTCGGGGTCGAAGTAGACGATCTCCTCTTTCCATTCGCCGGTGGACTTGTAGCCGATCCGCGAGAAGAAGGCGGCCATGCCCGCCAGCCGATCCTTCGGCCACCTCTCAACGCGGGCGCCCATGAACGTCAGCGCCACGGCGGCGGCAATCGTCTGCGGCTCCCTGCCCTGAACAGCCCGGTAGAAGTTCACCGGCGCGTCGCGGAAGTTGCTGCCGCTGGACGTCAGCAGTTCCCGGGCGAACGTGTCGTACGCCACGTTGTCGCGGATGGCGGTCCGGATCCAGCGGTGATACGCCTGCACGGCGTTGGGCCACAGGTTGATCGGGAACTCCGACTTCACCCGGAGCGTGTCGCTCCACTTCATCGCCCAGTAGTCGGCGAACTCGTCGCGCTCGAGAAGGCGGTCGATGAGCGTCCGTCGCTTGTTCGGGTCCTGGTCGGCCAGGAACGCCCCGGCCTCCTCAGCGGTCGGCAGCGTGCCGATCACATCGAGATGAGCGCGTCGCACGAACACGGCATCCGACGACAAGCGGGCCGCCTGAAGCCCCTGACGCTTGAGCGAGGCGAAGACAACGTCGTCAATCTTGTTGCGGGACACAGGGGCTGCTGTGGACTCGAACGGGCCCTGTTGGGCAGCCGGCTGGGCACGGCCGGTCAACGAGGCCAGGAGCACGGCACCCGCAATGAGAGCCGCTCTCACGACAGGCTCTCCGCGCCCGCGGCGATGGCGGTGCACGCCCGGCGATCGACCAGCGGCGCGGGCGGAGTTGCGAGAATCACCGGTGGCCGCCCTTGGAGAGGACGGCGATGGCTTCGATTTCGACCAGCAGGTCTTCGCGGCACAGCCGCGCCTGGATGCCCGTGCTCGCGGGCAGGGGATTCAGGCCGAGCCAATCGAAAAACACCGTGCGGACCTCGTTGAAGTCCTTGTAGTCCCGCTCGATATCCCTCAGGTAACACGTCGTCCGCACGATGTCGTGCCAGGTCGCGCCTTCCGAATCGAGAAGCGCCGAGATGTTGCGGTACGTGCGCCAGAGCTGCGCCCGGAAGTCCCCGACGTGCCTCGTCTCGCCCGCATCATCGATGCTCGCGGTCCCGGAGATGAGGAGCATCGTCTTGTCGCCGAGATCGAAGCGGATACCGCGGGTGAAGGAGGACGGCTTCGGGTAGTCGTACGCTTCGTTGAGGACCGACCCGGCCTGAATGGGGTGCTTCTCGATTGGGCCGCCCGCGACCCCGGGCTCTGGAACGGCAGGCACGGGCTGGAACGTTCCATTACTGGACAGCATGCTCAGGGCCGTCAGTTCTTCGCGTTCACCGTCGGAAAGCAGCATCTCGTATCCTCACCACTCCTTAGACAGGGGTCAAGGCCGGGAAGTTGAAGCCTGCCCGGTCCTTTCTTCACGCCGGGCAGGCGCCCAGACCAGTTGCGCGACAGGTCCGTGGCGGCCAGCGTGTCGGTCCGAAAGGCCCCTCGCGGGCTGAAGCAGTACGGGACCGCCGGCGGCGGCGACCACGGCGTCCAGATGCCTTTGAGCTGGAACTTCAGTTCGCGCGTGTTCTCGTTGGCTGGAAGATCGTCGTCAGCACGTGGGGTCAGACTCCACTTTCCTGACGCTCACAGAAAGTGGAGTCTGACCCCACATGTCTACTTGAAGAGCGGATCCGGGCTGACGGTCAGTTTCTTGGTCTCTACCTCTTTCCCGTCCACCGAGAGCGTCACCTTGAAGACGCCCGGCTCGACAAGGTTGCCGCCGCGCCCGCCGCGCCCGCCACCGCCAGCAGCCTGCGGCGGCTGATCCGGGTTCGGCGCACCCGCCGCGCCGGCACCACCCGGGGCCGCTGCTCCGGCGACGCCAGGCTCCGCCGCACCACCGCGGCCACCGCCGGCACCACCCCGTCCACCGGGACCTCCCTGCCCGGCCGCTGCCTGCCGGTTGAGGTTCCAGAAAGCCCTCTGCAGCCCTTTCTTCGCGGTGGGCGTGAACTCCTGGACGACGTTGCCCTCGAGGTCCTTGATCGTCACCTTCACGTTCTGCGCGTCAGCCTTGAGGTAGTAGTAGATCGTCGCGCCGACGGGCGGGTTGTTGGCTTTCACCATCTCGCCGAGGGTCTCGCCCCGGCGCTCGAAACGGTTCCACCGCGTCGCGGCCTGCGGATCGAACAGGTGAGCCGCCTCCTGGAAGACCTCGGGCTTGAACTCCTTGATGGGCGCAATATCCGCGACCCAGAAGCCGCGCGCGTAGGTCCCGATGGCCATCTCGCGGTCGCGCTTCTGGATGGCCAGGTCTCGAATCACCATGGCCGGCTGCGACGTGGTGAACGGCGTCCACGTCTTGCCCTGGTCCACGGTCACCCAGATTCCGTAATCGGTGCCGAGGTACAGCACGTTCGCGTTGTCGGGATCTTCCTCGACGTCGAAGATCGGGTTGTTCATGCCGCCTGAAATGTCCGCCCACGTCTTTCCCAGGTCCTTCGTCACGAACAGCCAGGTCTTGTCTTCGTTGTGCGTCCGGTACCCGCTGAACGCGGCGTAGCACGTGTTCTCGTCGAAGGCCGACGGCACCACGCGCTTCACCCACCGGTCATACGGGATCAGGTCGCCCTTGATCCCCACCTTCGCCTTGCCGGCCGCGTCGTAGAACTGATTGGTGATGTTCGTCCAGTTCGCCCCGCCATCCGTCGACAGCTGCACATTCCCATCGTCGGTGCCAACCCAGTAGAGACCCGGCTTCTTCGGTGATTCCGCGAAGGCGTAGATCGTCGCCCACTGGAGGTTCGTCTTCCTCGCCAGCGCGATCTTCTCCTTGCTCGCCTTCGTCAGGTCCGGGCTGATTTTCACGAAGGTCCCCGTCGCGCCCCGGCTCAACGACCGCCATACGTACTGGTTCGCGATATAGACGATGCCCGGGTTGTGCGGCGAGAGGACGATGGGCGCGTTCCACTGGTAACGAAGCGCCGGCTCGCCGGCGGAGACCTGCTCGGGCGTCAGGCGCACCGCGAGCTGGCTCGTTTCGCCGGTGTCGAGATTCTGTCGGCTCGAGGCGCCGAACTGGCTCTCGCTGTACAGGTACTCGGGGTTCCACCAGTCGCGGACGACGACGAATCCGTCCCCTCCTGACAGGAACCTCCAGTCGGATGCGAACATGCCGTAGCTGTTGCGGTTCTGCGACGGGCCGAGCCACGAGCCGTTGTCCTGGGTGCCGCCCATGACGTTGTACGGGTGCTCGTTGTCGACGAACACGTCGTAGAACTGCTGCGCGCGAATGCCGTTCTTCTGGCTCCAGTTCCTGCCGGCGTTCCAGCTCTCGGACACGCCGCCGTCGTTGCCGCTCAGGATGTGATTCGAGTTGAGCGGGTCGACCCACACCACGCGGTGATCGACGTGCGTCTTGCCGGTGCCGTCCCAGCCGGTCGCGGTAAACGTCTTGCCGCTGTCCTTCGACACGGTCGTGTTCGTGTCGCCGCAGTACATCACCTTGTCGTCGTTCGGATCGATGATGATCCGGCCGTAGTAGCCGCCCTCGGTCTGGTTCACCTGGGCGCTGCCGCCGGTGAGTTTGTACTCGGTCATCGCCTTCCAGGTCTCCCCCTGATCGTCGCTTCGGTACACCACGCCGGCCCGCCTGGTCGGCTGGAAATTTGCGAGCGCGCCCGAGTACAGAGTCTCGAGCACGAGGCGATTGGTGATCTGAGAGCGCGCCTTGGCCTCGGTCGAATCCGCGGTGGCCGCGGGCTTCTTCTGGATCTTCTCGAGTTCGTCGAGCCCGGCCATCGTCCCTTCGTCCTTCGCGAACACCTTGCGCGCGGCGGGGATCAGCTTGGTGAGGTCAAGGCTGTTCCTGGTCAGGAACTCCTTGTCCGCGATGGCCTCGTTGAGTTTCTTGACGAGGTCGGCCTCGTTCTCGGCCGTGATTGGCGTGTACTTCAAGGCCGCCAGTTTCAGGAACTGCGGGTCCATCTTGAAGGTCTTGAACTGCGAGAACGAGAAGTCGGGCTTGAAGATGGCGCCGCCGCCCCCGAAACCGCCGCCCCCGCCGCCCCCGAACCCGCCAGGCGCGCGGAAGTTGGCGACGCCGTCACGCTCCTGGTAGCCGAGGTTCACTTCCTCGTCGAGGCGGGCGTAGACGATGCCGGGGTTCTTCTCGAAGATCGCGAGGCCGGAGCGTCCAAGAGAGACACCCTGCGGCAGCCCGTCCGTCAGCTTCTTCCAGGTCTTCCCGCCATCGGTCGTCTTCATCAGGTCGTTGCCGGGCTGGCGGTCGATGTACGTCCACGCGCGGCGGAAGGTCTTGTAAGCCGCCGCGATGATGACGTCGGAGTTGCGCGGATCGACGACGAAGTCCGCCACGCCCCGATCCTTTGCCGGGAAGATGTTGGTCCACGTCTTGCCGCCGTCCGCGCTCCTGTAAAGACCGCGCTCGCAGTCCATCTCGTTGTCGTACAGCTTGCCTTCGGCCGCCACGTAGACAACGTCGGGGTTCTTCGCGTCCACCTCGACCTTGGGGATGAAGAAGCTCTTCTCGAGGCCGATCTTCGTCCACGTCTTGCCTGCGTCGGTCGATTTCCAGATGCCGTTGCCGTGGGTGCTCGACCGCGCGTGCATCGGCTCGCCCGTGCCGAGGTACAGGACATCCTGGTTGGAGGGCGCGATCGCCAGCCAGCCCATGCTGAGCGTGCCGCCTTTCTCGAAGATCGGCTCGAAGTGGACGCCGGCGTCCTCGGTCTTCCAGAGACCGCCGCTGGCGGTCAGCACGTAGTAGGTCGTGCTCTGCCCGCGCGGGGCGGCGAAGCCGGTGATGCGTCCGGAGAACGTCATCGGACCGATCCACCGCCAGGTGAACTGGTTGAAGTCGTCGGCCGTGAGCGGGCTCTGGGGAGGATTCTGGGCGTAGTTCATCGCGCCCAGCAGGCACACCAGAATCAACAGCGCTACGAAGAAGGGCTTCCTCAATGATGTGGACACGAATCCTCCCCTGGGGGCTTCCCTCCCGAAATGTCTGGGAGAGCATACTTGAGACCGCCCGCCCGGGGGAACACGGGAGAGGCGCGGTCGGTGATATCCTCAGGGGCCCCCGAGTCCCTCGAGGAAGAACCATGGCCGCAATCCGTCCTTACATGACGTTCTCCATGCTGGCGTTGGCCGGGGCCCTGGCCGCCTCCGCCGCATGCGCCGGCAGCACCCGGCCCGTCGCGGCGCCCGCTCCACCACCACTCGCGGCGCCGCCGGCCGTGGCAGCCGCGCCGCCTCCGTCCGCGCTCCCCGCTCCGGTCGCCCCGCCGGCCGGCGCGGCCTCCGCAGCGTCCGCGGTCGCTCCCAGGCCCCCCGCGCCGGCGCCGCTCGTCGGCCATGTCACGCGGGAACAGGTCAGGAGCTATGCGTCCTGGCAGCCGCTCTTCGCCCAGCCTTACTTGCCCGATCCCGGCGCGATCGCGACCATCAAAGCCAATGCCAACGACGTGACGGTGCTCCTCATCATGGCCACGTGGTGCCCGGACAGTAAGCGCGAACTCCCGCGGTTCTTCGCCATCATGGACGGCGCGAGCATGGATGGGGCGAAACTGACGATGGTGGGTGTGGACAGGACCAAGAAGGACCCCGAAGGCCTCACGGAGAAGTGGGGCATCACGCGTGTCCCGACGTTCGTCTTCCTCCGCAACGGCCAGGAAGCAGGTCGCGTCGTCGAAAAAACACCGGTCGGCGCCACGCTGGAAGGCGAGATCGCCAGGCTCCTGACCCCTCGCGTCGACAAGTAGGCAGGCCGAGGGTGCTGCGTTGCACGTTGAAGGAACCGGCGTCAGACTCAGCGCGGATCACAAATCTGTCATCTTCTGGCACCCGGGGATCTAATCAGTCCTGACACCTGCTGAACTTGCCGGGCAGCGTCGCGCTGCGACTGCCACGTTTATCCCCCTCTGGGATAACATGAAGAGATGCATGGTCTTGCCGTGCGGGGTCTGTAGAGACGGTTTCAAAACCTGCGTGGGCGGCGTGTTTGGAGCCGCGAGAACGGGATTTGAAACCTGCTGCAGTGAGGGAGCGAGCATGATGGAAGCCTGGCGGCCGCTGGCGTTTGCAGCCGCGCTCAACGTGATCGTGGCTGGCGGTGTCGCGACGGCGCAGACCGTGGTCGTGACGAACGCGCCGCCGGGGTCGACGATCGAGCTCGCCCTGAATTCGGAAACGATCGGATCTGCAAAGGCTGACGCCGCCGGGCAGGCGACGCTCGCCGTGAAACTGGCTGACCACGGCGGAAAGACCGAGACGGACGTGCGCGTCTACCTCGATATCTGCTCCAGCCTGCGGCGTGTGGTGCTCGTCGAGCGCGGCCTGCAGCCTGCGCCGCCGGGAGAAACCTGCGCCCGAAGGGAGCTCATTGACCTGCTCCTCTTGCGCCACGTCACCTCGCTGGTCGTTGATGTCAAGGAGACCAACCCGGCGGTCTGGGTGAGACAGGGACCGGCGCCGGCCGCATGGCTGCGACAGGGATCCGAGGAGGTGGCGGCGGCTAGAAATGCGATGGAGCTGCCCATGGGTTTTGTACTGTTCGGGGGCGGAGGCTTTACGAAGTTCCGCGATGCCGTTGGGGTGGCATGCGGCAGCGTGGCTAGCTGCACCGGCGATCTGACCCGGGTTGCCTACACCGGGGGCGCCGAGTTCTGGTTCACCCGGTATCTCTCTGCCGAGGCGACGTACCTGAGACCCGGGGAGATCACCGCGACTGGCGAGGGAGGCTACTACCGCTTCAACAGCATTCTCAGCACCCACGTCTTCACGTTCGCCGGGAAACTCGGCGTCCAGGCCGGCCCGGTGAGAATCTACGGCAAGGGCGGGGCGACCTACCATCGTGCGATATCCACGACGATGCAGACCATCGATGACCGCACCGTCACGGTCGGCGACGCCACGGTCGGCGACACCACGGAGGAGATCGTCAAGGGCGGCACGCAGGTCTTCGAACTGGACACGTCGGGGTGGGGCTGGATGTTCGGCGGCGGCCTCGAAGGTTGGGTGTCGCCCACTCTCGCGCTCTACATGGAGGGTGGGTACGACCAGATCAGAGGCGCCGACCGCAGCCATGGAGAAGGCCTGATCAGAGACCGCGTCATCTACGCCGTGATGGGCATCCGGGTCCATCTCGGCCACTGACGCAGCGCCAGACGCGGCCTCCGCCCGCTCCTATTTCACTTCCAGCAGTTCGACCTCGAACAGCAGCGTCGTGTTGGGCGGGATGGGGCCGACGCGGCTCTGGCCGTAGGCCAGCGACGGCGGAACCACAAGACGTCGCAACCCCCCGGCCTTCATCCCCACGAGTCCCTGATCCCATCCCTCAATCACCGATCCGGCGCCGAGGGTGAACGTAAGCGGATCGCGGCCAACCGATGAGTCGACCGTCGCGCCCTTCTGGCTGATTTGCGACGTGTCGTACAACCAGGCGGTATAGGTGACTGTCAGCACCTTCCCGGTGACGGCTTCATCGCCGGCCCCCAGGCGCAAATCCGTCTGGCTGAAGGGTGCGTAGTTGGACGGAGAGGTCGGCGACTCACTGCATCCGGAGACGAGGGTCGAGAGGGCAAGCAGCGCGGCCACCGCGAAGGCCGACGGACACACACGCGCCAGTTTCACGAGCACTCCACGGGAAAAGGCCAGCATTCTTCTGAATTATGTCATGAAACGACGGGCTCGGGCTGGTGCAAACCGTTGAGATCGGCCTTGGGACACTGGCTGGCAGTCGGGGACGGTTTCCGCACTTGGGTGATGGCCACCGCCGCGCACGTTGGCACCCTGACCTCGAATTGGGACCGTCTCACAGCGCACAGACTTCTCGCCAGATGGCCTCGTCCACCGGAACGCCGCATTCGAGGTTCTCGTGCCGGGTCCGCAGCACCTGTTCGCCCGGGTAGCGGACGGGCGCGCCGGCGTCGACCGGAGGCGTCGCCAGTAGATCATCGATGACGGCGGTGACGCGATCGGCGAGGTCCGCCGACCCGGCCGACCGGCCGACGTCGATTGCGAGAAAGACCTGCGATAGTCCTGTCTCGCGTTCCGGATCTGGCGGAATCTCGCGGGTGGCGCGCCCGCCCGAAACCGTCATCGCCAGCAGGTCGAGCACCAGGGCGAGCGCCGACCCTTTCCAGTAGCCTGTCGGCAGCACGCGACCCGACCTCAGAATCGCCGTCGGGTCGGTGGTCAGTTGCCCCCGTTCATCCCATCCGCCGGGGACTGGCGTAGGGAGGCCCGCGCCCGACAGGCCCTCCAGCCTGCCGTACGAGAACTGCGACATGGCCATGTCGATCACGACCGGCGCGGCACCGCGCGGCACGGCGACGACCAGCGGATTGTTGCCGAGCCGCGGCTCGCGCGCTCCCCAAGGCGCCATGTTCGGCATCGTGTTGGTCCACGCCAGGAGCGCGCACCCAGCCGATGCCGCCTGCCAGCCGTAGGCGCCGCCGCGCATCCAGTGATTCGTGTTTGCGAGTCCGACACAGCCGACCGCGTGCAGCCGGGCCAGGGCGATCGCCCGATCCGTGCACGTCCAGGCGTTGAGGTTCCCGGCGCCTCGCCGCCCGTCCCATCGTTCCCAGGCGCGGCAACTCTCGACGAGCGCGGGTTTCGCCGCGGGGTCGACGATACCGGCCCTCACCTGGCGGATGAAACGGGGAAAGCGATTCAGGCCGTGCGAGCCGACGCCGTCGAGGCTCGCCTCGGCGAACAGGCGCGCCGCAACGGCCGCGCGGTCTGTTGCGAACCCGACGGCGGCGAGCACCCGCTCCAGTTCGGCGCGGAGATCCTCGAACGGCACACGCATCTGACCGCCCCTCTATTTCATGAGCGGCTTGCGCTGGACGGCTTTCTTGCCTTCGGCCGGTGGACTCCAGAAGTCCTGAGAGCGGAGATCGCATTCACGGATCATCTCGACGCAGTACTCGTTGCGGCCAAGATCGGCGGCGCCGGTGTTGTTGGTGCCGCAGGCGAACTTCACCTCGGACTGCTTCGCGAGCCTGATGAAGGCCGCGCTGGGGATGCGGTAGCGGTTGTTGATCTCCATCGCGGTGCCGTTCGCGACAAGGCCGTCCACGATCTTCTTCATGCGCTCGGGCGTCCAGAGCCTCTCGTAATCGCCCTGAAGCTGCGCGGGGATGAACGTCGGGTTGACGTAGATGTCGATCGGCTCGTTCTCGAAGATGCCGGCGGCCCGGGTGACGAGCGTGTCCATGAACGTCTGAGGGTCGGCGATCACCCCGACCTCGTCCTTGATCCAGATCCGCATGCGCTTGCCGTTGTCGTCGGTCCAGGTCATTGCATCGGTGAAGACGTAGTCGAACTTCTCCAGTGTCTGTTTCGAGAAGAGGCGCACCCATTCGCGCCCCTCGGCCTGGAATGCCACGTATGCCGGCTTGCCGTGCATCTCCGCCAGGAACGCCTCGAGCCCGGCGTCGCTGTTGACGGGGAAGTTGAGGCCGCCGTTGATGACGATGCCGTAGTAGATGCCGGTGTCCCGCGAGCGGCGGAGTGCGTCTTCGAGGGTCAGGTCGCCCTTGACGTGGACGTGGTAATCGACTCCCGCCCCGGTCGCGCCTGCGCGAGGTGGTTGGGCAAGGGCGGGTGAGGCAATCAAGACCAGGCAGGCCAACTCGTGGAGTCGGAACATGTGGAGTCGGAACATACGGGCTCCTTTGGCGGACCATGTTAGCCTACGCAGCCTCGGGTACGGATTCCAGGAATATTCCAGGAAGAACCCTGCCGCAGCCAGGCTTCACCGTGCTGACCTGAGAAACACACACCGAAATGGTCAGAATTGAGGTTTCCAATGAAGCGACGTGCGTTTCTCACTGTCCTGACGCTTGTCGTGGCGTTCGAACTGGGTAGCGTGATGGCGTACGCCCAGGGTATCAAGGCCGAAATTGGATTTCCGTTCGTCGCGAACGGGAAGGAGATGGCCGCCGGCAAGTACACCATTGAGGCGACGACGCCGGCCGGGCCGGTGTTGCTCACGGGGCCTGGCGACTCTCGGATGTTGATTCCAGTCATCACGATGCTGGGCCGGCACGATCAGGACCCTGACGCTGAGTTCGTGTTCGACAAGATCGCCGGCAAAACGGTGCCGTCCGAGGTCTGGCTGCCTCGCAAGGACGGCTTCCTCCTCCTCGCCACCAAGGGGCCCCACGAGCACACCGTTGTGGGTGGATCGAACCCGAGGAAGTAGAGGCGAGCCGACCCAGCGGGCGTCGCATGCCGGGGTCCTGCTGTCCGCCCGACAGGCGCCTCCTCAGTCCTCGTCACCCGCCCCGCGTCCGGCGGTCGCGACCGCGCCCAACGGCGCCCAGGTGGGCGATGCGAGCGACATGTCGCCGTACGCGCGCGGACCCTGGGATTGTCGGCATCCCCACGAGCACGTATATCCGCAACATGAGCGAGCTCATTCGCTTCCTGGATGGCCGGCGCTGAGGCGCGGAGCCAATCGCCGTGCTTCGGGCTCGCCCAGCAGCAGGGCCTGAGCGAGCAGGCCGTGCCCACCGCCCAGATCGACGATCCGGCCGCCCCGGAAGAGCCGCCGCACGCGCCGCGCCATCTCCCACGCCTCATAGAGTTCCTTGCGCGGCAGGCATCCCGCATGACAGACGGCGCGCGCCAGGCGGTCGAAGAGCGTGGTGCCGGGAAAACGGTCGAGGTCGCGATCCGTCAACCGTCCGCGCGAGGATGGTGAGAACACGGATCAGACATTACACCCGACACGTGCGTCCGTGGCGCAGACATGGCACATGTGCTCCTGTCGCGCTTCTTGCAGCCTATGATCGGAAGTATCCATCTTCGGACCATGGAGAGCCTGGGTGCGAGGCTGATCCCTGGAACCGCAACGGGCGGGAGCTGTTCTACCGCAGCGGCGACAAGATGATGGTCGTGGACGTTGCCACTCAGCCTGCTTTCGCCGCGGGCAAGTCCTGCGTGCTCTTCGAGGGCCAGTACAAGCCGATCGTGTTCACCGCCTCCAACGACGACGTGTCTCCTGACGGCCGGCGTTTCCTGATGATCAAACGCAGCGAGCTGGAGGCGGCGGCACCGACGCGGAGCCGGTCTACCCGGACCTGGTGCGACCCTCACGGTTCGGTCGCCGCCAGCCGGAGCATGGCACGCCGCAGCCGGCGATGGCTGTCGAAGCGCCTCACGAAATCCGACTCGCGGCGTCCGCCCTTGGCCCGAACCACTCGGACCAGCGCAGGACAATCCTGAACCGGCCAGTGTTCCACCGCGTCGAGGCACAGGATCAGGGGACTCCATCGCTCCCATGCGAGACGCTCGCCAGCGCTCCACGATTCGAGCGTGTGCACGCCCAGGCGCCGCGCGGCTTCCTGCGCGCAGGTCTGGATGCCGCGCTCGCGCTCGGCACCGAAGCGCCTAGCAAGCAGGTGCGAGACGTGGAGGCCGATGTTCGCGAGCGAGACCTGGCCGAGGACGTCGCGGCGCGGCTCGGCGGTGTGCAGGAACACGTACTCGGCCGAAAGCCTGTGCAGCGTGCCCGGGCTCGAGCGTTCGCGCGGATTGAGGCGCAGGCGCCGGCGTTCCTCCCGGATTCGCAGAAGCGCCCGCCGATCGACCGGCCGGAAACCGAGCTTGTCGTAGAACCAGAAGGCGCCCGACTTCTGTCCCTCGTGGTTTCCATGGCCGAGCTGGAAGGGGTCGACGGCGAACGTGTCGGCGCCGAACAGGCTCCG
>Ga0315275_10001503_pt1 | contig 20609 bp, 17 predicted proteins | sample YL17G03_0_MG_FD_205557 | JGI IMG/M metagenome (GOLD analysis project Ga0315275, IMG submission 205557) | Sediment microbial communities from Yellowstone Lake, YNP, Wyoming, USA - YL17G03_0 | ecosystem: Environmental > Aquatic > Freshwater > Lake > Sediment | place: USA: Wyoming | collected...
TGTGCTCTTGAAGCTCGCCGCTTGACGGGCGCGGCAGAAACCGGCGACCTTTTCGAGCTGGTCGATGATGGCGCCGGAGATGAAGCCCGACCTCGTCGGTGTGTGATAGACTTGGAACCCGCCGCCCTGCATGAGGACGACGGACGCCTCCTGCATCAATTGGACGGCCGGCTTGATCGACCAGCCGAGGTCGCGGTTCTTGTCGAATCCCCAGGCCATCAGGTCCCAGGGCATACCCGTGGAGGCCAGGTAGCGGGCCTCGACGCGGGCCCGATCGACGGACAGAGACGGCGAATAGTCGCCCGACAGATAATCGAGCCTGGCCTCGACCGGCTTGGGGGCGAACGAGGAATACATCCAGTTGCTGGTGATCTGCAGGCCGGGCTTGAAGGCATGGAGGGCGTCCACCCAGGACGACAGATACGTCTCGAAGCCGCGGCGGTTGAACATCTTCCATTCCAGCCAGTTCGGATCGGCGCGGCTCTCGGGAGCGTCGGCATGGCCGGTCTCTTTGGTCCAGGCGGCCAGGGCGGCCGGCGAATAATCGAGCCGGGCGCCCCAGCATTCGCCGTCCACCCAAAGCCCGTCCAGGTCGTAGGCGGCCACGGCCTCCTTGAGCTGGGGAATGAGCAGCCCGTCTTTGTAGGCGCCGAAAACGCTGGTGGCCTGGGCGTCGATCTGGCCCTGGGCGTCCAGGCGGGCCCACTCGGGATGATGGACAATGGCCAGCGCGTCCCAAACGCCCGAGTAATGGATGAAGAGGCCGACGCCCCGCGCCCGCGTGGCCTTGCGCCAGACGGCCAGGCTGTCTTTTTTTATCCCGGGCGCGTCCCAGCCCACCTTGGTTGCGTATCCGGCCCAGCCGACGTGGCCCTTGCAGTCGTACTGCACGTAGTCGGGCTTGATCCGGTCGAGAAGCCCGCCGACCATGGCCTCGGTCACATCCGCGCCGAGGGCCGGATCGGCGTCGCTCGGATGAAGGTCGAAATGGAGGCCGAAGAAGGCGTCGCGGCGGAGAAACGGCTTTTTCGCCCCGTCCGCAGACCGGGCGGGCAGGGCCTGCTCAGCCGCTTCGGCGAACAGAGCCGGGAGGGCGGCAGCCGCTAAAATGACGAAGATCGAACGGCATCGGAATCGTAAGCGCATCGTGGGACCATCCTTGCAGTCTGGGGTGATCAAACCATAAACCGGCTCTCTGGGAAAAGCAAGTCTGTCCGCGGCGGTTGACGGGTCCCGGCGATGATGCTAATTTTCCATTCATGAAAGTCACTCGCGCGACCGGATGGATTCTAATCGTTGGACTGGGATTAGTCGGTCTTCCGGCCCGGGGGTTCACGGGCTTCGATTATCTTCTCTGTCCGGCTTTGTCCTGGCCCGCGGACAAGGATTTTCGTTTTTCCGTCACCGTCGAAATCCCCTATTATCATGGCAAGTTCCTCGTTTTCCCGCGCTGGGACGAGCCGCAAGCGAAGGCGAACCTGTCGGGTCGTTGATATGAAGCGCGCCGGGGTTGTGGGGCTGGCCGTTTTCTGGACGACCGCCGCCCTGGCCGCGGCCCCGCTTCCCGGCCAGAATCAAAAGTCCCAAGCCCCGCCGGGCATCTTCAGCTTGTATGTGGAGAACGACCTTTTTGCCGGCACGGACCGGAATTATACCAACGGCTTTAAAGCGCTGTGGGTCTCGCCGGAGCTGGGCGAAGGCGAAGGACGGCTCCGGGCCCCGCGCTGGCTCGATTTCCTGAGCCGCCGGCTCCCCCTCATCCAGACGCCGGGCGCCCGGCGGTTTTTTTCGTTCGCGCTCGGTCAGGCCATGTACACGCCCAAAGACATCACCCGGCCCGTTCCCGATCCCTTCGACCGCCCCTATGCCGGATTTCTCTACGCCGGGCTGGCCGTTCACAGCATGGATGCCGGCAACCTGGACACGGCCGAGATCGACCTCGGCGTCGTCGGGCCGCTCTCCCTGGCTGGAGACATCCAGAAGTTGTGGCACCACATCTTCGGATGGAAAAGGCCGCGGGGCTGGGCCTATCAGATCAAGAACGAACCCGTTTTCGCCCTGACCTATGATCACATGCAAAAGATCCTGCGCCCGCGCGCCGAGGAAGGTTTCGGACGGGACGCCATCGTCCACGCCGGGGCCACGCTATCCAACGCGTTCAGCGGGGCCATGGCCGGAGTGGAGTTCCGGTTCGGTTGGAACCTCCCCGGAGACTTCGGCAGCGCGCACATCCAGCCGGGAAGTGACAGCGCCGCGCTCTTCGACGAGCGGGGCCTGCGCCTGTCGGGAAAGCGCCCCTTCGGATTTCATTTTTTCATGGCCCTGGAAGGCAAGGCCGTGGTGCGGGACATCTTCCTGGAAGGCAACTCGTTCCGCGATGGGCCGCGGGTCGAAAAGCTGCCCCTCGTCGGGCAGGCCGTGGCCGGGGCCGCGCTCCGCTACAAGCGTTTGAAGTTCAGCTGCGGTTACGTTTTCTTGAGCAAGGAATTCACAACCCAGCGCGGGACGCAGATTTTCGCGTCGTTCAACCTGTCTTTCACCCTGCGCGACTGAAGCGCTTCAGCGGATCAGGGGGATCGTCCACTCCAGCCCGGTCTCGGCCTTCTTCTCGTCGATTTTGCCCTTGGCCGTCCAGGCGCCGAGGTGGACGACGACGCGCTTCAAATTCGGATCGGCGGGCGGGACGACGGTCAAATGGGCGGACGCGCCGTCCGCCGCCGTTTCCAGCGTCATGGTCAGCGGGCCGAAGTCGGTGGCTACGCCGCGCAGGATGACCTTAGCGCCGGGCGCCAGCCAGGGCCTGGGCAGGCCTTCGAAAAAGTGCAATTCGCCGCCCCGCTCCAGGACGAGGATGTTGCGGACGAGCCGGATGAATTCGGCCGAGGCCCAGTTGTGGGGCATGTCGCCGACGAAGGGGGCCTGCGTTTTCTCGCCCTTGGGCGGCTGCTCCTCGCGCCAGGCGCGGAGCGGCGAGGCGTGGTTGGCGTAGGCGTAAAGGATTTCGGCCGCTTTTTCGCCCTGCCCCAGCCAGAGATGGGCGTGGGCCCAGAACGAAGCGAAGTAGTTCCACAACCCGTCGGCCATCCAGCCCGTTCCCAGCACCAGCCCCTCCTTCTGATGATCGTCGAGGAGTTTCATCGTGCCGCGGGCCAGGGGATCGGCCGCCTCGAACAATTTTCCCGGAAACACGGCATGGCAGAAGCCCCATTGGCCGCGGACCGGATCGACGCCCTGGCGCGGGGTCATCAGGATCGGAAGATAGAAAAGCCCCTTGTCCATGGGCTTGGCGTCGCGCTTGGCCGCCTTTTGGAACGCCGCCCAAAAATCCTTGAACTCCGCTTCCCAATCGGTGAGCTCGGGCATCCGGAGACGCCGGGCGGCGTCGGCCGCCGCTTTGAGTCCGGCCAGGTTCCAGTAGACATTGGTGTATTCCGGGACGACGCCGTCGATTCCGCCGTCGGGGAAGCCCGCAGGGATGAGGCCCGCCTCGAGCGCGGCCGGGTCCTTGCGGCTGTCCCGGCGCAGGCGCTTGATGGCCTCGACGACGCGCTTAACCGTCGGCCAGTTCTCTTTGAGCCAGCCCGGGTCGCCGGTCAGCAAGGCGTGGCGGGTGAGGATGTAGAGGACGATGCCGTTTTCCTTCCAATAATTGCCCAGGATGTCGAACGACCCGTCAGGTTTCTGGCGGGTCAGGAGATGGCGGATGCCGGCGCGGGCTTCCTGGCCGCGGCCGAGGTAGGCCATAGCTTCGAGGATGAAGGCGCCGTCCACGACCCATAGGCCGCGGTAACAGGTGGGGCCGACCTGGAAGATCGGCAGTCCGTCCTTGATTTCGCGGGCCTGGTAGATGTTGCGGATGCACGAATCGAGGAGGCCTTGAACGGCCGGGTCGGGCACCGAAATGACGCCGTAGGGAAAGTCCTGCCCGGCCCAGTAGCGGGCCGCCCGGTCGGGCTGGGCCTTGGCCCAGCCCGGATCGACATCTCCGGCTTCGTGTCCGGAGGCGCAGTAGACGGCCAGCTCCTCGACGCGCCCGGGGAAGGTCACGGTCAGCTTGTTTTTGCCCGGAGCGATGCCCGTCCAGCCGGCGCTGAAGCTGGCGAACCGCCGGCCCTTTCGAAAGATCGTCCGGTCGGCGATGTCCAGCGGGTCCTTGGATTCGATGGTCAGGGCGAGGCGATGGCGTCCCGGCGCCTTTTCGACCAGCAGGAGATCGCCGCGCGCGGGCTTGCCTTCGTCGGCTTGACTGCTCCGGCGGAAGGGCAGTTTTTGGTCGTCGCCGGGGACGACGGCCAGGGCGCTCCAGCGCATCAACTCCCGGCCGGCTTGATCGGACAGGATCGTCTCGACCACCGGGACGCGGGGGTCGGGCATGGCTTGAGCCGACGTCGTTTCGCCCGCGCTCTCCAGACCGACGGAGACGCGCGTGCCGAATTCGTTCCCCCGGATGTAGTCGTAGAGGAGCACGCCTTCCTTCGAAACGAGCGTTTTCTGCCAGTCATCGGGAAGTCCAATGCAGGTCTGCCACCAGGGCGGGGCATAGCGGTAATCGGCGGTGTACAGGTCGGCTTGGTTGGCTTTTACGGGCGCCGGGGGGGCGTCGCGCCGGGTTTCGGTTTTGAGCCCACCGCCCGAGCAGGCGGCCAGAATCAGGGTGAGAGAAACCAGGATCGCGGTACGAAAGGGAAAGCGCATCGTCGATTCTCCCCGTGGACGAGATGTGAAAGAAGGCGTTAAAAACTAATCCAGTATGGCCTTTTTCACCGCCAGGGGCAATAGGAAGCTCCGCCCTTTACGGAAGGGGGGGCCGCGGATCAGATCAAGTATTTTCCGTTTTTGGCGATCAAGCGGCCGCCGGCGAAGATGGTAACTTTGTCCACCAGGGCGTCGTAGTGGTGCTTGCTTGTGTTGCGCCCCAAGCCGTAGGAATCGCCGATGGCGAAGTGGACGGTGCCGAAGGCCTTCTCGGCCTCGAGCATGTTGGCGCAGATCCGTGCGCCGGGATTTGTCCCCACTCCGAATTCCCCGATGATGAACCCGCTTTGGTCGTCGCCGATGTGGCGGACGATCGCCTCGACGCCTAGGCCGCTCCATTTCACGAGCCGCCCCTTCTCGAATTCGAACACGCCGCGGCCGAGCTTGTCGTCGATCAGGCGGATGACGATCCGGCCGCTGAACGTCTCCTCGACCGGGCAGGTATAGCATTCCCCGGCCGGCAGGTTGCCGTGCTTGCCCTTGCGGCCGATATCGCCGTTGCTGTTGGCCCAGCGGCGGCCCTTGACGCTGAAAGAGATGTCCGTGCCGTCGGCGTTGGTGATGCGGACGTCGGACGCGCCGCGCAGGGCGGCGATGACCTTGCGGGTGAAGATGTCCAAGGCCGTGTAATCGACGGCCACGAGCCGCTCCATCATGTCCACGGTGATGCCCGGCATCATCAGGATGCGGGACTTGGCCCGGGCCGCGCTCACCATGTAGCCGCGGAAGGCCTTCTCCTCGATCCGGGCGTCGAGGACATAGGCGACGGCCGAGGCCCGCTCGGCCATTTCCTTGAACATGCGGGTGGGGCCTTCGATCGGCCGGAGCGTCTCGGTCATGAGATACGTCGTCGTCTCGGCCCCGGCTTTCCTGGCCCAATGGGCGAGGGCCTCGGCGATTTCAAGTTTTGGCTCATCCGTGACTAAGAGGAAGCTCTCGCCCGGCTTGAGCCGGAGGGCCTGCTTTATCGCCCGCTCCGCAGCCTTGTACAGTTTTATATTTCGGTTGGCGGCCATTTCTATATCCTTTCTTTGAATGTAGAAAGATTGACACACTTATGGTGGTGTTGCAAGTCGGCAGGCGGGTTGATTAGGGACTTTAGGGGTTCGGTGCGGACAGGAAAACCATGATCGCTAAAAACGCGGGCGGGATTAAGATAAACGGCGGTTCGGGAGATCCGGGTTAAAACCCGTGCGACGAGAGAGCGGGCATGGATCTAACTCGCCGGGCTAAACCTCTGCCCGGCGAGTTAGAGAGCGACGAGGAGCATCGGAGCGGATTTTCCTCGCCGGGGAAAATCCGCGTGTTTTGACCCGGGTTTCCCGAACCGTCCACAGATTGAGAAATCCCGCGCGCATTCCTGCGCCCTTTGCCCCTCATCCTTTATCCTATTTGTTCGTATCGTACCTGTTCAGAACGTCCTGGGTCGCCTGCAGGAACAGGTCGTAGCGGACCTTGACGTTCTTGTCCGCCCGCAGCTTGGCCAGGTAAGCCTGCAGATACTGGTTCCTTTTCTGCTCGATGAGCGTCGTGGTCTGGGTGCTCTTTTCCTTCTCGAAGTCGGCCCGCGTCGCTTCTTTGCGGTCGAGGACGCGGAGAAGGGCGATGCCGGTCGTGAAATCGATCGGCTCGCTCAACTGCCTGAGAGGCAGGCTGAAGGCCAGCCTGTCGATTTCGGCGCTCTCGCCGATGACGCTCAAGTATTGTTCCTTCTTATGGTCGTCGACGGTCTTGTATTCGAGCTTGTACTTCTGGGCGATGTCCTCCCAGTTTTTTTCGGTCAGCTTGGCCCGGACTTCCTTGATTTTGGCCAGGGCCAGGTCCTTCTTCTTGGCCTCGGACAGGTCGTTCTTGACGTCGGCTTTGACTTCCTCGTACGCCGCCGCGCGGGGCGCTTCGGTCTTGCGCATTTCGACCAGGCCGTAGCCGCCGTAGGTCGGAACGGCGGCGGAGATTTCCTTGTCCTTCAGACGGAAGAGGGCCGCGGCGATCGAGCCCGAAGGATCGATCTCGCCCAGAACCTGGCCGTCCTTGAGCAGGCCGGTCGACGAGGTCTTGAGGTTGGCCGCCTTGGCCGCCGCTTCGAGGCTCTTGGCTTTCTGGGCTTCCTTGGCCAGCTTGGTGATGCGCTCATCGGCCAGGGCCCGGGCCTTCTGGTCCTGGAGCATGATCCGGATGCGCGGCTTGGCCGCATCGAGGGGCGTGACCGAGGCGGGGTCCTTCTCCGTGACCTTGAGGATGGCGACGCCCAGATCGGACTCGACGAGATCGGACAGCTTGCCGTTGTCCAGCTTGGCGATCGCATCCTGCTCTTTCTTGGGCAGGGACTTCCAGTCGTAGAGGCCCCAGTCGCCGCCGTCCTTGGCCTTTTCGTCCCTGGAGACGGCCTTGGCCAGGGCCGCGAAATCGTCGCCGCCGCGGACCCGGGCCAGGGCGCCCTGGGCCTCGGCCGTGACTTTGGCCTTGTCCTTGCCGGCGAAGGGGAGGAAGATTCGGCTGACCTTGACTTTTTCGGGATTTTCGAACTGGGCCTTGTTGTCGGTGTAATAGTTTCCGATCTCCGCTTCGCTCAGCGCGACTTCCTTTTTCAGGTCGTCGTTCTTGAGGAAGGCGTAAAGGCCTTCGCGGCGCTCGGGGAGCTTGTAATGGTCCTTATGGGCGTCGAAATAGGTGCGCACCTCGGCCTCGTCCGGCTCCTTGTCCAGGGTGACCTTGGATTTTTCCAGGGCCAGGTATTCGATCTTGGCCGAGTCCTTGGTTTTGCGGTAGGCGTCCCAGACTTCGTCCGGCGTGGCCACGACACCCGCGGTCAGGGCCTGGACGGTCTTGGTCAGGACGATCTCCTGCCGCATCTCCTCCTCGAACTGCCCGACGCTCAGATGGTTGTAGCCGAGGATCTGGCGGTACTCCTCGTAGCCGATAAACTTGCCTTCTCTCTGCAGGCCGGGAAGGTTGACGATGCGGTCCTTAACCTCGGCGTCCGAGGCGGAAATTCCCAGATCCTTGGCCAGGGCGAAGATGAGCTGCTGTTCGACGAGCTGCTCCAGGACCTGCTGGGGCAGATTGAGCTGTTCGATGAGGTTGCGGTTGATGTCCTTCATCTCGCGGCGGAGCGATTCGATGCGGTTGCGCAGGGTCGTGGTGTAGGTCTCGGTGGTGACCTTGCCCCCGTTCATCTGGACGAGGGCCCCGGACGTCAGGCCCCTGCTGAGCTGGCCGGAACCGCCCCAGATGACGAAAATGGAGACGATGAACGTGGCCACGACGAACCACATGACCCATTTCAGCGATTTGACGTTCTTGCGCATGGTTCTCAGCATGATGGTACCTCGATGGGATTAGGATGATCGGCGGACGCGGCGGCGGCGGTCCCGGAAGAGGGGGCGCAAGCGGGCCCAGGTCGTATCCAAGTCCTCCATGACGACTTTGGTCCGGCCGACGATGGGCATGAAGTTGGAGTCGCCCGTCCAGCGGGGCACGACGTGGAGATGGAAATGGTCGGCCACGCCGGCGCCGGCGCTCCGGCCCAGGTTCATACCCGTGTTGAAGCCGGCCGGGTGATAGGCGGCCGCGAGCGCCTTGAGGCTCAGCTGCAGCAACGCGTCCATCTCGGCGGTCAGGGCCCGCGGGGCCTTGGCGTAGTCGGCCCGATGCTTGTACGGGGCGATCATCAGGTGCCCGGGCAGATAGGGATAGGTGTTGAGGAGGACGAAGGCCTGCCGTCCGCGGTGGAGGATGTAGACCTCCCCGTCGTCCTTCACGCGGGCCGCCCGGCAGAACACGCAGCCCGTCTGGGTCTCGATCGTCCGCACATAGGCCGCCCTCCAGGGCGCCGCGATGTATCTCATTTCTTGTTGATCAGCTCCTTGAGAAGCTTGCTCGGCTTGAAATAGAGCACTTTCTTGGGCGGGACCTTGACCGGGGCGCCGGTTCGGGGATTGCGCCCGGAGCGGGAGGGGCGGTGGCGGAAGCGGAAGCTGCCGAAGCCGCGCACCTCGATTTCCTCCCCTTTCAGGATAGCGTCCTTGATGGTGTCAAAGAAGAGATTGACGCCGGTCTCCGCTTCCTGCTTGGGAACGTTGAGCTCCTTGCTGATCTTGTTGATCAGGTCGGCCTTAATCATCGGATTTCTCCTCCTCATTCACGGGAGCGATCGGGGCGGGGGCCTCAACCAGGGCGATGGCCTCGATCGGGGTGGGGACCTCGATCGGGGCGGGGGCCTCGATCGGGGCGGTATTCTTCTTGTTCAGCTGCTCGCGGATCAGGTCGCCGAAGGTCAGGCGGTCGCCCTGGTTGTCCTGATACTTCTGGTATTCCTGCCGCTGAAGGTCCATCAGGGCCTGGCGGAAGCTGAGGCTGATTTTCTTGTCCTTGGGGTTGAGCTTGATGATCTTGGCCTGCTTTTCCTCGCCGACCTTGACCACCTCGGCCGGGTTTTCGACCTTGTGCTCGTCGATCTCCGAATTGAAGACGACGCCCTCGATGCCCGGCAGGATCTCGACGAAGACGCCGAACTCGGCGATGCGGACGATCTTGACGTTGAGGATGTCGCCCAGCTTCTGGCGGTTGAAGAATTCCTCCCAGATGTCGCCGCCGAGCTGCTTGATGCCCAGGGAGACCTTCTGGCGGTTGACGTCGATGCCCAGGATGATGACCTCGGCCTCCTGGCCGACCTTGAGCTTGGCCGAGGGGTGCTTGATTTTTTCCCAGGAGATGTCGGAGATGTGGATGAGACCCTCGATGCCCGGCTGGACCTCGAGGAAGGCGCCGAAATCGGTGATGCTGGTGATCTTGCCCTTGACGTGGTCGCCGACCTGGTGGGTCTCCTTGTAGATCTCCAGGGGATGGGGCGAGGCCTGTTTGAGGCCCAGGCTGATACGCTTGGAGGTGGGGTTCACTTCCAGGACGCTGACCGTGACCTCTTCGCCGATCTTGAGGAGCTTCTTGGGGTGGATCATCTTGCGCGACCAGGTCAGGTCGGAGATGTGGACCAGACCCTCCACGCCCTTCTCCAGCTCGACGAAGGCGCCGAAGTCGGTCAGGGAGGTGACCTTGCCGGTCCGCTTGTCGCCGGCCTTGTACTTGGCGGCGATGTCGGTCCAGGGATCGGGCGTCAACTGCTTGAAACCGAGGCTTATTTTTTCGTCCTTCTCGTTGAAGTCGAGGACGACCACCTCGATGTCCTGGCCGGCCTGGAGCACTTCCTGGGGGTGCCCGATTTTGCCCCAGGATATGTCCGAGACGTGCAGGAGGCCTTCCACGCCGCCGATGTCGACGAAGGCGCCGAAGCTGGTCAGCGAGCGGATGTGGCCGGGGAGTTTCTGGCCCTTCTCGATCGTGCCGAAGACCCGCCGTCTCTTCTTCTCCCGCTCGTCCTGCAAAACCAGCTTGCGCGACACGACGGCGTTCTCGGTCTTGCGGTCGAAGCGGATGATCTTGAACTTGCCCGTCTCGCCGAGGAGCGACTCGGGGTTCTTGACCGGACGGAGGTCGGCGTGGGAATCGGGCATGAAGGCCAGGATGCCGACGTTGACGTTGTACCCGCCCCGGGCCCGCTCGACGATCTTGCCGGTGACGAAGGTGCCGTGGTTGGCGGCCTTGTCCAGGGCCTCGAGGGCCTTTTCCGCGTCGGCTTTCGTCTTGGAGAGGATGAAGTGGCCTTCCTTGTGGTCGGTCCCCTCCAGGACGGCCTCGATCTCGTCGCCGGTCTTGGGCAGGACGGCCTCGGGTCCCTGGCCGAACTCCTCCAGGGGGATCATCCCCTCGGATTTCATGCCGATGTCGACGAGGACGTGGCTGGCGGCGATCTTGATGACGCGGCCCTTGACCATCGTGCCGGGCGAGACCTCCTTCTGGCTGAATTGGTATTTGTCCAGCAGGGTCTCGTAGTCCTCCATGGACATCTTCTCGTTGTTCGGTTTGTTCGTGTCGGTCATGGGACTCGAATCTCCTCTTGGTGTGAATTGTGTTCGAAGGCCTGTTCGATGGTGCGGAAAGCGTCTTCGATCGCCTCGGGCGGAGTGGATGCTCCCCCCGAGATCCCTATGGTGGATGCTCCGCGGAGCATGGCGGGCTTGATTTGGCCGGCGTTCTCGATGAAGTAGGTGCGGCGCAGGATGCGCCTGGAGATCTCGTAGAGCTTGCGGGTGTTGGAGCTGGAGGCCCCGCCGACGATGAACAGGACGTCGACCTCGGCGGCCAGCTCGGACGTGGCCCGCTGGCGGGTCTGGGTGGAGCGGCAGATGGTGTTGAAGGCGCAGAGCTCGTCGGTCCGGCGGAGCAGGGCCCCGACGACCTTTTCGAAGAGGACCATGTCCTGCGTGGATTGGGCCAGCACGGCCCGGTGCTTGCGCGCCGGCAGGCGGGCGGCCTGGGCCTCGTTCTCGACGATGCGGCCGAAGCCGCGGCTGTAGCCGATAAGCCCGCGGATCTCCGGATGGTTGGGATCGCCGACGATGATGATCTCCTGCTTGGTCCGGGCCAGGCGCGCCACCAGCTCCTGGATGCGGGTGACGATGGGGCAGGTGGCGTCGACGACGTCGATCTTGCGCCGTTTCAGGGACCGGGTGACGTCGGGCGAGACGCCGTGGCTGCGGATGATGACCGTGCCGCGGCCGGCGTCGGCAATGTCCTCGACGGAATCGATGCCCTGATCGCGGAGGTCGGAGATGACCTGCGGGTTATGAATGATGTCGCCCAGGGAGACGACCCGGCCGCCTCGTTGGCGGCGCGTTTGCTTGGCCAGGGTCAAGGCGCGCTTGACGCCGTAGCACAATCCTGCGTTTTGAGCGACGATGATTTTCATTTTTGGGGAAAACGATGCACTATCCTAACCGAACACCCTTTGTTTGTCAATGCTAACTCGTGTTGGAAAATGAACTTACGGGCGGACGGGCTCGGGGTGGGGGATTCGCTCTGGCGCTCGGGGAACAAGGGGGAAAACACGCTCGTTCCCCCCGGCGAGGGGAACTCGCTCCGACACTCCTCCGTCGCTCCCTAACTCGCCGGGCCAATATTGAGCCCGACGAGTTAGGACCCTGCCCGCTCAGTCGTCGACGGGTTTCGGATCTCGTGCCCCTCGCCCTTGCCAATACTCCGACTTCTTCCATGGCTCGTAATGCGCGTCGTTCTTTCGGAAGAAATAATCGTGCTCAGACATCCTCGCAAAGGCGATGGATAGAGCCTCGTTCGTTTTCGCCGGCCCTGGCTGATGCGGAAGGCCGCCCGAAAAAAACGAGATCATGTGGCGAAATTTCCGCATCGACGCCCACCCCCACACCCTTCGACCCGGCTGAAAGAAGCTCGCCTCCTATCCTTTGGCACGCTCGTCGAGGGGTTTGCCCTCCTATCCCCCGCGCCCCGGGAAACGCGAAAGTCCATTGGAGATTCGGGGGAATTGCTCGCCGACGGGTACATCCGTTCCGTCACCCGCCGAGATTTTAGGATTCGCCCCAAGATGAAAGCCGGGCGAAGAGCGTTTGGGGAAAAACCCGTGCGACGACGGAGCGGGCATGGTTTTTCGCCGTAGGCGAAAAGAGCGGAGGAGGAGCGTCGGAGCGTGTTTTCCTCGCCGGGGAAAACGCGCGTGTTTTTCCCCGAATGCTTTGAGCCCGGCATTCATGTCGCGGAGAAATCATCGGAGAAACGCCCCGACGCCCCGGGCCCGGATTTCGAGGACGGGCGGATATCCTACAATCGTCACGGCCTTGTCCGGCTCGAGTTCGGCCAGGCTCTTGAGCAGAGCCCGGATGCCGGCCAAGTGGCGGGCGACGCGGTCCTTGAGGGGGATCCCCTCCGGCCCGAAGGGCACGAAGAGGCGGCCGAGCTTCGCCGCCCGCTCGTAGTAGGGATCTTTCCCTTCCACGACCAGCGCGGCCGACGGCTTTCCCTTCAAGCGGCCGTGCGAAGCGTTGGGCGTTTCGAGAAGGACGGCCTTGATCCCGGCCGCGTCGCCCCACTCGCGGTGGGACAGGCCGCGGAGTTTCGGCGGGGACGCCTCGAGGCGGAACTCGAAGCCCTCCGCCTGCAGATCCATCTGGGCCATGGCCGCCAAGTCGGCCGCGTTCTCGTGAAAGACGATGGCGTTGATCACGGGATATTCGGGCGCGGATTCATGAAGATCGATGCCCAGGTCGATTTTTTCCCTGCGGATGAGTTCCATAACGGCGAAGGCGACGCGCTCGGTGAGGTTCCCGCCCGCTCGGCCCGGGTAGGCGCGGTTGAGGTTGCGCGCTTCGATGCCGGCCAGCTCCTGGCCCATGGGATTGATGTAGATGGCCGGATCGGGCCACTGGTGGACGGGGTTGGTCACCCGCGAGCCGAGCCGGAACGATCGTCGCCCGGACGGCGTTTCGAGGGTGAAGAACTGGGGACTCCCTTCCTGCGGATCACTATGGGTGAAACCGCTGGCGTTGGCCCGGGGGATGACGATGACCGCCCCGGCGGAGACGCGGATGTTTTCGACGAGGGCGACGGCGCTGATGGTCCCGGCCGGTTCGTTGGGGTGCGTGCCGCCCAGAATGAGAACGCGCCCGCCCTTCTCCGGGCCTTCGAAGACGAAGACGGCGGTGTCGCCGGGCGTGCCTTGGAGCGGCGGGAAATAATCGCTGAGGAGACGCCGGGCGGTCAGGCCGGAGGAAGGGAAGATCGGATCGTCCCGGCGCATGGACAGGAAGCGGCGGCCGGCCAGGACGCAGACCAAGGCCGTCAAGGCCAGGAAAAACAGCGAGGACGCAAAACGCGTCTTCCGCTCCGTTCCGCGTTTCCGATCGTTTTCGCTCATGGGATTTTACTGGATCAGAAAAAGTCTCAGGATGAAAAGGACCAGGACCAGGGCGATCCCCGCCTGCTTCCAAAACGATTTCTCCCGGATGAGCGCCCCAACCAAATGGACGGCGAGATACAGGACGATCGCCTGGTAAACGTATCTCATAGGAATTTTTCCAGAAAGGGCGAGGCCAGGAGCATGCCCAGGCCGGCGGCCAGGAGGGCGAGCGCCGGAACGAGACAAAAGCGCAGGACCTTTAGAAAATTCTTCTCGCCCGCGACCTGGGCCGAAAACCGCGCCGCCATCGCCGCCGGCGGCATCAGGTCGCCGATGCCGACAATGGCCGATAGCGCGGACGAGGTGAGCAGGGCGTTCTTGCTGATCAGGGCCAGCATGAACGGGACGCCTAAAACCGAGGCCGAGCCGAAGGACGAGATCCCGCCGAAAAGGGGCAGGCTGAGGGCGATGCCGGCGTAGAGGAACGCCGGCGGGAGCGAGAGAAACGACAGGACGGCCCAGCCGCGCACGCCGGTCAGGGTCATGACCTGGAGGAACATGCCGACGCCGGCCAGGATCGACAGAAGCGGGAGGGCGTCCCGCAGGGCCGACTGCGTGGCCTTGAAGAAATTGAAGCACCGCCCGCTCTTCGATCCCACCAGGCTGCCGGCAAAAAAGACCGCGGGCAGGCCGACGGCGGCCAGGCCCGTGCCCCGGACGTTCTGCAGGATGAAGAGGACGACGACGACGAGGAGGGGAGAGGCGAGCGGCCAGAGGGAAGAGCCTTGGGATGAGGGGGATATTATTAAATTCATCTCCTCCGCGCCGACGATGCGGAGATCCCGGTATCCGAGCCACAAGGCGGAAAACACGGCGACGGGAATGGTGATCAGAAGCAGGGGGAGCGTCAGGCCGACATAGGGCATGTCCACTCCGCCGCCCATGATCATGACCAGGATGTTGACGGGGGGGGCGATCATGCCCAGAATCGCCCCCACGGCGATGAAGGCCGCCGCCTTGAGCCGCGGAAGGCCGAGCTTGATGAGCACCGGGGCGACCAGCGGCCCGGTGCTGAGGACGGCGGCCAGCGACGACCCCGTGATCATGCCCGGAAACATGACGATCAGCATGACCATGGGGAGCAGGGCGGCCTTGCGCCGGTAAAACGTCCGCAGGATGAGGGCGACGATCCGGTCCAGCAGGCCGGATTCCTGCAGGACCCGCATGAAGATCATGGCCGAGGCGATGAGCAGGATGATGTCGAAAAAGCCGAAGGCGCCTTCGACCAGGTGGCGGAGGGCGAACCCCTGCCCGCCGCAAAGCGCTCCGGCCAGGGCGGCCAGAGCCAGGCTGACGCCCAGGGGGATCTTCAGGAGGACGGCCAGCGCCAGAAACGCGCCGAGCATCGTCAGAAATACGAGAGGCGCGGTCACTTCGCGAACGCGGCTTTCAGCGGAGGGACGGCGTCGAGCGTTTTGTCGACTTCGATCAGGGAGACGCCCTTGTCCTTGGCGATTCTGGTGAACAGGCCGTCTTTGTCGCCCGATTTGACGACGATGGCCATTTTGGCCGAAGGCAGGTATTCGGCGACCATGGCGTCGGTCAGTTCGCCGCGGCGGGCCTCGCCGCCCAGGTGCAGGCAGAGGACGGGGATGAATTGGGCTTTGGCCGCGGCCAGCAGGCCCTTGATGCGGTCCTTCTCCTTGGCCGTGTCCAGGCCCGCGGCGCCCAGTCCTTTCATGCTGGCACCCAGCACCAGGACCAGAGTCTTGTGGCCGGCCAGGTCTTTGGCTGCGGCCATTTTAACCAGGTCGGCCTTGAGTTCGGCTTTTTTGGCCAGGACCGCAGCGAGCTGGCCGTCGGCGCTCTGCCCGGCCGAGGTGATGAGAATCGGCTGTTCGAAGGCAGGCTTGTTTTGAGCAAGAAGCGGAGCTCCCAGAGCGAAGGCGGCCAGGGCGGCAACGAAAGCGGTTCTGGACATGAGCGGCCTCCTCAGATCTTTAATAGCCGGCGCCGACGCCGTCCCGGCGCGAATCGGCTCCGCCCAGGATCAGGCCCTTGTCCCGCAGGAACATAAGCCCCTGGGCTCCGCCGAAGTACTTGTCGTAATCCTCTTTGAGGGTGAGCGCATGGCCCAGTTTTTCCAGGTCCTTGCGCACCGCTTCGGGGATCCGCGTTTCCACCACGAGCGGGTGGGCCTTGCCGTTGCCGGACGAGGCGAAAAAGCGGGGCGCTTCGATGGCCTCATCCAGGTTCATGCCGAAATCGACGATGTTGACGATGATCTGGGCCAGGGAGGGAAAAATGCGCAGGCCGCCGGGCGAGCCCAAGACAAGATACGGCGCGCCGTCCTTGGTCATGATCAGCGGGCCCATCGAGCTGACCGGACGCCGCCCCGGGGCCGGCGCGTTCGGCGATTGCGGGTCGGTGTCGAAATCGCGCATGTGGTCGTTGAGCAGGAAGCCGGTCCCCTCCGGGACGATGCCGCAGCCGAAGAAGTCGTTGATCGATTGGGTCAGGGCGACGATGTTCCCGTCCTTGTCGGCGACGGCCAGATGGGTCGTGTTCTCCCGCTTGTCCTTGGCCGCGTCGAAGACCGTGAAGGGATATTCGCCCGCGATCCGGTCGTCCGCCACCTTGGCGGCGATCGACCGCGAATAATCCTTGGACAGGAGACGGGCCAGCGGGATGGACCGGAAATCGGGGTCGGCCAGGTAGCGGGCGTGGTCGGCGAAAATGAAACGCATGGCCTCAGCCGCGTGGTGGATATAGGCCGGGGATTCGGCGCCCCAGGCGCGGACGGGCCAGTTCTCCAGCGCGCCCAGGAGCTGGATGATGTGCAGGCCTCCGGAGGCCGGCGGAGGGACGGTCAGGATTTCAAAGCCCTTGTAGGTTCCGCGGAGGGGCTCGACTTCCTCGGGCCCATAGGCGGCGAGGTCCTCGAGAGTCATGATCCCGCCTTTTTCCCGGACCGCTGCGACGATTTTCGGGGCGATCGATCCTGTGTAGAATTCGGCAATCCCCTTCCGGCCGATGAGGCGGAGCGTTTTGGCCAGGTCGGGATTGCGGAAGACGTCGCCCGGCTCGTAGGGGACGCCCTGGTTCAGGTAACAGGTGGTCTCGCCGGCGTTCTTGAGGAGCTTTTCGTACTCGTCCTTGTCGATCGTGCTGAACGTGGCGCTCACGGGGAAGCCCTGCTCGGCGATCTCGACGGCCCGGGCGGCGGCCTGGGCGAGCGTTTTCGTCCCGTACCGGCGCAGGGCGTAGTCCCAGCCGGCCGGCATGCCCGGGACGCCGACCGCGGTCCCGCGCTCGGATTTCCATTCCTCGGCGGCGTCGCCCTTCTCGGCGAAGAGGGAAGGGGCGGCCGCGGCGGGAGCCTTCTCGCGGAAGTTGATGACGGTCGTTTTCTTGTCCCGGGCCCGATAGATGACCATGAAGCCCCCGCCGCCGATGCCGGAGGCGAAGGGCTCGGCGGCGTTGAGGGCGAAGGCCGCGGCCACGGCGGCATCCACGGCGTTGCCGCCGGCCTGGAGCATGGCCAGGCCGGCTTCGGCGGCCAGGGGGTGGGCGGCGACGACCATCCCGTTCTTGGACGTGTAATTAAAAGGAATGTGCTTGTCGGCGGGAGGTCTGTGAGGCGGCTTCCCAACGGAGGGGACCTGCGGTCCGGGGGCGGCCGCGGCCAGGGCGGCGGCCAGGACGACGGCCGTCGCGTGGCCCTTCACTCGTTGCCCTCCTCCATGAGCTTCTTCAGCTCCTCCGCGGAGGGGAGATCGTCGATGGAATTGAGCCCGAAGTAGGCCAGGAACTTGTCCGTGGTGCGGTAGATGAGCGGCCGGCCCGGCGCCTCTTTGCGTCCGGCGATCTTGATCAGCTTGTTTTCGAGGAGCGTGTGCAGGGAATGGGAGGAATCCACGGCCCGGATGGCGGCGATCTCGGCCTGGGTCACGGGCTGGTGGTAGGCGATGGCCGAGAGCGTCTCCAGCGCTTGTGCTGAGAGCTTCTTGCGCCGCTCGATCTGCAGGAGCGCGCGGACGGGGGCGTCGTATTCAGGCTTGGTGGCGAAGACGTATCCGCCGACGGACGGCGTGACGCGGATGGCCTGCGGCCCGTTGGCGTAATCGTCGATGAGCTGGCGCAGGGCCTCCTCGATCTCCGCTTCGCCCGCGTCCGGGAGGGCCTCCTTGATGCGATCCGCGGTCAGGGGCTCGACGGAGATGAAAATCAGGGCTTCGATGACGGATTTGAGGTTGTCGGTCATGCGGCTTCCCCCGGCGGCGCTTCCTTGCGCAGCCAGACTTTGATCGTGTGGAAGAGCTGTTCCTGGACGGCCATGACGATGCGGGCCTTGATCAGCTCGAGCAGGCAGAAAAAGGCGACCAGGGCGTCCTCCAGGCTCTCCTGCTCCCACAGGAAGTCCAGGAAATCCAGGGCCCCGTGGGCCTTGAGCGCGGCCACGATCTCCTTGGTCTTTTCGGCCAGGCTGATTTCCTTGCCCTTGACCAGGCGGAAATTTTCCTTCTGCTTGCGCTTCATCAGGGTGAAGAACGATTCGGCCAAATCGAAGAGCGAGACCTCGACCAGGTCGAGGTCCTCGTCCGGGAGCGGCGCGTTGAGCGTCGAGCGCGTCCAGATCTGCGACTGTTCCTCCTCCCTGCCGCGCAGGAGGTGGGCCGCGGCCTGGATCCGCTCGATGGGGAGCAGGTGGTCGAAGGAGCGCCGGCGGAATTCGACGTTCGGGTCGGCGACCTGTTCCCGGGGCAGGAGAGTCTGCGATTTGAGATAGATGAGAATGGCGGCCATCAACACAAACTCGGCCTCGCGGTCGAGGGCGATCAGCAAGCGGTCCTGCAGGTAGACGAGATATTCCCGGGTGATGACGGAGATGGGGATGTCGTGGATCTCGATTTTCTTCTTCTTGATGAGAAAGAGGAGGAGGTCCAGCGGACCTTCGAAAACCGGAAGTTTGATCTGGTAGCCCTCGCCGGGCGCGGCCGGGGCGGGCGCGTCGTCGTCGCCGGCCACGTCTTCCGCCGTCAGGGGGACGCCGGGCGCGGCGGGCGGGGGGGCCCCGACGGACTCCCGCTCCTCGATCCGGTCCGGCTCCGGTGCGGCGGGGCCGGACCCTTCCGGATTGGGGATGGGATCGCGCTCGTCGGGCATGAGCGTTTAGAAACCCAGCGCCTCGCGGACGACGGCCATGGTCGCCTGGGCGGCCGCGCGGGCCTTGGAGTCGCCCTCTTCGAGGATGTCCCAGATGAGCTTGGGAGTCTGCTCGAAGCAGGCCCGTTTTTCCCAGATCGGCTCGAGCATCCTGATGAGGTGCTCGATGACGACGGCCTTGCAGTCGCGGCAGCCGATGCCGGCCGTGCGGCACCCGCGGGCGACCTCGTCCTGCTTGTCCTTGGGCACGAAGGCCCGGTGGAGGGTGAAGACGGGGCAGTCGTCCGGTTCGCCCGGATCGGTCCGGCGCATGCGCCGGGTATCGGTGACCATGGGCAGGATCTTCCGCTTGAGGACGTCGGGGCCGTCCTTTAGGTATATGGCATTGCCGTAGGACTTGCTCATCTTGCGGCCGTCCGTGCCGGCCAGCCGCGGCACGTCGGTCAGGAGCGTCTGCGGCTCGGGAAAGATCGGACCGAAGATGCGGTTGAAGCGGCGCACGATTTCGCGGGTCAGTTCGACATGGGCGGCCTGGTCCTCGCCGACGGGAACGCAGTCGGCCCGGTAGATGGCGATGTCGGCGGCCTGAAGGACCGGATAGCCCAGGAATCCGTAGGTGTTCAATTCTTTCTCGGCCAGCTCCTGCACTTGTTCCTTGAACGTCGGCACGCGCTCGACCCAGGGCAAAGGCGTGACCATGGACAGGATGAGATGGAGCTCGGCGTGCTCCTTGATCTCGGACTGCATGAACATAACGCATTTTCCGGGGTCGAGGCCGGCGCTCAGCCAGTCGACGGCCACTTCGAAGCAGTTGCCCTTGATGGACTTGGAATCGTGGTACTCCGAGCTGAGAGCGTGCCAGCCGACGATGCTGTAATAACAGCGGTAAAGGTCTTGGAGCCGGATCCAGTTGCGCAGGGCGCCGGCGTAATTGCCGAGGTGGAGCGGTCCCGTCGGCCGCATGCCGCTGAGGATCGTTTTCTTGGCCGGTTCGGTCATCGAAGCAACAGGCTGATCAGGACGTTGAGGGGCAGGATAAGGATGTCCAGGACGTTCATGTACAGAAGGCCCAGGACGATGAAGAAGCCGTACGGCCGGATCTTGTCGTAGCGGGCGGCGGCCTTGTCGGTCAGCACGCCCATGAGGATGCCGCTGCCGTCGAGGGGCGGGATGGGGATCAGGTTGAAGACGGCCAGGTAGATGTTGATGATGATGGCGAAATAGAGGATCAGAGCCAGCCCCTGGAGGGGGTAGAAACCCTGGGGCAGGATGGCCCGGAAGAGGGCCGGGCTCTGCAAAAAGGCGCGGACGCCGGGGACGGTGAACTTGAGGATCAGCAGGAGGACCGTGGCCGCGATCGAGATCAGCAGATTGGCCGCCGGGCCGGCGGCGGAGATGACCAGGTTGTCGCGGCGCGGATGGCGGAGGTTGTAGGGATTGACCGGGACGGGCTTGGCCCAGCCGAAAACCGGCGCGTGGGCCAGCACGAGCATGAGCGGCAGGACGACCGTGCCGATAGGGTCGATGTGGGCCAGAGGGTTGAGGCTGACCCGGCCCAGGTCAAAGGCGGTCGGGTCGCCCATGCGCTTGGCCGCCCAGCCATGGGCAGCTTCGTGCACGGTGATGGCGAAGAGCAGGACGAACAAACTGATGGCGATTTCGATTGGGTTCATCGGTCAAATCCGGAGTATTTATAACATACTTTGAAGTTCTTGAAAATGCGGGGGGGTTATTCCATAATGGAGCGGATTTTTCCATGGCCACCCTTTTCCGCGCGATCGGCGAGGATTTGTAGGGGGGCGCCCCTATACAGGGAGGACGGCCGGTTGAGCGAATTCCTGGAATTCCGCGGGGTCTCCAAGCGATTCGGCGCCATTCAGGCCGTCGCCGGCGTCAGCCTCGAAATCAAAAAGGGCGAGTTCTT
>Ga0315275_10001505_pt1 | contig 20598 bp, 53 predicted proteins | sample YL17G03_0_MG_FD_205557 | JGI IMG/M metagenome (GOLD analysis project Ga0315275, IMG submission 205557) | Sediment microbial communities from Yellowstone Lake, YNP, Wyoming, USA - YL17G03_0 | ecosystem: Environmental > Aquatic > Freshwater > Lake > Sediment | place: USA: Wyoming | collected...
ACCTCAAAATAAGGAGTATTATCACCAGCATCACTTGGAACATATACTGTCTTTGGATATTCTGGAACTAAAGTGTCTCCTCTTAATTTTTTATACTCCGAGTTAGTAATTGTCACATTATCCCCACCATTACAAGAGAATAAAAATAACACACATAATAACATTAATTTTTTCATATCAAATATTTTTAAGTATTAATTGTCCTTCTGAGTCAAGTTTTGGGGTTTCAACACGTTTAGGGTTGCAACAAGCCTTAATATGACGTATTCCTTTTTTTGTATGACAAGGACAGTTACATTGACCTATTAGTTTTGATTCAGTAACAATCTCAACATCAATTTCTGTTGGTTGTAAGTCTTGTATAATCAAAGAAGGTAATCTATGTGATATTGATGATTCAGTAATTGCCGAAACCATTTGATTATAAGTAAACACCTTACCTTTATTCAACTCCATTGCTTTGTTGAATAGAGAAATCATTTTATCTGTGTTTGGATGGTCAATAGTACCATTAGATGTTCCACTAATCATCATTAACCCTCTGATTTTTTTATCTAACTTCTCAACATCAACTACTCCAAATAGTTCATCACAGTTTTGTTTGGATAGTTTACTTACATTAATACTGCTTAATGGATGTGCCTCAGTGTCTGCTATTATTTTACCATCTATCGTTAGATAATAATGATAATCATTTTCTTTAACTAGTTTTGCTTTCATATTAAATCTTTTTCTGTTAAACATACATCAACACCATTAATGTTTCTTACAATAATTTCACCGTTCTTTCTTCTTATAAGAATTCTAGCGGTAACCGAATTACCTTTACGATTTTTGTAATATACAATTTCATAAGGCGGCATTAATTCCTCAACTTTTTCCGTTTCACCAAAATCTAAATATGCTTTGAGTCTATAGAAATCAATCTCATCTTTACCCATTGGTTTCATAATAATTAAGTTTTTTATATATACAAAGATATTAAATTATTTCATTACAATTGTATATATTGTGTGTTGATAATAAATTAATTTGTTATTAATCGTAATATTCTCTTTTTGTGGAACATTTTTCAATATAAGTAATTAATTTATTTCGTTTTATTCCGAACGTTTGACTAATAGCGTATTCCATTTTTTTACTAACATAATACAACGAATACTCCTGATCCAAAAATTCATAATGTTCATCATTAACATAAAGATCAATAACAATTACATCACCATCCATCTGAACCAGAACTTCACATACCTCACCTTTCAGTTCATCAATATGTTGAATAATCCCATTTACATAGTTTTTAATAGGTTTGAGCAACTTACGATTAACATCTTCCTGTAATATATGTCTAATCAATTCCTTCATTTATAATCGTCAAGTTTTAATTTATCTATTACCTGTTTGAATATCTGCATTCTTGCTCTTTTTCCTAATGTGTTTTTTTTTGTTATATAACTATAACCAAACCCAGAATCACCACTAGACCCAACAACTCTCCACATTTTTTTCCCACTAGCATATTCGATCAAATATAATCTTGCCGTGAATCTATATTTAATACCACCACTCGTCCAAACAAAATTACCTAAACTTTTTTCTTTTAGTGAGACATCAGGTAATTCTAACGACTGAACAATTAAGTCATCAATAAATAAGTTGGGATCTGAAGATATTCTGTATGGTTCAATACCACTTTCTTTATAGTAATCCTTTAAATTACTATTAAAAAATATTTTAACATAATTTTCAAGTCCACCAGTAATCTTAATTGCATGTTCAATCCCGAAATTATCTCTAATGGTTTTTAACTTATTCTTCAACGATAATTTATTATCCTCTACTTGATCAGTTTCTTCCCGAATGTTATCTTTTTTTTCACAATCCTTTTGGTATATCGCAGAAGACCTACCAGTAACATCATAAACCATATTCCAAGCATCATTCATCAATTTCTCTCTTACATTTGTAAAAACACCAATTTTAATAAATAAAGTAACAGAATAATGTTTACCTAATTGTTTCACAGATATAGAACATAATTCATCACTATTCTGTTTAATTAATGTTTTTTCAAAAAGTCTCATAAGACTTTGCGACAAGTCAATTGTTTCCTCCTTTAATATATGTTTAATTAATTCTCTCATTACATATAATCGTTTTCATCATCACTATAATCCTCATAATATTCAATTATAGCATCAAATAACTCAAATAAATCATTTCTTTTAATATCCTCATAACTCAAACTATAACTATCAATAGATTGATCACCATCACCCAAATCATAATCAATATAAACATCAATAATAAGATAATCATCAGATATTGCTTCAATATGATGCTCTTCATTACCAATAGTTCTTATGGTTATTGGAGTTAACCCCAATTCATAAAGACCAAGAGACCCTTTACCTTCCAAAACCCCTTTAATCGTATCAACCATAACATCCTTAGAAAGATAGTCAATTCCCTTCATTATCTTTCTTAAATTACCATAACCACCAACAGATCTAATTGCAGTTAAAAAATCACCATTATTAATCATTTTTAATAATCTGGTATGTAATGATGTTTCCTCCTTTAATATATGTCCTTCATCCAAATTTAATATATCAAATTCCGAACAACTACTTTTCCAATACTCAACTAATATAAAACTAATGTGAAATATTTTTTCTAATAACCCTCCCAAATTACGTAATTTAGTATCTCCAATATGTCCCTGAGTAAATATGACACCAATAATATCTACATTACTTTTAACCAATTTAACATTACATAAACCATTTATTCCCACATTTTTAATATAGTGTGTTGCATGTTTTACAATGTTATCATAATTACATTCTTTGGTCTCCTCTATTAATATTCTTTTGATTAACGATTTCATTATCTATAAATATATCAAATGGTGATAATGTTTTTTTTAAACATAAAAAATCCCCGAGTGGTATTCTCGGGGTTACTATCTTAGAACTTCTTGTTCTTATGTTTTGACTTACGAGTGTAAGATTTTTTACTCTTGTATACCATAGATCTTGTTGCTGCCCAGATCTCTTGTTGTGTTACTTGAATTGTTTCCATCGTTTTATGTTTTTATATAGTTAGTATTTCCTCCTTGTCTCTTACAAAGATAATACTTTTTTATATATACACAAACTTTTTAATTTATTTGATTTTAACCATCGCTTGGAAATATCTTGTTCCAATAGCATCACTTACAACACTAACTCCTCCTTGTGGGATCCAACCATCCTCAAACAATTTATTCATCTGAGTAGTAAATTCAATCACATCACTACCCGAAAATATCATATATTCCATTAAATCTTATTTTTTAAATTATTTATATATCCCTCAAGTTGATTTTTTTCTTTAGTTACATCTAACACATCATCCATCATCTTACTCGTCTTGAAAGTTTATCAATCATCACCTTTACCTTATCTTCCAACGGAGGTATCACAGACCATCGGATAGTACCACACTTATCCATTTGAAGTTTAAAATTATGAACTAACTTTTGTGCCGACCATACCTGTTCAATCGTTACACAAGAATCAATCACACTCTCAACCCATTTGGCAACATCACCATAATGCTTACTTCTATTTTCCATATCGTTTATTGTTTTATTTAATTAGTTTGAATGTCTTTTGAATGGTCTAACCATACCTTTAAGGATGTCATGCGTTTTATATGTTTCAGCATAATAATTAACCACTCTACGTTTATTACTTTGTCCGTCATTATAACCTTTTTCGTAGGTTGAATTAACCATATGTATCTCCTCCTTCTCCATCTCCTTGATCTTTGTTTTTACATTCTCAAGCGCATGAACAACCTCATCATTTACCGAAGACTTTATTTCTTCCTCAATCCATTTTGATAATTTTTGTCTATAAGTTTTCATAATTATTTAATTAAACCAAATCTATTTTTTTCTTGGTGAATATACGCCTCAGCACCTTTTTTTGTTCTCCAATATGTGATAAACTTTGCATTATTTCTAACATATTTCCATCTTGCAAAGAAATTCTTCTTATACAAAACATAATACTCATCAACATACCACTTATTTGTTTTTTCAATCTTAAACTTCATACGCAATAATATATGAAATTAAAATGATTTTGTCAAATCATCTTTTAAATTGGAAGTAACCCCAAGTTAAAACCCCAAATATCCCTACTTGAACGAGTCTTGTGAATTTCCACGATTCAAACGGATCCAAACTACCCATTATATAACTTGATAAAAGATATACCCCCAAAGCAATTAAACCAATATATTTTATGTCCTTATTTTCCATAACTTTTTTATTTCTACCAACAAAGATAACATATTTTATTGACTAAACAAATAAAATACAATATAATTCAACTATGAAGAAATATCTAACACTTAAAAATTTGGGTTGGGTTCTTACAATTATCGTTTCATTTATGTTGGGAATGTCAGGCATTTCCAAAATTATCGGAACACAAGAGATGGTTAATAACTTCACATCAATGAATTTACTACCTTATATGGCCCTAACGGGTGTATTGGAAGTGATCGGTGGATCGGTTTAATCATCCCTAAAACATCTAAATATGGAGCACTTATGTTGTCATCCATTATGTCAGGAGCGGTAGCGTTACATCTATCTTTGATGGGTGGTGCTGGGTTCTTTATCCCAATGATCCTTGGGGCATTAGCATTAGGTGGTTATTGTTTGAGATCTGGCGAATGTAAAAATTCGTAACCAAAGAAATTAATCCCCATTTCTATATTAGAGTGGGGATTATTAATTTAATTTTATCTTAGATTATAGGTCTCTTCCAACAATGAACATTGGACTTTACTAGCCGACAAGGGTGTGACTCCCCTCAAATTATAGGTCTGTTCCAACCTGTACCAATTATTTTACCTTCTTTATCTATTGGTGTGACTCCCCTCAAATTATAGGTCTGTTCCAACGCTTCACTTTGAAATTCATTCATCACACGGGGTGTGACTCCCCTCAAATTATAGGTCTGTTCCAACTTGATTTGTACAAAAACGAATAATCTTTTTTAGGTGTGACTCCCCTCAAATTATAGGTCTGTTCCAACCGATATGAACCATCTGGATTTGCAGGCAACAGGTGTGACTCCCCTCAAATTATAGGTCTGTTCCAACGTTGTCATCATAGGAAGTATTGCGGAAAGAGGGTGTGACTCCCCTCAAATTATAGGTCTGTTCCAACATCATTTACTAAAACAGTGTCCATGCGAATCGAGGTGTGACTCCCCTCAAATTATAGGTCTGTTCCAACCATACCTTCAGTATCTCCTGTGTTTGCAAGTCTTTCAGACCAAAAATGGTTTCAAAAAATACCCAAATTCTGTCGTGATTTATATAAACATACCCATTTTTTGAATCCTGGTAATAGTAAAATAATGGTTTTCTGTTCTCATCAACATAAAATGTTATGTTGCCTTTTACTATCGGAGTTAAATCGCCAAACTCTTTGTTTAACCACTTAAACACCAATCTGTCTCTACTACTTTCAGTTATTATTATTTTCATTACAACTTTCCTTTATTAAACATATCAACAAATTCTTGACGAAACTTCTCAATCATTTCCATCCCAACTTCTTTTAATGTTGGAATATATGTGTTATTATAAAAATCAATTAGATCATCCAAAGAATAAAATTTCCGATTAATAGGTATATTTTCCCTAAATAAAGTCTCACTAATAAAATCATCCTCAACAATAAAATCCCCATCAAGAATGTCAGGTCTTTCTAATAAATAAAAACTAGTATCAAACGGAATTTCAGTAATATTATCATAAAATGGTGTTGCGTAAAGTGATAAAGATTCTCCACGTTCTTTATTATAATAAGTAACATCCCAAGTCCAAGTATACCCAAGACCAATATCACAAACAAAATCATCAACTTTAAAATTAACATCCAAGGACTTTTCTGCCAACATATCAGTTAATATATCATTACATAACTTACCATCAATCTCTTCACCATCAACAAGTAATAAGTTAACAAATTGTTTAACATTAAACCCCACAAGTTGTTTGGCCTTATGATACCCATACTCATTATATAACTTACGAATAAGTTTACGAGTACCTTTAAGTTGAGATTCTTTTAGAATATATTTCATTCTTCTTTAATTTTTCTAACCCAAGGTTTTAAATTATCAGATTTACTAACAACATCTTCTGAAGGTAAGAACATAACATCCCTTTGTCTAACACCAGCCTTTAAGTTTTTTGACCTAACCTCCAAAACTTTATTTTCATTAACAAATATCCAATAATGATGGTGGGGATATATTGGTGTTCTACCTTTAACTCCATATATTACAGTATTACCATCTTCACTAACACCATAATATAAAAATGGTTTAACCTGGTAATTAATCTTTCTATCATTATTAAGTGTTACCACAATATCAACACCACTTTTATCAAGAGCTCCTCCCGTTCCAGCAACAATGTCAATAGATTTTATATGATCCTTATGTCGGTATAAAATATAATTTTTAGCAATTATTTCATTTTTATCTCCCTGAGTTTTACTATGACCAAGAGCACCATAAATTTCTTTGGTTAATTCATTACCAGTTATAAAAATGTCATTAAATTCTCGTTGTAAACCATTTCCAATAATATTAACCGCCTCTTCTTTAGTTGCATCACTTGGTACGTTGAAGTAATTAGCAAATAATCTTGCAACACCATAATGGGTATTCATATACGATAATGGACTACCATTATCAGTACCTTTAATGAAATAATGTCCGTTTCTATTTTCAACCCCAATCTCCTCTAAAGAAGATATATTATCCATTAAAAGTTTTTCAATCATCTTTCGGTATAAACCTTTTGATGGGTCAGCCTTTGATGGTCTTTCAGTCGGTTGAATTATATCATTAACCTGTTTTTGTGACCACGCCTCAGATATTACAACACCATTTATTATGTTGTTAAGAATACCACTTTGTTCTTCAGTTATTATTATTTTCATATTACTTTATACTTTTTTTTGTTCAACCTGTTGTATTTGACCATATTAATCACAATTAGACTTACTAGACTTACAAGAAGTAATAAATAATATTGTTAATATGATTATTAATAACTTTTTCATTTGTTTTTGTAATTATCCCAAAACTTTTTAAGTTCCTTTTTATTGTATTTCTTTTCTTTCTGATCCCAACCACATTCGTGACATAAATAAGGATATTTATCATCAACCTCTTTATCCCAAGAATGTCCACACTTACATTTAATTTTTTCTTCAGTAAGTAATCTATATTGTGCTTCAGTTATTAAAAAATTCATATTACTTAATATCGGTACTTTCTATTAATGTATATGAGAATGAATTTCCGTGTATATCACGAGCCATTCTACAGATTTTCATAAATTCTTCAAAATCTTTTAATTTTTTAAATACCTGACAACCCATTGACCAATCATTTACATATGTTGAATCGGCACCAGCATGATGAATATTAATACCAAAAATACCTTCCTCAATTTTAGTTTCGTCATATTTCATATCACGATTTGCATCACGATAAACTTTAACATTCTTTGCTTGACCTAACGCTTCATATTTACCTTGGTGTAATCTAATCGTATGTGATCCACGATATTGTCCTTCAACCAATCGTGCAATACCACTTTTGTTTTTAGTTTCAAGTATTCCTTTTGTTCCAGGATCCGTTGTTGCTGGCCAAATATGGAATTTCCATACCCCACCAACTTTATAGGATAATGTAATGTAATCATCAAATACATTCGTAACTTTATCTCCTGTTGTAGAGTTTCTAAGTCCGACAATATTCACGTCATAACCCTTATTTGACTCATCCTCAAACCATTTATAACCTTTGGCCTTAACCGCCAATTCAACTTGTTCTCTTGTAAACGACATATTATTTGTTTTAATTTTTATTTATCTATAAATATCTTATACAATCAATTACTCAATAATATTTAATTCAAATCCAGAATCTTCATATTCTTGATCATAATATTCAATATTTATTTGAATCTCTTCATCATCCATATTAATCATTATTGTTCCAGACGCACCACTATTATTTTCCCAACCACCAAACTCACCATTCAATGCCCTAATAATTTCCGTTTCAACATTATTACTTAATTGGTGTGTCTCACTTTTTTCATTAACACCATTATCCTCAACATAACCATCATCACCACCGCCTTGAAACTGAATAATTAATTCATTTGAATTAATCCCATTCATAAATTCGGGTATGGGACTATCATCCTTAAACTCAACACTAGAATCATAATTCTCACCTCTTGTTTCTGCCCAATCAACACCCACTTGTATCTGTTTGGTGTGTGGTCTAATCTTAAACTTAACAAAATAATATTCGTCCTGTTCATTACCCGCATAATCACTAATATATTTAGGATAATAAGTTTTAAATAATTCTTCCATTACATTATCTAACCAATTATTTGTTGGTATGTCAAATTCATTACTACTAAATTCATCACCATACTCCTCCATATAACTACGTATTGCACCAAAACTATAATTATAGATCTGATCACCGTGACCACTTAAATATTTGAATAACAAATCAACCTTCTTTTTTAAATCTGGATGTAGTTTAACCGTATCACTCATAATCTTTTTTAATATAAATACTTCTTATTCCTCAATTTCAACCTTTAATGTTCTAATTGCCCACATAGGTTTCTCCTTACTCTTCATTGCATCCATCCATTCCATTGGTGTTGGAACGTGACCATAACAATCTTCCATAATGTGATCCGTTAAAATATACCTAGTATAAACAACTTTCCCATCCGAATTGGTGAAGTGAGTCCCAAATCTTTGCTCACCCTCGTGGATACCCATCGTGTGGTGTCTAAACATCCTATGAAAGGAATAAGGATACCATAACTTGGATTCATCAAGCCATTCGTGTAGGTATAAATAGTCAGTATATAGTCCCCCATATTTTTTGACTGATGATTTTGCGTGGATAACTGCGTGCGCCATAATTTTTTATTTTAAATATAATTTAACACAAATAATATTGTAGATATATTTATATTATTATGGATCAATTAATTAAACGTATTATTAAGGAAGAAACTGATGAAAAAGCCTTTAATGCTATGGAAATTAAGTTATTTAAATTTATCAATAAATTTAAAAAAGAACTTGGAACCCAAAGTAAATTGGTTGAGTTTTTGAGAAACTCACTTAGAACATTCAATATCCCAGAAGATAAGGCAACTAACTATTACCACATATATACTTTAAATTATAGACCCAATGGTGATTATGAAAACGTTACAAAATCAGAATTTAAAGATCCAAAGATATACGCAAAACAATCTAAAATAGTTAATAGTAATGCCGGTGGTTTTACAAAAGATAAGATCCCTTTCAAAGGATCTAACTTGGAGGGTATTTGGAAATTAGAAAACGATAATGAGTGGGCATATATTGTTAAATCATATTCTTGGTATCCAATATTTGCATTTAAATATGGTAAATGGTTTGAAGTAGATAAATCTTACTCGTCATCAACGTCAAAACAAATGAGACATTCTAATCCCGTTAGATATAACTCAAACATTCAAGAAGAAGTAATTGTTGTTTCACCAAGCGAAATGGATAATATTATACGTGGTAGTATATCAGTTGAGGATCTAATAAAAAATAAAGAAAGTTTATTTTTAACGAAAGTAAAACAACAAATTAAATTAAAGAAACCATTATTCTTCGTATCTGGTTGGTATGACAATAAAGCAAAAGTAACTTTTATTATAACACAAGTATCCGTTAAAAAAAATATCCCATCAGTAACTGTTAAAGTAACCGATGTTAATAAAATGGATGATCGTAAAGTTATTAAAGATGATGGATCTTTCTTTAGAGGTGAAATGGAAGGTATAACCGAAGATAAAATTAGAGAAGATATTGAACGAGCGTTTAATCAAACATTCTCTTTCTTATTAGGTAAAGAGTCCGCAGTTAAGGTTAATGTTGTTTTTGAATATACTCAAACAGGAACATCAACCTCTTTGAATACCGTTTCATCATTTTTAAAATCTGGATACTAAAAAAGTCGAACCTTTCAGTCCGACTTTAATATTTTATAATCCAAAAAGATTATTTACTCACCAATAGACCTTGAGCTTTCTCAACTGCCATATCTTTAGTGTTAAAACCTTTATCAACCAATCGTTTAGCGTGATAGATATCATAAACTGTCGCCTTAACCTCTTGAGTCTCTTTACGACCTGGTTTCTTTCTCATTGCATCTTTTGCATAAACATCGTAAAAACCAACTTTACAGATGTAACGACCTCTTTGACCTCCTTTTGTTGCCATAATTTTTCTTTTTTTTTATTATTAGTTAAACATTTCTACAAATATACTACTTTATTTCTGATCTACCAAAACAAAATTTAAAAACTTTCTAATTGTTTTGATAATCTTTTTTCTTTCAGGGTCGTTTTCATTCATATCATATAAGAAACCACTAATATCATTCTCATACAACAACTCAACAATTTTACTTTCCATCCTTTTTTTTGAATCATAACTATTAAACCCATAACCAGGTAACCCGTCAAATGAATATTCAGTAACCTTTAATGGTTTTTGATCAAACCAATCTGTACCCAAGTCCTTTTCTTCAACTTTAATTCTTCTAATTAAGAAATTAAATATCTTTTGGTCAATCTCATCGTGTTGTGATAGAATATCTTTTTTCTCACCATCTTCAATTAACAATCTATTTTTCATAACATATAAATATCACAAAAAATCAATTTCGTTTGTAATTGGATTCCAATCAATATTCCAAGGAGTATGTGCGTATAAGTATCGTTCATTTAATACAGACGCGTTAAAATAATGTGTGTGTCCATCAAAATGATGGCCATGACCTGAGTGAATATGCCCACAGATATGGATCTTTGGTTTGATCTTTTTAATTCTTTCTGCCAACAACTCACAACCCAAGTGTTCTCCTCTTCGACCTTCAACATCATCTAAAAATCCCCAAGCAGGTCCGTGAGTAATTAAGATATCAATTCCTTCAGGGATCATATCCCATTTAGACTTTAACTCCTCACCATTTTTTTGTAAGTTAAACGCCCATTGATAAAACTCAGGTTGCCAAGGACTACCCCAAATTTTTACTTCAGTTCCATTATCGTCTTGGATAGTATGTAATTGATCTTGTAGGTATGTGATGGTCTTATAGAAATCAACAATCTCTTTAACTTTATCCACATTATTTTGGAATCCCCAATCGTGGTTACCCGCAATGAATATTTTGTTATCATAGTTCAAACCATCATACCATTTTGCGAACTCACGAATCTCGTGTTCGTAACCCATAGAAGATATGTCTCCAGCGTGAAGTAATAAAGACCCACCAGGTAAATCACCTGTTAGAAGTTTATGCTTATTGTGCGTATCAGAAATTATTTGAATGTTCATAATACAAATATAGGTATTTTATTTTAATTGTGGTAGTTTAAAACATATAAAAACATTGTAATTGTTGATAATAACACAACCAATACCACTTCAACATCTCTTTGTTTCATATTAACTAATTATTTTTATTTCACTTTCTAAATTATTCTGTAATAAATTACGTTTAACCCCATTTTGAATGGTATCTTCAACCAACGAATTGTAATTGGCAACCGTATCGTAAGTGTGTTTCACTCCATTTTGAATAATATCATCAACCCCAAGAAGAGTTCGTCTTAGTGTGCCAATAGTCCCCTTAACCCCATTTTGAATGGTATCTTCAACCCAATGATTGGTATAAACAAATCGCTGTCTGGTGTGTTTCACCCCATTTTGAATGGTATCTTCAACCTTTCCCTTATTTAAAATTCTTGACTGAAACCATTTTTCAACATAGTGATTTATTTTATCAGATACTCCAATCCAACCAAATATTTCATTAAAAAAATAATAATTATACCATAAAGCTCCAGAAGATGTGAATTCTACCACCCATTGTTTCTTATCAGTAAAAATTAACCAAATACCTCCATTATGAATGTAAGTATCACATTCACTAACTTGTTTATCAATCAGTTTAAAAATGATATTATCTAATTTATCCATCTTAACTAATTATTTTTATTTCACTTTCCGTTTCTATTACAACTCTGGCACCACAACTAAGGATCGGTTTCTTATCACCACTTCCACAATAAACAATTCTACTAGGTCCAAGTATTTCCACCTCATTACAATACGTGTTCTTCCTACCTTGTTTAATGGTTATAACAGGAAGATCCGTATCTTTGGTCTTGTTGGATCTAATGTGATGTTGGTTTACGTGGATCCTTGTTTTCATTCTGTTATTAACTTATAAAATCCTTCAGGACCTTTATCACCCAAATGAAATCCAACACAATCTTTACAATGCAAATCAATAAATTTAATGTCCGACTCATCATCATCAATATGGAAATTAATTCCCAAATCATTAACCATATTAAACTTCCATTTTCTATCTGTGAAATGAATATTTTCATTTTTTATCCCCACATTATCCGCAATATCAAACACTATTTGATTCTCTCTAAACCTTGGATCAAGGTATCTTCTTGTTATGATATGGACATCATATCCTTCATTTACAAGACGTTTAATCATATTCTGAACATCAACCTTAAAAGGATTTAAACTCCCATCAAAATGGTCGTTAATCGTCCCATCAAAATCAAAACTTATTTTTTTCATAATTCATATACATTTTAACCATATTTTTTGGTGGTGTTATTGACGTGTGGTTCTTATCAATAAACCTATAACCACAATTAATCACTAGATTATTCCTATCCATATCATTAAAAGATGTTGTGTAATGATTTTCATAGAAACTCATACCATAGAAGAAATCCCAAAACATCACAACCTGATCATCACAATGTTTCATATTATTTTATATTATTTTTAATTTATTTATGTAACCCTCCAATAATACAATCTTTCTTCTAATTCCGATCTTATCCATATCAGCCAACATTTTCAAGTAATCATTCAATTCCTCAAGTTGTGTTTGTGGTTCAACTTCCTTTTGTATTTCCATATCAGGAAATGTGTTTTTAAGTGCGTTCTGTTGTCTGATTGACATATCACTTTCCATTAACCCTGATAAATTTACCTTTTGTGTTTTGAAAGTCATATCTTTATCTAACCCATCTAATAACCCAGTAGCTTCCCATTTTTTTATGGTTTCCTCTCGTTCCCATATTTTTATAAATGACTCAATTGTGGGTGTATATATTCTTCTCTCCCACTCTTCAAAACTTATATGTGATTCTTGATTTACAAATAAGTAATTTTCATATTGTGTTCTTAATGTTGCCATAATTTATTTTTTATTTTGATTGACTGTCAATTGTTGGGGTCTTTCCACCCATTCTTTATATGAATAATCATATATAGAACCGTCACTAGATTCTAGTATAAATCTAGTACTAGATTTAAATCTTTCAATATCTGTCCAATCGGATATTTCAATATCTTTAAGGATATCACCTACTGGGTTTAATAATTTTAATTTAATCATAATTTAATTACTTAGTGGTGCTTTAATTGAGGGGTGCGCTTGGTAATCTATTAATTTTATTAAACTATGGTCTAATTCATCAAAAGGAACAGTAAACCCATCTGTTCTTCTCATATCACCACATATTATTAGTTTTGGTAATGGGAATGGTTCTCTAGTTCTACGCTCAGGTAGTGAACTTAATAAAGTTTTTTCTTTATCCCTATACGCTGCGGCTGATGCATAATGTTGATTATAAATCGCTTCCTTCTTTTTTTATTTCTTTTTTATGATCTTTCCAACTCACCCAAAACCCAAAAAACACAATGATATTCATACCAAATGATGCAATGATCTCTTGAATGTCCTGATATACCGTCGTCATAAGATGAACGTGACCAACCATCCAAAATGGTATTGATAAATTTTCAGAAACCCATATCAAAGTGTATTTAAGAAAATGTTTCATTATTTTATTTTATTGTATCTTAAATCTTCAATGGTGTAATTTTTTTTTAACATCATATAATGTTCCAAAGATTCTTTCATTCTTTCCCTTACCAATTTATGGTTAAACCCCTCATAAGCAAACTCCATTTGAAATTCAAACACACCCAATTTTCCGTCCATATCCTCATAAACATCTATTGAGATCCAAGGATATTTAAATTCATCCATTATTGGTTTGAATTGATTAACAAATGGTTTCAAATCTTCCGATAAAAATTTATCCTCAACCTCTTTTGGTCTTGATCCGTGACTTAAATTACCACAAAATTGACCTTCCAATAGTTCTCTCTCATATGTTAAAATATAATCAGGAGCAAAATATAATACCCTAAACTCTCTTTTTACTTTAATAGGTTTTTGAATCAACATACACCCAATATTGTTTGATATGTAACCCTTAACATCAATATCTTCAGATTTCGTATCCTCAATCTCTTTACTAAAAACTTTATTAATTGTTTTTTCACTATATAAACAATCTTTAAATTCATTTCTTTTAATTAACTTAACACCAACACCTCTAGCACCAAGAATGGGTTTTACAACAAACTCATTTAAATCACAATAAGCATTTAATTTATCAATACTATTAAGACACCCATTAGTGTTAACATCATAATAAGATTCGGGATAATTAATCCCGAACCTATCAAGTATCTGAGTCTGTTCAATCTTATTAAATCTAGATGTCCCAATAATTGGAACCCCTTTTGCCATCATCTCCTGTTTAAGATCTCCATAAATTTGAGATTCATTTTGTAATACTAATGAAATATTACGACCACTATCCGTTACAAACTCAAAATAGTTTGACACAAGTTGGGGTATACTATCAACACCAGAAACAAGTATCTTACACATAATTTATTTAATAAGAATTGTTATTAACGCCAACTTCTCATCTGATTTAAATTTAGTTAAATAGATGTAAGAAACAAATTCATTTTCACTTAATATGATCCAATATTCATCTTCACCTTCAATACCTTTTGGGAAATCTATTGTTTGATCGTCTCTATGTAAAAGAGTTTTTAATTCCTCCAAAACCAATTCTTTATCACCATAGAAAAACTCCATATTATTATATTCTTTGTCTCTAACAACATACCATTGTTCCAAAGGAACATCAGATTTACCATTATCTACGGTCACAACACCTTGTTGTGCGTTTAATGCGAATGATGATATCATTAACGCAATTGTTAAAATTAATTTTTTCATATTTTTTGTCTTTATTTGTTTAATAAAATATAGGTAATTTAAATTGTCTCTTCAAGGGTTGTTTATGATTATTCCACGAAAAACCTTAGCATTGCCCCTCGGTATCCTTTTTGCATATAGTCTTCCGGGTTTTCTAATATGTTAAACAATTTATACATTAATTCAAATTTCATTAACTTATCATTATTATCACATCCTTCGGGACTCCAACTCAACATGATATGTTTTATAGGTTCAAACGTAGTCGTATCATATACCACAGGAGTCATAGAACAACCATCTTTAACGGGTTTCACATATGCGGTTGGATCATACATTACTGGAGTAAATTGTACTTTGTAGACATATCCCACTTTATTTTTATAAGATTTTTCTTGTATATCTGATAACTTCATTGTCTGGCACGCCTTTGGTTCATTTGGTAGTATTACACGTGGTAGATCCAACCATTCAATTCTATCAAACTCTAAATGTTTAATGAGTACGGACTCTACTGACTTTAATTGTCTTGCCGTTAAATTGTCAATACCATAACCTTGATCATCATCGGTACCACAAATGTTTATTAATTTTTCTGCTATTATTGATTTCATATTTTTTGTTTTTTAATTTGATAAAGGTGCTTTAATTGAGGGGTGTGATTGATAGTCTATTAATTTTAATAAACTATGGTCTAATTCATCAAAAGGAACAGTAAACCCATCTGTTCTTTCATCCATTCGGCACCCTTTCTGAATGATCCGTGGTTATCACCAACGGTGTTATCATTGTTTGACCATTTATGTCCGTTGGCTTCAAATACCCATTTATCGGCAGCTTCTTCAATCATTTCTTTATTCATCTTTGTTTTCTTTTGTTATTTCATATGCTTTCACACCCACAACATCATCTTCCTTCAGTCCGTGTAAATGTAAAGGAATTTTAAGAGATCTAAATAAATTTTGTTGTAAGTATTCAATATCTTCAATTTCTTTTTTTGATATTTTTTTATCACTCATAGTTATTTTGAATTATCTAAGTATTCTGTTTTATATCTTTGTGTCAACAATATGGATTCTCTAATTTTTACATCGTGAGTTGATTCGTGCAACATTTTTAATGTCTTATCAAACTCGTCCATTATCGGGTCTAGTTCTACAACCCATTCTTTTTTATCACAATCGAATGTCATTGTTTTATAGTGTGAAAAATCCCAATCTTTTTTATATTGTTCCGCAAACTCAGGATCTTTTAGTTTTTCCAATAGATCATTAAGTTTATGACTTTCTTTACTCATAACTTTCTATTTTTAAATGCCCCTACCAATTTTTGATACCATTTCGGTTTTATTGTATATTTTTCTCTAAAGTTTTTTTCAAGTAGTTGTAGTGTTTTTACCTGATAAATGTTCATAGATTCTCCTACTACCATCACATCTTTTTGGTATTGTTGATACATACCCACCGCAAGTTTATATTCTTCTTTATTCATAACTTATTATTGTTTTATCGTTGTATGTTATTGTGATTAGTTTAGTTGGGATGTTGTGATTATCATACCACTCACTTTCACTCATTTTATTTGGGGTTGGTTTACCGTTCTCTATTTCAAATGAGTATTTAGGACATAACCCATTTTCTCTAACTAATCCATACCTCTCAAATAAACTCAACTCTCGTTCTTCAATCTTTAATCCCCACTTTTCAGAGAACTCTTCATCTGTTTTACATTTGTTGATGAATTCTTCTTGTGTAAACGGTCTATATTGTAATGGGTCTGAATAATTAACAATACCTGGTGTTTTGCTAGGTTCATACTTTTTTAGATAATTTTTATAACAATCACCCACTAATTCTTGTTGTTCTTTATTCATCTTTGTTTTTTAAATTATCTAAGTATTCTGTTTTATATCTTTGTGATCCAAACATATAAGGATGTTCAATAACATCTTCAAGAAATTCCTCAAGTTCTTTTATTCTAATATCCTTTTCTTCGTCCGTCATCTTCATTTTTATTTAAGAATTTTATTAAAAACCATTCACCAATTGGATATGTGGAATATCTACTTGTCCAATCCTTAGTAATGTACTAGTTACCATCATTACCTTTAAAGTAATTATATCTACCATCAGGTGCCTTTGGGTGTCCTACGATTGATACTATTCCACCTGTTTTTAATTCATCCATCTTTATCTCTTTTCACTTAACACCATATACCTTTCAACATCACCATGTTCATCATACCCTTGTGATACAACATATTCAAGGGTTATTAATTCCCTATATTCTTCATTAGTTAAATTACCACGTAGTTCTTCAACGATCTTACTGTAGATCTTATCAAAATTGGTTTCTTTATTCATCTTTTAAAATACGATTTAAATTTCATCCAAACTATTTCCGGATAATTCCATAACCACCAAAAAAATATATAAATTTTTCTCATAATTACCAACTAATTTTCCAATACCCATATCTTTGAAGATCGTACCATTGCACTTTATATCCTTCTCTTTCAAGATACTTTTGTGTTGATGGTTTCATATTATCTGTCGTGGTTGAGAACGCTCCTCTATTTACACTCTTCCTGATTAACTCAATACATTCGTCAATCTCAGGTGTCCATTCAAACTCCTCGGTTAATTTTCTTGCTTCTTGTGCGTTCATATTTTATTTTATATCTTTAACAAAATTATAAATCATAGAATAAGATGGTTTGGAATCTTTACTCGCCCTTGGATAATTCCAAGATATTTCCCTACTATCCACAATATCAATTAAACCATCAATAAACCCATATAATTCAGGGACAATCATTGTTTGTAATTCCACCCCGTGTTGATCTTTAATGATAATCCCATTATCACTTTTGATTGCAACCAAACAATCACCCTCGTAATTAATTAACCCTAATTTTTTCATAATTAATTTGGTAAGGTATCTTTAGTTTCATTCTCATTTTGGACCACATCCCTAGGGATCACAATTTTTATATATTCAGGTGTGAATTGATCCATACCAACCCCAACACATACTTCAATTACATTCTCTTCCATTATTTTATTTCTTTTTTAATTATTTAACTTTAGCATTTACCAATGTGTTTATAAGTGCCTGAACTTTTTCCATCTTATAAAATCTAATTGCAGGATCGGTATTAAACACCTCAACATACAAATCATCTTCTTTGTTTGTTGGATCAATCTCACTAGAGATTAAAGATAAACCATCAACAATATCGTAAGCATAATAATAAAAATCATCCTCCATATTTTCTTTTTCAAACCCTAATATTTGCAATTCTTTTTCAGTCATTTTTTCTCAATTTTTTTTTAATTCGTTTAATTACCAAACCTTTTATATAACGATCCAACTCAAGTATAAACGGAATATACATTCTCATCCAATCCCAAATCTTTAACATTTTTCTTTATTTTTAATCATATCGTGTTTATGTTTGAACTCATATAAAACCCTCACAAGATCTTCAATACAATCAAACGCCCATCTATCGGTCTCAATAACAAAGTAATCACCACCACCACCATTTTGTGTTTTTATGGTAATGAACTGATCCTCACTTGAACAACAATCCACATCTTGAGTAAATGTAAGTTGGAAGTCCTGACTAATTACATATGGTTTATTTGACATTTTCTAATATTTTATTGGTGAATATATTATCGTTTTCATCATACTTACCCAAATTGTAAGTTATGAATGTCCCATTTTTAAAATAAATTTTAACCATTAGGAATCCCAATTCGGAAACATATACATTTTCTAATTCTCCAATACCATTGGGTGTATTAATTTTTAAGTAGTTCATAACACAAATATAATAAAAATTTTAATACTCAAACATATCCTCACACCATATTGGCGTTTTTTCTCCAACATAAGATCCACTTACATTATAACTAAAATGTTCTAATGCGTCCTCCAAAGTCATTTCTTCATCTGTGATTAATATTTCAATACATCTTCTAACAGAATATATTAATCTCATAGTTCCTTCCTCAATTCCAATAACCGCATCATCAAAACCATCCGCCTTCAGGATTTCTTCATCTGAGTAATACTCAACAATTTCTTCTAACATAATTTATTTTATTAAAATGTAGTTGAATTATTTTATATATTCAAACATATATTTGCCCACTTTGAAATATTTTTTATACCCGTATCGTTGTGAGAACTTTAATTTAGTATCCCAACTTAACCCATATCCAAATAACCGGAACCATCCCATGTCTTTATTTCTATATAGATAAAAAATACGACCCCCAAAAAGTTTTACCTGATTAATTTTTCCTAATCCACTTATCATAAATTATTTGACTTAAAACTATCATTATTACACCACCTATTGCTACAATATGTAGCACTTGTTCAATTATTACCATATTTTAAATTATTGGAAACTGACGAACATTAATATTCTCCAGTTTAATTTTATTTTCTTTAAACATTTTTTTTTGATTCTTAACCGTTCTAATGGTCTCTTTAGTAATATTCTGTATTACTTCACTTGTAACCTCACTAAGATCATCAAATGAGGTTAAATCAATACTAATTGTTATTGTTTTATAGTTCTTTTTCATCTTCCAATTTATTATAAATGTGTGTGTGATTATAGTTTCCGCACTGATCACAACGATTACTATAATTTGAGTTATCATAATCCAATTCAAAACCATAATGTTTAATTATGACCGCACAGATATCCGTCCAATCACTCATATCAAGTTGATCTTGAATCTCAATTAATTTATCCAATAGTTTTCTCCTCAAACCCTCAACAAACTTCGGATCCCTATTATCATATTCGCACATAAATAAAGATTCATCATCTATAATCACATCAGGTCCAAAACAACTCTCAATTAATTTAATTTCTTTCATATTTTTTTAAATTATAGGTCTCTTCCAACTATCATAGATATCTCCATTTGCAACCCAATGGTGTGACCCCCCTTAAATTATAGGTCTCCCCCAACAACGCAACCGGAATTCAGTTAATATCATTGAGGTGTGACTCCCCTTAAATTATAGGTCTCCCCCAACCGTATCATTTCCCACTGTTCGATTGGCTTCGGTGTGACTCCCCTTAAATTATAGGTCTCCCCCAACCATATAGTCAGAATCTCCTGTGTTTGCAAGTAATTCAGACCAAAAATGGATTCAAAAAATACCCAAATTCTTTCGTAATTTATATAAACATACCCATTTTTTTCATTCTGGTAATAGTAAAATAACGGCAATCTGTCCTTATCAACATAAAATGTTTTATCACGTT
>Ga0315275_10001507_pt1 | contig 20561 bp, 20 predicted proteins | sample YL17G03_0_MG_FD_205557 | JGI IMG/M metagenome (GOLD analysis project Ga0315275, IMG submission 205557) | Sediment microbial communities from Yellowstone Lake, YNP, Wyoming, USA - YL17G03_0 | ecosystem: Environmental > Aquatic > Freshwater > Lake > Sediment | place: USA: Wyoming | collected...
TATGCGGATGGGGCGCTGGGGTCCCGCGGGGCAGCATTGATTGAGCCGTATAGCGACGACCCAGGGAATCGCGGGCTGACCCTGACATCTTCGTCGGATCTCAAACAGATCGCTACTTCAGCTGCCCAGAAGGGCTTTCAGGTCTGTGTTCACGCCATTGGAGACAGGGCAAACAGTATAGTCTTAGAGGTTTACCGGGACGTATTTAATTCGTTACATATCAAAGGTTTAGACTATCGTTTTAGAGTTGAACACGCGCAGATCCTGGAGCAATCGGACATCCCCCGGTTTCACGAGCTCGGTGTGATTCCCTCTATGCAACCGACGCATTGTACATCCGACATGGGATGGGCAGAAGAGAGGCTCGGCCCCAAGCGGGTGGCGGGGGCCTATGCATGGCAGTCGCTTCTCAAGACAGGGGTTGTGATCCCCGCCGGGTCGGATTTTCCTGTCGAGAACCCAAACCCGCTCTGGGGGTTCTACGCTGCCGTTACCCGGCAGGACCAGCGGGGTCTGCCCGAAGGCGGGTGGCATCCCGAGGAGCGAATGACGCGGGAACAGGCTCTCAGGAGCTTCACCTTGTGGGGGGCGTACGCTGCTTTTCAAGAATCGCAGAAAGGGAGCATCGAACCCGGGAAATGGGCGGACCTCGTCGTCCTTTCCGACGACATCATGACGATAGAGCCCAGAAACATACTTGATGCATCGGTGGGGATGACAATGGTGAACGGCAGGATGGTCTACAGGTCCGACCGGTTCCCTGCGCACAAGTCCAACGGGAAGGATCTGGCAGGGCAGTGAGTACGCTTTCGGTGGCCGACCGCGAAAAGGTCGAGCGTAAGAATTTCGTGTTGAATATGTACGAGGGCGGGCTCTTCATCTCGTCCGGAGGGATCGTCTCAGTTCAAACAGTCCTTCCCGCTCTCGTGGCACGACTCGGCGGGAGCGACGTTGCTGTTGGTGCCCTCAGTGTCCTGGTCTTCGCCGGTGTTTTCCTCCCTCAGATCTTCGCAGCGCGTCTCGTTGAGACGCTCCCCTGGAAGAAACCATGGTCTGTGCGGTTCGGGTTTCTCCAGAGGCTTTCACTCTTGGTGAACGGGATCGCCATCTGGATACTCGGAAAGGACTGCCCTTCCCTTGCGCTGGGTATCTTCTTCCTCCTCATCACCAGCCAGCAAGTGTTTGGGGGGATCGCCACGCCGGGGTGGTTCGACTTCTTCGCGAAGCTCACACCCACGCAGAAGAGGGGGAGGCTGATCGGCATTCGTGTGTCGCTGGGCGGGCTCGGCGCCCTGCTTTCCGGAGGCCTCCTGACATGGATGCTCGGGCACGTCGCATTTCCAGCCAGTTATGCCCTTGCGATGATGGTCGCTTCGATGATCCAGTTTTCGTCGCTCGCGGTTCAGAGCCGGCTCGTTGAGCTTGAACCCAGCGTGACCGTGTCACGGAGACCGGTATCCGCCTACTTCCGGGAACTTCCCGGAATGCTGCAGAAGAATCCGGAGTTCAAGAGATTCATCATCTCTGCCGCCTTCCTGATTCCGGCGACGATGCCCGTCGGATTCTTCACCGTCTACGTCCTTCGCCGATTCGAGACAGGCGAGGCCATTGTCGGCACGCTGACCGTCAGTATGGTGGCCATTCAGGTTGTGAGTGCGTTGATCACGGGGTATGTCGCGGATCACTTCGGGAACAAAGTTGCCCTTGTGGCCTCCGGTGCCGCGATGTTGTGTGCGAGTGTCACCGCGGTCCTGGCCCCGGGGCCCGGCTGGTTCATTCTCGTCTTCATGTTTGTGGGGATCAATGCGGGAAGCGAAATCATGTCGAGATACAATATCGCCGTCGAATTCTCCCCTCCGGAACAGCGATCGACCTATGTCGGGTTGATGAATACCGTCCTCGCGCCATGTTACGGCCTGGCTCTTCTCGGCGGAATTGTCAGCCAGATGTTCGGGTATGAGGCCCTGTTCCTGGCCGGCATTGCGTGTTCGCTCATCGGTTTGTACCTGCTGATCTTCACTGTGAAGGATCCCCGGCAGCGGGCTCTTCTTTCGCGTCCCCAACCGGCCGCCTGAGCGGGCGTTGCAATTCGATGGCGCGCCGTGTATATTGACCGCCGATGGCGACACAGGTCTCTGCACAGCAATGGAATGTTCTCTCCCTCCTTGAGTGGGCTGCCGAATATCTGCGTGCGCGGGGTTTCGAGGAGGCGCGTTGTACGGTCGATCTTCTGCTTGCGCATGTCCTCCGGCTTGAGAGGATGAGCCTTTACCTTCAGTTCGATCGTCCCCTTACTCCTGCCGAGCTTCAACAATTCAAGTCTCTGTTCAAGCGGCGGCTGGAGCATGAACCGCTTCAATACATTGTCGGTGAGACGTCGTTTATGGGCCTCACATTGTTCGTGGATCGCACGGTCCTCATTCCGAGGCCGGAGACGGAGATTCTCGTGGAACGAGCGCTTGAGACCCTGAGGCTTCTTGCCGTGCCTGCTCCCGCCATCCTGGATGTCGGGACCGGTTCGGGCAACATTGCGGTCGCGCTCGGACACAGCATGCCGGGAGGCGCAGTGGTTTCCATCGATGCGAGCGTGGATGCCCTTGGGACGGCCGCGCGGAACGTTGCCCGACACGGTCTCACCAACGTGACGCTTCAGCAAGCGGATGTCTTTTCCGAGGCGATGAACGGCCGACGCTTTCACCTGGTGGTGTCGAATCCGCCCTATGTATCGGCTGCGGAATTCGGCAATCTTCAATCAGAAATCCGTGATTTTGAGCCACGCATGGCCACAACGGACGAGGGAGACGGCTACCGATTCCTGGTGCGGCTCTGCTCTCTCGCACCGCACCTTCTCGAAAGCGGGGGAGCGTTGCTGGTGGAGATCGGCTACTCGCAGTCGGAGAGGGTCGAGGAGATGATGCGCGAAGCGGGGCTGCTGCGGATCGAGACCTTCAATGATTACGCAGGAATCCCTCGTATCATGAGGGGATGGAAGGACGAGCCTCGTGGAGGCCGGCGATGAGAGTCGTGCTGCAGCGCGTCAGTGCCGGTAGAGTCTCCATCGATGGAGCAGATCATGCGGGGATCGGCAAGGGGTACGTCATCCTTCTCGGAATCCGCACGGGGGATACACGGGATGATGCGGTCTTCCTCGCCGACAAGTGCTCAGCCCTCCGGGTCTTTGAAGATCAGGAGGACAGAATGAATCTCAGCCTGAACGACGTCGGCGGCAGCGTGCTGATAGTTTCGCAATTCACATTATATGCCGATGCGCAGAAAGGCAATCGGCCGAGTTTCATCGCAGCCGCCCGTCCGGAAGAGGCTATTCCACTCTACGAAGCATTCGTTCAGAGGATGAAAGCCAATCTCGGAACGGAACGGGTGGCGACCGGCGTCTTCGGGGCCATGATGGAGGTGAGTCTGGTGAACGACGGCCCGGTAACGATTCTTCTCGACAGCCCAGTGCCACAACGGTAGAAAGGACATGCTCATGAGACAGTCGACGCTCCATCCATCCGCACGGGCGGTAGCTCTTGGGATTACGCTCCTCAGTCTGGCGGCGGGGGCCAGCGCCCAGGATACCTTCTCGACCATCAGTTCCGTCTACTTTGACATGAAATACCAGGGAGGGGTGCAGGAAGAGGATGTCCGGAGCCTCCTTGGCTATCTGCAGGGTGAGCGTGCAACCATCATCCAGCAGGTAGGGTTCGACAGCACGAAGAAGATCGAGGTCCGTATCTACAATTCGGTGGGAAGATTTCTCGCCGGGGCTGGCGTGAAGCAGCCCTGGCGGGGCGCATACTATTTCAAGGACGTGCTTCACGTTCAACCCGTGCAGGCGCTCGAGCAGCGGGGAATCCTCGAGTCGGCCATTTCGTATGAGCTCGCGATGGCATACCTGGAGGCTGCGCGGCACAAGGGATGTCCTCAATGGTTGCAGGACGCATACGCCGTGCATTTCTCCGACGAGATGAAGCGTCTCTCCCAACCCGTCGGCGTCCGCCTCTCCTCGTTTTCGGATCTCAACCAGGACATCCAACAATATCCGAACCCGCCGCAGCGGGATGATGTCCATTACGTCCTGGGCCAGACGATGAAATTCTTTATCGGCAAGTACGGTGAGCTGAGGACCTACGGGCTGTTCAGGGAGTTTGACGGGATGACGTCGGTCGAGACGGTGTTCAAGAGAGTCTTCGGAGAAGAGTATCATGGTATCGAGCGCGCCTGGGCCGGATCGGTGAAGTCGTCGAAGAAGGTGCCGCATTGACTTCGGGGAGGAGGCAGGGGGTTGTCACGTGCGGGTGCTGATGTTGTTCCTGGACGGCGTCGGGATCGGCAGGAGAGATCCGCTGCACAACCCTTTCGCTGTAGCGAAGCTCCCGGCATTCCGGTCTTTGCTCGGCGGTGAACTGCCGTCATCACGGCGAGGACATCTCACCGGCGAGGATGCGCTTTGTTTGCCTCTGGATGCGACACTCGGTGTGCCGGGCCTGCCGCAGAGCGGCACGGGACAAACCGCATTATTCACGGGCCACAATGCCGCGCGCCTGATCGGGAAGCACTTCGGCCCCTACCCGTTTTCCACCCTTCGGCCTCTGCTGGAGACCGACAGCCTGTTTCGCCGGCTGACTGCCGGCGGAAAGAGGTGCTGTTTTGCCAATGCCTTTCCGCAGCGGTTCTTCGACTATGCCGACCGGCATCCGTCCCGCTTATCCGTGACCACACTCTCCTGCCGCTATGCCGGAGTCCCGCTTCTGCGGGGGGATGATCTGCATGCCGGGAAAGCAGTTTCCGCTGACATCACCAATTCCGGGTGGCATGCGTTGGGATACCCCCATATTCCCCTGATAGACCCGGCAGAGGCCGGCAGGCGGCTTGCCAGACTGACCCGGCATCATGACTTCGTGCTCTTCGAATACTGGAAAACTGATCATGCCGGGCACGCAAGAAGCATGCATGAGGCGCTCGATGTCCTCGAAAAATTCGATGGTCTCCTCCTAGGTATTCTTGAGGAGGTGGACACACGCGATACGCTGCTGATGATAACAAGCGACCACGGGAACATCGAAGATCTGTCGATGAAGACGCACACCAGAAATCCGGTGCCGCTGGTCCTGCACGGGTTTCGCAGAGGGGAGTTCGTTCATGCCCTGAGCCTCGCTTCACGCTCCCGCCCATCGCTCTGCAACGTCACGCCTGCCCTTCTGGACCTCTTCAGCCTTCCCTGAGGAATTCCTTCAGGGCCGGGCCGCGGGAACCTCTGCTTCTCACGCCAGGCACACGCTCAACGGATGCCGGATGAACGTCGGAGGGAAACACGCTTGTCCGGCGTTCCGGGTTGCCGTGCTGTATGCCGGCGGTACTCTTTTGGGCGCGTGGATGCCTCGGGTCCCCGGTGCCATGACAGCAGCCGTCGTTGCTCTCCTGCTGTGCGGTTCTCTCGTGCTCTGGTACACCCGGAAGAGAGACGCGGTGTCGATTCCCATCTCGCTTCTTGCCGGCGTCCTCTGCCTCATGACCGGAGCCGCGAACATGACGCTGCGGGAAGAAGATTTCCGGAGTCTGCCCTGGCCGGTTGCGCGAGACACCACCATCGTCGGCCGCATTGTTGAGCCGCCGTTGACGGCCGGTCGGGTCATCCGTTTCATTCTTCGGCCTTCGGCGATCGAGGGAGTGGAAACACGGTTCCTGCTTGGCGGCGATCTCCTTGTGACTGTAGGATTGCGGAAGTCCGACAGCGCATGGCCCGCACTCGCCTACGGGGCGCTCGTCGGCCTGAGGGGTTCGATCCGTGAGCCGCCTTCACGTCGAAACCCGGGGGAGTTCGACTCCCGCGCCTACTATCGTGCCAACGGTATCGTCGGCCTGATGCGCGTCCGCGGGTGCGACAACGTCGCCATTCTCGACACGGAGGGCGGGTCCTGGCCCTACCGCACAGCTGTTCTTCCCGTGCGAACGTACACGCTTGGTTCGATCGAACGGTTTGTTGGAGGTGAAGAGGGTGAGTTCCTGAAAGGCTTGCTCGTGGGTGTGAGGAGCGGGCTTTCACGCGAGACGCGGACCGCGTTCGTGAATTCAGGGGTCGCTCACATTCTCGCCGTGTCCGGGTCAAACGTCGCCGTCGTAGCGGGGTTCCTGGTCGTGGGTCTCGGTCTTTTCCGCATTCCGCGTGCGGCCCGCATGGTCATCACATCGATCGGGCTCCTCCTGTACATGGCCGCGACCGGCAGTCAGCCGCCCGTTGTACGGGCCACGATCATGGCCCTCGTTCTGACAGCAGGAACTCTTGCCGGGCGTCCGCCCAACCCATTCAACGCCCTGGGTGTCTCCGCGCTGTTGATGCTGATCATCGAACCTGTCCAGCTGTTCGATGTCGGCTTTCAACTCTCCTTCGTTGCGGTTATCTCAATCCTCGCGTTCTATCCGCGTGTGAATTCCCTCATCCTGCGCATTCACGGAGACGCCTGGCACATTTCCGGCCTCCGGTGGATCCTGCAGTTGAGCGCACTCTCCCTTGTGGCATCGGTGGGCACCCTACCGATCGGTGCGGCTTCCTTCGGGAAGGTGTCCGTCATCGGGCTTCTTGCGAACATCATTGTCGTACCCGCCTCCGGGATCAGCGTTGTTCTGGGGCTGGTTCAACTCCTTGCGGGCACGGTCAGCGAATCGGTCGCGGCCATGTACGCCGCTGCAAACTGGCTCATCCTCCACTGGACGCTCGTCATTGCTCGCGTTGCCGGGAACCTCCCGTTTGCCTTCGTTGACACGCTCACATTCAATGCAGGATACACCGTTCCATATTATCTTGCTGTGCTGATCGTGTTCGGGACTATCGGTGGCGCGTGGGGGAGACGTCTCGGGATTCTCCTCTTCTCTCTGCTGGTCGTGTCGTTGTCCCTCCCCGTGGCTCCGCGCAAGGAGGGAGTGCTGAGGGTCAGTTTCATCGATGTCGGTCAGGGCGACGCAATTCTCGCCGAGTTCCCCGACGGGAAAACGATGCTGATCGACGCCGGACCAAAGATCGGAGACTACGACGCCGGGGAGCAGGTGGTCGTGCCGTTCCTGAAACGGCGTGGGATACGGCGGCTTGATCTTCTCGTCGTCACGCACCCGCATGACGATCACGCGGGAGGGGTTCCTGCGGTCGCGAAGAGCTTCGCAGTCGGACGCATGGTCGGGGTGGGGCCCTCCAACGATACGCTCGCCTGGGGGACAAACATTCGTGAGTTCCAGGGAGCGCGCGTCTATGTTCTTGCGCCGGGGAGGCTGGCTGGCGGGCTGCGTCCCATGCCCGGGCGATGGAGCTGTGCCAACAACGCTTCGATTGTTCTCCGTGTTCTCTTTGGCCGGGTGGCTTTCCTCCTGCCCGGGGACGCCGAGCTCCCTATCGAACATGCGCTATGCCGCAGGTACGGTGATTTCCTCCGGTCCGAGGTCCTGAAGCTCGGTCACCATGGTTCGTGGACCAGCTCGGGCGAGGAATTTCTTGCCTCGGTGCGTCCCCGGTATGCGGTGATTTCAGTCGGAATCCTGAACTCCTTCGATCATCCGTCGGAAGGGGTTCTCGAGCGACTTGAGAGGATTGGCATTGCCGTCAGCAGGACCGATGAAGGCGGCGCGGTGATCTTCGAAACGGACGGAGAAGAAGTGCATCGCCTCGAATGGCGCTGATCCCTGTGCGTATCGCGGCACCAGGAGGACAAGAGGTGCCGGGATGCTCCCGCGCCTTCCCGCGCTGCTTGATTCTCGCGAGGCTGTTGGTTACCATGGGTTGGAATCGGGAAGAGTCTCACACGAAGACGGAATTCCGACATGGCACTCTCAAAAGCAAAGCTCAAAGAGTTGCGTGCGCTCGCAACGAAGAAAGGACGGGACGAGGAACGCAAGTTTCTCGTCGAGGGCGTGCGGCTGATGCATGAGGCGGTCGGTTCCGGCGCCGAGATCCTCGAGGCGTATTACACGGCAGACCTGTTGGACCAGCCGGCGGGGCGTCCCCTGATCCAGAAGCTGTCGCGGCGCACCCGGCCTCTGGAGCAGGTCTCGGCCAGGGAGCTTTCCTCCGTCGCGGACACTATTCACGCCCAGGGTATCGTCGGGGTCGTCCGGCAGAAACATGCCACCCTCGAATCACTGCTCCGGAAAGACGACGGTGAGTCTGTCCTGGTGGCGCTCGACGCCGTGTCGGATCCCGGAAACCTGGGGACGATGATCCGCACATGTGACTGGTTCGGGGTCAACGGCATCTTCATTGGTGAGCGGTCCGTGGAAGTGGTCAACGCGAAGGTGGTTCGTGCGACGATGGGAGGGATCTTCCATGTGCCGATTGTGCCTGACGTGGATCTGCCTGCCGCCATTTCCCGGGCGAGGAGCGTGGGGTACACTGTATACGTGACGGATCAGAACGGGGAGACCCATTTCGACCGCATCACCTATGCCCGGAAAGCGGTGATCGTTTTCGGGAATGAGGCATGGGGGGTGTCCGACCATGTGAAATCCCTCGCCGATATCCGTGTCGCCATCCGGCGCTACGGCGCGGCGGAGTCACTCAATGTCAGCGTCGCGTGCGGTGTTGTCCTCTCCGCACTCCACCGGTTGTACGACGATGAGTAGTGATCCTGCGACAATCAGTTTCCAGGGAGACGCTCCCCGGTCCTCCTGTCTGTCAATGAACGGTCTGTGTGATGCCTTCGATTGTCTCTGCAATTGTTGAAGTGGTGGTATTCCGGATCGAGCGTGATGCGCCCGAATTCCTTCTCTTGAAGAGATCGGATCACGACGCACTCTATCCGGGGATGTGGCAGATCGTTACAGGGTCGGTGCACGCGGCGGAGACAGGGAACGACGCTGCTGTGCGGGAGCTGCGTGAAGAGACGGGGCTGTCGGCGGAACGGTTCTGGGTAGTTCCGCATGTCGGCGCATTTTTCGACCACCGGCACGATGCAGTTCATCTGACACCTTTCTTCGCGGCTCAGGCGCTTGCCGGGATCGACCCAACACTTTCGACGGAACACTCTGCCCATGTCTGGCTCCAGTACCAGGATGCTCTCCAACGCCTGGTATGGCCTTCTCAACGGGAAGGACTGAGAGTAGTGTACGATGTCATTATTCGGGGAGAGGCGGGATCCCGACTGGCAAGGATCTGGTAGCCCGGCGGTCGGCTTGCGAATCGAGGGGGGTTTGTGTATTATTAAAACCAAGCCTTTCCTTTTCTCAATTTCAATTGCGGAGCACGTTGTGAGTGTGTTGGTCGTCGGTTCGCTGGCGTTGGACACCATTGAGACGCCGTTCGGTTCCGTGAGGGACACGGTCGGCGGGTCCGCCGTCTATATTTCGGCGGCATCAAGTTACTTTGTGAGCCCGATCCGGCTGGTCGGCGTGGTCGGTGGTGATTTCCCGAAGAGTGGGATGGCGTTCCTGGAAGACCGGAATGTCGACCTCGAAGGGCTTGAGGTGATACAGAACGGCAAGACATTTCGCTGGTCAGGGAGATACCGCTACGATCTGAACGAACGGGACACGCTTGCGACCGATTTGAATGTGTTCGAGTCATTCGATCCGAAAATTCCGGAGCGATACCGCAAGACCCGTGTTGTGTGTCTTGGCAATATCGACCCCCTCTTGCAGCGGAAGGTCCTCGACCAGATGGAGAATCCGCGGGTGGTCATTTGCGACACGATGAATTACTGGATCGAGCGGAGGAATGCCGAGCTCCGGGAAACCCTGAAGCACATCAATGTCCTGATCCTGAATGATTCTGAAGCGCGCCTTCTCTCGAAGGAACCCAACCTGATCAAGGCCGCGAAAGTCATCCGGGGTTTCGGGCCGGCGGTGGTGATCATCAAGAAAGGTGAGCACGGCGCCCTCCTTCTCACCGAACAGATCGTTTTCTCGGCTCCGGCATATCCCATGGAAAATATCTTCGACCCGACCGGTGCAGGCGATTCGTTCGCCGGCGGTTTTGCCGGCTGGCTTGCCCGGACCGATGATCTGACCGAGGAAAACTTGAAACGGGCCGTGATCTACGGTAGCACGCTCGCGTCCTTCTGCGTGGAAAAGTTCGGCGTCGAGGGACTGAAAGATCTTACCTACCTCCAGATTCAGGACCGGTTCCGGGAGTTCCGGGAACTCTCACGGTTCAATGAGGACTAGCAGCACCATGCGTGCCGTCGAGTGGGTGGATGGCAGGGTTCGCTTCATTGACCAGACGAAGCTTCCTGTCCATGAGGTCTATGTGGAGACGGACGACTGTCGCGTGGTCGGCGAAGCTATCCGCACTCTTCAGATCCGCGGGGCGCCGGCGATCGGTGTCGCTGCGGCGTTCGGCGCGCTGCTTGCGGTCACGGCCTCGCCTGCACGTTCTGTTCCGGACCTTCTGGTCCACCTGGCTTCTGCGGTCGGCTATCTCTCCTCGACGCGACCCACTGCCGTGAATCTTTTTGCCGCTCTCCGCCGCATGACCTCAGCGGCAGCGAACTCTTTTGCCGATACTCCCGAAGGCTTTCGCGGAGACCTCCTCCGGGAAGCGCTTGCCATCCAGCGGGAGGACAGCGAAGCGTGCCGTCGCATCGGCGACTACGGAGCCCCGCTTCTTCCCCAGGGTTCCGCGGTCCTCACACACTGCAACACCGGTGCGCTGGCAACGGCGGGGGAGGGGACCGCGTTGAGTGTCATCGTCACCGCTGCCCGCCAGGGGAAGATCACGCGAGTCTATGCTGACGAGACCCGACCCCTGTTCCAGGGTGCCCGTCTTACGACATGGGAACTTCTTCACCACGGGATTCCTGTGGTCTTGATCACCGACAGCATGGCTGCCACTGTTCTCCGCCAGGGGAAAGCCCAGACCGTCATCGTGGGTGCGGACAGGATTGCCGCGAACGGCGACACCGCAAACAAAGTCGGAACGTACAGCCTTGCGCTGGTCGCCCGCGCGCACAATGTTCCGTTCTACGTCGCTGCGCCCGTATCGACGATTGACCTCGAGACAGCTACGGGGGAAGGGATTCGCATTGAGGAGCGGGATGCACGGGAGCTGACGCATATCAACGGCGTGCCGATTGCACCCGCGGGGGTGGAGGTGTTCAACCCGGCGTTTGACGTGACTCCGGCGACCCTGATCACCGCGGTGATCACGGACAGAGGCATTGCGAGGGCACCCTATGAGGCGTCGCTTGCCTCGATCCTTGCAGCGGAGGGGCGATGATCCTCACGACTGACGCAATCGTTCTCAAGGTCTTCCGGTACAGCGATTCAAGCAAGATCGTCAGGATGTACACCCGGGATTGCGGAAAGCTCTCCGCCCTCGCCAAAGGCGCCATGCGCGGAAGGATGAGGTTCGGCGCGACCCTTGACCCGATGAGTTACGTTCATGTCGTGCTCTACCTGAACGAGGCACGTGAGCTCCAGACGCTCACGCAGTGCGACTTCGTCAAGCCTTTTCGCGCTTTGACGGACGATGTCGAGAAGATGGCGGCCGGCATGGCTGTTGTGGAACTCCTTGACGGGGTGACACACTCGCAGGAGCAGAATGAGGGGCTCTTCGCGCTGGCGGTTCGGACACTTGAAACGTTGAATTCTGCAACAAAAGGGGGAGGACTTGCGTTATACTTCTATGAGATGCGACTACTGGAGATCGTGGGGTTCAAGCCGAATGTTCATTCCTGTGAGCATTGCGGGACTGCATTGACCGAGGAGCTCATCACACAGCCCGGTGGTGAATTGCGACTGACCCACTCCGGCGTTGTGTGTCGGCGTTGCTCGTCTCTGCACAAAGGTCTGCTGCCGGTCTCACCTCCGGCCCTTCGGGTGTTGCAGAGACTCCAGGAAGTATCCGATCCTGAAACGGTTACCCGGCTCGTCTTGACGACGATCGTCCGGGCCGAGGTCGCGTCGGCGCTGCGTCGGTTCCTGATGTTGCATGTTGAGGGCCTGCGGGCGCTCAAATCTGAAGCGGTCTTCGCCTCATTTTCGGGAATTCACTGAGGGAGTGAATTTTCGAGTGAGGATTGGTGTTAGAGAAGCGGTCCACAATTCACCTGATTCAAGGTCATTCTGGAGAAGCGGCATGTCAAAGAAGTCAATCCTGACTGCACTAGCGTTGATCACGGTCGGCATCGTGGTAGGGGTGATTCTCGTTTCGAACCTCAGCACGGGGGTGGATCTCGGCTTTGCGCGCGGCGACGATGTCAAGCTCGGCGGGCCAAAGCCCATTGTTACACAGAACCAGAGCCTGAAGGCTATCAGCGACAATTTCACAGCCGTTGCCAAGGCCGTGACCCCGTCGGTCGTGGCGATCACGGTGACCACATCGGGAAAGTCGTCGGGCACCCGGGACGTGCCGCAGGACTACTGGCACCGGTTTTTCGGTCCCGATGCCGAACCCCAGCCCACGCAGGGCTACGGATCAGGCGTTATCCTTACGCCGGACGGGTATATTGCGACAAACAACCATGTGGTGGAGGATGCTGCGGCGGACGGTATAGAAGTGGTGATGAACGAGCGGGCCCGGTACAAGGCGAAGCTGATCGGGACCGATCCTTCCACCGATCTCGCCGTCATCAAGATCGACGGGAAGGATCTCCCTGCTGCTGCGCTGGGAAATTCCGACAACGTCCAGGTGGGCGAATGGGTTCTCGCGATCGGGAACCCTCTGCAGCTCACGTCGACGGTGACGGCAGGAATCGTGAGTGCCATCGGGCGCAGCATCCGGATTATCGAAGACTCGTATGGTATTGAGGATTTCATTCAGACCGATGCGGCGATCAACCCGGGTAACAGTGGGGGTGCGCTCGTGAACATGAGCGGTGAAGTGGTCGGGATCAACGCCGCCATTGCCACGACCAATCAGCGCTATCAGGGCTACGGATTTGCTGTCCCGGTAAATCTTCTCAAGGTGGTGGCCAGCGACCTCATCAAATACGGTGAGGTGAAACGTGGGTACATCGGCGTCCAGATCAAAAGCGTCGACCAGACAATGGCGAATGCCATCGGCCTGAAGGAAGCAAAAGGAGTGTTGGTCGATAAGCTCGTCCAGGGCGGTGCCGGTGAGGAGGCGGGACTGAAAGAAGGCGACGTCATCCTCACGATCGACGGGAAAGAAGTGAATGCGGCCAACGAGCTGCAAACGTACGTGGCGACGCATCACCCTGGTGACAAGGTTGTCCTCAAGGTGTTCCGTGACGGCCAGACACTTGAGAAGACCGTCACCTTGCGGCAGCGACAGGATCAGAGGAGTTCCGTGGCCACATCGGACCGGACGCAAAAGGGCGATGAATCGGAGAGCGTCAGCGAGAAAACGGCAAGTTTCGAGGGACTGGGATTGACGGTGAGGGCGCTCACGGCGCGAGAGAAGGAGAGCCTTGGCCTCGACAGGGGTGTCGTCGTGAGTGATGTGCGGCCGTACAGCGAAGCGTTCAACCGACTGATCCGTCAGAATCAGATCATTCTCGATGCCGACCGGAAGGAAGTGGCCTCCCCGGCTCAGTTCAAGAAAATCGTCGGCAGTCACAAACCCGGCGACTCGCTTCTGTTGCGTGTCCGTCTCGACGAGACAAATACCACGTTTGTTGCGCTTCAGATCCCCAAATGATGCTCCGTTCGGAGCGCTGAAGCCCCGGGAATCGCTCCTGGGGCTTTTTCTTTTCGGGCCCGGGGGCAGTCGCCTTGACAAAAGCTGGTGATCCTAGTATATTTTCATTCAGCGGTTGAAGTGTCCAGGCCTAGGACGTGTAGAACAAACGAGGAGGCAAGTCTTCAGCACCAGAGTCACTACATACGGCTCGCATGGGCGATTGAACGCAAAGGTGCTGATTCTGAATCAGAATTATGAGCCGATGAGCGTCATCAATGTCAAGAAGGCCATCATTCTCTTGTATCTGGGAAAGGCGGAGTTGATCGCGGCGCACGACGGGAAGGCCGTACGTTCAGTGACGATGTCCATGCCATTTCCGAGCATCGTCCGCCTTTCGATGTACGTGAAGGTTCCGTTCAAGAAAATCATCCTTTCTCGGAAGAACATCCTCCGGCGGGATGGTCATCGTTGTCAGTTTTGCGGGAGGGCGGACATACCCCTGACCGTCGACCATGTGATCCCGATGTCCCGCGGCGGCGAGGATACCTGGGAGAACCTTGTGTGTGCCTGCGTTGGCTGTAACAACAGAAAAGGCGACCGTACGCCCGAGGAGGCCCAGATGTCGCTGCGGAGGAATCCGATGCGTCCGAATCACGTGACCTTCATCCGGCATTTCGTCGGCACGCTCGATGAGCGTTGGAAGCCCTACCTGTTCCTGAACTGACCATTCATCAACCCGTCCGGACCTCTCTCGTCACGAGCGTCCGGGTGAATTCCTCATCGAGCAAACGTTGTATGACCAGAAAGAAGACCATTCTCAGCGGCATGCGTCCGACAGGAAAACTGCATCTTGGCCATCTTGTCGGGGCGCTGGAGAATTGGGTGTCCCTGCAGCATGAATTTCAGAGCTTCCACCTGATCGCTGACTACCACGCGCTGACCACCAATCTGGATTCTTCGCAGCTCGAGCAGAATTCCATCGACATGGTGATCGACTGGCTCGCCGCAGGGATCGACCCGCACCTCAGCCCGATCTTCCGGCAGTCCCGGATCAAGGAGCACACGGAACTGCATCTCCTGTTCTCGATGCTTATCACCGCCGCACGCCTCGAACGGAACCCGGCCGTGAAAGAGCAAGTGCGAGACCTCAACATCGAACATGTCAGTTACGGGCATCTCGGGTACCCGGTTCTGCAGGCGGCGGATATTCTCCTCTACAAAGGCGAAGTCGTCCCCGTCGGGGAGGATCAGGTGCCGCATGTCGAAATCTCGCGCGAGATCGCCCGACGTTTCAACAGCCAGTACGGCATGGTGTTCCCCGAGCCGGAAGCGAAACTCACGCGGTTTGCGCGGCTCCCGGGTCTCGACGGCATGGCCAGGAAGATGAGCAAGTCGGCAGGGAACACCATCCTGCTCTCTGACTCGCCCGTTGTCATCGGCGCAAAAATGCGTTCCGCAGTCACTGACCCGCAGAAGATCAGGAAGCATGATCCCGGAAGACCGGAGATCTGCCTCGTCTTCACCTATCACAACAAATTCAATCCGGCCGGTGCGCCGGAGATCGAGCGGGATTGTCGGAGCGGGGTCCTCGGCTGCGTGGAGTGCAAGCGGCGCATCGCGGAAAGCGTTGCCGCGACCCTGGCTCCCTTCCGCGAGAAGCGCGCCTTCTATGAATCAAACCCGGCTGAAGTGACGGACATCCTGCGCGACGGGGAACAGCGGGCCCAGTCACGCGCGCACGAAACCATGGCCGACGTCCATCGCGTCATGAATCTTGGTTAAGTGATGGGGATCCGATGTACCGTGTGAAGCTGTCGGAATTTGAGGGACCTCTCGATCTCCTCCTGTTCTTCATCAGGCGGGATGAGCTGGACATCGAGGACATTCCCATCTCCAAGATCACCAAAGACTTTTTTGAGTATCTCCACCTGATGGCGTCGTTGGACCTCGAGGTCGCCGGCGACTTCATCGTCATGGCCGCAACCCTGATGCAGATCAAGGTGCGGATGCTGCTTCCGCGGGACGAAACACGTGAAGAAGAGGAAGACCCGCGTGCGGAGCTGGTCCGGCGTCTGATCGAATACAAGCGGTTCAAGGAGATGGCGCAGGGCATGTCGACCCTGGAAGAGGAGCAACGGAAGGTCTACTACCGGCGGTTCTTCCATGCCGATTCCAAGATCCATCTGGCCGAGGAGACGCAGGAATCGCTCCGTGACATCTCGCTCTTCAACCTGATCGCTGCATACAAGACCGCGCTCGATCACATGCCGACGAAAGAGGTCCATGAGGTGAACCTCTTGACGGTTTCGGTTGATGAACAGACGAGCTATGTCCTGGATTATCTGCGCGTCCATGGATCGACCACGCTCCTCACGCTCGTGACCCACATGACGGAGAAGCTCCGGATCATCGTCACGATCATTGCCCTGCTGGAACTGACGAAGAACCGGATAATTTCCCTCACACCCACAAACGACATGAATGATGTGGTGGTGCGCGCCATGGCGCCGGCCCACACACGTGCCGGGGCGACTGCATGACCGATACGCTGCCGACACCGATGCCGGGCTCCGACCTCCGGCGGATCATCGAAGCGCTGCTCTTTGCCGCCGATGAGCCGTTGACGTTCCGACAGATGGAAGATATCTTTGACCTGCTCGATCGTGATCACCAGCGTTGGAAGATCACCCCCGATCTTGTCCGTGAGACCATCGACGCTCTCAATGCGGAGTACGAGGGGACCGGCAATGCATTTCGCATCGTGAAAGTTGCGGGTGGACACCAGTTTGCGACGCGGCCGGAATTTGGAATCTGGCTCGGCGCCATGCTGCACGAAAAGGCCAAGCGGAAACTCTCCGTCTCCGCACTGGAAAGCCTTGCCATTATCGCCTACAAGCAGCCTGTGACCAAACCCGAACTTGAGACTATTCGCGGGGTGAATGCTGACTACGTCCTGCGCACTCTTCTGGAGCGAAACCTCGTCACGATTGTCGGCCGCGCTGCCACACCGGGTCGCCCGTTGCTCTACGGAACCACCAGGGAATTCCTCAAGCACTTTGGGATCAACGATCTCTCGGATCTGCCCAAGCCGAGAGAAATCGACGAGTTGATGGCGGAGGCGGAGTTTGAAGTGGAGAAGCGGCTGCTTCAGGAGCTTGAGGAGAAGCAGGGGCGTGGTGAGGGTGAGGAGGGTGCGGCATGACAGCAGAGAAACCCAGCGGAGAACATGCCGGCATCCGGATCAACCGCTACCTTGGCATGGCCGGCGTTGCGTCGCGGCGCAAGGCAGAGGAACTGGTTCTCGAGGGACGGGTTTCGATCAACGGCACCCCCGTCACGGACCTCGCAACGAGAATCGATCCTCACCGTGACAGGGTCACGGTTGACGGCAAGCACGTGCACGAAGTGCAGACGATGGTGTACCTTGTCATGAACAAGCCGAAGGATGCCATTACCACAGTGAGTGACGAGAAAGGGCGCCGGACTGTCATGTCGTTGCTCCAGTCCCATCATCGCGTCTTTCCTGTGGGGCGCCTCGACCGCAATACGACGGGGGTGCTCCTGTTCACCAACGATGGTGAGCTTGCCAACAGGCTGATGCATCCGAAGTTCAAGATCGCCAAGGTGTACTACGTTACCACGGATAAGCCGGTGACGCGTGTGCACGTCGAACTGCTGCGCAGCGGAGTGAAGCTGGACGACCGTGCAACGGCACCCGCAGAGGTCTATGTCCTGCCGGAAGGGAAACACACCAAGCATGCCGTCGGTCTTGTTGAAGGACGGAACCGACAGGTGCGGCGGATGTTCGAAACGCTCGGCTATGAAGTCGTGAAGCTCGACCGGGTTGCGTACGGTCCGGTGACGAAGCACGGCCTGGCAAGGGGCGAAAGCCGAAGCCTTACACGCAAGGAAGTCCGTGCCCTGAGAACTCTCGCGGGCATGGAAGTTGAGTATGCCAATTGATCCCTTGAACATCCGCGCCGCGGGCGCTGGAGCCCGGCGGCCGGGGAGACGGCCATGAGTCTCCGCACAATATTCTTGATCCCGGCGGTCCTGATCAGCTCGCTGCTGATCTCCTGCTCGGAGCGCCCGGTCGAGCGCAATGTCGATGGGTTTACCCCCGACGGCGAATACGATTCGGAAATGCCGGTCAAGCCTCCCGGTCCGTACCTTGAAGAAATCGGGGAGTCCGTGAAACTCCTCAGCTGTATTGCCTACTACCGGGTCTATCCTTTTTCCATCCAAGGACACGTCGAGATCGCCAGTGTCACCCCTGCGCTCCTGGAGGCGAAGTCGCGCGAGGTGAGCTACGCGAACAGTTCGTCCGCAGGCACCGCTACGATTGTCTATTATCAGGACCGCAAGATCGCGTTTGTGACCTGCGCCCATGTTGTTGCCTTTCCGGATACCGTCGTGGTGTACTATGCGGACACGCTGGGGAAGCCGCTTCCGTATGTGCGATCGGTGTCAATCAAGGAACGCCAGTCGAACTATGTCTCTCTCTTCCCGGACACCGGGGAACTCGAGATCCTCGCAATCGATAAAGTCTCGGACCTTGCGATTCTGGGGAGGAGATTGACTACGGAGCCGCCCGTCAGGGTTCCCGTTTTCAGGTATCCGTTCGGGACGGCGAGAGAATTGGGGTGGGGGACGGTGGTATATCTCTTCGGATATCCTTCCGGATTCAAAATCATCACACAGGGGCTCGTCAGCAGCCCCCGGAAGGACAGGACGGGGTCATTCCTGCTCAACACCGGATTCAGCCGCGGCTTCAGCGGTGGGATTGTCCTGGCCCTTCGCGACGGTGTCCCGCACTTCGAACTTGTCGGGATGGTGAAAACCATGTCGGCACGGACCTCGTTTGTCCTGACCCCGGGAACTCGCGACGGCGTGCCTGAATTCGACCCTACCGTCGCATACAAGGGAGAGATGTTCGTCGAGAAGCGGACCGAAATCGAATCCTCCGTTACGCAGGCCGTGCCGGCGGAAGCGATTCTCGAATTCATCCGCTCCAACACCGATGCACTGGAAGCGGCAGGGTACCACATCGGTCGGGCGCTCCTCCCCGACATTGCCAGATGAGTAACTTCCCGCGAGGCATCATGAATTCATCGGATCGCCCCTGCCGGAGGGATGTTCTCCGGACACTGGTGGCGGGCGCAATGGCTACTGCCGCCGCTCCGTTTACCCTCATCGCTGCCGCCGCCCCGCGTGCAGGCTGCCCGCCCCGCCTGAAACCGGGAGATGTGGTCGGACTGATCAATCCCGCCGGTGCGACGTACGAGGAAGTCGATCTGCAAATCGTGGAGGAAACACTCGGTGCCCTCGGCTTGCGGTGCAGACGCGGCGTCCACATCCTCGATCGATACGGATACCTCGCGGGGAAGGATGAAGATCGCGCGGCGGATGTCAATGGTATGTTCGCCGACGATGCTGTGCAGGCCGTCCTCACGGTCCGCGGCGGTTGGGGATGCAGCAGGATACTCCCTCTCTTGAACTACGACACGATCCGGAAGCGCCCGAAGATTCTCTGCGGGTACAGCGATATCACAGCGTTGCTGGTGGCCGTGTACGCCCGGACGGGCCTGGTGACCTTTCACGGGCCGGTGGGAACGTCGACATGGAACGAATTCTCCACCTCGCTCTTCCGACGGATACTGTTCGATGGGGAAAAGGTCACCATGGTCAATCCCACGACGAAGGGAGACGCGCTCGTCCCGACGAAGGATCGTGTGGAAACGCTTGTCGGCGGCACGGCTCTCGGAATTCTGGTCGGCGGCAATCTTTCCGTCCTCACGGGGATGATCGGGTCAGACTATCTCCCGCCCTGGGACAACGTCATCCTCTTCGTTGAGGATGAGGGGGAGCATGTGGGCAGGGTCGACAGGATGCTCACACAGCTCAAACTGGCGGGAGTGCTTGGCAAGATCCGGGGATTCATATTCGGGAAGTGCACAAACTGCGGACCGGCGGAGGGGTACGGATCACTCACGTTGCATGATGTTCTCGTCGACCACATCGCTCCCCTCCGGATCCCTTCGTGGTACGGCGCAATGATCGGGCATATTGAGAACAAATTCACACTTCCGATCGGCATCGAGGCGGAGATTGATGCCGACCGCGGCTCGATTGCCCTCCTGGAGCCGGCGGTCGTCTAGGCTCGCTCCGGGAGCATGATCTCGCGGATTCGATGGCTATTCCGTGGGTGCCCAGGAAAGGGGCGGACACACCGAACGGTTCAGGATGAGCAGTGACGCTTTCCAGAGGCAGACGCCACCCGGCGACGCTGCGCGGGGGACGCCCGATGTCATCAGGACCGGGAGGTTGATTCTCCGCAAACCCCGCGCCGATGATGCGTATCTGATTTTCTCGGCCTATGCGAAGGATCAGGACGTGACGCGGTATCTTACCTGGAAGCCACACAGCTCCGTGGAGGAGACGCTGGAATTTGTGCGCCGCGCGCTTGATGCATGGGACAGGGAAGAAGCGTTTACGTGGATCATCACCCTCAGGGAATCCGCGGAAGTCATCGGGTCCATTGATCTCCGCGTGGAATCCAATGCAAATCTCGGCTACCTCCTGGCAAAGCCGCACTGGAACCGGGGTTATATGACGGAAGCCGTGCGCGCAGTAGTCGAGTGGGCCTTGGCGCAGGATTCCGTGAACCGCGTCTGGGCGGTATGCGACGTGGAAAACCTCGCCTCTGCCCGCGTTCTGGAGAAAGCCGGGCTCCTTCGCGAGGGAATCCTCCACAACTGGATTGTGCTGCCGAACCGCAGTATCGATCCACGTGATTGCTATTGTTACGCCAGACTCAAGTGACCCGCACACGCCAAAATCTGTTCCGTCTGCCGTCGACCTTCGACCCGGCACACGAATTCCGGCAAATCCTCCATGAATCCCCCGCCATCCGGGTCGAACAGATTGTCTCGCAGGGTCACCGGACCAGCGAAGGGGAGTGGCACGACCAGGACTCCGACGAGTGGGTTGCCTTGCT
>Ga0315275_10001508_pt1 | contig 20549 bp, 18 predicted proteins | sample YL17G03_0_MG_FD_205557 | JGI IMG/M metagenome (GOLD analysis project Ga0315275, IMG submission 205557) | Sediment microbial communities from Yellowstone Lake, YNP, Wyoming, USA - YL17G03_0 | ecosystem: Environmental > Aquatic > Freshwater > Lake > Sediment | place: USA: Wyoming | collected...
CTTCTGCGGGCTGTTGGTTTTGAACAGGAACTCGGTGGTCTTGATCGGGTTGGCGCCGAGGTTGACGAGCTTGCGGCTGACCTCGAAGGCGCGGGCCGTGGTGTTGCTGAACTGGAAGCAGCCGGTGTCCGAGACGATGGCGCAGTAGAGATGCCCGGCGATTTCCGGAGTAACGGGCAGCTTCATCCGCTCGGCCAGGGTAAAGGCCATTTCTCCGACCGCCGGCGCCGAAGGGTCGATCCAGTTGATGTCGGCGTAGATGTCATTGGAATGATGGTGGTCGATGTTTATCTGGTAATAGCCGTCCAGGCTCTCCTGGCCGGAGCGCGACACGTTGGCACACTCGAGGAGAATGGCCAGGTCGAAAACTCCGGGAGGGACCTGGCCGACCTTAATGCGGCGGACGGCCGGCAGATCGGTGAAGGGGAACGGCGTCGGGTCCTGGTTGATCAGCTGCACGCGCTTGCCCCGGCTCTCCAGCATCCCCGCCAGGGCCAGGCCCGTGCAGATGGAGTCCCCATCCGGCCTCAGGTGGCTGGTGATGACGATCGCGCGGCTCGAGCGGATCTTCGCACCGATCCGGAGGAGGGGGTCATTTTTCATCGTCTTTGAGGTGTTCCATCAACCTGTCCAGCCGGCGTTCATACTCCGGAGCCGGGTCTCGCTCAAAAATAAGGTGCGGATTATACTTCAATTTGACTTCACTGGCAATAGATTTGCGAAGGTAGCCCGTCCGCTTTTCGATGACTTCCAAGACCTCGTCCTCGCGGATTCCGCCGAAGAAGCTCAGGTAGACCCTGGCGGTCTGGAGGTCGGCCGTCATCTCGACCCGGGTGACGGTGATGAGCTCGGAGCCGCCGCCCTGGAATTCCCGGAGCAGGATGCGGCCGAGCGCTTCCTGGATCAGGTTGGCCACTCGCTTGGGACGCCGGCCGGATTCCATATTCACTCCCTTGGGGCCGCCCTCAGAGATAGCAGATCTCGGACTTGACGACCTCTCCCTCCAGGCTGGTCTCCGCCTCATCCTGGATCTTGCGCAGCGTCTGGTCGACGACCTTCCGGTCGCTGTTCAGGGTGACGACGGCGATCAGGGCCCGCTGCCAGACGTCCTGGAAATCCACCTCGGCCAGGGCGATGTTGAACCGGCCCCGGACCCGGTCTTTGAAGCTGAGGAGGATCCGCCGCTTGTCCTTGAGGGAGCGGCAGGCCGGCAGGAAGAATTCCAAGCTGAGAACGCCGATGACCATCCCGTTACCCGTTCGTCAGATGGCTCTTGTCTTTTCTCTCTGAAAGGCGACGATGATATCGCCTTCCTGCATGTCCTTGAACTTGTCCAGGCCGATGCCGCACTCGTAACCTTTGGTCACCTCGTTCACGTTCTCCTTGAGGCGCTTGAGCGAAGCGATCCGGCCCTCGTGAACAACCTCCTGGCCCCGCATCACCCGGATCTCGGCGTTGCGCGTGATCCGGCCGTCGAGGACATAGCAGCCGGCGATGGCCCCGACCTTGGGGATCTGGAAGACGCGCCGGATCTCGATGCGGCCCATAAAGACTTCTCTCTCGACGGGCTCGAGCATGCCCACCAGGGCCTTGGCGAGCTCCTCGGTCAGCTTGTAGATGATGTCGTAGGTCCGGATCTCGACGCCCTCGCGCTTGGCGAGGTCCAGGATTTTCTGGGCCGGCTTGACGTTGTAGCCGATGACGATCGCCTTCGAGGCCGAGGCCAGGACGACATCGGACTCGCTGATGTTCCCGGTCGAGCTGTGAATGATCCGGATCTTGATCTTTTCGGAGCTCAGGGGCGGCAGGATGTCCCTCAGGACCTCGACCGACCCCTGCACATCCGCCTTGATGATGAGCGCCAGTTCCTTGGCCTCTCCCTCTTCGATCCTCCTGAACAGCTCGTCCAGGGTGACCCGCTCGGCCTTGACGGGCTCCGTCTTTTTGATCTTGGAGAGGCGCCCCGCCACGATTCTCTTCATGACGTCCACGCTGGGGACAACCTGGAAGTAGTCTCCGGCGACCGGCACCCCGGAAAATCCCAGAACCTCGACGGGCATGGACGGTTCGGCCCTCTTGAGCGGACGGCCGGCCTCGTCGAACAGGGCGCGCACCCGGCCGAATACTGTTCCCGAGATGAAGGCCACTCCCACCGTCAGGATTCCGTGCTGGACGATGACCGTCGCCACCGGGCCTTTCTGCGAATCGAGCCTGGCTTCGAGGACCACCCCCTGGGTGGGCACCTTGCGATTCGCCTTGATCTCGACGACGTCGGCCAACAGCAGGATCATCTCCAGGAGCTCGCCCAGGTTCTTTTTTTCCTTGGCCGAAACCGCGACGCTGATCGTTTGGCCTCCCCAGTCCTCGACGAGCAGGCCCTCCTTGGAGAGCTGCTGCTTGACGCGGTCGATGTTGGCCTCGGGCTTGTCGATTTTGTTCACGGCCACGATGATCGGGACGCCGGCCGCCCGGGCGTGGCTGATAGCTTCCCTGGTCTGGGGCATCACGCCGTCCTCGGCGGCGATCACCAGGACGACGATGTCCGTCAGGCTGGCGCCCCGGGCGCGGAGCTGGGTGAAGGCCTCGTGGCCGGGCGTGTCGATGAACGTGATCGGCCGGTTGTTATACGTGACGCGGTAGGCGCCGATGTGCTGGGTGATGCCCCCGGACTCCTTGCCCACCAGGTTTGAGGAGCGGATCGCGTCCAGCAACGTCGTCTTGCCGTGGTCGACATGCCCCATGATGGTGACGACGGGAGGACGGGGGACCAGGTCGGACGGCTCGCTCAGGGCGATCCTGTGGATTTCCTTCTCGTAGCTCAGGAATTCGATGTCGCAATCGGCCGCCTGTCCGATCAGGACGGCGGAAGCCGGGTCCACGAGTTCCGAGAGCTCGAGGTTCTGCCCCCGGGCGGAGAGCCGGGCGATGAGCTCCTTCGGATTGAGCTTCACCTTTTCGGCGGCCTGGCGCACGGTCAGCCCCTCGGCGAAAAAGTGATGGCACCGGACCTTGGGGGTTTCCTCGGCCTTGGGTTTTTTCTTGATGACAGGCTTGGGTTTGGGCGTCTCTTTTTTCATGTTCACACTTGCTTGATCTCAATTTTCCAGCCAACCAGCCGCGAAGCCAGTTTGACGTTAATGCCCTTCTTGCCGATGGCCAGGGACAGCTGGTCCTTGGGGACCAATGCCTGCATGGTCTTCTGCGCCTGGTCGACGATCAGGACCCTCTCGATCCGGGCAGGGCTGAGAGCGGCCTTGGCATAGGCCGGCGGGTCGGCGGACCATTTGATGACATCGATCTTCTCGCCCTGGAGCTCCTTGCTGATGGACAGGATCCGGTTACCCTTCACTCCGATGCAGGCGCCCACCGGGTCGATGTCCCTCTCCCTGGAGAAGACGGCCACCTTGGCCCTCTCTCCCGGCTGACGCACCAGGTCCCGGATCTCGATCAGGCCGTCGGTGATCTCTGGCGTCTCGAGCTCGATCAGTTTCGCCAGGAACCGGGGATGCGTCCGGGAGACGTATATCTGGGGACCCTTGTTGGTCTTCTGGACCTGGATGATCAGGGCCTTGACGGTCGCCCCCCGTTCAAAAACTTCTTCGGGCAGCTTTTCCCTGGCGGGGAAGAGCGCTTCAGTCCTGTTGACCTCGAGGACGATGTTGTCGTTCTCAAAGCGGCGGACCGTTCCGGTGATGATCTCGCCTGTGCGGGGGGCGAATTCGACGTAAACTTTCTCCTGTTCCGCGTCCCTGACCTTCTGGTAGATGACCTGCTTGGCCGCCTGGGCGGAGATGCGCCCCAGGGTGTCGGCCGCGAGGTCGATCTCCACGGTGTCTCCGGGCGATGCCGAGGCTTTGATCTTCCTCGCCTCCTCGAGCGAGATTTCCGTCCCGGGCTCCTGAGGCTTCTCCACCACCCGTTTCACGGCGTAGACCCTCAGCTCCCCCTTCTCGGGCCGGAAGGAGACGACGATCTTTTCGTTGTGGCCGAAATGAGTGGCCGAGGCCACCCGCAGGGATTCCTCGATGGCGCTGATGATCACTGCGGACTCCACCCCTCGCTCTTTGCTGAGCTGGAGAATAGTATTCCACACATTGATCTTCATCGTCTTGGCCTCAACCGAGATGAGGGAACAAACAGGACGTGATTATAGCGAAAATATAGGACAATATCAAATGGCCCCGCGGCCCCGCGGCCGCGCCGGCGGACGCCTGTCCGTCGCTCAGGACGTGTGCCGGATCGACTCCTCGACCAGGTGCGATTCCTTGTCGCCGGAGCGCTTGGAGTACCAGATGGCGATGATCACCACCACGAGCATGACCACGACGATGGCGATGACCGTCGGCGTCAGCTTCCGGTACTGGATCATGATCGGCGCCGCGAGCAGCGAGACCAGGTTGATCACCTTGATCATCGGGTTGAGGGCGGGCCCGGAGGTGTCCTTGAGCGGGTCGCCCACCGTGTCGCCGACGACCGCCGCCTTGTGGGCGTCCGAGCCCTTGCCGCCGAGCAGCCCGTCTTCGATCAGCTTCTTGGCGTTGTCCCAGGCGCCTCCTGCGTTGGCCATGAAGACCGCGAGGAGCTGGCCCGAGAGAATGACGCCCGCCAGGAACCCTCCCAGGGCTTCGACCTGGAGGGTGAGCCCGACGATGAGCGGAGCGAGCACGGCCAGCAGGGCCAGGCCGGTGAGCTCCTTCTGGGCGGCCACGGTGCAGATCCCCACCGCCTGCTTGTAGTCGGGCTTCACTTTGCCCTCCATGAGCCCTGGGGTCTTGAACTGGCGCCGGACCTCCAGGACGATCAGCGAGGCGGCCCGGGAGACGGCGTTGATGGTCAGCGAAGAGAACAGCCAGGGAATGGCTCCGCCGATGAGCATGCCGATGAGCACGATCGGCACGGACACGCGGATGCCGGTGTTGAGGAGATGCTGGGCCTCCGGAAGGTTGAGCTGAGCCTGGACCTTGGTGACGTCGGTCATGAAGGACCCGAACAGCGATACGGCGGCGATGACCGCGGAGCCGATGGCGACTCCCTTGGTGATGGCCTTGGTCGTGTTGCCGACGGAGTCCAGATCGGCCATGATCTGGCGCGCGTCCTTGTCCAGGCCGGACATCTCGCCGATGCCGTTGGCGTTGTCGCATATCGGCCCGAACGAATCCATGGCCACGTTGTTGCCCGTCAGGGTGAGCATGCCGATGCCCGTCATGGCCACGCCGTAAAGGACGAAGGCCACGGGCTGGCCCCAGTAGATGAGGACGGCCGAAAGAATGGTCGCGGCGATCACCAGGATCGACCAGACGCTGGATTCCATTCCCGACGACAGGCCGGACAGGATGACCGTCGCCGAGCCGGTCCTCGAGGAGTTGGCGATTTCCTTGACGGGATTGTGGTGGGTGTCGGTGAAATACTTGGTCAGCTCGTCGATGGCGATCGCCAGGATGATGCCCGCGGCCACCGAGAAGAAGGCCCGCCACTCGTGCATGTAGAAATGCGCCAGGATCGCGAAGGCGACAAAGCAGATGGCGGCCGAGGTGTAAAAGCCCCGGTTGATGCCGGCCATGGCGTTGCCGCGCTTTTCTTTCTTGCTGCCGCGCACCTGGTAGGTGCCGATGATCGAGGAGAAAACGCCGATGCCCCGGACGAGGAGCGGAAAGATGATCCACTTGATCTGCCCGGTGATCTGGACCAGGGCGAGTCCGAGGATCAGGCCCGAGACAATCGTGACCTCGTAGCTCTCGAAAATGTCGGCGGCCATGCCCGCGCAGTCGCCGACGTTATCGCCCACGAGGTCCGCGATCACGGCGGCGTTTCTCGGGTCGTCCTCGGGAATGCCGGCCTCCACCTTGCCCACGAGGTCGGCCCCGACGTCCGCCGCCTTGGTGTAGATGCCGCCGCCCACCCTCATGAACAGGGCGAGGAGCGTGCCGCCGAAACCGAACCCGAGCAGGGCGTCGGGCGCCGCCTTCTGGAAGACCATGAAGATCGCCGTGCCGCCGAGAAGCCCCAGGCCGTCGGTGAGCATGCCGGTGATCGTCCCCGCGCGATAGGCGATCTTGAGCGCCTTGTCGAAGCTCGTCCGGGCGGCGGCCGCCACGCGCACGTTGCCCTGGATGGCCATGCGCATCCCGAACTGACCGACCATCAGCGAGAACATCGACCCGAGGATAAAGGCGGTCGCCCGTCCAAGGCCGAGGATGATTTTGATTCGGTCCGGCGACATGCCGCTGAAGCGCTCGAGCGCCTCCGCAGAGGGCGGCACGATATAGACGCTGAAGAACAGGGCGATCGTGAGGACGACGACCAGGGGCAGAATGGACCTGAGCTGTCTCGTGAGATAGGCCTCCGCGCCCTGCTTGATCGCTTCCCAGACCTCGATCATCCGGGGAGTCCCCTTGTCCTCGGCCATGATCTGACGCCTGAGGAAAAGAGCGTAGGCGAGTCCGAGGAAGGCGATCCCCATGACCGTCCACAGCGCGAAGGTCTCGAACGTGGTCGCACCTAGCATTTTGGCTTCTCCTTAAAGTTCGGTCTCAACGGGTATTAGTTTCAGCCCTTCGGGCGGAATCGGGAGAGTTTGTATAGCACAAATCCTGCCGGAATGCAAAATGTGAGGTCCGGCAAAGGCAAGACAGCGTGGACATGATCAGCCGCCATCGGTCTTGCTCCCGTTCGGGTTCTTAACGCCGTTCCCTCAACGCCCTTCTCGGCGGCTCCGTACCTCGCAGGGCTCGGACCGGGTCACTCGAGGGCACGCCACGATTTCCCACATCGGCTTCTCGGAGGGAGAAAGCTTCGCTTTCCCCCTTCCGACGTTCGCTTCGCTCTCTGCCTCCCCTTCTCGGACTTCGTCCTCCGACCAAAGGGGCCTTCCCCCTTGGAACCCCCGTTGCCTTGCCTTCGCAAGGCAACAAACTCGGTCGATTCGAGCCTTCGACTCTCCGACCTTTACCGGAGACTCTTACCTGCTCCAGGTCCCTCCCTGATTCCCAGGGAGGGTTGGGTAGGTTAATATCCAAGAAAGGAGTCTGATAAAGTGTCTCCGGAAATAAAAAAGAACCGTGCCCGCTCCGGCTCTCAGACGGCCCTCTTCATGACGCCGGTCCTCGCCTGTTAAATCTGGGTGCTTCCTCGAAGAGCGTTTCGGGAAGGCTGAACCTTCAATGGTCGCTGCGCCCCACGGCGGTTGATTATTTCTCTTATTCGCTCTTGGCTCCTGGCGTTTGGGACAGTGTGCACGCGCGATTTGAGCTATACGGGTGAGAAAAAGCCAGAAGAAGGGGCGTCAATATAAGAGGAATCGCGGAATGCCACTATGGAGATGACATCGTCATGAAATCTCTCAACGCTATGGAGAATCGGAGGGAGATGCGCCGGACGCCAGCCGCCGGGATCGGCGCGGCGGACGCGCTGTTCGCCGCCCTGGCGGACCTGAAAACGGCGGCCTTCATCAAGACCGTCTTCTCGCAGCCGGAACAGAGGCCGTCCGTGACCACGGAAAAGGCCCGGTGCCGGCTCGGGAGGAAGCGCTTCTGGGAGGTGGCGATCATCGAAAAACCGCCGTCGCCGCAGCTCAAGAACCCGTTGCTCAACGTCGCCCACCTCCTGATCGACGCCGCCAACGGGCAGGTCCGGGAGAGATGGTTCCTGACGAAGGTCCAGGACGACGAGTACCGGGATTTCCTCAGGGCGAGGTTTCCTCGCCCCGCAGGCTGTAAGGACCGAATCCCGTGATCTTGACGGTAACGAACCTGCCGATGCAATCGTCCGTGGAGGAAAAGTTCACCACCTGGTTGCCTTCGTTCCGCCCCGCGAAGAGCTGCGGCGTCTTCTTGCCCCGTCCCAGGCACAGCACTTCTTGAACCTGGCCGACCCGGCGGCCGTTGGCCTCGAGCTGGATGTCTTTCTGGACTCCTTGGACGGCGGCGAGGCGTCTCTGTTTTTCGGACTTGGGAACGTCGTCGATGAGTTCGGACGCCTTGGTCAGCGGCCGGGGGGAATAGCGGAAGGAGAAGATGCTGGTGAACCTGACCGTCTTCAGGAGGTCCAGGGTTTCCTCGAAATCCTTTTCCGTTTCGCCCGGATACCCGACGATGATGTCCGTGCTCAGGGAGATCTCCGGCATGAGGCGCCGCAGGCCGGAGATGATCTCGAGATACCGTTCCCTGGTGTAGCCACGCTTCATCCTCTTCAGGATCGCGCTCGACCCGGACTGGAGCGGCAGGTGAAGCTGCCGGCAGATGTTGCGCCTCTCGCTCATCACTTCGCCGATCTCGGCTGGAAAGTCCTTGGGATGGGATGTCAGAAAGCGCAGCCAGGGGATGCCGTCGCCGGCGGAAACCGCGCGGAGCAGGCCGGCAAAGGTCTTGCCGGTCTCCGGGTCGCGATAGGAGTTGACATTCTGGCCCAGGAGCTGGACCTCCCGGTAGCCGCGCCGGGCGAGGTCCGCCACCTCGCCGAGGATCGACGTCAGGAGACGGTATTTCTCCCGGCCGCGGGTAAAGGGGACCACGCAGTAGGCGCAGAAGTTGTTGCAGCCCTCCATCACCGTCACGTAGCCGCTGACCGGGCTCTCGCGGAGGATCAGGTCCGGCGGAGTCTCGTGCCAGTCCGCCGACCAGTCCGTGGAGGCGATTTTCTCGGATGAGGCCGCCTGGAGAATCTCCGGGAGCTGGGCATAGTTATCCGGCCCCAGGACGAAGTCCACGGGAAACCGGCGTCCCAGGAGCTCGAGGCTCCTGAGCTGGGCAACGCAGCCGACCACCCCGATCCGGAGCGGATTCCGTTCCTTGAGCCGGGCCAGCCGGCCGAGGTAAGAAAAGAGCTTGTCTTCGGATTTTTCGCGGACGGCGCAGGTGTTGACGATAACGAGGTCGGCATCCTCGACCCGCCCGGCCTGGGAGCCGCCCGCGGCGCTGAGGATCCCGGCGACCCTCTCCGAGTCGCTCTCGTTCATCTGGCAACCGAAGGTCCGGACGAAAAACCTGGTCATAGGATCGCTTCGAGAATTTCGGCCGCCTGGGAGATGAACAGCGGGCAGCGCTCGGAAAAGACGCCTCGCCGCCGGGCCTCTTCGTGGCCTTCCGGGGTGCCCAGGTCGACGCCGATGAGCTCGCGGCAGATGGTCGAGCCGTGCCGCTCCTGGAACCTCTTGATGAACTCGCGGACGAGCCCGTAGGTCTTTTCTTTTGCCGCCAGGTCCTCGGGCCGGAACCGGCCGTGCTTGAGGCCGATGACCAGGAGAGCGCCCGAGACGGCGCCGCAGGTCGAGCCCATCCCGGCGATCCCCCCCCCGAACGGCTGGGCGATCTTCAGGGCTTTCGTCTGTTCGAGCCCGAGCGTCTCGCTGAAGGCGGCGAACACGGCCTGGGAACAGCTGAACCCGGATTCGAAACTGCGGACGGCCCGCTGAGCGCTTGTCATCCGCGTTTTGCCTTTCTCTGCTCCGGTTTCAGGTTGTGGAGGAGCATCTCCCTGGCGTTCTCGACAGCCGTCGGCGTGATCCGGCTTCCCGAAAGGAGGCGCGCGATCTCATCCACCCTGGCTTCGAAATCCAGCGGCTCGACAGTCGTAAACGTCCTGTCCCTTTCGACGGCTTTGTCGATCCTGAAGTGTTCCGAAGCGAAGGAGGCGATCTGGGGAAGATGCGTGATACAGATGACCTGATGTCCGCCGGAGAGGCCCCGGAGCTTCTCCGCGATGCACTCCGCTGTTTTTCCCCCGATGCCGGAGTCGATTTCGTCGAAGATGAGCGTCTTCAGGCCGGTCTTTTCCTTGCCGACGGTCTTGAGGGCGAGCATGATCCGGGAGAGCTCTCCTCCTGATGCGACCTTCCTCAGCGGCCGCAGCTCCTCGCCGGGGTTCGGGCTGATCAGAAACTCCACTCCGTCCAGTCCCGAGTCCTTGACGTTTCCGGGATCAAGCGACGCGAGCGGCTGCGTCTCCATTCGCACTTGAAAAAGCGCCTTCTTCATGGCCAGCGTGGAGATCTCCTTTTCGACCTGGGCGGAGAGCTTTTGTGCGCCCTCGCTCCGGAGGCGCGACAGCCGCCCGGCGCTCGCCCCGTAATCCTCGAGCGCGCGGGTGATCCGCGCCTCGATGTCGGCCAGCTTCTCCTGACTCTGGAGCAGATCCCGATGTTCCTCTTTGACCCTGGCCAGGTGTGCGATCACGGCCTCCGTCGTTTCGCCGTATTTTCTCTTCAGCTTTTCGATCGTGCTGAGCCTGGCCTCGACCTCCTCCAGACGTTCGGGTCCGAGACCCTGCCGTTCCTTGAACCTGATCAACAGATCCCCCAGTTCGCGGACGGTGATGGCCGCTTCGCCGACCGGCACCTCGAAAGCCCCCAGGGAAGGGTCGTACCGCCCGAGTTCACGGACCGTGTCCCGGAGTGCCGCGAGGACCGCCGAGGCCGAACCCTCGGCGGCGTAGGCCAGGTCGAGCGCCTTGTCCACGAGACCCGAGATCTTTTCCGCGTTCTTGAGGAGATGGCGTTCGGCGGCCAGGTCTTCCCATTCCCCCGGCCGGAGGCCGGCGCTCTCGATCTCTCTGACCTGAAAGCCCAGGAAATCGAGGCGCTGCTCCCGTTCCCGGCGACGCGACTCGAGTTCTGTCTTCTCGCGGACGAGCGACCGGAGCGCCTGGGAGTGCGCCGCCACCTCGTCTCCGAGGGGCCCGAGGCCGGCGTATTCGTCGAGGAACTTCCGGTGGTTCTCGGTCTGGAGGAGGAAGACGTGATCGTTCTGGCCGTAGATATCGACCAGGTTCTGGCCGATCTCCCGGAGCCTTTTGACGGGAACAAGGATCCCGTTGACATACGCTTTTCCCGTCGCGTCCCCGGCCACGCGTCTTTGGATGAGCAGTTCGCCGTCCTCGGAAACAGGCGCGTCCCCAGCCGGCTGATGACCGGGCGGAAGGCGGAAAACGGCCTCGACGGCCGCCTCTTTTTTCCCCGTCCGGATGAGGTCCGGCGAAGCCTTCTCGCCCAGGATGAGCCTGAGCCCGTCGATAATGATCGATTTTCCGGCGCCGGTTTCGCCCGTGAGAATAGAGAAGCCGGGTCCGAAACGGATCTCCGCGTCCTCGATCGTGGCCAGGTTCTTGATACGGAGAGAGGCGATCATTCCCTGTCAGCGAGCGGTGATTTCGATCGGAACAAGGGCCTTGGCCATGTTGATGCGGCCGTAACCGATATCATCGTCTTTGCCGCGCTTCGAGCTGGAATTCACATCATCCGACGAGTAGCGGATGACATCCATGACGTTGTCTGCGCTCAGGGAAGGTTTCAGGTCCAAGATGAGCGCCGCGAGCCCCGCCACGTGGGGCGAGGACATCGAGGTCCCGTCGGCGAAAGCGTAGGGCTCATCGCGCGACGAGCCTCCGTTGGCCGCCCAGAACCAGGTGGGAACGGGGCAGGCGATCCGGACTCCCGGCGCCGCCACGTCGACCTGGGGCCCGGGGTTTGACCAGGACGGCCGGGCGTCGTTGTAATCCGTGGCCGCCGCGGCCAGGACATAAGCGTCGTAAGCGGCGGGATAGAGCACAGAGCCCCCGTTGTTGCCGGCCGCGGCGCAGACAACGACCCCCTTATCGTGGGCGTACTTGACGGCCTCTCTCATGATATCCGCCGCGTCTTCGCCGCCGATGCTCATGTTGATGACCGCCGCCCCGTTATCGACCGCCCAGCGGATGCCGGCGACAATCTCGTCGTAGAACCCGTTTCCCGTGGCGTCGATCACCTTGACCGGCAGGATCTTGCAGTTCCAGGCCACGCCGGCGATGCCGGCGTTGTTGTTCGTGTCGGCCGCGGCGATCCCGGCCACCATCGTGCCATGGCCGTTGTCGTCGGTGGCGTCATTGTCGTTATTGACGAAATCCCGGCCGGAGGATTTGATCTTGGCTTTCAGGTCGGGGTGGAGGAGGTCGACTCCGGTGTCGACGATGGCGATGGTGATGTCGGCGCTGCCCTTGGTCTCTTCCCAGGCAGTCGTAGCCTTGATATCGTCGCCGGATGTCCCGGCCGGCCCCGTCGAGCCGATCTTCTGACCGGTGTTCGAGAGCGCGTACTGGACCTTGAAATAGGTGTCGTTCGGCGTGGCGGCGAGGTGGGCGGTATAGTTAGGCTCGGCGTATTCGACATCGGGATTCTGCCTCAGGGCATGCACTGTCTCTTCGACGGTCAGCGATTCGGGCACCCGGTATTTGTAGATCTCCAGGACAGGAATCTTGTCCAGCTTTTCCAGTCCGTAGGCTTTCGACGTCGCTTCGAGAAGCGGCTCGCGCAGGGACGGCTTGAACTTGACCATGACCTGGCCGGGGGCATACCGCTCGGCCCGGGCCCGGAAGCCCGGCCGGTCGTCGACAGAGCGGAGTGTCCCGGGCGAAATCGAACGCCCCGGGATCTTTCCCTTGAAAACTCGCTGTCCCCCGATTACGAAACCGGCGGCGAAGAGGGCCAGGACCGGAATGATGAGCAACACAGAGTGTTTCTTGTGGGTTGACATCGGCTTTTCCTTTCCCGCCTAGAATGAGAACATCGTCTCGACCGTGGCCGAGTAGCCGGCGCCGCCGCTCCGCGGATAGACACCCGCCTCCGCTCTGAGCTTTACGCCCGGGGAAAGCGGGATGTCGAGCCCTCCGGCCACTCCGAAAAGGCTTTTGCTCCGGAGGTCTTTTTTCTCCTGGCCGCTCAGGGACTCGATCGACTCGCGCATCTCGAAGTTGCCCCAGATATAATGGAAAAACGGAAACAGGTACGGTTTCACCTGGGTCTCACCCCCGAACGCCAGCACGGGTCCGAGCCTGGCGCGCAGCCAGGTTGACTTGCCTTCCAGGCTGCCGGCGACCGCCAGCCCCGGGATGTCCCATGTCCTTGACGAGCCGAGGAAGGCGGTAACCTCGCCCTGCGCGCTCACCCTGACCCGGGGGCCCGCGGCCAGGGCGAAATCAAACTCCCCTCCCAGAGCCAGCCCGCCGCCGGCGCCCGCCTGGTAATCGATCGAGAACGGAAGCGCCCGGAACATGAGGCCGCCGATGTCCGACGTGCCGTAGCCGGCGAAGAACGAGGCCGAAGAATCCCGGCCCAGCCGGAATTGCAGCACCGCGGCGGCCAAGGCGGAATTCAGGTCCGAAGTCGACGTGCCGCTCGGGTCGTCCCAGCTTACCGCCTGGGAAAAATAATCGACCCGGAGTCCCAGCCGCATGCCGGCGCCGGGCGCTTCTGTCCGAGACTGGGCCGCCGCGGCCGCCGCGGCGGCGAGGAACAGGATGATACTTAAAGCCGGGAGTCGGCGCCGTGTGATCATGAATCCTCCCTATGGCGTGGATTTCTTGGGAGCCTTGCTGATGAGCTCCAGGCGCTCCTGCGCTTTCTCGGCGAGCTCGCTCTTGGGGTAATCGGTGACGAGCTTGGTGAAGAAGGGGACGGCCTCTACGCGATTGTTGATCATGTAATAAGAGTCGGCCAGATAAAAATAGACCTGGTCCATCTGTGAAAACGACGGATAGTTCGTCAGGATCTCGGTCAGGCGGCTGATCGAGGCTTTGTACGCGCGGGTCTTGTAGTAGAGCGCGCCGATGCCCAGGGCGTGAGCCGCCAGGCGTTCTTCGCACTCGGCGATCATCGTGGGGGCTTTGCCGGCCTCCTCGGAGGTGGGAAAGTTCGCGATGAGCTTCCGGAACTCGACCAACGCCTGGTTGGTCTTGGTCTGGTCCCGTCCCGGTTTCAGCGCCTTGCTGAAGTGGCTCAGGGCGATCTGATATTGGGCATAGGGCGCGGAGGGACTGAAGGGATAGAGCTGGATGAATTCCCTGTACTCCGAAGCGGCCAGGATCATGCTCCCCTCGTCCCCTTTTTCGAAGTAGGAGTCGGCGATCGCCAGCTTGGACCTCTGCGCGTAGAAGCTCTTGGGAAATGATTCGATCACCTGACGAAAATAGAGGCGGGCCTTTTCCTTATCTTTTTTCACCGCCTCCTGGCCGGCCCTGAACAGGGCTTCATCCGAGGCCGCGAGCTCCGGTGCGATTTCCACTTTCTTGGGTTTGCAGCCCGAGATGACGAGCCCCCCAAGAATAACGACGATAAGCATGGTCGCGAGTTTCTTCATGACGCTCCGTTCACCGAACTTATTCACCCCGACCCGGATAGAGCTTTCGGATCCAGTCCCATTCCTGGGACAGGCCGTCCTTCAGGGTGGTCCGGGGAGAGTAGCCGAGGTCCTTCGCCGCTTTGGCGATATCCGCAAAAGTATCCGCCACGTCTCCCTTCTGCCTGTCCTCCCGGGCAACTTGAAGGCGGCGGCCGCAGATGTCCTCGAACAGGGGCAGCAGGTCGTTCAGGGTTTCCCTGTGGCCCCCGCCGACGTTATAGACCTCGCCTTCCCGCCCGAGCGGCAGGGCCGCCGCGCAGGCCTCGACGATGTCCGCGACGAACGTGAAGTCCCGCGTCTGACGGCCGTCGCCGTAGATCGTCACGGGACGGTCTTCGGCCACGGCCTTGAAAAATTTATGGAAGGCCATATCGGGACGCTGCCCGGGCCCGTAGACCGTGAAGAACCGAAGGGAGACCGTCGGGACGCGGTAGTTCTTGAAATAGAGGAAGCAGAGCTGTTCGGCGGCCAGCTTGGTGACGCCGTAGGGCGACAGGGGATAGAGGAGGCTGGTCTCGGTCATGGGGAGAGTCGGGGTCAGCCCGTAGACCGATGACGACGAGGCGTAGACGAAACGGTCGAGCCGACACGTCCTGGCGGTTTCGAGAAGCCTCTGCGTGGCCGCGATGTTGTTCTGGATATAGACCGAAAAACTTTCTCCCCAGCTCGACCGGACACCCGCCTGGGCGGCCAGGTGGAAGACGGCCTCGACATCCCCGAGCAGCTCACGCAGGTCAAGCTCCAGGAGGTCCCGGCCGATAAAGGAGAATTTCCGGTCGGGAAGCAGAGACTCGAGGTTCCGCTCTTTCATCCAGCGGGGATAGTAATCTGTGAAGCAGTCCACTCCGGTGACTTCGTGGCCTTCACGGAGAAGGCGGCGGCTCAGGTGCGACCCGATGAAACCCGCGGCCCCTGTCACCAGACACTTCATGGCTGGCTGCGCCTCTGGAAGATCTCCTTCGCCTGCCGGATTACGCCGGCCGGGTCGGCGCTCAGGAACACGGCCGCGCCCATGACCAGGATCCCGGCGCCGTCGTCGATCAGGGCGGCCGCGTTCTCGAGGTTGATGCCTCCGTCGACCTCGATCTGGACTTCGAGGTGCCGCTCGCGGATCCATTTCCGGAGGTCGCTGATTTTCCGGTGCGAGGAGGGGACGAAGCTCTGCCCCCCGAACCCCGGGTTCACGGACATCACGAGAACGAAGTCCAGCTCCGGGAGGATCTCGCTCAGGAGCTGAATGGGTGTGGCCGGGTTCAGGGCCACCCCCGCCTTCTGTCCGGATGACTTGATCAGGCTGACATCATGGTGAAGGTGGCGCGAGGCTTCCACATGCACAGACACCCAGTCCGCGCCGGCGTCGAGGAACAGGGGGATGAAGTCGCCCGGCCTCTCGACCATCAGGTGGACGTCGAGGGGGAGCCGGGTCGTTTTCTTGAGCGAGGCGACGGCCTGAGGCCCCAGGGTCAGGTTGGGCACGAAGTGCCCGTCCATGACGTCGACATGAATGATGTCGGCGCCGGCCTCTTCGGCCCATTTCACCGCCTCGCCGATCCTGGCGAAGTCCGCGGACAGAATCGAGGGCGCGAGCAGGGTCATCGGCTGACCTCCAGCGAGATGAGGCTTCTCTTGGAAACGCTGTAACCGGCCCGCGGGAACTGATTGATGATAGTTCCGGGGTCGTGTCCGGGGTAATACGAATAGCGGATATCGGCCACCCGGAAACCCAGCCCGTTGAGCCCGGCGATGGTGGTCGTGGCCGGCCGCTCGATCAAGTCGGGCATGACGTATTTCGGTTCGAGCTCGCCCTGGCTGACCAGCAGGTCGACGGCCGAGTTTCTTCCGACGCGCGGCGAACCGGGCGCCGGCTCCTGGGCGATGATGCGGCCGGCCGCGTATTGGGGCGTGTGAATCTGAGAGACCTGGCCCTTCTGGAGCCCGATCTCCGCCAGGTTTTTGACCGCGGCCTCGAGGCTGCGGCCGGTGAGGGGCGGCACCTCGATCATCTCGCTGCCGCCGCTCACCACGACCTTGATATTCCTGTTGACCCGGATTCTCGAGCCGGCCGGGGGATCCTGGAGCAGTACGCGGCCGCGCTCGAACCGGTTGCTGAACGCGGTGCCGTTTTCCTGGAGGGCGAGCCTTTTTCCGGCGAGCTCGGCCCCGGCCTCGGCCACGGTTTTGCCGGCGAGATCAGGCACCGAGATGAAATCTCCCTTCTGGATGAACCGGGAGGCGAGGATGGCGCTCAGAAAGAAGACGACGAAGAAAACAAGCAGAATCTGGAGATAAAAAAATACTCGACTCCACGGCATTCCTGACGCACCACGCTTTTCGAAGATACCATAGAATGAAAACGAAGTAAACTGGCCCGGCGTTTCATCCTCGCCTCTATTGCCGTGACACGAATAGGGTTCTGTCAGGGCGCGTCCCTGTGCGTCCTTACGGATCGGCAGGTGCGGATGAGGATGCGCCCCTGTCCCCCCGGCCCCCGGGAACCAGTCCCGTCGGTTCCCCCGCCGTAAGCCGGCGGGTCCCCCTCCGCTACGGGGGGCTTCGGGGCGTCATCCCCATCCGCACCTGCCGAGGCCCTCCGCGCGCGCGGAGACAGGCACCGCGCCACCCTTGCTTTGACAAGAAGAGTCGCCGTCCGTGGCCTCCGTTTTGCCGCCGGGCGGGGTTTTCAATATAATGGATGGCCGTCCCGGTTCGAGGAGGCACCATGAGCGAGATTTCGGATTTTCGGAGCGATACCGTCACCAGGCCGACGCCGGAGATGCGGCGGGCCATGGCCGAGGCCGTCGTCGGAGACGACGTCCTGGGGGATGACCCCACCGTCATCATGCTCGAGGCGCTGGCGGCCGATACCATGGGGAAAGAGGCGGGGCTTTTCGTGCCCTCGGGAACGATGGGGAATTCGGTGGCTGTCAAGGTCTGGACCCGGGAACTCGAGGAGGTCATCGTCGAAGCCAGGTCGCACATCTACAACATGGAATCGACGCACCTGACTTTCATTTCCAGGGTCACCCCTAGGACCATAACTTCGCGGAGGGGAGCCATGGACCCCGACGAGGTCGAACGGAACATCAGGACCCCATCCGTCCACTCGCCCCGGACCTCCCTGATATGTCTGGAAAACACTCATAACAGCTGGAGCGGGGCCGTCATCCCGCTGGATAATTTCCGCGGCCTCAGGGAAGTCGCGGACAGGCACGGTCTCCGAATTCACCTCGACGGGGCGCGCCTGTTCAACGCCGCTGCGGCTTCAGGGGTCTCTGTCAGGGAGTACGCCGGCCTGGCCGATTCCGTGATGTTCTGCCTTTCGAAGGGACTGTCCGCGCCGGTGGGCTCGATGCTCGTGGGCCCGCGCGATTTCATCGACACCGCCCGCCGGGTCAGGAAGGCGCTGGGCGGCGGCATGAGGCAGGCGGGGGTTTTGGCAGCGCCCGGGATCATCGCTCTCACCGGCATGACGAAACGGCTGGGCGAAGACCATGGCCGGGCGAAGCGGCTGGCTGCGGGCATCGCCGGCCTGCCCGGCGTGTCGCTCGACCCCGCTGCGATCGAGACCAATATCCTGATCTTTGGTTTTTCGCACCCGCGGCTGACCTGCGCCGGGCTCCTCGACGGACTCGACAAGAAGCGCGTCCTGGCCCTGGCCATCGCCGGGGGCGTCCGGCTCGTGACGCACAAAGACGTCGACGATGAAGACGTGGACCGGGCCGTCGCCGCCTTCCGCGAGATCCTGATCTAGGCTTTCAGAGATTCCACGACGAGCTGGGCGATGTCTTTGACCAAAATGTCGGGCCGTTCCTTGTCCTTGAGCCCGTCCCTGAGCATGTTCAGACAGAACGGGCAGGATGTCGCCGCCGCCGCCGCGCCCGACCGGATGACCTCCTCCGTCCGCAGGTGATTGATCCGCCGGCCGAGCTTCTCCTCGGTCCACATCATCCCGCCGCCCGCGCCGCAGCAGAAGCTGTGCTCGCGGTTGTTTTCGAGCTCGACGGGCGCGGCCGCGTTCAGCCGTGACAGGATGTCCCGCGGTTCCCTGACGATGCCGTTGTGGCGGCTGAGATAGCAGGGGTCGTGATAGGCCACGCGCCCGCCCGCGCCGGGCTTGAGCGTCAGCTGTCCCTGCTGCAGGAGATCATGGACCCAGCGAACGTGGGAGACGGTTTCGATCCGTGACAGGCGCTCCCTGTCCTCCTTGGAGAAAGCCGACAGGAGCGGAAAAAGCTGGGGATACTCGTTCTGGAAGGTATTGAAGCCGTGAGGACAGAAGGTGATGATCGTCTTCACGCCGTACCTGAGAAAAAGCCCCAGGTTTTCCTCCGCCAGCGTCTGGTAGAGATATTCCTGCCCGAGCCGCCGGGCCGAATCGCCGCAGCATTTCTCTTCGGTGCCCAGGATTCCGAAGTCGAGCCCGGCCTTCCTCAACAGCGTCACCATGGCCCTGGCGACCTGGATCCCCTGCTCGTCGTACGAACCGGCGCAGCCCACCCAGAGGAGGACGTCGGCGCTCTTCTTATCGGATAGGACCGGGACGTCGAGCCCGGCGGCCCAGTCCGCCCGCTTGGCAAACCCCAGGCCCCAGGGGTTGGCGTTCGTTTCCAGGTTCCGGAAGAAGGCGTTGAGCTCCTGGGGAAACCGGCCCTGCATCAGGACCTCGCTCCGGCGCACGCCCACGATCTTGCGGATGTGCTCGATCTCGACGGGACAGACGTGCTGGCAGGCGCCGCAGGTCGTGCAGGTCCAGATCTCCCCGTCCGTGTAAGTCCCGGGAAATAAAGGAGAAAGGTCGTCCCGCCGGCGATCGAGGAGCATCCGCCGTTCCGCCAGCAGCCGCTTCTCCTGGTTCACGAGGATCATCTTGGGCGAGAGCGGCTTGCCGCTCGTGAAGGCGGGACAGGCGTCCTGGCAGCGGCCGCACTCCATGCAGGCGAAGGCGTCGAGGTTGTCTTTCCAGGTGAAGTCGGCTGTTTTTTCAATTCCGAAGACTTCTGATTTTTCGATGTCGACCGGAGGCAGCCGGCGGCTCGAACCCCGGCCCCTGAAAAACACGTTGAGCGGGCCCGTGAACATGTGGAAATACTTCGAGTAGGGAACGTAGGCGATGAACCCGTAAACGAGCAGTACGTGGAGCCACCAGGAAATGCGGAACTGCGCCTCTACGTCCGCCGGCGGCAGGCCCGGAACCGCCAGGAGGACCGCCAGGTATTTTCCCAGGAACGACAGTCGGGCCGTCTCCGGATGCCGCACGACCGCGAAGACCTCGAAGTACATGTAGCTCAGCGTCACCGCGACCAGAAAAAAATAGATCGCCGCCGAATCCCAGGGTGTCGTCTGATAGGCCTTGGGCCTGACGATGAAGCGTCGGATGGTGAAGAACGCGACCCCGATGAGGACGGCGACGGCCATGGCGTCGATGAGGAAAGAGAAGAACAGGCCGAACCCCGTCCGGCCGAAGAGGTAGAAACCGTCCAAGAAGCCTTCCAGTGTGTGGTTGACCGTCATGGTGTCGAAGGTGAGCGCGCCGTAAAAAATGAAAACGTGCATCAGCCCGGTGAAACGGCGCTCATCCTTGAGGGTGCATCTTTGGAGAAACACCTTGGTCAGGGTGTCGGCCAGGCGCCGGCCGGCGCCCTCTCCCCGGCGCTCGGGACGGCCCCGGCGCACGATCCGGTACCGGAGATAAACGGGACGGACGAAAGCGAACATCGTCGCCAGGATGACCAGTACAAAGACCGCTTTTTCCCACGCCCAAAGCATCGGACCTCCTTATCGGAAGGGAACCGCGATTCCCCAGATGAGTTTAGCGTACGTCTTTTTTTGGCCCGCGGCGTCCGTCCCCCAGTCCTGCCAGACGCCGCCGCCGTGTGTCGCCTCGAGCTTGGCCGCTAGCCGGAAGCGCAGGATGACGTCGGCGATCCAGGCCTGGGCGAGGTTGAAGACCTCGCCAAAGATGACTATCCCGATCGTCTGATTCGACTTTCTAGAATTCATAGGCCAACCCGACGCGGAAGACGCGGGGCGACTGGACTTCGGTGGCGTACCGGAGCACGAACTCCGGCCCAGTCCACTCGCTCTCCTCGGTCGCATTCGCCCAGTCGAAGATATTATAGCCTTCGAAGAAGATCCGGGCGAGCCCCGGGCCGAGGGCGACGGATTTCTCGAGGCGGAGGTCGACGGTCATGTTGAACTCGTAGCGGGCCTGGGCGCGATAGTGCGCCTGGATATAAAAGGGCCCCTGGTTGAATCCGGAGACGATGATCTTCCTGGCGAACGGCTGGCCGTCGTAGTACTTGATGAGCGTCGACAGCCGGAAGCCGCCGGGCCCGGCGAAACTCCACCCCAGGCGGGCCGTGTAGGCCCGGTCGAAGCGCAGCCTCCCGCGGGCCTCGATGGCGG
>Ga0315275_10001509_pt1 | contig 20535 bp, 23 predicted proteins | sample YL17G03_0_MG_FD_205557 | JGI IMG/M metagenome (GOLD analysis project Ga0315275, IMG submission 205557) | Sediment microbial communities from Yellowstone Lake, YNP, Wyoming, USA - YL17G03_0 | ecosystem: Environmental > Aquatic > Freshwater > Lake > Sediment | place: USA: Wyoming | collected...
ACGCCAAGAAGCTGGGCGATCTGGAGGCACTGCAAGGCGTGCGCAGGTTCCCGGCGCGGGTCAAGTGCGCCAAATTGGCCTGGGTCGCCCTGGAGACGGCCCTCGAACGGTACCGTAAGGCCGGAACCTAGGGCGCCGAGACGCGACGGTAGCACGCAACGCCCCCGCAAGAACGCGGGGGCGCTTTGTTTGGCTCTGAGGTAGGGGCGGTTCGCGAACCGCCCCTACAACGTGCGCCGCCTGACTCTAGGGGAAACGGAAGGTGGCGAAGTCGCGGGCGACCAGCAGCCCCTCGTTCTTCACGTTGGGCTCATCGTCCAGGTGGGTGAGGACGATGGTCGTGCGGGGCGAGACCCGCTTCCGCACCTCGAGTGCGCCCTCCAGGCCCAGGTGTTGCGGGCCTTCGCCCTGGCAGTAGCTACAGTCCATCACCAGCACGTCCGCCCCTTCGGCCAGAAGGAAGATCTCGTCGCACATCTCCGTATCGCCGGTGTAGGCCACCGTCTTGTCGCCGAGGCGAAGCTTGTAGCCAAAGCACTCCAGCTTCTGGACAGCATGGCGCATCCGCAGCGCCTGAAAGCGCGCGTCGGCCAGCGGCTGCTCGCCGGCCGGCTGGGCTTCCAGGTAGACGCGCCGGTAGCCGGCGTCGGCGTCACTCAGGCCCGGGAAGGCCAGGTCGGCCAGGCCCTCGCTCTTGGCCTCGATGCCCGGCGGCCCCACGATGAGGAGGTCGTCTTGGCGGGGCGTAAGGTACAGGTACTCCAGGAAGAGGAAGGGGAGGCCCAGGAAGTGGTCGCCGTGGAAGTGGCTGATGAACACGGCCCGGATGTCGGTCAGGGGGAGGCCCAGATGCTTGAGGTGCGGCAGGAGGGTGGGCGGAGCCTCGAAGACGTAACGGCCGTTGGCCACGAACCCGCTCCAGTAACGCCCACCGAGGGTGAAGGCGTTGGCCGACCCCAGGAACGATAGCTCTAGCACTGGCTAGGGTCCCTCCTAAGGCCTCGCGCCGAAGTCCTGGACGCAGATGCGGAACGGCCGCTCGGCGGCAGACACGTAGCAGCCGACGCCGGTCTCGTTGACGGTCGGGTTCAGCATGTTGTCACGATGGGCTGGGCTGGCCAGCCACTGCTGGACTGTCTCTGCGGGCGAAAGGGGTGGGTCGAAGCCGCTCCACACCAGGTTCTCGGCCAGGAACGTCCAGCCAACATAGCCCTCCGCCTCTGCCCGCGAGTCCAGGGTCGAGCCGTTCAGGCGATGATCGAGCCGGTCGGGGCTCAGGTGGGCGTGCAGGTCGGCATATCCTTCGGCGGCGGCGACAAGCGCCGGATGTTCGGCCAGGGGGGGCAGGCCGTTGGCCAGGCGCGCCTGGTTGGTCAGTTCAAGGATGGCCTGGGCGAAGGCCGGGTCCGGACCTTCCGTCGCAGCGGGGGTGGGCGCCAACGTCGGGCTTGCGGTGAGCGACGTTGGGCTTGCAGTGGGCGGCGCTGGGCTTGCGGTGGGCAGCGCTGCGGCGGTGGCGGACGGCGGAGCTTCGGCCGGAGGGGAGATTCCCGCGATGGCGATGGTCTCGGACGGCGCCGGTGCCTCCACGGTCGGGGGTGGTTCCACAGGGCTGGGGGTCGCCAGCGGCGGTTCAGTCGGTGTGGCTGGAGCCGGCTGAATGGTGGCGGGCGGCGACCCCGACAGCGGCGGCAGCACTCGCACCCAGTCGGGTCGCACGCCGGTGTAGCTCGCCGGCGGCCCGCTATCCGGCGACAGGTGGCTCGGCTGTGTGGCGACGAGTATCAGGCTCAAGGAGAGAGCGCCCAGAGCGAAAGCGATGAGGGCCGCCTTTCGCATCCCGCCGCACCGGAGGCTGGCCACCTTCTATCTTCTCTCCTATTCCGCTTTCGCTCCCGTCTAGGGAATGGGCCAAGCTTTGGCTTAGCCCGCTTCCAAACGGCTACTGACCGCAGGCTAGGCGCCCTGATTTATTCGCGGTTCGCGTCTCTTTGACCTGTCAATAGTTCCTAACGCTAAGACGCGTCGACTGGTGCTATCGTTTCATGATGTGCACGGTGCAGGCGGAGCCCAGCCCGATAACGTGGGCCAGACCTGCCTTGGCCCCTTTTACCTGTCGGTCGCCGGCCTGGCCCCGCAGGTGCCAGACCACCTCGGCGATGCCGCAGGCGCCGGTGGCGCCCAGGGGGTGCCCCCGTGAAAGGAGGCCGCCGCTCACGTTCACCGGTATCTTCCCACCGTGGAAGACCAGCCTCTCATCGATCATGCGGCCGCCCTCGCCGTCAGCGCAGAGCCCCAGGTTTTCGTAGTGCAACAGCTCGGCGGTGGCGAAGCAGTCGTGCAGTTCCACCAGGTCCAGGTCTTCGGGCCCGATGCCCGACTGCGCGTAGGCCTGCTGAGCGGCCAGGCGGGTCAGGGTGTTGACGTCGGCCAGGGCCAGGTCGCGCTCCGACCAGGGGTCGGAGGTGAGGATGGAGGCGGCGATGGTGACCGGCGTCCTGGTGTGCTGACGCGCCTTGTCGGCGGCCATGACTACGACCGCGCCGGCGCCGTCGCCGGTGGGGCAGCACATGTAGAGGGTGTTGGGCCAGGAGATCATCCTGGCGTTCATGATCTCTTCCAGGCTGAACTCTTGCTGGTACTGGGCGTAGGGGTTCTGAGTGGAGTGCTTGTGGTTCTTGTAGGCCACTTTGGCGAACTGCTCGAAGGTCGTGCCGTACTTGCGCATGTGCTCCACGCCCGCCTGGCCGAAGACGGTGGGCATGGTCCCGGAGCCAACGAACCCTTCGCTGAAGTGACCGCGACCGTAGGGGTCCTCGCCGCGGCCGCCCAAGAGGCCCTGCTTGCCCATCTGCTCGCTGCCCACGCCCACCGCAATGTCGTAGGCGCCGGAGGCCACCGCCAGGTAGGCCTCGCGCACGGCGGTCGAGCCAGTGGCGCAGGCGTTGGCCACGTTCACCACCGGTATGCCCGTCTGGCCGATCTGATGGAGGATGCGCTGTCCCACCATGGCGTTGGCCTGATAAAGGTTGCCACTTACCAGGAGCTGGATGTCCTTGACGCCGATGCCGGCGTCTTTGCAGGCCTCCAGCACGGCCTCCGCGCCCAGCTCATGGACGTACTTGTCCGGGTAGCGCCCGTACCTGAGCATCCCCACGCCGGCGATGGCCACGTCTCTCACAGAAGGTCTCCTTTCCAGTCGGCTGAGCCGCTCTGGGGCCTAGTCGCCCTCCACCGGCCGGTACTTGTAGGCGATGATGTCGTTCCCCTGCTTGTCAGTGTAGGCCTTCTCGACGTACATCTGCACCTTCTTGCCGAACCACGATGGCCCGGGCTGGTTGGGGTCGAGGCCGGTGACGGTGGCCCGCACGGACGCTCCCTCGGGCAAGTCGATAATGGCGGCGACGAAGGGCGTGGGAACGTTGGGGAACGACTGGTGGACCACGCCGAAGGTCCAGATCTCGCCCACGTTGCTGAAGCGCATCTCCTCTAGCTCGGGGGAGGAGCACTTGGAGCAGGCCATGCGGCTGCCCACATACACGGCGCCGCAGGCCCGGCACTTGTTGCCGGAGAGATAAGGCTCCTCGCCGGGGGATTCGGGAAGATGCAGGTAGGCGACAATGGGCAGTGGCTTCTTGTCGACCTCGGTGGCTGGTTGCTGCTGTGTTGTCAAGGATCGCCTCCTTTCGGACGCCAAGCAGGTTTTAGCATGGGGCAAAGCGGGTAGTCAAGCCGCGCCGGCTTTGCGCTTTACGATAACGCCGGCCTCATTCCTCCACCACGTGCTGGTCGTCCCGGCTTAGAGGCGGGATGGAGAGACTGAGTACCAGCGCCGATTCGCCCAGGGCGCGCACCGAATGCACCGCCCCTTTCTCGATGCGCACTGACTCGTAGGGACGGAGTTGGTAGGTGCGGTCGCCCACCCGCGCCTCCACCTGGTGCTCCAACACGGTGTAGACCTGGGTGGACTCCTTGTGGAGGTGGGATGCCACGAACTGCGTCGGCTTCAGAGAGAGGATGCGCAGGCTGCATTCAGGCATCTCAACGTGTGACAGGACCTCGTAGTCGCCCATCTGCTGCATGGCTGACCTACCCTTTCCCGTCTAGGTGATGGCGAACAGCTTGTCCAGTTTGAGGGCCAAGCCCATCTTTCCGCCCAGGCGCAGGCGGCGGCTGAGGAGGGCCCACAGGGGGTTCAGCTCCTTGGTCTGGAGGTCCATCCAGTAGGTGGGACGGGTGCGGAACCGGCAGTCGGTCTGGGCGGGCAAGCCCTCGCCCGAGGTGCACTCGCCGCCATCGATGGCCACCCACCACTGGCCGCCGCCCTCGCCCTCCAGGTCGAAGAGGTAGGTGGCGCGCAGCTCGCCGCCGAGTTCGGGCCAGTAGAAGAGAGGCATGATGGCGAAGGCCTGGCTCAGGGCTTCGTGCACCTCGGCGGGCGAGGCCAGTTCCATCCAGTGGGGGAGGCGACGGCTGCGGCGGACGGCGCGACGGATGTCCTGATAGTGCACCGGCAGGTGGAGGAAGCCGATGCTGAACAGATCGGCGATAGTGGCCTCACGGCGCAGGCCGGCGTTGTAGGCCGGGCGCTTCAAGTCCTCGTCGATGAGTCCTTCCAGCATCTGGATGTGGGTCTGAAAGGCGGCCCGCAGGCGCTCGAGCACCTCAGCCGTGGTCAGGTCGGCCAGGCTGTCCACGCCCGCCTGGTTGAACGTGTCGATGTCCAGGCGGCTGGCCAGGCCGGGGATCTCCACCGCCTCGCCGGCGATGCTGTGCGAAGTGGTGGGCAGGGTCTCTTTCTCCTCGTTGGTCACCAGGTGGGCCAGGTAGTCGCGCGCCGACCACTTGCTGCCCGGCGTGCGGCCCTGCCAATCGCCGTCGTTCAGCTTGCTCCAGATGTCCAGGCAGCGCTGGAGAGCTGTGGCGTAATGGGAGCGCACCGTCTCCTTCGTCGAGACCATTTCCTTGCCTCCTTCCCTGTCGGGTGGGGCCGTGGGCGCTTCGTCCCCGCGGACGCCGCCATTCTACCGCCGCAAGGTGCGCCAGACAACAAGTAGGGGCGCTGCTCGCTGCGCCCCATTGGGCGGGGCTTCAAGGAGCCGCTCATGGTGAGCCCGTCGAACCATGAGCGGATGTGTCTAGCCCTCGAACCCCAGGGCGTGGAAGACCTCCTCGTACTGGGTGACGTTGCCGGGCTGGTACCAGCCGATGGCATGAAGAATGGTTCCCCCGTGGTCGATGACGAAGACGGCGCGGCGGGAGCGCTTGCCGGTGTCGTCGGGCACATCGTAGAGGCGGGTGGCTAGCAGGTCGCTGTCGCTGGCCAGGGGGAAGGGGAAGCCGCCCAGCCGCTGGGCGAAGGCCTCGTGCGAGGCGAGGGAGTCGGCGCTGACGGCCACCACGACGGCTCCCAGCTCGCGGATGAGGTCGTAGTCCTCCTTGAGGGTGGCCACCTCGCTGGAGCAGAGGGGGGTGGCATCCTCGTAGTAGAAGGCCAGCACCACCTTCTTCTCCGCCGTGAGGTCACGCAGAGAGATGTCGCCCTGGGTGCTGGGAAGGGTGAAGTCGGGGGCGGGCTCGCCGGGTTGGGGGATGCTCATGGCGTCCCTCCAACGCGGGCAGCACGGGGCGCTAGTTGTCGGCCGGATCGGGCCAGTGGAACTCGACCCAGAGCCGGAGCTCCAGCATGGCGAACAGGCCCAGGGCGATGGCGAACAGGCTGAGGAAGCTGGCTAAGATGCCGGCCGCCGCCGCCGCCTGAATGGCAATGGCGAAGGACCCTATCTTGAGGGCTAGCGTCACGTACCAGGGACGCGGGAATCCGGCCATGTATGACGTGTCTCCGATTAGGCCGGCAACGACACCTTACCATAAGACCGCACTCCTGTCAAATACGGCTCGCATTGAGCCGCTCATGGTGAGCCTGTCGAACCATGAGCTGGCCCGTTCGTCCTTCGACGAGCTCGGGGGAGGGCTGTCCTGATCGCTCTTGTCCTGTCATCAGTTGCCTTGACACGCCGGCCCCAGGCCCAGCAGCCGCGGGCGCCCCACGCCCTTGCCCTGGACGAGCACGCGGATGCGGCCGAGGCCAGCCGGGTCCAGGAGCTCGGTGAGGGCCCGGCGCCGGGTGTAGTACTCCTCCAGGGGCAGCTCGGCCTGGGCCGCCCCGGCCAGGGCACCGCCGATGCCTAGGGCGTCGAGGAATTGCGCTTGGCTGGTGAGGCCCACAGTCTCCAGGCCCGCCTCTTCGCCTGCCTGGATCAGGCTGGTGAAATCAATGTGGCTGGTCATGTCCTGGCGCCCGATGCGGGCATAGGGGTCGGTGCTGGGATTGTGCCGGTAGAAGCAGAGAAAAGTGCCCTGGCGGCGCCAGGGAGCGTAGAGTTGGACGGCGGGGTAGCCGTAGTCGAACGTCATGACGAAGACACGCCCCAGGGCCCGCGCCACCGCCTTCATCCAGTCGAGGGCGTCCAGGTTCACCTCGGCCTGGCAGTCCTCACCGGGAAGGAGGCCCAGGCGGCGGAAGTACTCCTCCAGGGCCGGCGTGGAGGGCGGGCCAAGCTCCTCCTCGAAGCGCCCTTGATGCCAGCCCACGTGCACCTCTTGCAGGCGGCCGCCTCGCACGGTCACCCGGTGGACAGGGAAGGCGTCTGCCAGCTCGTTGCTCAGTAGGCAGCCGACAACGCTACCTTCGCCGATAGCGTCCAGCGAGGGGAGCCAGGACGCCTTCTCCAGCCCGTCGTCCACCTGCTGGACGGCGCGTCGCTGGCGGGCGGCCAGTTCGTCGCTCACCTCCACCAGGCGGTACTCCAGGGCGGCGAAGAACTGGGGCGCGTGGCGGCGGGCCCAGTCCAGGATGTCGCGGGCCAGGGCGCCGCTGCCCGCCCCCATCTCCACGATGGTGAAGGGCTGGGGCCGGCCGATGACCTCCCACATCTGGCCGAGCTGCTTCCCCACAAGCCAGCCGAAGATGGGGTGCACCTCGGGGCTGGTGAGGTAGTCGCCCTGGCGCCCCATCTTCTCTCGCGGCGAGCAGTAGTAGCCGTGGCGGGGATGGTAGAGGGCCAGGGCCATGAACTCGTGGAAGGTGATGGCCCCCGCCTCGGCGATGCGCTGGCGGATGATGTCCTTCAGCGCCTCGTTCTCGGTGGTGGAGGGGAAATCGCTGCTGGGGGCCAGGTCGTACGACATATGAGCGCTTCGATCATAGCGCAGGGCGCAAGGCTGGGGCCAGGCAGGGGGCCGTTGCGGCCCAAAGGGGCGTAGGGGCGTAGGGGCGTAGGGGCGATGCTTGCCTCGCCCGAGGTAGCCCCCGCCGAGGCGGCTGGGTTATGATCTAATGGGGAGTCGTCTGGAAGGGAGACAGTGATGCGGGCCGTGAACCAGCCGGTGGCCTGGTGGGGCTACCATTGGTCACCGCCGGAGCCCCTCTCCATTATCGAGATCATCGAGCGGGGGAGCATGTCGCCGCGCCTGGCCGCGCTGTTCTGGCTGGGCCTGGAGCGGGGCGCATCGATCATGGTGGCCGCCGACCCGCCCACGGCGGGCAAGACGGCCACCCTCACCGCCCTTCTCGCCTTCGCCCCGCGGGAGTCGCTGGCCTACTTCACCCGCGGCCTGGGCGAGACCTTCGACCTGCCGCCCCTGAACGGCTCGAACCCCACCTATATCCTGGTGAACGAGATGACCGACCACCTGGCGGTTTACACGTGGGGCCATTACGCCCGCCGCGCCTTCGAGCTGCTGGCTGAGGGCTACTCGCTGGCCACCACTACCCACGCCGATACGGTGGCCGGCGTGCTGGACATCCTGGAGAGAAACCTGCGCATCCCTCGTCAGCAGATCGCCCACCTCACCTTCGTGGCCACCATCTACATTGGCTTTGGCAACGGCCGCGCCCTGCGGCGGATGAACGAGGTGGCCTTCCTCCAGCCCGACGGCGATTCCGGCGAGGGCCTCCACCTGTCCACCATCGCCACCTGGGATCGACGGGACGACAGCTTCCGCGTCCTGGAGGCGCCGGCGGAGGTGTCGGCGCTGGCCGCCTGGGCAGGGATGCCCGCGGCGGCGTTTCTCGACGAGCTGGCGCGGCGGGAGAAGTTCCTGGAGGGCCTTCAGCGCCAGGGGGTGAGGGACCCACGGGCGGTGCAGGAGGCGGTGTTCTCTTATCAGCAGGGGGTCAGCCCAGAAGGGCCGCCATCACATCCTGCCAGCGGGAGAAGTCGGGGAAGACCAGCCCGGCGCCGGCCTCCTTCAGCGCGTCCACGCTGAAAGTCCCCGTCGCCACGCCCACCGCCACCACGTCGTTAGCGAGGGCCGCCGCTACGTCCAGGGGCGTATCGCCGATGACGAAGGTGCTATGCGGCCCTCCGTCGGCGGCCAGCGCGGCCACCCGCTCGATGGCCCGCGCCACGATCTCCGCTCGCTCGTCCGAGTCCTCCCCGAAACCGCCGGTCTGGAAGAAGCGCTCGAGGCCGTAGTACTCCAGCTTAAGCCGCGCCGAAAGAGAGAAGTTCCCGGTGGCCAGCCCCACGTGAGCGCCGGGCGTAGCCTCCAGAGCGGCCAGCACCTCCGGCATGCCCGGCATGACCCTGCCAGGATTCTGGCGGAGGGTTTGGGGCAGGAAGCTGAAGTAGGCCTCCCGGAAGCGAGCCAGCAATTCTGGGAACTGGCCGTTCACGTCGAGGCCGTGGGCGAGGGCGCCGTCGCGGAAGATGGCGATGTCCGAGCGGCCGGTGTACTCGATGCCGACGAAGGCGTCGGCCACGCCGAAGATCTCCTCAAAGGCCAGGGTCATGGCTTTGGCGCCGGCGCCGCCGGAGTTCAGGAGCGTGTTGTCGATGTCGAAGAGATAGAGCCGGGCCAACCTAGGGCCTCTGCGGCTTGGGCGGGGGCGATGGCGCCTGCTCCCACACCACCCCCACCGCCCGCTTGCCGGTGTGCACCATGATGGTGGTGCCGGCCTTCGTCTCCAGGATCTGCTCGCGGGCCAGATTCAGGCGCTGGCAGAGCTTGGTCACCAGCTTCTCCCTGAGGTCAGGGGCGATGCCTTCGATGACGGCGATGGGCCCCGCCTTGTAGGTCCGCTGCACCTCCTCGACGATGCGGTCCAGGGCGTTGTCCATGCGCCCTCGCATGCGGCCGTAGAGGATGGCGGCGCCGTCGCGAACGGTGATGATGGGCCGGATGGCTAGGGCGCTGGCCAGCAGGTGCTGGAAGGAGCGCGCGCGGCCGCTGCGCAGCAGGTACTTGGTGGTCTCGAAGGTGGCCAGGAGACGCAGGCGCTCCCGCATCTCCTCCAGGCGGCCCTTGACCTCCTGCAGCGGCCGCCCCAGGTCGCGGGCGCGGGCCGCCTCCATGATGAGGATCCCTTCCACCATGGAGCCGCCGAGGGAGTCCACCACTTCGATCTCTGAGCCGGGGTACTCTTGCCCCACCGTGTCCGCGGCCTGAACGGCGGAGTCGTAGGTCTTGCTGAGCTTGTGGGAAAGGGTGACAGTTAGGATGCGGGAGAGGCCTTGCTTGATGTAGCCCGTGAACGCGTCCACGAAGCGCGCCGGGGGCGGCGCGGCGGTGGTGGGGTAGCCCTTCCCCTTTTCGTAGCGGTCCAGGAGCTCAGCGAACTCCTCGACGCCCATGACGCCGTCGTCCAGGCTACCCTCCACTCCGAAATTAATGGTGAAGGGAACCTGAGCCACGCGCAGGTTGTCCACGATCTGCGGCGGCAGGCTGTGGCCGGTGTCGCTCACCAGGGCGAAGGGCTCTGTGGGGCTGCTGCTCTCGTCCACTTGGCTCACCTCTCCAGATCGTGGCCGGCTTTGGCCCAGGCGTCAGTGCCACCCTCCAGATTATACAGACGAGTCAAGCCCACGGCCGCGGCCATCTCGCAGGCCAGGGCGCTGCGCTGGCCCACGGCGCAAACGAAGATGAGGTCCTTGTCGTGGTTCAGTTCCTCGCGGCGCGAGAGCACTGTGGCCACGGGAATGAGCCTGGCGCCGGGCACGTGGCCGCGCCGGTACTCGTCGGGCTCGCGCACGTCGATCACCTGGACATCGCCCCGCGCCATCATCTCGTTGGCCTCATCCACCGTGATCCGGGTGAAAGGCTCGTGCGGGTCCTTGGTAGCCATGCCCCCTTCGATCCCCCAATCTAAGACAGATAGCCCCAGCCTCTGCCGGGGCGATCCTATTGTAACAAGAGGCGGCGGTCGCATACTAGTGCAGCGCACACACGGAGACCTAAAGGCCTCCGCTACATCAGAACGGGTCACCCCTCCGCAACCTGGATCACGGCCTTGATCTCGCCCGGTGGCCGCTGAAAGGCCTGGGCGAACTGGTCTAGAGGCAGGCGGCGGGTGAAGAGGCTGGCCAGCAGGCCCGGCCAGCGCTGCTCCATCTCCGCCATGTGAGCGATGCCCATCTCGAAGTGGCGGCCGCTGCCGTTGACGCTGCCGAACACGAGCCGGTTGCTCACCATCATCTCGAACGCCAGGCGGCCCAGCGCTACGTCTTGACGGACCTCCTGGGGATAGAGGCCCACCAGGCAGAGGACGCCGTTGTTGCTCAGCGCGTCCAATGCGGCCAGCGCGACCTGAGGGCTGGCGCTGGCCTCGAGGATGATGTCCGCCGGCCCCAACTCTCGCGCGAGGCTGGCCAAGGGCAGGTCGGCGGTGCTCCAGTAGGTGGCGCCCATGGCCTCGAGCACCCGCGTGCGGGCCCCGCCGGACGGTGTGCGGGCGAAGGAGTGGACCTCCAGCCCCCGCAACCTAAACAGCGCCGCCGCCAGCATGCCGATGGCGCCCGTCCCGATCACTACGGCCCGCCGCGGCTGCCAGAAGAGCAGCCTGCTCTGGATAGCGAAAACCTGAGCGACCAGCTTCTCAACCACGCTCAGCGGCTCCAGCAGGACGGCCACGTCCTTGAGGGCCGGCGGCACTTTGACCAGCCAGGCCGGCTCCTCGACGTAGTACTCGGCGAGGAAGCCGTGCTGGCCTTTGATGCCGCGCTCGGTGAAGGCGCCCGTGAGGCACATATCGGCCTCGCCCTGGCGGCAGTTGAGGCAGTTGTCGGTGCAGGGGCGGCGCACGGGGCAGGCAACGTAGTCGCCGGATGCGAGCCCCGCCGCCTCCCGCCCCACCTCCTCCACCTGCCCGATGGACTCATGGCCGATGATGAGGTAGTCGTTACCGGCGGGCGCCTGTCCGGCTTCGCCGTTGTGGAGCCCCATGTCGGTGCCGCAGACCCCCACCGCCAGCGTCCGCACCAAGACCTGGCCGGGGCCGGGCTGCGGCTTCTCGACCTCCACCAGGCGTGTGCTCTCAGGTACCAGGGGCGTTACGGCGATGGCGCGCACGGTATCTCCTTTCGGCGGCTGTTCAGTGCGGCGCAGCCGGTGCGTGCCTCAGGGCGCCCGCGAGGGGCGCCCCTACGGCCAGCCGGCCTGCCGTGACCAAATCATAGCTGGTATGCTATTCTGGCGGTAGCACCAGAAAGGGAAGAAGTCATGTACGACCCCGCGAAGTTGAAGCGTTTGGCCGAGAAGCGCGCGGCCTGGGAGAAGCGGACGAACGACGGCCACCAGGAACGGCGCCAGGCCTTCATCACCACGTCTAGCCGGCCCATCCGCCGCCTGTACGACCCCCTCGACACGGCGAAGCTGGACTACGAAAAGCAGATCGGCTGGCCGGGTGAGTATCCCTTCACCCGCGGCGTCCATCCCACCGGGTATCGCGGCCGGCAGTGGACGATGCGCATGTTCGCCGGCTTCGGCAGCGCCGAGGAGACCAACGCTCGCTTCAAGTACCTGTTGGAGCACGGACAGACCGGCCTCTCCATTGCCTTCGATTTGCCCACCCTCTACGGATTCGACGCCGACGCCCCCGAGGCCGCGGGCGAGTTCGGCAAGTGCGGGGTCTGCGTCTCTTCCCTGGCGGACATGGAGATCCTGCTGGACGGCCTGCCTCTGGGCGAGATCACGACCTCCATGACCATCAACTCGCCGGCGGCGATCATCTGGGCAATGTACATCGCCGCCGCCGAGAAGCGGGGTGTCCCCCGCAAGCGGCTCGCCGGCACGATCCAGAACGATATCCTCAAGGAGTACATAGCCCAGAAGGAGTTCATCTTCCCGCCGGCGCCCTCGATGCGCCTGGTGGTGGACACTATCGAGTTCGGCAGCCGCGAGATGCCGCTGTGGAACACGATCAGCATCTCCGGCTACCACATCCGCGAGGCGGGGGCCACCGCCCTCCAGGAGCTGGCCTTCACCCTGGCCGACGGCTTGGAGTACGTGCGCTGGGCCCTGGAGCGCGGCCTGGACATCGATGAGTTCGCGCCGCGGCTGTCCTTCTTCTTCAACTGCCACAACGACTTCTTCGAGGAGGTGGCCAAGTTCCGCGCCGCCCGTCGCATCTGGGCACGGGAGATGCGGGAGCACTTCGGCGCCAAGAGCCCCCGCTCCTGGTGGATGCGTTTCCATACCCAGACGGCCGGCTGCTCGCTCACTGCCCAGCAGCCGGAGCTGAACCTGGTGCGCACCACCATCCAGGCCCTGGCCGCTGTCCTGGGGGGCACGCAGTCGCTGCACACCAACTCCTGGGACGAGGCCCTGGCCCTGCCCAGCGAGAAGGCGGCGCGCCTGGCCCTGCGCACGCAGCAGGTCATTGCTCACGAGTCGGGGGCGGTGAATACGATCGATCCCCTGGGCGGCAGCTTCTTCGTGGAGACGCTCACCGACCAGATGGAGGAGGAGTGCTACTCCTACTTCCGCCAGATCGAGGACTTGGGCGGCGTCATCCCCGCCGTCGAGGCTGGCTTCCTCCAGCGGGAAATCGCGGACTCCGCCTACCGCTATCAACGGGAGATCGACACCAAGGAGCGGGTCATCGTTGGGGTCAACGACTACGTGATGGACGAGCCCCTCGGAATCCCCATCCTGGAAATGGACCCCGAGGGCGAACGGCGAGAGCGCCAGCGCCTCGCCCGCCTTCGCTCCGAGCGCGACAATGACCGCGCCAGCCGCTCACTTGCGGCCCTGCGCGACGCGTGCGGCGGCAAAGAGAACCTGATGCCCTTCATCCTGGAGGCGGTGAACGCCTACTGCACCCTGGGCGAGATCTGCGGCATCATGCGCCAGGTCTTCGGGGAGTACCAGGAACCTTCGATCATCTAGGAAACGACATTTGACGCTGCTTCTAGCCGCAGCCTATCATAGCACCGCTTGTATTCTGGACGAGGAGAAGACCTTTCCCATGAGCAGCGTAGACATCATCGACCGGGCCAAGAACGCGGGGCGCACCGTCCTCACGGAAGTGGAGTCCAAGCAGATCCTGGAGGAGGCGGGCATCGCCACCGCTCGCGCCCAGCTCGCCGGCAGCCGCGACCAGGCCATCGCCGCCGCCAAGCAGATGGGCTTCCCGGTGGTGCTGAAGGTCGTCTCGCCGGAGATAAGCCATAAGAGCGACGTGGGCGGCGTCAAGCTCAACCTACGCTCCGAGGAGGAAGTGGGCGCCGCCTTCGACGAGATCGCGGCGGCGGCCCGCAAGGCAGAGCCGAAAGCCAAGATCGAGGGCGTGTCAGTGCAGAAGATGGCGTCGCCCGGCGTCGAGGTGATCATGGGCATGACCAAGGACGCTCAGTTCGGGCCGGTGCTCATGTTCGGCCTGGGCGGCGTGTTCGTGGAGGTGCTGAAGGACGTGGCCTTCCGCATCGTGCCCCTGGAGCCGCGCGACGCCCGCCAGATGATCCGCGAGATACAGGGTTTCCCCGTCCTCGAGGGCTTCCGCGGGCAGCCGCCCGCCGACCTGGCCGCCCTGGAGAGCATGCTCCTCCGCCTCTCGGCGTTCGTGGAGGAGCACCCGGAGATCGCGGAGCTGGACCTGAACCCCGTCTTCGCCTACAAGGACGGCGCCCTGGCCGTGGACGCCCGCATCGTCCTCTCCTAGGGGGCGCCGGCCTCATGACCGACCTCCGCCAGAAGCTGGAGCGCGCCTTCAACCCCCGCACCGTGGCCGTGGTGGGGGACAAACGGGCCCTGGGCTACCTGTGGCTCAACGCTATGAAGACCTTCCAGGGCATGGTCTACTCCGTCCAGATCAGCAAGGACGAGATCCCCGGCATCGAGGCCATGAACGTCCCCAACTACTTCAGCCTGCTGGACATCCCCGATGAGCTGGACTACGTCGTTTGCGCCGTACGCCGCGACATCAGTCCGCGCATCGTCGCCGACTGCGCGAGCAAGGGGGTGACGGCGGTCACTCTGTTCACGTCCGGCTTCGCCGAGACGGAGCAGGAGGAGGGCGTCCGCCTCCAGCGGGAGCTGGGCGATCTGGCCCGCGAGAACGGTCTGCTGCTCATCGGGCCCAACTGCATGGGCATCTACAACCCGCGTTTGGGCCTGCGCCAGAGCCCCGAGCAGCCGGCGGGCGAGGCCGGCGACGTGGGCTTCATCTCCCAGAGCGGCACCCACTGCATCAACTTCAGCCTCCTGGGGCACGTCCACGGCGTCCGCTGCAGCAAGACGGTGAGCTATGGCAACGCCGAGGTGCTGGACGCCCCCGACTACCTGGACTACCTGACGGACGACCCCGAGACGCGGGTCATCGGCATGTACATCGAGGGGCCGAAGGACGGCCGTCGTTTCTTCACTGCCCTGCGCCGGGCCTGCCGCCGCAAGCCGGTGGTGGTCTGGAAGGGCGGCCAGACCGAGGCCGGCGCCCGCGCCATCTTCTCCCACACGGCCGCCCTGGCCTCCGAGGCCCGCATCTGGGACGCCGCCATGCGCCAGGCCGGCGCCCTCAGCGCCGAGACCATCGAGGAGATGGTGGACGCTGTGAAGGGACTGCTCTACATGAAGCCGGGCACCGGCAAGCGGGTGGGGCTCATAGCCATGACCGGCGGGCAGTCGGTGGTCATCGCCGACGCCTTCGCGCAGGCCGGCCTGGAGGTACCGCTGCTCTCCGCCTCGTCGTACGAGAAGCTGGCGTCGTTCTTCAACATCATCGGCGGCAGCTATCGAAACCCACTGGACGCCGGCGGGACGCTGGCCATGGGCTTTCGCGTGGACAACCTCCAGCGGATGCTCGACATCCTGGACGAAGACCCCAACGTCGACGCTATCGCCATCGAGACGGGGGTGGCTTACCTGGCCCGGCGCGGGGCCTTACACACCAGCCTGCTGGACAGCCTGCTCAACGTCCTCTCGGACCACAGGGAGCGCTCCCGCAAGCCGTTCCTGCTGATCCTCCAGGCCGGCCAAATGGAGGGTGAGATCGCCGAGATCCGGGGCAAGTTCCTGGGGCGGGGCATCGCCACCTTCGGCAGCTTTCAGCAAGGGGCCAACGCCCTGGCCAAGGTCACCGCCTACCACCGGTTTCGGGGGGAAGTCGATCTCTCCGCGGGTTAAACCCGCGGCTTAGGCAGAAGCTGCGGGTTTCAACCCTGACTCTCCTGGCCATCTACCCGCTATACTTAGCCCTGGCGGTACTGTTCTGAAAGACGTGGGGGTGTGCCATGCCGTTCTTCATGCTCATACTCCGTAACTTGCTGCGTCAGCGCGTCCGTACGCTGCTGACGGCGTTCGGCATCAGCCTGGGCATCACCACCGTCGTGGCCCTGGGGGTGGTCACCGGTAGCTTCAAGGCCACGGCCCAGCAGGTGCTGCGAGCAGGCGGCTCCGATTTCGCAATCGGCCAGGCCGGCTCTGCCGACCTCACCTACAGCACGGTGACCGAGGAGCAGCTCCAGGCCGTTGCAGAGTATGAGGGCGTGGAGCACGCCACCGGCGTCCTGATGGCCGTATCGCGCTTGGGGTCCAACCCGTACTTCATCCAGCTGGGCATCGACCCCAAGGATCTGGCGTACTTCCAGGTGCCGCTGGTGGCTGGTCGCTACTTGGCCCCTGATGGGCCCAACGAGATCCTCCTGGGCCAGGAAGCCGCCAGCCAGCTCGACAAGAAGGTAGGTGACGCCGTCGAGCTCAAGGACCGCATCTTCCAGGTGGTGGGCATCTACCGCACAGGCGACGTCTGGGAGGACGGCGGCGGCATGCTGCCCCTGGCCACGATGCAGGAATACGAGCGCAAGCCGGGCCTGATGACCCTCATCTACGTCAAAGCCAAGCGGGGTGCCGACCTGGACGCGCTCACGGCGCAGATCGAAGAGGACCACCCGGAGCTGGCTACCCTGCGCACTCTCTCCGACTACGCCGATGTCGACCAGGGGCTCCAGCTCATGGACGCCGCCAACCTGGCCATCTCCTTCCTGGCCGTCTTCATCGGCGGCATCGGCGTCATGAACACGATGGTGATGTCGGTCATGGAGCGCACCCGCGAGTTCGGCATCCTGCGTGCGGTGGGCTGGCGGCCGCGACGGGTGCTCCAGATGGTGCTGGGCGAATCGATTCTGTTGTGCCTCATCGGCGCCGTGATAGGATCGATCCTGGCGGTGATCTTCACCCGGCTGATCCTGATCTTCCCAGTGGTGCGGAGCTTCCTGGAGCCCGAGTACACGCCGGAGGTGTTCATCCGCGGGCTCGTGGTAGGAGTGGCAGTGGCTCTGCTGGGGGCGCTCTATCCGGCCGTCCGCGCCGTGCGGCTTTCACCGATTCAGGCCATCCGCTATGAATAGGAACCGTATCGTCATCGACGTGCAGGACGTGGTCAAGACTTACGAGGAACGGCGCATCCACGCCCTCAACGGCGCCACCCTCCAGATACGCGAAGGCGAGTTCGTGGCCATCACCGGCCCGTCCGGCTGCGGCAAGTCGACCCTCCTCCACCTGATCGCCGCCCTGGACCGGCCGGACTCCGGGCGCATCATCGTCAACGGCGTCGACCTGGCGCAGATGCGCGACCTCAGCCTCTACCGGTCGCATCAGGTGGGGCTGGTCTTCCAGCTCCACAACCTGCTGCCCACCCTCTCCGCTTCCGCCAACGTGCAGCTCCCCATGTACGAGGCTGAGCTCTCGTTCTGGGAGCGGCGGGCCAAGGCCCAGCGCCTGCTGGAGGCGGTCGGCCTTGGCCGCCGCGCGAACACGCCCCCCACCAAGCTCTCCGGCGGCGAGCGTCAGCGGGTGGCTATCGCCCGGGCGCTGGCCAACGATCCGCCCATCCTCCTCGCGGACGAGCCCACGGGCAACCTGGACTCCAAGGCCGGCCAGATGGTGCTGGACTTGCTGCGCAGCATCCGGGAAGAGCGTGGCGTGACCCTGGTGCTGGTGAGTCACGACCTTCAGATAGCCGCGGGGGCCCAGCGCATCGTGCGTATGCTGGACGGTCAGGTGGTCGATGAGGGGGTGGCGCCTTCGGTGGCGCCTTCGGCGACGGCCTGGGAAGCGGCGGAGGGGGAGAGGTAGGAGGCGGCGTGGCCGAGGCGAGCAGCGAACCCGGGGCCGAGCCACCGGAACCCACCCATCGAACGGCGGCGCTGGAGCTGGTGTGGCGCTGTCTGCGCTGCGGCGAGCTGTGGCTGCGCCAGGACGCGCCGCGGGAGGCCTGCCCCAGCTGCGGCGCTCCACCGGAGGAGTTTGTCCTGGTGACAGAGGACTGAGGGGGCCGGCGGGCCTAGAACTCCCGCTCCAGCAGGAAGTCCGCCACCTCTCGCAGCTCGCTGTAGGCGGCAGGGGTGATGGGCGTGCTCGCCAGTTCGGCCAAAGCCTCGTCGAGGCGCTGGCGGGCCATGCTCTGGCAGTAGTCGTAGGCGCCGGCCCGCTCCAGGATACCCATCACCTGCTGGACATTGTCATCGTCCAAGCTCTGGCGGCGGTAGATGCTGGCCAGGACCTGGCGGTCCCCCGCCGGGGCGGTGCTCTGGGCGTAGAGCAGGGGCAGCGTCTTTTTGCGGCGGCGGATGTCGGCGGCCTCCGGCTTGCCGGTCACGTCTCTCCGGCCCCAGACCCCCAGCAGGTCGTCGCGGACCTGGAAGGCGGTGCCCAGAAGGCGACCGGCTCGGCCAAAGCGCTCGCCCAGCGCCTCGTCGGCGCCGGCGGTGAGCGCCCCAAGGTGGAGGGCGGCGCCGAATAAGGCGCCCGACTTCTTCTCGATCATCTCCAGGTACTCTTCCAGGCTCACCTGTGCCGCCTCCTCGAACTCCAGGTCCAGGCACTGGCCCTCGATCATGGCCAGGCAGGCCTCGTCCAGGATGCGGCACGCGCGGACGACGGCGGCGGGCTCCAGGCCGGCGTCAACCAGCCGCAGGAGGACGAGGCAGGCCAGTGTGAGAAGGCTGTCGCCGGCGTTGATGGCCTGACCTTCGCCCCACACCGCCCAGACCGTCGGCCGATGGCGGCGCTCGCGGTCGGCGTCCTGGATGTCGTCGTGCACCAGGGAGAAGTTGTGGGTCAGCTCCAGGGCGGCGGCGGCGACCAGGCCCTTTCGCCGGTCGCCACCCAGGGCTTCGCAGGCCCAGAGGCAGAGGCTGGGGCGCAGGGCCTTGCCGCCGGCGGCCTCCGTCGGGCGGCCCTGGGCGTCTTCCCAGCCCAGGTGGTAGCGCATCATGCGGTAAAGGAGGGGCGGACGGCCTTCGGCCAGGGTATCGCGCAGGAAGGCGTCTAGGTCGGCGTGGTAGCGGGCGAGGATGGAGGGCGGCTCCACCCTATTCGCCCACTAGCTGGACGACGACCTCCCGTTCACGGCCGCGGTCCAGCTCCACCAGAAACAGGCGCTGCCACTGGCCCAGCACCAGGTCGCCGTCAGCGATGGGCACCGCCTCGCTGGCGCCGAGGAGAAGCTGCTGGCAGTGGGCATGGCCGTTGGGGCCGCCCTCTCGGTGGGGGTCGAGGCTGTGAGCGGAGTCGTTGTGGTTGTAGTAGGCGTGGGTGGGAGCGACCCTCTCCAGGAACTGCTCCATGTCCTGGATGAGCATCGGCTCGTTCTCGTTGATGCGGATGGCGGCGGTGGTGTGACGGGAGAAGACGATGGCGAAGCCGTTGCGCAGCGACGCCTCGCGGGCGACAGCGGCCACCTGGTCGGTGATGTCCACGAACTGTGGTCCTCTAGTGGTGCGAACCGTAACGGTACGGGTCACACACTTCATCGTCCGTTCTCCCTTTCCAGCCCGCAGGGGCAGGGCACGATCCATGGTATTTTGCCTCATCATCGCGCCGCTGTCGACCCTGGCGGAGAAAAAACGGAGGCGTTAGCTACCCCAACGGTAGATCGTGTCCGCGGTCGAGAAGTAGAGGGCGCCGTCCGGCCCGACCGTCACGTCCAGGCTGCAGGCCAGGCCTGTGTCTTCGATGCCGTCGATGTGGTCGAACGAGGGGGCCATCTTCACGTGCTCGAGCTTGCCGGTGTTGTAGGAGCAACGCAACAGGTCGTTCTCGGGGATGGGCAGCACGTCGCCGGTGTAAAAGGTAATGCCCGTGGGCGTCACAGAGACGAGCCCACTGGTCCAGATGGGGTCGATGTAGCGGCTGAGGCCGGCCATGCCTTTCGCTTCCGGCCAACCGTAGTTGCCGCCGGCTTGGATGATGTCGAGTTCGTCGAAGCCCGCGGGGCCCGTCTCGTCGATGAATAGGGTGCCGGTCACCGGGTGGAAGGCCAAGCCGAAAGAGTTGCGGATGCCCAGGGCGTAGACCGGCGAGCCCGGGAAGGGGTTATCGTCGGGGGTGGAGCCGTCGGGGTTGATGCGCAGGATCTTCCCGGCCAGGCTCTCCGGGTCCTGGGAGAGGTCCGACTCCTGGGTGTCGCCGATGCTGACATAGAGCTTGCCGTCGGGCCCGAAGGCGATGCGGCCTCCGTTGTGGCAGCAGCCCGGGCCGATGGGCAGGTCGTCCAGGATCACCGTCATGTCCTGCCCCACGCCATCGACCTCGGTGAAGCGCACCAGGCGCTGGCGCGCCGGATCGCCGTTTTCGTCAGGCTCGGAGTAGAAGACATAGACGTAGTGATTGGAGGCGAAATCGGGGTCCAGGGCCAGGCCCAGCAGCCCGTGCTCCGAATAGCCGGAAAGGTTCACCACCTTCAGGGAAGCGAAAGGTTCATCCTTCAGCCGCCCGTTCTCCACAATGCGGACCCGGCCGGTGCGCAGCTCGTTGTAGAAGAGGCGGCCGTCGGGGGCGAAGGCCAGGGAGACGGGGACATCAGCGTTGTCCAGAAACACCTCGGCCATGACCATGGGGGTTGGGCTGGGCGTGGGTGAAGGGGTGGCCGCGGGGGTACGGGCGCCCGCGGGCCCGGGGGTGCCTGTGGCCGTGCGGGTTGCGGTGGCCGTCGGCGATCCCGGGCAGGGGGCGCAGGTGGGGCAGGGAGTGGTGGTGGGGCAGGCCTCGTTGCCGTTGTCGTCGCAGGCTGCCGCTAGCGTCGCAACCGCCAAGCCAAGAGCGACCAGCCAGTGCTTCATGGGGCGCCCCCTCGCCTGCTCATAGCTGCCGGGGATCAGATAGAGTATAGCAGCTTTGGGCCTTCCTTCCCTGTCGACGGTCAGTGATTCTGTCACTCTAAGTGGTCTGTGATTTTGTCACCATCGATCTCCGCCAGGGGTGGTCTTCCGCCGGACGCCGCGGCTGCGATGGCGTTGCTGGGGCGGGCCTGGCTTG
>Ga0315275_10001512_pt1 | contig 20522 bp, 17 predicted proteins | sample YL17G03_0_MG_FD_205557 | JGI IMG/M metagenome (GOLD analysis project Ga0315275, IMG submission 205557) | Sediment microbial communities from Yellowstone Lake, YNP, Wyoming, USA - YL17G03_0 | ecosystem: Environmental > Aquatic > Freshwater > Lake > Sediment | place: USA: Wyoming | collected...
AGGATGACCGCAAGCAGACATGCAACCGCAAAATAAGGTACGAATGGTATGGCTATTATCGCGCCAGTCAAGAGCATTTCTGCTAGCAATGCGAACGCCGACGCAAAAAACAGCGCTGACAGCATAGTCTCGACAAGTAATGACGGCGGCGTGTAGCTCTCGCCCTTCATCTTTTCCGGGTGCTTTTTGTAAAGCGTCACGCGCCAGTATCCCCTGTTGAACTTCTGCTTGAGGTACTTCACAGCGCTGTCCGGATGGCGGTGCCACACGAAGGCGTCCGATGCGAACACCAGCTTGTGCCCGGCTTTCGCTATCTTGAACGAAAGCTCCGAATCCTCGCCGGAGGCCGCCCTGAAACCTTCGTCGAATCCGCCGAACTTCAGGAAAATATCCTTGCGGTACGCCGCGGAATAGGTGCCTATGAAGTCTATCCGCTCGAACTTTTTCATGCGCTCGTGCCTGAGCTCTATCTCATACCCCGTGAATCTTGCGGTCAGGCTTTCGCTGTTCTTTGTCTTGTACGTCCCTGCCGCGCCCGCTACCGACGGGTCGCTGAACGGCTTGAGCATGTTCTCCAGCCAGTTGGTGTCGGGTATGCAGTCCGCGTCAGTAAAGACAACTACGTTGCCCTTGCACTCCTTTACGCCGAGGTTGCGCGCGACCGCAGGCCCCGCATGCTCCTGCACTATGACTTTTGCTCCCGCCTTTCTCGCCGCTTCGGCCGTGCCGTCCGTGCTGCCGTCGTCAACAACTATAATTTCAAAGTCGCGGAAGGCCTGCTCTTTGAGGGCCGTTATGCAGTCCCCTACGATTTTGGCGGCATTGTAAGCCGGTATTATGACGGATATCATTTTTCCCCACCGTTCCTTTTCATCGCCGTCCTGATGAGGTGCTTGGACAGCACCTTTCCGCCCTTGAGTATCCTTATCGCCTCGCTCGGGTTTGTGAGAGCCTGCCTCGCGACTTTGGCGAGGTATTTGCCACCCGTATAGTACTGGAGCCGCGCCTTGTCGCACCACTCCAGTAACTGGTCGTTGCTGAGGCCCGGCCTGCTCACCGTGGTGCTGTGCAGCCCTTCTGGGGTTATCCATTTGGAGAAGTCCTCCGTGCAGACATATCCCTTCTCCTTCGCCCACTCGTAGGCCTTTGTTCCCGGATATACCATGAGCGGATAGAACTGCGCCGTATTGGGGTTCAGTTCCTTTGCGAAATCTATCGTGGCTTGCATCGAGTACGCCGTGTCTTCCGGCAGCCCGAGTATGAAGCAGCCGTTCACCAGCAGTTTGGCGCGGCGTGTGTCTTCCATGAAGCTTGATTGCATGTCCTTGGTCGTGCCCTTTGACACGCTGTTCAGCTGCGTCTGCACCGCGCTCTCGAAGCCGACGCAGAGCAGCCTGCAGCCCGCCGACTTCATGGCCGTTAGCGTCTCCAGGTCGGTGTTGACGCGCGCGTTGCACGACCACTTGACGCCCGATTTCCTTTTGGCGAGCTCCGCGCAAAGCTCCAGCGTCCTCTTTTTTTGCGCCGGGAACGTTTCGTCCTCAAGCATCACTTCTTTTACAAACGGCAGCTCCTTCCGTATGTAATCGAACTCGTCCGCGACGTTCTGTATGCTGCGCGCCCTGTAGGAGTTCTTGAACGGCGAATTGCAGAACGCGCAATTGTATGGGCAGCCGCGCGCCGTCAGTATCTGTATGTAGGGCCACGTTATGGACGCGTAGAAGTATTTTTTCATGAGCGCCTCACCGAGGTGCTTTTTGTAGACTGCCGAAACGAACGGCAGCTCGTCCAGGTCCGCTATCGGCGGCCTCGGTTCCGTTACTATTGCCTTCCCGTTCTTCACGTACGCTATGCCCCTGACCGTCCTGAGGTCGCCTCCGTGCTCCAGCGTCTTCGCCAGCTCAACGACCGTATGGTCGTATTCGCCCTTGCACACGGAATCTATGGCAGCTGACAGTTTTAGCGTGTATTCGTGCATGTTCGTAGGGAAAGTTCCGACCATGGTTATGTGCACGTCCGGCAGTTCCTTCTTGAGCAGCTCGGCGAAACGCGCATCGTTGTAAATGCTCGGCGTGCTTGTGTCTATCGCGATTAGGCCCGGCCCGAACGACTTGGCTATGCCCGCCGTTTCCTCGGCCGTAAGGTCGCTTATTATGGAATCCGTTAGCTTGGCCTCAAAGCCCGCCTTCTCGACAGCTCCTGTCGCATACGCTAGAAAATACGGATAGTAGAGCGTCCCGCTCTTGGTGACGCAGGGCGACCTGCTCTGCCTGGAATATTTCTTCAGGAACGGCGGGTTTATCAGTAAAACTTTCATTGTTCCACCTGCTGAGTATGATGAATGCCGACAGGCTTTTAAATCTAGGGGTATTTTTAATCCATTATGCGGATAGGAATAGTCATTCTTCATTGCGAAAGCACGCGCGCCTCCCGTTACGTCGGGGAGGTCACGAAGTATTTTGCCAGGGAAGGCCACGAAGTGCATGTGTTTGCCAATACCTGGGAGGGCCTGGACCCCGCCGTCATCACGCACAAGATACCTGTTTTGCCTTGGAAGAAGTACCTCGGCCAGTTCTCTTTCAATGTCTTGGCCAGCTTTTTGACGAAGCTGTACAAGCTCGACGTCACCATGGCGCAGGCAACGCGCTACTTCACGCCGGACGTCTGCTACATGCAGTTCGTGTACAAGGCATGGTCCAAAGTGAGGAAGGGCTTCGACAATCCCCTTCCCGAGACCTTTTGGGACAAGGCCGTGCTTTCCATAGAAGGGCGCAACCTGAGAAGGAGCAAAAAAATAATAACAATGGCCGAAGGCCTGAAGCGCGAGATGGTCGAAGGCTACGGCCTTCCGGAAAGCAAAATACATGTGGTGCGTAGCGGGCTGGACCTTGACGTGTTCTCCCCCCGGAACAGGGCTCTCCACAGGGAAGCGGTGAGGAGGGAACTCGGCCTCTCGGAAGGCGATATTGCGCTGGTCTTTGCGGGCAACCCGTACGGCAGAAAAGGTCTGGACTTCCTTGTCGGCGCGTTGCCGCTGATTAAAGACAAGCGCGCCAAGGTCGTGGTGGTCGGGCGGGACATGGGCGCCTATAAAATAAAGGATTACCAGAAAAAAGCGGAGGAGCTCGGCTGCCCGGGCAGGGTTGTCTATGCGGGTTTCAGGAGCGACATCAACCGCGTCTTCGCCGCCTCCGACATCTTCGTGTTCCCTACGCTCTACGAGCCGTTCGGATTGGTGGTAACCGAAGCCATGGCGTCGGGCCTGCCAGTCGTGACGTCGGCATGCGCAGGCGCGGCTGAGCTGATTGAGGACGGCGTTGACGGCTTGCTTATCAAGGAGCCGCGCGACAGCGCGGAGATTGCCGATAAGGTAAACCGCCTTCTGGAGGGCGACTTGGCAAAACGCATGGGCGCGGCCGCCCGCAGGAAGGCCGAACAGTACACTTGGGAACGGACGGCAAAGGAGATGCTCGGCGTGTTTGAAAGCGCTCGCGCGCTCAAATGAACTTTCTGAGCGCCTTCTCCGTGATGGCGACTGCCCATTTCAGTCGTTTCGGCGCCATCGATTTCAGCACGCCTAGCGTGCTTGCATCCGCCTCATCAAAGAACCTGATAAGGAGCAGCAATGCAACGTAAAGCGTAAAGGAGAACGCCAGGTTCAGCAACATCGCCTCCAGGGAGGAGCCCAGCACGGTTTTGAGCCAGAGCACGAGGGCAATGAACACGGCCGAAGAAAGGAGTATTTTGGCCATGGGCCGCCTGGCCAGGGAAATGTGAAGGTGCCTCAGCAGCATGTACAGGCTTGCCGCGAACATAAGCGCCGCAGAAGCCAGGAAAGCGGCCGCCGCTCCGGTTATGCCGAACGTCGGTATCAGCGCCACGCACAGGGCCAGGTTCAGCAGCCCCGCGGCAAGGCTCACATCCCTGTTCGTATTCGGCTTCCCCGTATAATATAGTGCACCCGTGAATATCGAGGCTATTCCGTAAAGGAAATAAGCGGCCGAGAGTATCGGCAGTATGGCAATTCCTCCGAAGTATTGCGAGGTCGCCATGAGAAGTATCATCTCCTTTGAGAAGACCGTGAAACCGAGCAGCACTGGCACCGTAATGAACAGCGAATATTTGAAGGCCTGCGTGATTATCGCGTCTATCGATTCCTTTTCGTTGAGCGCCCATTTCTGCGAGATTATCGGCATTATCGCGTTCGACAGCACCTGCGGCACCACCCTCATTGGCGTGGTAAGCATGAAGACCAGCGAAAATATTCCCACGCTCGCCATTGGCGCAAGGAAGCTCAACACCACTATGTTGCCTTGGGATATCGCCATCCTGCCGAAATCCCCGAAATACGCCGAAAGCGCGTACCGCCATATCCTTTTCTTTTCTATCACGCCTTTCGCCAGCGGCAGCCACTTGAACCTCAGCAGGGAAAATGCCAGCACTGAAAGCACGAACCCCATCACTGCGCCAAGATATCCGAAGCCGAGGAAAATCAGCAATGCCGCTAAAATTATCTTCGTGAAGGCCATTAACGCGTCTGTGGTAAGCAGCGGCCTCATTTTCTGCAGGCTGTAAAGTAGGTTGGAGGTCAGCAGCAGCGCCGCAACGGATACGAGCGTCAGCGCCAGCAGCCTTATCGCCGTGGCGTCCAGATAGCCAAACGACGCTATCTGCGGGGCCAGCAAAAAAATAATCAGTGCCAGCAACGCGTTGCCGCCGAGGATGACCTTTGACGTCCATCGTATCGTGCCCTGCAGCTTTTCCTGCTCGCCCTTTGCCTGGTATTCCGAGAGCAGCTTGATTATCGAGTAATTGAGCCCCAGGAAACTGAACCCGAGTATCGTCCACGCCAGATTCGTGATGGTCGAGAACATGCCCACGTCCGCCGGTGGCAGCATCTTTCCCAGCACTACCCAGAACAGGTAGCCGAAAACCGTAAGAGCGAACCAATCAAAAAACAGGTAAAAGCTGTTCGAGATTGCCCTGGAAGTTGTGCTCATAATCGTCTATGGCGGTATTATTTGACAGATTTATAAACATTTTAGTACCGGACGTCGTTTTTGCCCTGCAAGTTCATGCTGCTTAAAAAGGTTTGACTTTCATATAGAATTGATTTTATGAAACTCGCGCTTGTCTCGCTCGAGCTGAACAGCGCCGACCCTCCGCTTGGGCTCGCTTATCTGGCCTCCTATCTGCGGAAGTATGGCAATTTCACCAACATCGTGATAATAGACAAGGAGGACCCCATCGCCGCCCTGCGCCGCGAAAAGCCCGACCTTGTCGGGATAAGCGCCATGACGTACGAGTTCCCGCGCGCAAAGAAGTTCGCCCAGGAAGTGAAGCGCACGTTAGGCATACCGGTGATTCTTGGCGGCCATCACATCTCTCTAATGCCGTCACATTTCGACGGCTCTGCCTTTGATGTGGCCGTCATCGGAGAAGGCGAGCAGACGCTGCTCGAGCTGCTCAACCTGTTCGACAGGCGGGGGAAATTTGACGCCGCCGAGCTCAGGAAAGTAAAGGGCGTTGAGTTCTTGAACGATCATGGAGGGCTGGAGCTTACCGAACGGCGCCCCCTTCTGGAGCCTCTGGACCTGGCTCCGTTCCCTGCACGCGACCTGCTGAAAATGAAAGAATATTATGTGGCTTTGCGGAAGGCCACCCTCAAGAACTTCGGCGTGTACACGTCGATGCTCACTTCGCGCGGCTGCCCCTTCACCTGCGTTTTCTGCTCGACCAGGCTGTTCTGGCAGAAGGCGCGCTTCCATTCCGCCAGGTACGTTGTCGACGAAATGAAGGAGCTCACGGAAAAGTACAGGCTCGACGGCATCATAATATTCGACGATCTCTTCATCGCCAACCGTGCGCGCGCGGAAGAGATAGCGAAGCTCCTGAAGGAAGAGGGCCTGCGCGACAAGCTCCGTTTTCATATTTATGCCCGCGCCAATCTCATAAACGACGAGACCTGCAAGATAATGGCCGATATGGGCGTTGAGGCGACGGAATTCGGGCTTGAATCCGGCTCCGACAGGGTGCTTAATTTCCTGAAGGCGGGCAACGTGACGGTCGCAGACAACAGGAAAGCATTGCAGCTCTGCAAGAAGTACGGCTTCAGGACAATAGGCAGCCTCATCATAGGAAGCCCGGGTGAGACCGAAGACGACTTCAGGCAGACCATGAGCCTTGTGAAGGACCCGAACCTCGACCAGGCGCACGTTTACCAGCTGACTCCGTATCCGGGAACCAAGATCTGGGACATAGCCAAGCAGCAGGGCATAGTTTCCGACGACCCGGGATTCGACCTTGAAAAGATCTACCTGAGGAAGATAAAGCCGGAAATGCTTCTTACGAAGGAAGTGAGCAAAGAGAAGTTCGAGGAATGGTATGGGCTGTTCCAGGCGGAAGTCGCCGCAAAGCGGCAGAAGTCGTTGAGCGTGGGCGAGTTCGCGCGCGGCCTGAAGCTGAAGCACCTGCCGTATCTCTTTACCCCGCATTTCATATCAAAAGTGACCGCCCACTATGGTCTGACCGGATGATGCAATGAAGATCGCTTTCGTCCTAAGCAAATGCAAACTTGCGGGTTCTTCGCGGAACGTACTGGAAGTTAGCAAATACCTGTCAGGATGGGGTAATGAGATGCATATTTTTGCAAATGAATGCGACCCTGTTGCGGAAGGCGTGTCATTCCACAAGATACCGGCGTTCACCCAGAATTTTTTGCTTCGCGAGGCTGCTACCACGGCATTGGAAACGCTGCTGACGAAAACGCATAAGTATGATGTTACGATAGCCGCACCGAACCGTTATTTTTCTCCGGACATCTGCCACGTCAGGATACTTAACAAAATCGATGTGGAATTTCACAAGAAGCAGTCCGACCTGAGCTCCAAGGCCACGATTGCTTTTGAAAAATATAACCTGGGGAAGGCAAGGCACATCATAGCCATGTCCAAGGCCGTCAAGGAGAGCATAATCGGCTGCTATGGCATTCCCGAGGAAAAGATAACCGTTATTTACGACGGCGTCAGTCTGGGCCAGTTTGATGTCGGAAAGAAACGGGCGTTTCGCTCTGAAATCAGAAGCCGTTACGGCATAGATGAAAATGAGCTTTTGCTGCTCTTCGCGGGCAATCCTTTCTCCAGAAAGGGGCTGGAATTCTTGATAAGGGCGCTTCCTTCCCTTAGCGGCAGGCGCGTGCGGCTCCTGGTTCTTGGCAAGGGCGATATCGCGCCCTACATGAAGATTGCCGAGGAACTCGGAGTTGCGGGAAAAATCGTTTACGCCGGTTTCACCACGGAGATCCACAAGTATTTCGCCGCCTCCGACATCTTCGTGTTCCCTACGCTCTACGAGCCGTTCGGATTGGTGGTAACCGAAGCCATGGCGTCGGGCCTGCCAGTCGTGACGTCGGCATGCGCAGGCGCGGCTGAGCTGATTGAGGACGGCGTTGACGGCTTGCTTATCAAGGAGCCGCGCGACAGCAACGAGATAGCGGCGAAGATAAATTATCTTATTAATAACAGGCTTCTCCAAAAGGTTGGTATGGCCGCCCGCAGGAAGGCCGAACAGTACACTTGGGAACGGACGGCAAAGGAGATGCTCGGCGTGTTTGAAAATGTTTTGGCAGTGAAGAACCATGGACAAAAAGCAGTTTTATGAAAAAATAGACGTCACAAGGATGTCCGCGGACGAAAAGAGGCGCGCAGACATAATGCTGAAGCTGCTGGACGGGTTCGCTCCGAAGAACCTTCTTGATGTCGGCGGCATGCCTGAAATGACGGAGTATTTCGCTAACACGTTGAAAATCGGCGGCATAGGCATCAACATCAGCGAGAAGGTCGTGAACAGCTACAAAGGTGCTAACAAGGGCCTGAAGTTTGTTGTCGGTGACGCAGAGAACGGCCTGCCCGGCGGTAAGTTCGACCTGATAATTTGCGGCGAACTGCTGGAGCACCTTCAGGACCCCGACGCGTTCATAGAAGCGCTGAAACCGCGCATGTCGGAAAACGGCCGCCTTTTGCTTACCGTACCGAACCTCGCCTCGCTTTTCAATCGCGTTTCGTTGCTGTTCGGCTGGCAACCGCGCGGAATAAACCCGTCCCATAAGATGCTGCTCAACCCCTTCACAAAATACGACTACAATTGGGGCCACATCTCCATGTTCACGCACTATTCCGTGCGGAAGTTCCTTGAGGCAAACGGCTTCAAAGTATTGGCTGTAAAGGGCACGTACGGCGGGCCCAAATCGAACCTTTTACGCGCCTTGCTGAGCGCAAGGACGTCGTTCTCAGAACAGATAATAATCCTCGCCCGGCTCAAAGCTTGATTCTGGCGAGTATGTCTTTGAATTCAGTTATGTCCTCTGGACTTATCTTCTCGTAGTCCTTCGCATCGTACGGCTCCGAGCAGAGCGCTACGACAAGCACGGGCTTGTCGGTGAGCGGTATCACGACATGGTATACCCCCGACGGAACAATGAGCTGCGCCATCTTCGATTCCTCTATCGTGTAAACAGGTATTCCGTTGAGTTCGTGCTTTTCAAAGCCCGCCACGACCGCGTAAGTTTTGCCGTACGTCTTTGATTCCTTTCTATAATCTTTGAACAGCCAGAGCCCGGTCCCGTTCAAGGTGTAGAAGTGCTCTATGTTCCTGAAGTGGTAGTGCCCCGCTCTCGGCGACCTGCCCATGGCGAACGTCGCGTACGCGTTCCGTATGCCGTGGCTCTTCATGTGGACGTTCTCGAACCCGCCCGGCGCCAGCTCGCAAAGTATGCCGCGAGGGTCTTTCACGACCTTGTTGATTTCTATTTCAAGGCCCGCTATGGGCGTTTTGATGGCCATGTTATCACTTTATGTGAATGTTGAATTCCGCGCATCTCTTCCTGATGTTCTCTATCCACTGCTTGTTCTCCACGTACCATTTGATAGTATAAGGTATGGCCTGCTCGAACGTGTGGGCCGGCTTCCAGCCGAGCTCCTTTGTTATTTTGGACGCGTCAATGGCGTACCGCCTGTCGTGCCCGGGCCGGTCCTCAACGAACGTCAGGAGTGACTCGGGCTTTCTGAGGTTCTCGAGTATCAGTTTTGCTATCTCTATGTTGCTCTTCTCGTTGTTTCCGCCTATGTTGTACACTTCTCCGGCAACTCCTTTCCTTAGCATCAGGTCTATGGCGGAGCAGTGGTCCAGAACGTACAGCCAGTCGCGCACGTTGAGCCCGTCGCCGTACAGCGGCATCGGCTTGTTTTCCAGCGCCTTTGAGATGAAGAACGGTATCAGCTTCTCGGGGTACTGGTAGGGGCCGTAATTGTTTGAGCAGTGACTTACCACAACCGGAAGCCCGAACGTCTTGAAGTACGCGCGGCACATCATGTCCCCGCCCGCCTTGGCCGCCGCATAAGGCACGTTGGGCGCAAAAGGCGTCTCCTCCGTGAACTTTTTGTCGTCGTCCAGTTCGAGCGAGCCGTAAACTTCGTCGGTGGAAATCTGCACGTATTTCTCTATCCCTCGCTTCCTCGCGGCGTCAAGCAGCGTCTGCACGCCCACGGTGTTTGCCATCACGAACGGCCTTGAGCCTTCATGTATGCTCTTGTCCACGTGCGTCTCGGCCGCGAAGTTGACTATGTGCGTCACGTCCTTCATGACCGCATCTACTTTATCGGCGTCCGTTATGTCGCCCTTGACAAAAGAGTAGCGCTTGTCCTTTTCCACGTCCCGCAGGTTGTCGGGATTGCCGGCATAGGTCAGCTTGTCGTAATTGAGTATCCTGGCGTCTGGGTACTTGTTCAGCATGAACCGTATGAAGTTGCTTCCTATGAACCCTGCGCCGCCCGCCACGAAAATTTTCATATCATGCACCGCGTGTCCTATAACCTTTATTAAGTTAAGCGATTCGGAACTTATTTAAGCGTTATGAATGTATAGTTAAGAAATTTGGATGGATGAAAAAATGAAGCTCGCTTTGATCTCGCTCGACAAGAAGGGCGGAAACCCGCCGCTGGGTCTCGGTTACCTTGCCTCTTACCTGTCGAAATACATGAATTTCAACAATACCGTCATTATAGACAAGGAAGACATAATGAAGGCGCTGAAGCGCGAGAAGCCGGACCTGATAGGCGTTTCTGCCACCACCAAGGAATTCGGCACCGCCATGGCGTTGGGGGATGACATAAAGAAGGGATTTAGCGTCCCGCTAATGGTCGGCGGCGTCCACATCTCGGCGCTCCCGCATCTGCTGCCCGCGTCGTATGATATCGGCGTTGTCGGCGAGGGGGAACAAACATTGCTCGAGCTCATGACTAATTTTGAGAAGACGGGAGAGCTCAAGAACAAAGCTATCAACGGTTTGGTGTTCAGGCAGGGCTCCGATGTCGTGATGACTGAAAAGAGGAAGCCGATAGAGAACCTCGATACGATACCGTTCCCCTCAAGGCACCTCTTTAAGATGAAGAAGTACTACCTGCAGCCGCGGATAATGCCATTCGCGTCCGAGATCTCGATAGGCACGCACATGTTCACTTCGCGCGGCTGCCCCTACAATTGCGTTTACTGTTCCGCCACCGCGTTCTGGGGCAGGGTCCGCTACAACTCGCCGGAATACGTGATAGAGGAGCTGAAGGAAGTCGTTAAAAATTATAATATCGACACCATGTGCCTGTTCGACGACCTTTTCGTCGCGGACAAGGTCAGGCTGGAAAAGATAGTCAGTTTGATAGAGAAGGAGGGCCTGAACCAGAAGCTGAAGTTCACGAGCTACGCGCGCGCAAACCTGTTCGATGACGACGTCTGCAAGCTCCTGAAGCGCATGAACGTCGTGGCCCTTGCGTTCGGCTTGGAAAGCGGCTCACCGAGGGTGCTGAAGTACCTGAAGCGGAACACCGCGACCGTGGAGCAGAACGCGAATGCCATACGGCTCTGCAGGAAGTACGGCTTCTTCGTCAACGGCAACTACATGATAGGGAATCCCGGAGAGACGCGCGAGGACCTGGAAATGACGTACCAGTTCCTCAAACAGAACCCGATAGACGACTTCGGCATAACCAAGACAAGGGCGTTCCCCGGAACGGAGCTTTGGAACGTCGCGAAGAACAGGGGGCTCATTGACGAGAGCAAGGTCAATTGGGCGGAATTCAGCACGAGGAAGTTCGACGGAATAATACTCTCTGAGCATCTTACGGACGCCGACATAGAGGAATACCGCAAAAAGATACAACCGGAAATAGTAAAAAGCCACAAGCGGTTCAAGGTCAACCCGAAGTACCTGCTGGATCCGAGATTGCTGATAAGGGCCGCGAAAAGGCCAGATGAGCTGCTCAATTACATCATAGGCAAGATCAAAGGAAGCGGGGGAGACTGACACAATGACGTGGCAGGAGTTCTACGGCGATTTTTACTCGGACTTCTCTGAAAAAAGGATGGCAGTCGGCATAAGGGACTGGGAGCAGCGGTCAAAAGTATTGGTTTCCTGGCTGAGCGGCCTGCCCAAGAGCATAAGGATACTGGATTGCGGTTGCGGTTGCGGGACGTGTGGAAGGATGCTGCTTGACAGCGGTTTCAAGAACATCGTGGGCGTGGACAAGGAAAGAAAACTTTTGGAGCACGCGAAGAAGGCCTTCGAATGCCGTGAGATGGATTGCCAGAAACTGGATTTTCCCGACAAGTCTTTTGATGTCCTTCTCGGCCTGAACATAATGCAGTACTTACCGGACACGAAGGCGTTCTTTTCCGAGGCCCGGCGAGTCCTGAAAAATGACGGTTTATTGGTGCTTTCCTTCCCGAACGACACTTTCTTAAAGCGTTTGCTTGGCCGCTCTCCTGTTGAGGCCGATCATCTGTATCACTGGAATCATAACGGTTTTAAAGCCTTCTTGCGAAGGAATGGCTGGGAAGTGACCTCCATGGAACCGATAGGCAGGTTCAAATCCCTGGCACTGTGCAACACCATCATGGTGCGCGCCAAGATGATGTGACTGCCCTTGCATATGAAAAGCACGAAAACGTGATATGATGAAAAAGGAGACCATTCCGATGTTCTATCCGTTCATGCCGAAGAGCGTGGCGCCCAAGCTTGCGAAGACTCTTGCCAACCGCTGGGTCGGCCAGGGGCCGCTCGTTGACAAGTTCGAGCAGGAATTTTCAAAGAAGTTCGGCGCGAAGTATCCGGTCGCCTTGAACTCCGCGACATCCGGCCTGCGCCTTGCGCTCGCCATAGCCGGCGTGGGACCGAACGACGAGGTCGTGACGACCGCGCAGACCTGCACGGCGACCAACACCCCCATACTCGAGCAGTTCGCAAAGCCCGTCTTTGCGGACATACGCTATGCGGACGGGAACATCGACCCCGCGGACGTGGAGCGCAGGATAACGGACCGCACCAAAGCCATAATGTGCGTCCATTGGGCAGGCTATCCTTGTGATATGGACGAGCTGCAGAGGGTGGCGAAAAGGCACAACTTACCGGTCATAGAGGACTGCGCGCATGCGCTTGGCGCCGTCTACAAGGGAAAGCGCATCGGTTCGATATCGCGTTTCTCTTCGTTCTCGTTCCAGGCGATAAAGCACATCACGACCGGTGACGGCGGGATGCTCACGCTGACGGAAAAGCCCGATTACGAGGCGGCCGTCAGGCGCAGATGGTACGGCATAGACAAGGCAAAGAGGAAGTTTTCCTATCTCGGCCACGACCCGCTGTACGACGTCACCGAATTGGGCTACAAGTACAACATGACCGACATAGACGCCACCATCGGCATTGAGTCGCTTAAGTTCTTCGACAATGTCTTCAAGCGGCGCGCCGAAGTGGCGAAACTTTACCGCGAGGCGTTCGAGGGCCTGCCTAAAGTGACGCTATTTGAAAAGAAGGGCGACCGCACGAGCGGCAACTGGCTGTTCTCGATGCACGTCCAGGACAGGGACAAGTTCGCCAGGATGATGTGGGAAAACGGCATAGAGGTGTCCGTCGCGCACTGGCGGAACGACAAATATTCAATCTTCGGCGGCCTGAGGAACGACCTGCCTGAAACCGAGAAGTACAACAAGACCATGATTTGCCTGCCCCTTCACGCCAAGCTCAGCGGCTCGGACGTCGGCCGGATAGTAAAGGCCGTCAGAGGTGGCTGGTAATGAAAGGCGTCATCTTGTCTGCGGGTCACGGCACGCGCCTTTGGCCGATAACGCACACACAGGCAAAGCAGCTCATTCCTATCGCCAACAAGCCGATGGTCTTCTACGTCATAGAGGACCTGAGGAACGCCGGGATAAAGGACATAGCTGTGATAGTCGGCCACACGCCCGAAAGGATAAATCATGTGAAGGGCGTGATTGGCGACGGCTCGCGCTGGGGAATTAAGATAACTTACGTCGAGCAGGCCGCGCCCAGCGGGATAGCGCAGGCGGTCGGCCTCACCAAAGACTTTGTCGGCAATGACGATTTCATCGTCTATCTTGGCGACAACGTCCTGAAGGGCGGGATAAACGATTACGTCGACGCGTTCAAGAAATCGGGCGCCGATTTCGGGATACTGCTCTCAAAGCACAAGTCGCCCGAGATGTTCGGCGTGGCCGTATTTGACAAGGATGACAAACTTGTAGGTTTTGTTGAGAAGCCCAAGGATCCGCCCTCAAACCTTGTAATAACGGGCATCTACATGCTCAGACCTTGCGTGTTCCATGAGATTGAAAAGCTTCTTAAGGGCCCCCCGGGCGTGCGCGGCGAATACCAGATAACCGACGTATTCGACACTATGATGAAATCTGGAAAATACCGCCCGATGACCTGCGTCGTCAAGGACTGGTGGAAGGACACCGGAAAACCGGAAGACATCCTTGAAGCCAACCACCTTTTGCTTGAGGAGTTGAAGCCCGTCATCAGGGGAACGGTGAAGGACGGCGCGAAAATAACTGGAAAGGTGGAAATAGGCGAAGGGAGCGTAATCGAGCCGGGCTCGTTCATACGCGGCCCCGTGATAATTGGGAAGGACTGCAAGGTAGGGCCGAACGCCTACATAGGGCCGTACACCGCCGTCGGGGACGGCTGCGAGATCTCTGAAAGCGAGGTCGAGTCGTCCATACTTTTGACTGGAGTCAAGATAAATTGCAACCGCAGGATAGTGGACAGCATCATAGGGGCCAACTCAAAGATACTGTCCCGCGACGGTCAGGCGCCGCGAGGCTCCAAGCTGGTGGCCGGCGAGAACTCGCAGATCTACTTCTGAGCGCCGAGCCGCTTCTTTTCGGAAAAGTATTGCGTGTACTTCGCAAGTATGGGCGGCGAAAGCATCCTTAGCTGCTTCCACATGGAAACCTTGCTTATGTCCACGTCCGATTCCTTCTTGTCGAAAAGATGGCGGAAAACCTTGAAGCCGTATTCCCACTTGCCGCCTGCCATGCGGTAAAGTATCGTGAAAAACATCCGTATCGAAACCAGCCCGAGTATCAGCTGCCGCAGCGGCGGGCTCAGGTTCTTTTTGTACGTCCATATCTTGTTCCTGTACATATAGAAAATCATGATGTTCCCCATCTTCGACGCGGTCGCCCCGCCCTTGTGCCAGAGCATTGAGCGTGGGGAGAACACGACCTTGTAGCCGAGGTATTTTATCCTCCAGCAGAGGTCTGTCTCCTCGTAGTACGCGAAATAGGTCGGGTCGAAAAAATACTTGAGCTTATTGAGCACTTCCCGTTTTATCAGCAGCGAGCAGCCCATCGCATAGAATATTTCCCCTTCCGTGTCGTACTGGCCGCTGTCCCTCTCTCCCGCGCCCCTGTGGAACGGCGAGCCCAGGACGTCGAGATAGCCTCCCGCGAACTGTATTACGCTGGGATTCTTGAAGTCCATGACCTTTGACCCGCAGATGCCGGTCTTTTCGTCCTTCATGGCCGTCTTGACAAGCTCCGTCAGCCACTCTTTGTCGACTTTGGTGTCGTTGTCCAGTATTATCAGGCAGTCGCCCTTGGCCGCCTCGAAGCCCTTGTTGGCGCCTTCCGCGTTGCCGTAGTTCTTTTCAAGCCTCAGCACGCGCACTTCCGGGAAGCTCTTCTCCACGTAGTCCGCGGAGCCGTCTGTCGAGGCGTTGTCCACCATTATGACCTCGTACCTGCTCTTCGGATAGCTCAGCTTGCGTATGGAATTGAAGCAATCGTCGAGGTGCGCCCTTCCGTTGTAGTTCAGCGTCACTACCGAACAAAATGGTGTGTTTTCCTGCATCTTCAATCACGTTGCTTTTAAAAGATTAATCTATGATAATAGAAACAGACTTAAAAAAGGTACTTAACTTGAGGTAGATGGTGGTTCATATCAAGGTCGTATTGGCGATACCCGATTTCCCGAAAGAGTCTGAAGCGCCGAAGTACATCATAAAGGAGTCCAAAAGCAGGCCCGGCACCGCGCCGCTCGGCCTTTTGACCATGATAGCGTACCTGGAAAAGAACGGAGTAGAGATGGAACTGATAGACAATTTTGTTCTTCGCCTGCCTTCGCAGGAATTCGCTAAAAGGATTGCGGAAATGAGGCCTTCTTTGGTCGGCTTCAGCACGAACAGTTTCACTTACCCGCAAGGAAGGAACAACATGAAAGATTTGAAGGAGTTGCTGCCGGATGTGCCCGTCGTCGTTGGCGGCGTGCACGCCACGCTGTTCCCCATGGAAGTGGCCAACGAGCCGTTTGTTGACTATGTGTGCCGCGGCGAAGGCGAGCAAACGTTATTGGAGCTCGTGCAGGCGCTTGAACGGGACGAAACGCCGGAAAACGTGAAGGGGATTGTTTTCAGAAAAAAAGATGGAACGCTGCACGTCTCTGAAGAAAGGCCTTTCATGAACCTGGACGACCTGCCGCTTCCGGACAGGCACATCAAGAACTTCAAGGACTACACGCGCGGGAAAGTAACGTACATGAACGTGGAGCCCATCGACATGATATCGTCCAGCCGGGGCTGCCCTTTCAACTGCAACTTCTGCTCCAGCAAGACCTTGTGGAAACGGTCTTACAGGGTCAGGTCCGTCAAGAACGTCGTTGACGAGATTGAGGAGCTGATAAACGTTTACGGCAGCAAAGGGCTTTACTTCAGGGAGGACAACTTCACCGTCAACAGGCAGCGAACCATGGAACTCTGTGCGGAAATAACGCGGCGCGGTATAAGGATACCTTGGGTCTGCGAAAGCAGGGTGGACCTCCTGTCGGAAGAGCTTCTGGTTGCGATGAAAGCCGCCGGGTGCAAGGGCATCTGGTTCGGCGTTGAGTCGGGCTCCCAGAAAATACTTGACTACGTCAACAAAGGGATAAAACTGGAGGACGTGGAAAAGTGCATAAAGCTCTGCAAGAAGCACGGCGTAAAGACCGGCGCTTCTTTCATAATGGGCCTCCCCAACGAGACCAAGGAAGATGTCCAGAAATCCTTCGAGTTCGCCAAAAAGCTGAATTGCGACTCCACTTGGTTCAACCAGTTCATAGGAATGCCCAACTGCAAGATCTATATGGAAATAAAGGAAGGAAAATATTACATAGACGATTGGAACGGACTGCTCGCCGTGCAGACGCCTTACTTCACCTTTGAGGAGCTTCTTGACATCGAAACGAAAATCAACAGCTATTTCAAGGTCAAGCGGTGGAAAAGCCTGATGCTGGTTACAAAGCCGACCAAACTCATCGGCAACCTGCCCGGGATAGCAAAAATGGTGAAGACCGCGTTGTTTGACCCGCCCTTCAAGAAAGAGCTGTGAAATAAATGAAGATTGTTCACGTTTGCGATTACTACGATCCGAAAGTGGGCGGGTTCATAGTGGATTCCACCAAGCAGCTTGCCGCCCGCGGGCATGAAGTCGTCATTTTCACTTCGAACGTGGCCGACGTGTACGGCGCGCCAGGACAATTGCCGGAAGGGATAACGGTAAGGCACTTCGGCGGCAGGAAGTTCGGGGAACGGGCGGTTTACCCAGGGCTTTTTCCGGCGCTCCTGAAGGAAAAATGCGACGTTGTCCATGCCTATGGTCTCGGCTTTTTCTCCGGTTTCGCTGCCGGCTACGTGAGGCTTGTCAAGACCGGCACCCCGCTGGTGCTGCGCGCCGATTTCAGCATATACGAAAGGCCGGACCTGAAAAGGAAGCTCTTTCACCTTTTCTGGAGGAAAGTGCCGTTGGCTACGGCGGACAGGGTTACCGTGCACATGAAGCTCATGAAGGAGCTGCTGCAAAAAAATTACGGTGTGGACCCTTACAAAGTGGACATCCTGTCGCACGGGATAGATTTCGAATCGTTTGAAAAATGCAAGGAGAAACCTGGGCTCAATCTGGGCGGGAAGTTCACCATACTTAACGTCAGCAGGGCGGACAAATGGAAGGATCCGCTGAAAATCATCAGGGCTTTGCCCGAGCTGAAAAGTGTCTGCAAGGATTTCGTTTTCGTGCACATAGGCCCCTACTACGACAAGGCGTATTATTCCGAGATGAAGTCCGCGATAGCGGCGTTGGGGCTGTCCGAAAACGTTATCCTGCAAGGGGAAATGAAGCACGAGGACATAATAAAGTTTTACAAGTCCGCCGACGTGTACGTCCAGTCCAGCGTCGAGGAAAGCTTCTGCCTCTCCACGCTGGAAGCCATGGCCGCCGGGTTGCCCGTCATCGCCACAAAAACGGGCGCAATAGGGTACGAATGGTTTGAAAATTACGACTACTGGTTTTCCACGCCGGACGAGCTTGGAAAGAAGTTGGCGTTTCTTTATGGGAATGACAGGGAACGGAAAGAGCTTGGGCAGCGCTTGAAGGCCATAGCCAAAACGTACGACTGGAAGGAAAACATCAAAAACGTCGAGCGCATATACGAAAAGAGCATTGAACGTTTGTCAAACCGCTAGCCGTTCGTCACCGTAGAGCATACGCGTTTATAAGAGTGATAATTTTTATCTTATCTATGATAAGGCAGGCCGTGATACTTGCGGGCGGCCTCGGCACCAGGCTGCGCCCGCATACCGAGAAGACGCCCAAGCCCATGGTGCCGGTCGGCGGCAGGCCGTTCTTGGAGTACATGGTGAACCATCTAAAAAAGAGCGGAATAAAGGACATAATCATCTGCGCGAGCTACCTCCACGAGCACATCGAGGAGCACTTCGGGGACGGCGCCGATTTCGGCGTAAAAATACGCTATTCCGTCGAGCCTGAGCCGCTCGGGACCGGCGGGGCGCTGAAGCTCGCCGAGAAGCTGCTCGACAGCAAGTTCGTCCTTCTCTACGGCGATAATTTCTGGCCTCTAAACTACAGGGAGATATTCGCCGAGTACGAGGAGCGCAATACCGACGGCCTCATGATGGTGTTTGACGGCCCCTCCAAGACCACGAAAGACAACGTCGCCGTCAGTGACGGCTATCTGACGCTCTATGACAAGAGCAGGACGGCCGCCGGGCTCAAGGGGATAGACGGCGGCCTGCTTCTGTTCAAGAAAAACATAACAAAGCTCCTTCCCGAAGGCAAATCCAGCCTTGAGGAAACGGTCTATCCCAAACTGATAAAGAACAGACAGTTCGCTGCGATGTCTGCGGGGGGCATGTATTATCACGTCAGCGTTGCCGAGAAACTGCCTGCGTTGGAAAAGGTCTTCAAAGATTTCCGCTCGAAACACACCGTGTTCCTTGACAGGGACGGCGTAATCAACAAGAAGATGCCCAAAGGCGATTACGTCAAGAAATGGGATGATTTCGAGTTCCTGCCAGGCGCGATAGATGCGGTGCGTTTGCTGGGTGAGAATGCCTATTCCGTTCTGATGATAACCAATCAGGCCGGCATAGCACGTGGCTTCATGACGGAAGCGGACCTCGCTGGCATACACTTGAAGATGGTTGCGGGGATGGGAAAAAGCGGCGCCTATCTCGACAGGATATATAATTGCCCCCACAAACGCGACGACAAATGCGCGTGCAGGAAGCCCGCAACCGCCCTGATAGACCGGGCTGCCAGGGATTTCGGCATTGACCCTAAGCTCGGATTTCTCATAGGCGACGATGACAGGGACATGGAAATGGCTGAGAACATCGGCTGCAAAGGGATACAAGTGACGGGCGGCAATACGCTGTTGGACGTGGCGAAGGAGATGACAAAACGTGATAGTAAGTAAGACCCCGCTGAGGGTGAGCTTCTTCGGCGGAGGGACCGATGCGCTGAAATACATAGAGGGCAGCGGTTGGGGCGCCGTGCTCAGCACGACCGTGCAAAGTTATGTTTACGTCGCGATAAGCAGGAACTTCTACGGCAATGTCAGGGCCTACTACACCGGCGCCTTCGAAGCGGTGAAAAACGTCGGCGAACTGCAGAACAAGTACATACGCGAAATCCTGAAGAGCGCCGGAATAGAGAACGGCGTCGACGTTTACGTCACTACTGATTCCGTTGCCAAGGGCGGCGGCCTCGGCGGCTCTGCCGCGCTCATGGTGGGGCTGCTCAATTCCGCCCACGCCTTCATGGGGAAAAGGAAAGGCCCCGCGGAGCTCGAGGCCGAAGCGACGAGGCTCGGCACCGACAAGAACGGAATAGGGGACACGACAGGCCGCCAGGACCAGGCCGCAGCCGCGTTCGGCGGATTCAATGTCATGAAGTTCTTCAGGGACGGCAGAGTGGAGGCCGAACCGCTGAAGTGCGGCAGGGAGACGCTTGGCACGCTCGAAGGTAGGCTGGTTCAGTTCTACCTCGGCGGCTCAAGGAGCGCTTCCGAAATCCTGTTCAGGCAGGAAAAGAAAATAGCCGATGAGTTGGAGCTCAGGACGGAGCTTCGCAGCCAGGTCGATGTGGGGCGCAGGCTCCTTGAAGCTGGCAAGCTTGACGACTTCGGAAAACTGTTGAACGGTGCCTGGGAACTCAAAAAAAGGATAAGCGGGGTCTCGAACCCCGAAATAGATAAGTATTATGCCTCTGCACTGAAAGCGGGCGCCCTCGGCGGGAAGCTCTCAGGCGCGGGCGGAACTGGCTTCCTCCTCTTTTACTGTCCGGACGGCACGAAGGATGGCGTGCGGAAGGCGCTGTCCGGCCTGAAAGAGGTCAGTTTGAAATTCGAACCCAGGGGAACGACGTTGGCCACGGTCTAGAACAGCGTCCTTAGCCTTATTTTCAGCATCTCCCTGCTGTACGTGAAGATATGTGAAGTGAACCTGAAGGACGGCGAACCTTCCACATGCTTCCAGTATATCTCCGTTTGCGAGATGCTGTAGCCGGCCTTTTTGATTCTGACCAGCAGTTCCAGGTCGTATTCTATGCCCAGGCTCTTTACCTTCGGGAACACGTTTTCAAGGACTTCTCTCCTGAAGGCCTTGTAACCGCTCTGTATGTCGTAAAACTTCGAAAGGAAAACTATCATGACCAGATACCCGTAAATCTTTCCAAGGATGGTCCTGCTGAGCGGCTGCTTGTCGGCGTCCTTAGATACCCGTCTGCTCCAGGCGACGTCATACTTGTCCAGCTCGTTTGCAAGTTTGGCGAGCTCTTCGGGGACTGCGGCATTGTCGGCATCGGCGAAAACTATCTTGTCTCCTTTGCTGTGCTGGAACGCCCTC
>Ga0315275_10001514_pt1 | contig 20518 bp, 18 predicted proteins | sample YL17G03_0_MG_FD_205557 | JGI IMG/M metagenome (GOLD analysis project Ga0315275, IMG submission 205557) | Sediment microbial communities from Yellowstone Lake, YNP, Wyoming, USA - YL17G03_0 | ecosystem: Environmental > Aquatic > Freshwater > Lake > Sediment | place: USA: Wyoming | collected...
GGCATAGACACGCTTCGGCGGTTCGTATTTCGGCTTCACCGGATCGCGGTAACTGGCCCACGTTCTCATCTTGAGTTTCCAGTTTCGGACGGGTTTGCCCTGCGTATCGACCCATCCCCCGTCGCTGAGTCCCTTCCAAAAGAGGTACGCATCAACGCCGCGGAGTTCCGGGTTCGCCTTCTGGTACGCCTTGACCTCTTCGAGAGTCGGAGGCTTCCAAACCTTTTTGCGTATGACTTGCCCGCATTTGGGACAGATTTCAGGCATTTAGGCATTCCTTTCAAGTTCTTCCAGCAAAAGCATCGCCTCTTTGAGTTCGGGCGAATATCCGCCGCCGCTAAGTCCGTCGGCGTCCTTGCACTGGTCGAACCGCCACTGCTCGTCTTTGACGAGCCATCGCAAGGTTACCAGAATTCGCTGCCGCAAAACGGGGTCGATGTTCATTAGATTTCCTCGCAGTTAGCCAGGCAGATCGGGCATCTTCCATTGGCTGGTTTCACCAAGAAGTTTCTTTGGGGCCTACATCGCGTGCAACGGTATTGGTAGGCCGATTCGGATTCGGGCACTTCTGCAAGGTCGCTGATGTCTGTTGGTTCCTCAGTGACAGGTTCTTGTTCGGGCGGCACGGTTTCGGTTGGGACTTCCGTGTCCGGCAGTTCTGATGGTTCGGGGGGCGTTTCGGGCGTTTCCGCTCCTAATATCGCCTTTGCCTTTTCCGTTCCGCTTTTCAGTCCGTTTGCAGGGCCGCCGAATCCTTCCTGCCCATGTTGGAATATCATCGGCCCTTCATCGGAGGTCAGATCGTCGCCGAGTTCCTCCGGGAAGGCCGCTCGCAAGGCTGCTGCCTCTGCACATTTGTCGAGTTGGCCACGAGGCCGCTTCTGCCACATACTATTCGGTGAACCATCTTTTGTGCTGGCAAAGGCTTCCATCCAATAGACGGGGGGGCCGGTGAAGGCAACTCTTATTGCTTGCACAATCCGATAGACGGTCACCCTGGCCCATTCAGGGAATGTCAGTTGAACGCCGCCCCATTGCATCGTCTTGTCCGGGCCGAAGATCGTCGCGTCCCGCCCGGCGTAACTTTGTGTGCGAAATGCGGTTGTCCGCAATTCTCCGATTCCTGGCCAAATCGTGTCGGTGTAGCGTACCTTCGCCTTGTCCCATATAGGGACGATATGCACGTTCCGTTTGAAGGGGTCGAGTTTGCGGGCCTTGCAGTAGCTCAAGGCAAGAATCACCGACTCGGATGTCTGCGCTACTGGGAAAATTGCTTCGACCAGGGCTTTCCAGGCGCTCTTGTCAATTCCAAATCGTTCCTCTATCGCTGGATGATAGGGCAGTCTTGGCCCTGCGATAGCGGGTAGTTGTTCGCGCGGTTGGTCCGGGGCCTTCTCTGTTTCTTTAACTTGTTTCTTTGCCATGTTACGCTCCTTAAAAAAATCGTGTTCAGTTCTAATCAAATCACTTCGCTTCCCCTCATTTTGCGTTCGGTTCGGGTCAAATCCCGTCGAATCATCTCGCTTCTGTTCCTTTTTTGTTGCGTTCGGGTCGGATCACCTCTTCTCACGTCCCTTCTACTCTTTTCTTGTTGCGTTCGGGTCAGCTCCCCTCGAATCGGCTCCACTCCCCTTGCGTTCGGTTCGGGTCAAATCTCATCACCTCTATTTCATTCATTTGCAATCCCTTTGTGTTCAGTTCGGTTCAGGTCAAGTCTCTTCCTCTCGACTCTGGTCCCTTCGTGTTTATTTCTGCAAATCCCACTCTTTGATTAAAAATCGCCCGAATGTTGGGCCATAAGCTCCCAGTCCGCACCGCATACCAGCGACATCGAAGAACTGCTTGACTTTGCTTTGGTCATACTGGTCATCAGTAACATCGACAAAGAACGTAATCGACCAGGGCGTTTTGATAAGTGGCCGGCGGGTAATGCCCCGTGAGCCGATGGCGTTGATAAACGACCGCTCGTCATAGTCGTCAAAAGTTTTGCGAATCGGCTGGAAGTATATCTTGAGCGGGTCATCCGGCCCGACCACCCAGACACAAGCCTTGCAGAAGTCAAGATACTGCTTCCCCTTCCGATTCTCAATAGCATTACCGAGAATCTTGGCCGCCCCAGTCCGGTAGCGGTTGCCGATGAGCATCATCCGCACGTTATCGGCGGGGACATACACTCCTTTCTTGTCGATATACAGCTTGCGGGGCAATTCTTCTTTCCAAGACGTTTTCGCCTTCTTTTTTGAGGCCCCTTCCATTTCTTCGGGATTGTAGAACCGATCAAACATCACCGGTATCAGCCCTTGAATCTCACATTGTATTCTGTACATTGGTACTCTCCTTGAAAATAGTGTTCATATTGTGTTCAGTTCGGTTCGGGTCAGATCAAGTCCGTTCCAGTCCCTTCTTTTTGTGTTCAGTTCGGGTCGAGTCAGCTCGTTTCTCCTCATATCAGTTCGCTTCCACTCGTTTTGCGTTCGGTTCGGGTCGAATCCCCTCATCTCGGCTCTAGTCCCGTCATATCAACTTGCGTTCGGTTCGGGTCAAGTTTTATCCGCTCGATTCCAGTCACGTCCTTTCCACTTGAACTCTTCTTTCAGGCGATTAAACGTTTCACAAGCGGTTCGGTGCTTATCACGTACTTTCTCACGAGTTCCGGGTCGGCCAGAGTTTTTACCATTGAGAAAGCCAGCCGTGTTCGACCGTATTCTATGGCCGTCTGCCGGCTTTCGTAGTTCAACAGTTTCATTGCCAAGTTCGCCGTATCGTCGATTTCCCTTGTGCCGTCCAAAACATCTGAGATGTTCTTGAGCGCCAATTCGTGCAACCGTTCGATGCTCAGCGCCGGGTCCTGTACCTTTGTTGTGTTTTTGTCCTTTGACATTGTTACGTCTCCTTAAAATTGGTTAGTGTAAATTCCTTAACCTGCCTTTTGAACAACCGCCTCAGCTTGTACCTCGACGGCTTTTGTGCGGGCCTTCTTGATAATCAGAGCGCGATAACTGCTCTCTTTTGTGTATTGAGCCGCAAGCTCGGGTTGGTCTGCGGTGAACATCGTCTTATCAAACCGCGTTGTAGTTCTCGCCTGAAATTCAAGTGTTCGACCATCGGTGAACCGACCTATCTCGGCTTCGCCGAGCGCCTGTATGAGTTTCGTCCGCAAGGCGGTTGCGTTCTCATCCCATTCTTTCTCGAGCGCCTTGGCCTTTTCAAATTCTTCGGCAATCGCCTGGGCTTCCGCCGTCAATTCAATTACGGAGCCGGGTTTGCGCTCTATCGACGAGAGAAAATCTATCGGCGGCGACTCGGCGCCTTCCGGGGGGACACCGGCAACGACGTGCTTTTTCCACCAGTCCATACCCTTATCGACAATCGTTTTTATCAAGCTCTCGTCACGATGCACACAGTAGAGCCGCATCGCCAGGCCAAACCCCGCCAGCGCCGCCACAACCCACGCCCGCACGGCCCCAGTGCAATACATCTGCTGCTGAACCTGGACGACAACATGAACAGGCACTTGGTCGCTGCCGTCCTCTCCGTATTGCTGAGCATATTCCGCGTTGGCGTACTTCGCCTCGACAATCTCCGGCTTGTCTTGAACTATCGCGTCGCAGTTGGCGGCGAATACGCCTTTGCCCCTGCCACTAAAGGCTACGCGGAACTGGTTGCGCGTAATCTTATTGCCGGTCTCGTCGCAGAAGAAACGCAACAACGCCTCTTCGAGATAGTTGCCGACGCTCATTGCCTCGGTCGGTTCTGATTCCGTTGGGGTTTTCTTGCTCCAATAAATGTCCCCCGGCGTGATTCTGTACGGCGACACATTCAAAATCACCGCCAGATCACTTGAGCCTAAGTACGCGGGGCGCTTCTGTCTTTGCTTTTCAGTGATGGGCATTGTCATTCTCCTTCATGTGTATATCTGATTTGCGGTTCTTCGACTTTGACCAATTCTCCCTTATCGTCGGCCAGCCAGATTTCTTCGCCTATCTTGTGCGCCAGAGGCGCGAATTCCTCCCGAACCTCATTCTCCGTCATCCCGGAGCCATCATCAATCCAGACATACCGAAAGTGTTCGACCTTCTTCATTATCACTTTGCCGTCTTTGTCTTTGGTCTCAGTCGTATCGTGCCGGTCAACGATAATCGTCCGCTTTTCCTTCACGTTTGCCGCGGAACGCAAGGGTACGGCAGCCACATCCGGGAACTTGTCCGCAATCTCTTGGTAGCGGCTGCCATACTTCTCAACGAGCATCTGCTGGGCCTTTTGTACATCGGCTGTGCTGTAGGCCCCCGTGCCGAAAATGTGTCCGATGATTACATCCGTTCTTGTCTGCACCTTCCCGCCGGCCAGCCACGCCTTGACCGCAAACTCCTCGCCTATCGCCCCCATCGGCGGAAGAGATTCGTCCGCCCCACCAAGCTCCCAATAGAACGCCGTCGGCATCAGAAATCCACAGCCAGTGAAGGCCATATTCGGCTCGACCGTCTGGTAATTCAGGTGGTCCCGGTTGGCTTTCAACCACTTGGCCTCCATATTCGGCAGCAGCCGGCACATCCCGTACCAGTGGCCCTTTTTGTGTTCCCACGTCTCTTTGTCTAAGGCCGTCAGAACCGCGACGGTAATTGTCTTTTCGCCCGTGACCTCCACCATCATCTTGTCCCAGCCGGGCGGACTGAAATCGCAGTGGGCGTCTATTCGCAGGAGATATTCCCCCTGGGATATTCGGGCGGCGGCGTTCATTGCGATCCGCTCGCCCTCGTTTTTCCCCAAATATAGGACTTTGGCCCGCTCGTCAATTTCCTGGTCGTACCCATTCAGAACGAGAACAACCTCAATCTCGCCCGCTGCTGTTGCGTAGAGGTTCTCGATTGTCCGGTTCAGGTACTTCTGCTCGTTGTGCGCTGGAATTATCACCGAAATCATTGTTAATCTCCTTTTTTTCACCTAATAACCGTTGTGCGTAAGCGTGCCGAAAAGTGTGTCGCGTGCTGCGTATAAATTCTAACCGTCCAATCAGTTCATCTAAAATCGCGTGTGCTTCCAGCAAACGACCCTGTTCTAAATTCCTTCGGGCCTGTTGTAACTTTTCTAACGTATATGACAAATCACAGTTCCTTAAAACAACCGGCGGGCAATGACCCGCAACATCATTTTGCCGGCGCCGGCAAAATGATAACTCTTGGCAAGGGCGGGCGGGCGGGCCACACGGGATTAGCGTCCGTGTTCTTAGGCGAATTACCCAAGCCCGCCACGCAACGGTTTGTGTCAAAAGGGCGGCCCGCTGGAGCACGAACCGCCCGCAAGATATGCGCCAGCCAAGAGGAAAACGGTTCGAGTGTCGTCGCTGAGGCTGGGCGCATCAAAAGCAAGGTGTAAATCTTGGCAGAAGTAAAACAGCGAGCACAAATTTTCAATCGAACCGTCATAATAAACCGCATTATTCACACAAAAAACGTGGTGTCAATAGAAAACTTGGGAAAATGTGAAAAAAGTTGTGTACAACAGTGGCGTTGTAAAGTATGTTGCTTGTTGTTGCTATATGTTTTGAAAAGGAGTATTATGCACGAAACAGGATTTACCAAACTTTTTAGTTCAATTGTAAGCAGCACTATTTGGCAAGAAGACGACAAAACGCGAATCGTCTGGATTACAATATTGGCCTTGTCTAATCGGTACGGGGAGGTTGGGGCATCAGTCCCCGGTCTTGCGGCCTTAGCAAATGTTTCTCTGGATGATTGTAATGCCGCCCTACAAAAACTCAAATCACCCGACCCATATAGTCGAAGCAAGCAATACGAAGGGCGCAGAATCGAAGAGGTTGAGGGTGGTTTTTTGATACTTAACTATGGATTCTATCGCGACAAAATGAGAAATAGGGCCGAATACTACAGAGAATGGCGTGCGCGCAACAAAACCGCAACCATTTTAACCACTCCGCCACCTATAGCAGAGGCAGAGGCAGAGGCAGATATACGTTAGAGCGCGCAATATACATAACGTAGGTGGAGGGGATCATAAGGGGGGGCGGTGATAATCGTGAATTTCTGAAAGGAGAACTGAATGAGATATTTCTGCACAAACTGTCAGTATGAGTTGATAAGCGAAGAGGATATTGAGGGTGAGGTCTGTGAAGCCTGCAATGCGGGCACAATGTCTTGTGATGAAGCAGAAGACGTCGAAGAAGAATAACCCCCCGGCGGCGGCGTGGTGGGAACACGCAACAAAAAGCAGGCCCAACTATGCGTAGAGGCACTGCCCGAATGAGAGTTGTGTCTGAGCATACTAACACAAACAAAGCAGGTTCAAATCCTGCCCGCCGGGGCTGTTTGAAAGGAGAATATAAAGATGAACGGCTTTGAATGTGGTAATTGTGAAGTTAGCCCTTGTATATGTGAGGAAAAAAAACGCAGAGAGAATATAATTACGGGGAAAGAAGCTCTGGATGCCTTGTATGAAGAGTTTATTTGCGTTCCATCGTGGCGTCTAAAACTTTGTCTATGGATATTTCCTGGATTATGCCGAATAAGTAATTGTTTAAGAGAATATCGTAAACAACATAAATAACCCCCGGCGGCGGCGTGGGCTGGAACAACTTGAGAAAGGTCAAGCATGGTGGCGACTAAAATACGACGACGATTATACGATAGATATATCGATTGGCGGATGCGTTGGTTGTTTTTCTGCGGGCGAATGATCTGTTTGGTCAAAGGTCACGATGCCTATTGTATCGACCAGGGTGACGCCAAGTGGGACGGGCTGTGGTTGTATCACTGGTTCTGCCCTCGTTGTACGAAGTTCTTTAAGACGCCGCCGAATGGGCGGAACATCTGAGACGCCAGGAGAAGCCGAAATGAGTTTGAAAAACTACACGAGTCAAGTATCTGCAATCCGTTCCATAAATGCGATTGAGTGCAAACTCGCCGCTCACGGGGCAAAACAGATACTCAAAGAGTACACCACTGATGGACTGGTGGCTTCAATATCCTTCATCATTCACAGTAACGGAATAGAATTGCCGTTTCATTTGCCCTCTCGAGTCGCAGCGTGTGAGCAGGTGCTAAGAAGTGGCGTGAAAAAACCGAGGCGGGATACCTACGAAAATATCAAAGAACAAGCAGCGCGAACCGCGTGGAAGATACTAACAGATTGGGTGGATGCTCAAATGGCGATGGTCGAATTGGCTCAGGTCGATATGTTGGAAGTATTTTTGCCGTATCTTTTCGACAGGAATCATCAACGAACATTCTATCAAGCACTGGAGATTCAAGGATTTCGCAAGGCATTACCTGCTTACTGCGGTGAACTGGAGAAACCGAAATGAAGCGAGTTATAATCGGCGAAAGAATCAAGTGGGCCAGAAAAAACCTCGAAATGTCACAAGCCAGGTTCAGCGAAAAGACTGGCATAATCTCCGGGGTATTATGGCGGATTCAACATGGAGACCAAAAGCCAACAATGTCTCAGTTGGTCAAAATTGCCGAGGCTCTCTATCGAACGCCGGAATGGTTCTTGTGTGAAGATGAACCGAAGGCAGAGGTATTTGTAAGATGACTTCTAAACACAGCATAACCACAATTGACGAACGGACAAGAAACGGCGAAAGAAAAACGTGCTCAAATTGTCGCAGAAAGAAATGCCGCAAATTTCACAAGGGCACTCCTTTAGCTTGCTGCTACAACAGTTGCTCGGATTGGTTGCCGGACGGCGAAGAACCGAAGGATTCCCAGTTTGTGCACTGTAAGGATATTTGCTCTGCTTGCCCATTAGACGAAAGAAGTTGTAAAGATACATGAACCTAATACAATCCACACGGGCCCCTGCCTCTCGATAATGAAGGATTGGCCGGATGCCTTAGCCGAGAAAAGAATCAGCAAAGAGGCAATGTTCTGAAAGGAGAACAAAATGGAACGAGAACAATATCAGCAAATTAGAGACAACGCATTACGGGAACGAGAAGAAGTGAAAAACCTTTTATGGAAAGAGGCATTGTTGAGACTGGCTGTGGCCGCCGATGAATTGGATGCTATGGAAGCACGAACCATAGACAAGGACAAAAAATAACTTGGCCGAGAACAGAATCGCAAACAAAGAGGGGATGTTTTGAAGCAGAGATGACAAAAGAACCGGGCGCAGCCACGCACCGCGCCCGGCCCATCAGGAGAGTAACACACTGTCATCAACAAATCAGAAGAATGTCGCGGCCCACGCCCAAGTCGCATGAATTACTTTTAACCCGACCGCGCTGACAATAAAGATGACGGTAGCGAACATTCTTTTATGGGCCTTCTTCAGTGTTCGGACATCATCGAGCAATCCCGGATCGCCATTTGCTCCTTTGATAAGGTCGATAGTTATCTGTTGCTGAGTATCGATTTTATCGAATCGCTTGCTGCAAATCATCTCGTACATCTTTTCTTCGTCGGGCATCTCTTCTCCTTACGCATCAGTTACGCATCATAGAGGAATCCGAACAGGAACACTTTGCCTGCGACAGCGTTGCCGCCAATTGAGACGTTGAATTGAACGATTATGCCGGCGGCATAGACCTTGTTGGTGGCCGGGGTCGCAGAGGGTACGGGTTTCATCAACATAATATCGTTCGCGGCGTCGAGATTGTCCCCGTTGGTCGAGCCGACAAAATCAGTCAGAGCTGTGCTCCGCCCGATACTACAGACCAAAGCGGCCCCCACGTCGGCGGCGCAGCGCAACCATGCCTCAGTCGGCACAAAGACCTTCCCGACAGGGACAGTGTAAAGTGTGGTTGCTGTGGCGGAGGATAGGTCCGTGATAGTTGTCGCGGACACGAGTGCAATTCCCTTTTCTCTTAAACTTGCCATCTTAACTCCTTTTAGACGTATGTTACTATTTCGTCATCATACATCACTACTTCATTGTCGTAACCGACAACTTCGGTGATTTTCACAACTTCCGTATCGGCGGGGCATCCCATCGAGGCCCTTGCCGTCGCCCCCGATTCCGCAACCCAGGCAGTCCCGTTCCCCACGATGAAATTATTGTCGGTTTTGGCCAGGGCACCGATAACAGTCAGGTCGGCGTCGTAGGCTTGAACATTCGTGCCTATAGTCAGGCCAAGCGTAGTTCGGGCCGCGGCAACGGTGGCGTCGTCAAGCAAGGTCGCCGCCCACGTTGTAATCGTTGCGGTAGTGGGGGCGACACTGCCTACGACCGTAGGCTCTCCGGCGGCGTCGAATTTAAGGTATTGACCGGCCCGCGCAACGGAGTCCGGCAATTCCATATCGAGGGACGGGGAATCAGTGTTCGGCGCCCGCAGGCAGCGAGTCACGGCATCGGCGTTATCAACCGCGACCTTGCAGTTCTTATCTAAGGCGTCTTCGACATTCTCGGCGCTAAAGGACCCGCCCGCTTCAAGGTCCAGCGCCTGAGTCTTGGGGGTGCCCCTGATAACGTGAACCTCAGACGTGGCCGCCAATGCAGCGACGAGTGTTACCCTGCCTCCAAGGTCGCCGTTGATAGCCACGGTGTAATTCGTTGTTTCCGTCAATGGGGACGATTCCACGCCGGTCAGGGTCACCCGGGTAATCACGGTCAATTCGCTGCTCTCGGCGATGGGGAAAGAGAACGGTATCTGCTGGCCGGCCACCGCGCTTCCGACGGCGCTTGTTCTGCAAGTTGTGTTTGCAACTGTCATAATTTGCCTCTTTTCACTTCAGTTAAGACTCTATCTCTGGCCCGTTTTTTGCCGAAGTCAATAATGTCGCGGAGGATTTCCTTTTTCTTTGTGGCGTCCTTTTTCTCCCAGGATGTTCGTTTTGCCACCTTTTCGGTTTCTTCCTCGATTTCTTCTGTGGCGTAAATCTGGTACTGTTCATATCGGGTATTATTCAACCAGAAGTCGCCAATCTTGCGCGTCAATCCGGTTATAGGCACGCCGGATTGTTTCAATACCTTCTGGGCCTTTTCCGACAACGCCCTACGGACATTCTCGGCGGCGCGGTTTTGCTCCACCAGGTTGATTTCCTCTGGCGGGCCCCATTGTTCCTGTTCATCGTCGGCGGCTTGCTCAAGTTTTTCTATCTCGGAGTCGATTTTGCGAAGTTTATCATGTTGTGATGGGGCCAGATCATCCCAGACCTTGCCGTAGGTCATCATCGCCGTCGTATCCTGGCGAATCTGCATTTTACCGTAAGCAGTTTTTTCATATGACACACTTTGACCACTAAGAAACTCGTTTATTCCCACCGCGATAGCAACCGGCCAACCATCTATACGGCCAGCCTCTATCGTCCCTACCACAAATAATGGTGCGAAACTATCGTAGATTTGTTTGCCGACGAGGTACGAGTATTTAGCAAGCGTGGTATCTTCAATGGCCTTCGGCACTTCCCACGCGGGACCTCCGTAGAACTCTTTGCCTGTTTCAAGTTTGTAAAGGAGTTCTATCCAGGGGGAGCGCTTGTTTATCATGGCATTTTGGATGGGTTTCCACCAGGCAATATCACGTCTTCGCCCTCCCTGGCCCGTTTTTTGCCCGGCTATAGTTTGTATGGCCGCCCGGAGATAGGGACCAAGATCGCCATAGACATCGAATCGGGTGTTTCCTATTTTGATTTTCAGGAAGTCCGTGCTTGTGTAGTCCATCGTGGCAATATCGTCCTTATCCTTTTCGTCGCCCCACCAACCGCGTATGATCCTTGCGGCCATTAGCATCATTACGCCTGAACCCAGGAACCGGGATAATGTCATTGCTACTCGTCGCCGCATAATTGGGTTTGTAAGGAGCATCCCCGGGGTCCGTACTCTCGACCAAGTGACGGTGGGTGACCACATAACGATTCGCAGAACGCGCCGTAAGGCCCGGCCAAACGTAGTCTTTGCCGGGGTGAAAGCGAGAAGAGTATTGTTCACATCCACTAATTCACGTTTCATTTCCTCGGTAATTTGGATTCCCTCTCCCGGTTCCGACTCGGCAATTTGCCGTTCCCACCCCTCTATCCCGTTGTTCCAAAGTTCTTGTTGAACCCAGTTGAAGGCGGCAACATATCCGCGAATAGAAGCAGTGTAAACCTTTCCGATATACGGGATTTTCTCGACGAAACGAGCTACATATTGCTCAATATCCTGCGTTGTTGTGAGGAATCGAGCGCCGTGAGCCACAGCGTCGGCGTGTCGCGGATCATCCTGGGTTTCCGTTTCAAGTTTCCTTGCATATTTCTCAGATACATAGGCGGCGGCATTTTTCCCTACAGCCTTCGCGTACATCTCTGGCTGTTCGCCTTGAAGTAGTATTGCTTGCCGTCTTATCTGAATGTCTAAACCGGCTTTCAGTTTAAGAAGCCCGGCGGCCTGTTCAAGACCCATGAAGAACCGAACCATTTTAGAGACTCTTTGTTTTGCCATTTGTCCGAAGAGTTGGTTCCATTTCATAAGGACTCGAACGTCGGCAGGGGTCAAGATCTGTCCGGCTTTGAGCTTATCGTATGCCCCGGTTTTCTCTGCGGTTGTCAGGTGTATTTTGTCGAGATAGGTCAGTTTGGGATTCGTTGCGATGTCTTCCTCTGCGTTCAATAGTATCCAGGGGTCGAGTATTTCATCGAGGGGTGTGAAGACGGCAGTATCTGCCTGTTCGCCTGCAAGTTTCCCCATCGACCGCCAAATTCGCTCAGGGGCAGCAACGCCTTTCTTTCTCAAATGTTCAAGCGTTGCGGCGGCGGCGCCTATTCTTTGAGCCAAGACTTCTGTTCGCTGTGGCAAAACCCGTGTCTTTCTGGCGTAGTTCGAGACCTTAATGGCATTGCGGAAGGCCGTCATCCAGTCCACTCCGCCGCCCGGCACTTCGCCGGGTTTTCCCGTCTCCGCAGCCGGGGCGGGAGGGCCGGCTATCTCGCCCTCTACGGCGCCTGGGGGCTGGGGGGTAGTTACGGTAATCTGTTCTTGGGCCCTCTTGATTTTCTCGACGATTCTGTTCGCGGCATCTCTGGATTTGTTATCGCCACCGTATAATCGCCCATTATCTATGAAATACTGGCGATAGGCTTCAACGGGGCTTTTCCCATCGTCCATCGCTTCGGCAACATCAATTTCAGCTCGATTAGCTTTGCCCAAAGTTTGCAAGGCATCCCGCGCGGACATCTTTGCCTTCTCCGCAGCCGGGGCGGGTTGGACGCCCGCTACTTCACCCACCATTCCCGCAAGTTTTTTTGCCACTTCTACCCGTGTACTTGGTTTTCTCAGTTCAGCAACCTGCTCTGCATTAAGAGCGTTTTTTTGAACCGTGCTGCCTGTGTCAAGTTTGCGTTCTCCTGTTTTGGCATCGTAGTAATAATTCGGTTGGACTATTGCGTTCAAATCTGAAGCATCTGCGACCAAAGGCGTTCCGTTGTCCCATACGCCCTCTATTGTTATTTTACCATTTTTGTTGGTAGAAACAGAGAGAACAACAAACGTATCTCCCTCTGCGGTTTTAACAGAATCACCGGATTTTAACGTTTCAGCACGGGCTTTCTCGGCGGCTATCTCGCCCTGGGGGGTAGTTACCCTCCTTTCTTCTTGTTTATGTCGGGCGATAGCAGCAGATACCGCTTCGTCTATTGTTTCATAGGCCGGCAAAGATGCTCCTTCTTTAACTCGTTGTGCCGCCCGTTCTATCGCTATATTTTCCTGTTCACGAGTCCAGTGTTTGTCTGCAAGCAAATCACCAACATTTATTTGCCCTTTAACAAGCAACGGAATGTTAGTGGGTCTTCCATTATTCAACCTTTTGTCTGTAACCGTAACGCTTATCTCAGTTGAAACGCCACCATCAGGACGTTGTAGCGTGCCCAATTCACCACTAAGAGGAGTAATCTCGCCCTGGGGGGTAACGGTAGGCTCGGCGGGTTTTGAAGGCTCCTGCGCGGGAATAACCGCTTCTTCGGGGGGTTTCTGGGCAACGCCAGTGGGCTTCTCGATAGCGCCAGTGGCCTGTTCTATCGGCATTGCATTGGCTTTCGTGACCAAATCTACCAGACTGGTCCCTTTCGCTATGCCGTAACCGCCCAGAAAACCGCCAACAACCTCCAACGGGGCCTGTTTCAGGGCCTTTACAACGGCATCCTTTGCGGCCTCATATGCAGACATCCCTTTGTGTGCGTTCTCCAACATCGCAGACCGGCTATTCTGCAACATTCCCGTAAAGAATTCTTCCAGTCCTTCCCTCACCCCCACAATCAATGGCCTCGAACCCTTGACCACTTCGTCGAAAACCCCCATTTCAAAGACATATTCGATAGTACCGTCCGTCAATCCGTGGAGAGTGCTCCAAAGGAAGTTCTCCCCTTGTGAATCCGCGTGTTCATAAGCTGCCGCCGCCGAGATACCGGAAAGCACCATCAGGCCACGATTGATTCTCATTCCAGCATTAAGGAATTCAGGGTATTTGGTGGCCCCTCCGGTCAAATACATTGCCAATACAGACAGAGCACTTGATGCCACACCCTGACTAAGTTCTCCGGCCACATAGGAGACAGGATCGGTCTTGGCTAATTCGGGATCGAGGCGGAAATATCCATTCTGCATCTTATCCACCCAGTAGGCGCGCCCCCCTCTTCCTTGAGTTTCAAATCTCTCGCCTAATGAGATTATCGCTTGGGCGTATGGATTGTAGATTTGATCGGGGTCTTTCGATCCGAGTTTCGACCACTCATCAAGGGCAATGCCGCCGTATTGAATGAATTGACCGAGCCAAGATTGGACCGTTCCGCCCACGTGGCCGAGGACATCTTCCCCAAATCGAAAAGGGGCTTTGCCTATTTCCTTTGCCGTTCGTATCGGATGGAGAGGAATCATCGGGGCAGTTTCTCGCGTAATCCAGGGAGAATAGCCACCCATTCCGGCGGCGAGATAGGGATATATGGACTGCGCAGATTTCGTCGCCTTCTGTTGTTTGTCATCGAACTTTCGGGCCGATTCGAAGTTCCGACTGACCACATCCGGGGGAATGTTCTGGCGGTATGCTATATCGACGGAGTCTTGAATTTCTTTCTGTTCGGTTGTCGGATCGGGTTTCAACTTCAAAGGCCGGAAATCCTCAAATGCGGGCCTTGTGTCCGAAGGTTCAGGTTCAGAAAGGAGTCCAACGGCCCCAAAGTCTTCAAATTTTGGACGGGTCATTTCGGCCATAATACGTCAATCCACTTGTTGTAGTAAAGTTTTGCGGCAGCATCCCAACCATTTGCCCTCAGCATATTCATTGTTGCCTTGAACTCCTCTTCTGTGGGCTGGGGTTTATCGCGGTCAAGGTATTTTTGAGCTTCCTCCTTATTCAAACCTGGAGTGGGATAGATTTCCTCTGATTCAAACTCATCAAGTTCCCATTCGGCACGCCGCGCAATCTCCAATACCGCCACATCAAGTTCCTTGCCGGTCAACGGGGCGCCTTTTGCTCTCGATTCGCGGATTCTATCCTCAAGGAATCGCCGCGACTTGATTCGGATGGTTTCAAGAGTGAGTTTATCAGAGTCCCCCACTGAAATACTATCGAGATATTTATCCAAATCTTTGACGGCTCTGAGTTGATCATCGACTTCGTTCTTCGGAAGTAGGTCGTGAATGATGTTGACTCCTTCTTTGTAATCGTTCACTGTAATCTGGCCCTTATTTACAGCCGTTCGCCAGTCTTTTTCCGTTACCTTTCCATCGACAGTGCCTTGATACAGCTCCCAGTATTTCTTGCCATCCTGCCGAACCGACAACGGATTGCCTCGCCCTGCTTGAATGGCTTGGAATGTTGCCGACGATGATTTGAACAGTGTTTGTTTGTCATCCGGCGTATAAGTCTGAAACGAGTCTATGAGTTGAAAGATTTGGTCTGAGGTAGAACCTTCCTTTTTGAGTAAATTCCAAAGTTGCATATCTTCAGCAAGTCGAGCCTGGTCCTGTTGATGCGCCAAGTCACTCTTTCTCATCACGGCATAGTTGCGAATCCTACCCCAATCATCTGGGTCGGTCAGGTTCGGGAATTCCTTCAATGTCCCTTCTGTCCGCAGTCGCTCAAGAACTTCTTCTGGATTGAACCATGCGTACTTTTGCGCCGCCCGCATAGAGGCGTTGTGCCGAACCTTCAGGAGGTCGGGGGTCAATACCTTCTCATTCATTCCCTCAACTGTTCCGATTCCACTCCTGCCTAAACTCTCGAACGCGCTGATGTTGCCGGTTCGCTCCGCTTCCGCCATCCGGTCATAATACGTGCCCCACCACTTATCGTCTATGCGCTGTTTCGTCTTTGTGGCGACGTAGTTTTCTATTAACGGCTTCGCCTGTTCAAGATGCAAAGCGAAGTTTCTTTGGGCCAGGCCGTTCTTGAGATGAAGAGACTCTGGGATGTTCTCCATCTCATCCAAAGTCCGGGTCATCTCCTCCTGATAGGTCTCTTCATCAGGATTTGTTTCGAGTCGCACTTGGAGTTCGTTTTGCTTCCTGCGCAATTCCGCCGTAGCCTCTGAGAATTGCTGGTCGGCCTGCACCTGCCACATCTGGCCGCCGACCTGGAACATCGCCTCGCCCATCCTGCCTATCGCCGCCGCCATTTGGCCGGCGCCGGTATCGAAGTTCACCCGACCTGTAACGCTCGGCCCCACGCCCGGAAGCGTCTTTTCTGTTCGGTATATCGGAAATCGTCCAGCCATTTTAGTACCTCAACGCTGTAGCTTTCGCCGTGTTTGACCACGTGCTTTTGGTGTTGTTAAACATCCCCTGCTGACTCATCGTTCCGAATCCCCCCAACAATGTGGCTCCAGCGCTCGTATAGGCGATCTTCATCGCATATCCAGCCCGCGTCTTAGCTAATTGGCGTTCCATTCCATACATCGCCGCCTGGGACCGATGTTGACCGGCAAGAACCTGACCTTCGTACCCGATTAAGGCGTTCTCAAGGGCCAATTCTGCGCCCTGCTCGGTCTCAATCTCCAAAGGCGCACCTTCTTCCGCCATCGCCCCCGATGCGCCGATCTTCGCCCGCAAAGTCCCCATAACCCTCTGCCCGAACCTTGCCTGCCTGCGTTGGTCGAATCCAGACTTCAACAGGGCGGTCTTTGCGTTTTGCTCGGACACCTTCTGATTGTAGTCGGCCATCGCAGCCTCGCCCTTCGCCTGGGCCTCGGCGGCGCGGCCTTGCTGAATCTGACTGGCAGCCTGCAAACCAACCCCCGCCGCCATCAATCCTACTGCGAGTCCCATATACTACCTCCCGGTAATTTCAATTCTCGGTATGATTGCCCGAATCGTACAAGGCGTTGGGTCGTCCCCGGAAATCACTATCGAATCTTCTACACTGAAACCCCCCTCGTGCACCACTACTACATCCCCCGTGAACAGTGCGGGTGGTTCCCCGTATGCCTCGTCTGTTCGCCAGTCTATCTCAAAGAGATTGTTCTCATCGATGCCGTATTTGGCAAGGGAAGTCTCAAAAAAGCTGATAACCACTTCGCTAATCTTCTTGAGAGAACCTTTGGTTGTCCCGTGCTGAGTGAGAATATCGAACCGCATCGGCTTGAGAACGTATCGGAACGGCAGGCCGATAATGCACTTTGATACCGTATTCGGCAGAACGATCCGACCGTCTTCTACTGATTGTCTCGGAAAAACTGCCCCATCGCCGACAATGCACACTTCTCTGCCTTCAAGATGTTCGAGGCCAACGAACGTGTCTTCCGGCGCACCGTCGTATGATAGCCCGCAATCAACGAACCAGGCGTCTTCCGGGTCGCCGAAGTTTCTCGGTTGCATTTGTTCGAGCATCTGCATCTGCGCCCCATTGATAAACCGTCCGGTAATAAGCCAAATCTCGTCTTCGTCCGTACTTGGAATTACGGCCACGCTCGACATTCTGGCAACGGTTGAGACTGTTTCCGCTGCTTCCCCCGCTTCCGCGAGAAAAATACCAGGGTAAAATTCCACGTTCCCTTGCGACCACGCGCCGCCAACAGAAGCGGCCCACTGTATAAGCATACTTGTATCATAACCGCCAATTTGGGAAATATAGGTCAAGTCCAAATCGTAGAAATAGAATATCTCGGATTGACCCACTGTCCAATACTGATTGACGACGACTATATGTCCGTATAAATCAACGAAAATGCCTACTCCGTACGTGGGGCCGGTAGTAGAAGCAATGACATTGAGATTTGTGCCGTCCCACTGTACTTTGTAAATTGTACGAATTCCCGTCTCCTCGGAAATCATCAATACATAAATATAACCTCCGTATATTACAATGTTTTCAGCGTCGACCACATCCGTTTCATAGAAACCACCACTGTAGTTATACCAACCGCCAAGTGTGATTTGGTCACCTTTACTATCGTCAAACGTCCGTACCGCAAGATTGTAGGCGTACGATTGATCGGCAAGAAGTCCAAGGGTATAACCTCCAGAGACAACAATGCCCAGACTGTTATCAACCTTCACGACATAAGGAAATGCTGTTGAAGCCGATGCCGATGCTCCTGCCTTCTTTTCACCCATTAAGGTCAGAAAACTGCCCGCACCGTCGGCGTTGGCGAATTTCCTAATTTGCCCCGGCGACCCTGTCCGAGCATAAGCATTTCCATCCTCATCAATACACATACCATAACCGCCACTACTTGTTTCACCATACACCCTCGTTGACCGCCATATTTCCGCCCCAGTAGTCAAATTGAATTTGTGCATAGTGCCATAATCATTAAGGCTATACTCTTGCACAAAGACGTAGATATATTGGTCGTCGGGAGTAATTGCCGTACCCATACAGACATCAGCAGTAGAAGCGACAGGCCAGGCAGGAACAGGAGCAAGGAAATTATACTCAATCGTCCCGTCGGTATTATATCTGGTAACGTAAGTAGAATGAGTAGTGTCCCAGGTATGGGCAATATAGATATTGCCGGATGAATCCTGAGTCATTCGCCCCGCCCCGCTGTGTGTTGTGATGTGTTTCACAACCGTCTCCGTGCCGTCGAAAGTCTCCGCTATATACGTCTTACTAATCACCAATTCATCTGCGGTAGTTTCGGAAAGTAATGTATAATCTGCACTGGAGTAATTGGTCGTTCCTGTTATTTTGATTGAATCACCAACGGCAAACGGATGACCAGTATAAGGAAGACCGGTTTTGTCGGTGGCAACGTTTCTTGCCACGCCGCCTACATCAAGGCATCCGGTTGTCATTGTTTCAAAATTGAATGGTATCCCCCAAAGATTGCCATTCTCGTTGATATAGGTATATTTGTATTGGGTCGCCGGAGTAGTTAATGAGTCGTCCCCGCCCGTATCCGCCTGGGACGGAGAAACAAGGTGTCTCGCCCACGCAATCACATCCTGTTCTCGCTCGTAGGTCATAGAAAGTAGGGTGCCGTCCGCCCGAACAGCCCACAGAATCGAGTCGGGGTTCTTTTGATGGGCAATGGCCACTATCCCGGTCTCTGTAATGTGTTCCGCCAGTGCAGTCAAGTCAGGAGCATTGTACTTATCCTTATCGCCCACGTAGGCGACCTCGCGAATCTTCCTCCCAACAGAATCGACAAAGAGAATAACATCGTTCACCGGCAGCGCTTGGATCGCCTTGCTGCCATAAGTCGTCTGCTCTTTCATGGAGAAGTTGGTCGGCGTTATCGGTTCATCGTAGTCGCTCGACCGTATTCGCCATTCGCCCGCACTCGTCCCGATAATCAAAGCCTCAAGGGCCGAAATCCACAGAATCGCGTTGCGATGATCAGAACTCATCGTCAACCAGAAGGCCGAGTCGTCGATAGTTCCTTCGTCCATATTCTCGTAATCGCCGGTGGCGCTGAACCATACCGTTTGAGGCTGGTGCGGGTTGCCTGCGTAAATGCACCTGTCCTCGAAGAACGTCACGGTTGTCGGATAGCCTCGCACAGCCGACCACGACCCCTCCGACCAACGAGTATCGGCGCCGGTAGAAGCAAAGTTCTTGAGAACCGTCATATTGGCGACCTGACCCGTTACCCCCGTTACCCGGCAGATACCCTCTTGCGTACTGCTGTTGACGGTCAAATCCGCCGCGAATGTTCCACTCGTAGCAACGGTCACATTGATACGATGCTGGATATTGTCCTCTTCTTCGGTGAACGTAAATTGGACGGCTCGGAATTTATCTTTTGACGTATAGGATCGGCGGACTTCCCAGCTTACGCCGGCGTCTATACTGCGTTCGAGTCGAACAGTTCCCGCCCAACCCTGTTCGATATTCAATGTGCAATCACCTTCCGTAAGGATGGCGGCACCTATAACTCCCGTAGTTGTCCGGGACCCGCTTGTACTGGTAACGGCCCTCGGTTGTACGACGCGAAACAATGCCCCAACGTGGCCGGCCTGGAATACATTGCCGCCCGCGGCCGTCAAAGTCCCGGACCCGGTCGTGACGCTCGGTGTCAAAGTTATGCCATCACCTACTTCGAGGTCGTTGCGCTTTTTGAACGGGCCGTTCGTGAACGTAATCGCATCAAGAGAGAAGGAATTGGCACTGACTCTGCTCAGTTTGTGCGGGGGATAGTTGGGATGGACAATCCAGCAAACGTCGTTGCTCTGCTTGAATTGCAGGGCGGGCAGGTCCCCCACGGCATAGGGGGTATCGACCTTCAATCTCCTGCCGAGCGAATCCAGCACCCGCGCCCCATTGTAGTAGAAGTACATGGCATAGTCTTCGAGGAGCAGGATGTAAGCGATACTATTGGAGTAGATAAACGAAACGACCCGGCCTGCCCCGTTGACGGTATCAATGTACTTCGTCCCCGGGCGCCGCTCCGCACTGCCGTAGATTTTCGGAATCATATTCTCAAGACGACGGCAGCCGGACTTATATTTGTCCACGTCGGAGCGGGCGTCGATTTGGGGACTTAACTCACCTGCGTTGAATGATATTACCGGATAATTCATTTGCGTCTCCTCACATAAACGCCGCCCGTCTCCACGGTTGCCGGAGCAACTCCGAAGGCACCGCGAGTAGCGCCTTGCTGGGCGGTTTCATCATAGACGTTCAACACCTTGTACTGGGCCGACACCAGGCCCGCCACGGTCGTTTCTAAGGCGTGGACAGCGACCCAAAGAGCGGTGACTTCGAATTCGCAGTCGAAAGCACCCGTGGTCGTTGTGGAAGTCGTTGAGGAGCTGCTGGAGCTGGTCGAGCCTGTCGTCGTCGTCGAGGTTGTAGAACTACTTGTGGATGCAGTCGTCGATGATGAACTTGTGGAGGTGCTCGTCGAGGATGAACTTGCTGTCGTGGTGCTTGATGATGACGTTGTGGAACTTGAAGCCGTTGAGGTCGTCGTTGAGGACGAGGTGGTGCTCGATGTACTTGATGACGTTGACGACGACGAACTTGTGGAGGTCGTTGTTGACGACGTGCTTGAACTGCTTCCCCCCGCCGATGTTGTGCTGCTCGTTGAGGAGCTGGTCGAGGACGTACTTGACGAACTTGTCGTCGTTGAACTACTCGTAGAGGAGGTTGATGCAGTGCTACTCGTCGTAGAAGTAGTCGAAGAGGTCGAACTTGTGGAACTTGAAG
>Ga0315275_10001515_pt1 | contig 20514 bp, 19 predicted proteins | sample YL17G03_0_MG_FD_205557 | JGI IMG/M metagenome (GOLD analysis project Ga0315275, IMG submission 205557) | Sediment microbial communities from Yellowstone Lake, YNP, Wyoming, USA - YL17G03_0 | ecosystem: Environmental > Aquatic > Freshwater > Lake > Sediment | place: USA: Wyoming | collected...
CGGTATGCCCGGAATAATATTGAGTTTCTATGCCGATTATAAATCTGGCGAAGTGAAATTAGACGAAGATAACATAAACTATGATTGGATGACATTAGAAGAAGCAAAAAACTATGATTTGGTTGAGGGTCTTTTAGAAGAGATTGAAATGGTAGATAAGATTCTAAAAGGCGCAAATTCTGATAATGTAGAATACAGGGTTAAAAGTTAAACACCCAGTGGTAGAAATAATAACAAACATCAGCGTAAATCAGCTAAAAATCAGCGTAAATCAGCGATTTTTGCGAAGCAAAAATGCTCAGAGAACTCATTGATAAATTTTATTTGGACAGAGAAAGGGATAAAGAGCAGCATCATTTTTATATTACTGACGCTGGTAAATGCTCTAGGTCTATCTTTTTCAAATTCAAAAACGTGCCTCGGGAGAAAATGGCACCCGAAGTTTTAAGAATGTTTGACCACGGCGATTATATTCAAATGCAGATTTTAAGCAATTTATTCGGTTTGGGAATAGTTAGGGCTTCGGAAATAAAAACTCCTCCTCAAGAATTAATTTCAGGAAGAGCCGATGCTATTATCACCTTGGACAACGAGCTTTACGTGGTTGATTTCAAAAGTATGAACAGTATGATTTTTGCTAAATTACAGCAACCCAAAGAGGAAAACGTTAATCAAATTCAACTTTATTTACATTATTTCAAAATTCCCAAAGGCATTCTTTTATACATCAATAAAAATACTTTAGAATTAAAGGAATTTTTAGTTAATTATAATCCAGCTATAGCGAGAAAACTTTTAAATGATTTGGAAGAACTTAAAATTAAAATTGATAAAAATGTTATTCCTGATAGAATTCCTACCTGGCCGGACGACTGGCAATGCCAGTACTGTGCCTTTAAAGAAATTTGTAATATGGGGGGAGGAGGAGATATAGATTGGAACAATTTTAAGAAAAAAATTGAATCAATGGATCAATAGAGTGTTTCTTTTATATAGAATAAAATAAAGCCCCGCCTAAAGGCGGGGCTTTAAGATAAAATTGTTATTTAATTAAAACTTCTGAAACGTATAAATTATTTTCACTTAAAAGATATAATTTTTTATCGGTTTGATTAAAGATGATTTGAGGCGTTTTAAATGCGGCCAAATCAACAATATTTATTTTATCTCGGTCGTCAATTTCGGCGATCTTTATTTTATCTCCAACGCCGAATATTAAATAATTTGAGTTTAACCAAAAGACATCTTCAATTTTATCTGAAAAACGGGTTAAAAACAATTTTTCGCCGGATTTTTTTTGAGGTCGTTCCAATACGTCCTCTAAAAATAAAATCCAGATTTCGTAATCTGAAAAGTAAACTATTTTTTTAAGGTTGGGTGAAATTTTTAAATTTTCGATTGGTTCAAAAAATTTTTCAAAAGATTTCAAATTTGGATTAAGTAAATAAAGGGTTTTTCCTTCTCGCAAAAAGACAAAGTTTTGGAATATTTCTAAACCATATTCGGTTTCTTGTTGAACTAAAAAAGGTTGCTCATTTAATTTTGCCTCATTTTTAAAAACAAAGCCAAAATTATCTAAATAGTAAAAATCATTATTTATTTTGCGAGATGCGACAATATTCTTTGGAGTTTGAGTAATTTTTCTTTCCGTTAATTGCGGCGGTGATTTATCCAATCTCAAAGTGAAATATTTTTCTTGCTCTTTTATTCCAACGTCTAAATAAATTTCTTTTGAATCTTCGGAAAATTCCAAATTCATCAAATCTGCTCCTTTTGGATAAACATCTGTTTCTGAAATCAAGTGGCTTTTGATGTTTTTTTCAAGGTCATAAAGCTTTAAAGCCCAAAGTTTTTCACTTTTTTCATAAAGAATTATTTTTTTTCCATCGGGTGAAAACCAAAGATTTTCTGTTTCTTTCGTTAAGAGATTAAAATTTAGATTTTCTGGAAATAAAACGATATTTTTAGCCTCAACAACCTCTCTTTCCCTAATATCTAAACTTTTTTCCCAGGGGGAATAACCTTCTTTTTCCAGCTTGATTTTATATTTTCTCGGCAGTAAATTTTCAATTAAAACCGAGCCAAAGAAAAAATCAGTTTTCTTGGCTAATTTATTATCAATATAAACCTCAACCTGTTTTGGTTCAACTTTAAAGAAAAGCCCGCCGGTCTGGGTTAATTTTTTATTCTCAAAATCAAACCTATAACCTTGAGAATAAAAAATAACTGAAGGTGCGATTAAAAGAAACAGACAAATAAAAATAAAAAACAAAATTGTCCGAGTTTTTTTGGTCATGTCTTTTTTTATCATATCTCGTTGACAAATTAAAATCAACGTGGTAGAGTATCAACGAAAGAAAATAAGCTCTTTTGAGCTGAATAAAGGAGGTTTAGTGAAAAAAATAAAGGCAATTTTGATAGGATGGGGGATAATATTGGCTCTTATACCTGGAGCCATTGTATTAATGTTCGTATTTCTTGCTTTTCTGGTCATATTTTGGATAGAAAACAGAAAAAAGGAGGTGCCAAATAGCGACAATTGAAGAAATTCGGAAACTAAAATCAGAAGGTAAAAACCGCGAGATTATCGCGGCATTGAAGAGTGAGGTTCTACGACCGGGCAAAAAGAAAGACGACGAAAAATTACTTGAACTAGCCTGGGCACACCACCAATTAGGTGAATACGATGAATCTATTGTCTTAATGGTAGCTCTTTCCAGACGATATTCGCCGAAAGAAAAAATTGGTGAGGAGGCTTTTAGAGGTTATGCTCACGGTATTTTACAAAGAGATGGCGATATTAAGATGGCGGACAGAGTAATGAGGTTTATTCCCAAGAGTTTGGGACGAGATAATGTCAGAATGAACATGATGATCATGGCGGCACGAAAAGGTATTAAAATACCTGCCGCCGAAGTAATTACCGCTATAGCGAATGCTCTTTCAGTAATACCATATGCTACTGTTAATGGTCATGTTATAAATAATGGCGCCTTGGCTTTACATGAGGCTAGACAGCAGGAAGACGCAAAGTCCTACTTGCCGATTTTGCCGGCACTGATGTCTTCAGCGATAGGTATATACAGGGCAACGAACGCGGCGAAAAATCATCTTGCCAGTGCCACATTTAGGAATTCCCAGATTTGCGAAGCGGCTGGTTGGAATAAAATTGCTATTATTGAAGCTGAGACCTCGGTAGCGCTATGGCGTGAACTGGTCAGTTCTCAAGGTGGTGCGCGTTATCAGCAATATTTGGAGGGTGCCCTGGCACAACTGAAAAAGCTCACCCAGTAGAGAATAGTTGGTATATTACAATAAGGCGCTTAGCCGACGTACGACACAAGTTGGCTGAGCGCATTTTTATTTGTTAAAATAAATCTATTCGCATATAAATTGCTATTTTTGTTCTTTTGAGGATTTAATTAACATTTTTTTAGTTTTGATTTATCTTTTAATATTTATTCTTAATATTTGCTAAAAATTAAAATTTAAAGTATATTAGAATTGTAATTCGTATATTCATAAGGTTATGTTTATCACTAAAATAGGAATTGATTTGGGGACTTGCAATTCGGTTGTTTTTATTCCTAAAAAAGGAGCGGTTTTACAGGAGCCAACAGTGGTTGCGGTCACTTTGGCTGAAAATAAAATTTTAGCTGTCGGTGAGGCGGCTAAAGAAATGGTTGGCAGAACTCCTGATACAATCAGAGTTTATCGACCAATGAGAAATGGAGTGATTGCTGACTTTCGGGTCACCCAAGCAATGCTTAAATATTTTTTAAATAAAGTTTTGGGTAATTTCCGGTTTTTAAAACCGGAATTAATGATTGGAGTGCCGGCTGGCATTACTTCCACTGAAAGAAGGGCGGTGATTGAAGCGGGAATGAATGCCGGAGCAAAGGCCGTCTATGTGGCAAAAGAACCAATTTTAGCCGCTATTGGAGCCGGAATCCCGATTAACTCTTGTTCTGGCAATATGATTGTTGATATTGGCGGCGGAACGGCGGAAGTGGCGGTAATTTCTTTAGGAGGAATAGTCACTGCTCACTCGGTGAGAGTGGCTGGAGATAAAGTAGACCAGACAATTTCTGACTATATAAAGAAAAAATATAATTTAGCCATTGGAGAGCAGACGGCCGAAGAAATAAAAATAAAAATTGGCACTGCCTTGCCAGCGATCGCTGAGACTTCGTCTCATCTCTCGCCTCGCTCTGCGAAGCAGAGCTCGGCAAAAGAAGAAAGGACAATGGAGATTCGGGGACGGGATTTGGTTTTAGGTTTGCCAAAAAATATAAAAATTTCTTCAAACGAAATTTGTGAAGCCATTTCTGAGCCGTTAGAGGAAATTGTTCAGGTAATTAAAAATGTTTTAAGAGATACGCCGCCCGAATTATCAGCCGATATAATGGATAAAGGAATGGTTTTGAGCGGCGGCGGGTCATTATTAAGAAATCTTCCTGAAAAAATTTCACAATCAATTGGAGTTCCTTGCACTTTGGCCGAGGAGCCGATGTTATGTGTGGCAAAAGGAACAGGAGTGGTTTTGGAAAATTTAGATATTTATAAAAAAAGCATAATGTCAAAAAAATAACACCCCACATCGGAGAGGGGTCGGGAGAACCCTCCGGTTGCCGAGTTGCGCAGCAACGAGGCGAGAGAAGAAGCGGTAGCTTCTTCGAACCTCCCGAGTAGGAAAATATTAAAAACCGAGGGTGATCGAAAAGATAAATCTTTTCTTTCGTCTCACTGCATTCGGCTTTTAAAGAGCGAACCCGAAGCGAGGCAAAGCCGAGCGCCTGCCGAAGGCAGGAGAAGGGTGAGCGATAAACTTGGTATGGTCATAGGGCATCAAAAACAGTGGCAATTTTTAAAGAAATCAGCTGAACTTGGTAAGCTTCCTCACGCTTTGCTATTTACCGGTCAAGAGAAGTTAGGAAAAAGAACAATGGCTATTGAATTTGCTAAGTGGCTCTTAAAAGAAGATATTGAAAAAAAACAGCACCCTGATTTTAATTTTATTACCCCCGCAGGTAAAGAAATTCAAATTTCTCAAATTAGAGAACTTATCTGGAAATTATCCTTAAAACCCTCTCAAGCGTCTTTTAAAATAGCCATAATTGACGAAGCTCATTGTTTAAATCAAGACGCTCAAAATTGTTTTTTGAAAACTTTAGAAGAACCAAGAGGCCAGACGTTGATAATTTTAATTACCGAAATGCCCGAACTTCTTTTTCCAACCATCATTTCAAGATGTGAATTCATTAAATTTTATCCAGTACCAAAAAAGGAAATTGAGGACTATCTAAAGGAACAGGGGCTCGCTGAACTTCGTTCATCTCGCGCCATTCGCTCCGCTTGTGCGATTGAAGAAAAAGAAATTCAAGTAATAGCGCAAATTTGCCAGGGCAGACCGGGGGTGGCAATAGAATTTCTCAATGACATAAAAAAAATGAAAGAAAGAGATAAAAAAATCAATGAACTTGCCAAACTGACAAATTCCGGTTTATCTTTTCGTTTTCAGTACGCTAAAACAATATCTGAGACACCCGGTTTAAAAGAAATTTTAAACACCTGGCTTTCTTATTTCAGAGATATTCTTCTTTCAAAGCTAAGCGAAAATCAAAAAATATCGGAATTTGACATTAATAGATTAAAACAAATACAAAAAATTAATTTTCTTATTTCCACCACTAACATCAACCCAAGGTTAGCTCTGGAAATTTTAATGCTGGATTTATAACCCAAGCCCACGGCTAAGGTTATAAGCCAATATATTTATGGAGGAAGAAGCTGTTGATTATAAAGAGATTATTAATAAAATAAGGCCGGATTTGGATAAAGCCATTTATTTTTTAGAAGGAGAATTGGGCAAAATCAGGACTGGTCGAGCATCGCCGGCTTTGGTTGAGAATGTAATTTGCGACTGTTTTGGCCAAAAATTTCCCCTAAAGCAATTGGCGGCAATTTCGATTCCTGAGCCAAAACAGATTTTAATTCAGCCCTGGGATAAATCCTATACCGAAGGGATTGTTAGGGCTTTGGGAGAAACAGGTATTGGAATTAATCCGGTTGTTGACCAGGATGTGATTAGAATAAATCTGCCGCCTCTAAGTGAAGAATATCGACAAGATTTGATTCGACTTTTATCGCAAAAACAAGAATTGACGAGAAAAACTATTAGAAGGTGGCGCGAGGAAGCCTGGGACGAAGTTCAAGAGAAATTTCGCGAGGGGAAAATAAGGGAGGATGATAAGTTTCGGGCAAAGGATGAATTGCAAGACCTGATTGATGAATATAATAAAAAAATTGAGGAAATGGGCGAAAAAAAGAAAAAAGAAATAGAGGGTTAACAAATCAAATGGTTTTTACAATTATTATCGCTTTCATCAGTTTAATGGGTTTAATGGTTCTTCACGAATTAGGTCATTTTATTTTAGCAAAAAAATTTGGAGTGAAAGTTGAAGAATTTGGCATTGGCTATCCTCCCAAAATACTTGGAAAAAAAATTGGAGAGACAATTTATTCTTTAAATCTCCTACCTTTTGGGGCTTTTGTAAGAATACCCGGAGAAATTGGAAAAACCGATGACCCTCGTGGCTTTTCTTCTCAGCCGGTTTCAAAAAGATTTTTAATTATTATTGGCGGAGTACTTTCTTTTTGGATAATAGCAATCATTTTGTTTAGCATTGTTTTTAGTTTAGGAACCCCTATTGCAATTGAAGATGAAATTGATTCAAATTTAGTGGACCCAAGGGTTCAAATTACCGGGCTCGTGGCCGACTCTCCGGCAGAGCTTTCCGGATTAAAGCCGGGTGATACAATTAGAAAATTAGAAATTGATAACCAACAATTAACCGTTAATAAAATTAAAGAAGTTCAGGAATTTACTAATGCCCATTTAGGCCAAGAAATTATTTTAACAATTGAAAGGGGAAAAGAAGTTTTTGATGTAAGAATTACACCTCGGATTTCTCCGCCAATGGGTGAGGGGCCGATGGGCGTGGCTTTAATTAGAACGGCTATAAAATCTTATCCTTGGTATACAGCCCCTTGGCAGGGAATAATAGCTACCGTAAATATGACGGGGGCGATAATTCAGGGTTATTGGCAGGCAATATCAAGCTTTCTTTCAGGTCGGCCTTCGGGAGTTCAGTTAACTGGCCCAGTGGGAATTTTTCACTTGTTTACTCAAGCCAGTCAGTTGGGGGTAAATTATTTTATTCAATTCATCGGTATGATTGCTCTTTACATTGCCTTGTTTAATATTTTGCCAATCCCAGCTGTTGATGGGGGAAAATTGTTTTTTTTAGGGATTGAAGCGATAAGAAAAAGGCCAATTTCTCCGAAAATTGAAGAAAGAGTTACGGCAGTATTTTTTATGGCGTTAATTTTATTAATGGTATTCGTAACTATAAAGGATATTATTAGAATTTTTTAAATAAAAATCTATGAGACAATCGCAACTTTTTATAAAAACATTAAAAGAAGCGCCAAAAGACGAAAAGAGTATTAATGCCAAGCTTTTAATTAGAGCTGGCTTTATTTATAAAGAAATGGCTGGCGCTTATACTTATTTACCTTTAGGTCTCCGGGTTTTGAGAAAAATTGAAAATATAATCAGAGAAGAAATGGAAAAGATTGGAGGGAGGGAAATTTTAATGACTGTTTTCCAGCCAAAAAATCTCTGGCAGGAAACCGGCAGATGGTCCAAAGGGATAGGGGAGGTAATGTATAAATGCAAAGAAGACGGAAAAGAGATTGGTTTAGGCCCAACTCACGAAGAAATGCTAACCGATATTATCCGGCACTATGTAAAATCTTACGAAGACTTACCTCTCTATCTATATCAAATTCAGACGAAATTCAGAAAAGAACCGAGGGCGAGGTCCGGTCTTTTGCGAGGCAGGGAATTCGACATGAAAGATCTTTATAGTTTTCATAGCGCTGAGGAAGATTTTAGAAAATATTATAAAAAAGTAGCTGAGGTCTACCTTAGAATTTTAAAAAGATGTGGATTAAAGGGGATTATTACTGAGGCTTCTGGTACAGGTTTTACCAAAGAGTATACTCACGAATTCCAAGTTTTAGCTGAGGACGGAGAAGATACCATAGTTTTTTGCCCGAAGGGCGATTTTTCTCAGAATAAAGAGGTTGCCAAATTTAAGACTGGCGATACTTGCCCTAAATGTAAAGCAATTTTGAGGGAGGGAAAATCAATCGAGGTGGGAAATATTTTTCCTTTGGGAAATAAATATTCCCAGGCAATGAAAGCTTATTTTGTAGATAAAAGTGGGAAGAGAAAGCCAATTATTATGGGTTGCTATGGCATTGGTCTTTCTCGGACCATGGGAACAATTGTTGAAGTTCACCATGATGGAAAGGGAATCATTTGGCCGAAAGAAGTGGCACCCTTTCAGGTTCATTTAATTCAAATCGGAAATAAACGGGAAATTAGAATGGCAACCGAAAAGTTATATAAAAATTTACAAAAACAAGAACTCGAAGTATTATATGATGATAGAGATAACAAATCTACTGGCGAAAAATTTGCCGACTGTGATTTAATTGGAATTCCAATCAGAATTGTAGTGAGCGAAAGAACTTTAGCTAAAAATTGTATTGAAATGAAAAAAAGAGATAAAAATAAAACAAAATTAGTGAAAATAAATCAAATTGAAAGATATGTTAAGTAAATTTTTTAAAGCAAAAAATTCCTCCACTATCCCCGCATCACCACCGATGGTAAATCATATACTTAATAAAATTCTTTCTTTTATTTCGGAAGATATTGCCATTGATTTAGGGACTGCCAATTCAGAAGTTTATGTTCGGGGTCGTGGCATTGTCATCCAAGAGCCGTCAGTGGTGGCAGTGAATCAAAAAACAGGACAAATATTAGCCATTGGTTTAGAGGCAAAAAAAATGGTCGGCAGAACTCCTGCCCATATTGTTGCTACGAGACCTTTAAGGTCGGGTGTCATTTCCGATTTTGAGGTGACGGAACAAATGCTCAGGTATTTTATTGAAAAAGCCCAGAAAAAAAGATTTGTTTTAAGCCCTAGGCCGAGAATAATCATCGGTATTCCTTCGGGAGTGACCGAGGTTGAGAAAAAATCGGTCATTGATGCTGGAAAATCGGCCGGAGCAAGAGAGGTTTTTCTGATAGAAGAACCAATGGCAGCAGCTATTGGAGCTCGACTTCCAGTTCAAGAAGCCGGCGGAAACTTTGTTGTTGATATTGGCGGAGGGACAACCGAAGTGGCAATAATTTCTTTAGGAGGAATAGTTTTGGCAAAAAGCTTGAGGATAGCTGGTGATAAACTTAACGAAGATATTGTCCAATTTGCTCAAGAGGAATACAAATTATTAATTGGAGAAAGAACTGCCGAGGCAATTAAAATTGGAATTGGCTCAGCTTATCCCTTAAAGGAAAATAAAGAATTGCCAATGAGGGGGAGAAACTTGGTTACCGGCCTTCCGGAAGAGATTTTGGTTTCTGATGAAGATATTAGGAGGGCGATGGAGAAATCGGTTAAACAAATCATTAGCGAGATTAAAACTGCCGTTGAAGAAACGCCGCCAGAATTATTAGCCGATGTGATGACTAATGGAATTTATCTTTCAGGAGGCGGTTCGCTTTTAAAAGGATTAGATATTTTAATACAGAAGGAAACAAAAATTCCAACTAAAATTATTGAAGACCCAATGACTGCTGTTGTTAGGGGGGCAGGAATGGTTTTAGAGAACCTTGACGAGCTACACGAAGTATTGCTGGATACAGAAGAGTTAGAGCCACCAAAATAAACCGCGATACTAATATACTAATACATACTAATGATACGAATTAGTATAATTAGTATCAATTCGTATATTGGTATCGATACTTATTATGATTAGTAGCGAAGAAGTAAAACATATAGCAAAGTTAGCAAGATTGGGCTTGACTGAACAGGAGATTGGGAAGTTTCAAAAAGAGCTTTCAAAGACTTTGGATTACATTGAAAAATTAAAAGAGGTGGATATTACTAATATTGAACCAACGAGCTATTCGGTTTTAGTTGAAAATGTGATGAGAAACGATGAAATGTGCCTCAACGGAACATCAGCCAACGGGGCGAAAAAGTTATTAGAGTTGGCGCCAGAGACAAAAAACGGCTTTTTAAAAACAAAATCAATTTTGAAATAGTTTGATACAGCCAGGCAACGTAAAAAATGGAATTAACCGAATTAACAATTAATCAAATTCATCAGGGTTTAATTAAAAAAGAGTTTTCAGCTCTTGAACTTTGTAAAACTTATTTAGAAAAAATCCAGAAAAAAGATAAAGAAATTTCCGCTTATTTGGCAGTTAGTAAAGAATCAGCACTTTCTCAGGCAAAAAAAATTGATGAAATGATTTCAAATAGTAAGGAATTGCCGATTTTAGCCGGAATTCCCTTTGCCGTAAAAGATAATATTTTAGTTGAAGGAATAAAGTGTACTGCTGGCTCAAAAATTTTAGAAAATTATATTGCTCCTTATGATGCCACGGTGATAAAAAAACTCAAAGAAAGAGGGGTGGTAATTTTAGGAAAGACCAATTTAGACGAGTTCGCCATGGGGAGTTCAACTGAAAATTCAGCTTTTTTTATAACAAAAAATCCCCGAGATTTAAATCGGGTTCCCGGGGGTTCTTCTGGAGGTTCGGCAGCGGCAGTGGCGGCAGATTTATGTATATTTGCCTTAGGTTCCGATACTGGCGGTTCAATAAGGCAACCGGCTTCTTTTTGCGGAGTGGTTGGATTGAAACCGACGTATGGTGCAGTTTCCAGATATGGTCTGATTGCTTTTGCTTCTTCCCTTGACCAAATTGGGCCAATGACAAAGACGGTGGAGGATTGTCAGATTGTATTTAATACTATTAAAGGAAAAGACTTATTAGATTCAACCAGCGTAGAAATGCCGGAGTTTAAAAATTTAGAATTTAAAATTAAAAATTTAAAAATAGGCGTTCCCAAAGAATATTTTGTAAAAGGAATGGATTCGGAAGTGGAAAAGATAATAAAAAAGGTGATAAAAAAATATGAGGAAATGGGAGCTAAAATTGAAGAAATCAGTCTACCCCATACCGAATATGCCCTTCCTTGCTATTACATTATTGCGCCTTCTGAAGCCAGCGCCAATTTGGCGAGATACGACGGAATAAAATACGGATATAGTAAAGGCTCAAGGCTCAAAGCTCAAAAGCCGATTCAAGCGAAGCGAGATGAGGTAGGAGATGAAGTGAAGCTTCAGCGAGCCTCAAAACTATTAGATGTTTATTTGGAAAGTAGGGAAGAGGGATTTGGTCCAGAAGTCAGAAGAAGAATTATGCTTGGAACCTATGCCTTGTCATCCGGTTATTACGAGGCCTATTATCTAAGAGCTCAAAAAGTGAGAACCTTAATTAGAAAAGATTTTAACGCCGCCTTCCAAAAAGTTGATGCCATTTTTACTCCCGTTTCTCCAACTCCTGCTTTTAAAATCAAGGAAAAAATTGATGATCCCCTAAAAATGTATCTTTCTGACATTCTTACCGTTTCGGTAAATTTAGCCGGATTACCGGCAATATCCGTTCCAGTTGACAATATCAGGGGTTTACCGGTCGGCCTTCAAATTATTGGTCAACCATTTGAAGAAAATAAAATTTTAGAAATCGCAAAAATCTATGACAGAGATTAACAAAATAGTGCCAGAAATTAACAAAATAATTTCTTTTATTTTAAATCCAACTTTTACTGGTTGGCTATTGGTTTTGAAACTTTTATTTATATTTTCTTCTTTACTTTTGATCGGCTTTATTATTCTTGCTCTAATTAAAACAACTTGGTTAAAGAGGTTGATAATTTGGGATTTGGAAGAATTTTTAACTTATCGGCCATTTGGATTAAGACAGGTTGAGAGAGATTTGCAAAAAATTAAAACCAAATTAGAAACGGAAATGGAATCGGAATGGAAATTAGCCGTAATTGAGACTGATAAAATCTTAGATGATATTTTAAGCAGAATGGACATTGGTGGGGCAAGCTTAGGAGAGAGGTTAAATAAATTAAATACCAACTCCCTGCCAAATGTGGAAGAAATTAAAGAAGCTCATAAAATCAGAAACAATATTATTCATGACCCTACTTATAAATTATCTTTAGAGGAAGCAAAAAGAGTTATCTCAATTTACGAAAAAGCTTTGGGCGATTTACACGCCTTGTAATTTGTGATAAGATTTGTCACGCGGGGTGGAGAAGTAGTATCTCGCGAGTCCCATAAGCTCGAGACGCCGGTGCAAATCCGTGCCCCCGCAACATATTTAGCCCTATGCATAAACCCGTAAGGATTTATGCCGGGCTCGACAAAAGCTTCTCAAGAAGTTTTTGTATAGAGCCGGCGTAGCTCAGTGGCAGAGCAATGCTTTCATAAGGCAGTGGTCGTCAGTTCAAATCTGACCGCCGGCACTTGGACTCATGGTGTAGCCTGGCTAACACATCCCCCTGTCACGGGGAAGATCAGGGGTTCAAATCCCCTTGGGTCCGCAATGTAACAAATTTGCTTCGCAAATTTAAACGTTGCAGAGACGTTTAAATTTTTTTATAAAATTTATTACGTCTCGCTTTACGTTTTTTCGTAGCCAAAAATACAAAATAGGACATTAATAAAAAAATAAGGAAGGTGAGAGTAATGGGATGAAAAATTAGGGTTAAAGGATTAATAAAAAAAAAGAACTATAAGGAGGTTAGGTAAGTAATAATGAAGGTTGAGGATCTTCCAAATGGAAAATGTTCCGTTATTGTTTACTGCAAAAACGAAAAAGAACCGAGAAGAGTGCACGGAGAGATAATCAAAAATGGAACGCAGAAACATCTTATTGCTTGGCAATCGCCAAAGCGGCAATCTTTCGGGCCGGGTACAAAAGTCAATTGGTACCGAAAAGGGTAAAGTTTAATTAGGCATGAAAGTGCAACGGCTCCCGGGTTTATCTCGGTGAGCCGTTTTTTTTTTCGATTTTGAGGTTATCCACAGTGGATCCCGTTAGAAGTCTATTATTCAAAAAAATAAAGCGGAATTTTGTTGTATTTTTCCACAAAATTGGATTCTAACGGAGTTGATTTTACCTTAAAATTAAGGTAAAATAGGAATAGTGAAAAGGTTAAAAATTCGTCACCGCGTTAAAAAAATACATTCAAAAAGCCGCCCAAAACGCCGGGCTTCTTATATTGTAGGAACGAATCTGAAAACACTTAAAAATCTGGCAAATAAAGAAATTGAGAAAACCCAAAATTTAAAGGAGTTAAACGACGTTTTTGATAAATATTTAGGGAAGAACGGGACAATTCTCCGGATTTTGCGTTCTTTAGAGAAATTGCCAAAAGCAAAACGAGTAAAAATTGGTCGAGAAGCAAATGATTTTAAAAATTTTTTAAAAGTAAAATTTGAAAAAAAACAATCCTCCTTTGTTAAAACTGCGGAAGGCAAAGAGGAATGGTTTGATATTACAGCCCCCGGAAAGAAACCAGTTTTTGGCCATTTACATCCTTTAACTCAAGTGAAAAGAAAAGCTGAAGAAATTTTTCAATCAATGGGATTTTCGGTTATTGAGGGGCCAGAAATAGAAACTGAATGGTATAATTTTGATGCTTTAAATTTTCCCAAAGAACACCCAGCCAGAGACGTGGTGGACACCTTTTGGTTAAAAAATAACCAATTAAAGCTGCTTTTGCGAACTCATACTTCTCCGGTTCAGATTAGATATATGGAAAAAAACAATCCGCCTCTAAGGATTATCGTTCCTGGTCGGGTTTTTCGACCGGAAGCAACAGATGCGAGTCATGAAATTAATTTTTATCACTTAGAGGGATTAATGGTAGATAAAAATATTTCAGCCGCCAATTTTAAGGCCATAATTCAAGAATTCTATAGAAAATTTTTTGGAAAGTCGGTAAAAGTTCGTTTTGTACCAACTTTTTTTCCTTTCGTTGAGCCTGGTTTTCAGGTTAATATGTCTTGTTTAAATTGTGAGGGAAAAGGGTGTTCTGCTTGCCAGCAATCTGGCTGGCTGGAAATGATGGGATCAGGTATGGTTCACCCTAATGTCTTGAAGAATGCCGGACTTAACCCCAAATTTTGGCAGGGTTTTGCTTTCGGAATGGGTATAGAAAGATTAGCTATGATGAAATATAAAATCAATGACATTAGATTACTTTACAGCGGAGACTTGCGGTTTCTAAATCAATTTTAAAATCATTTTATGAATTTTTCCTATAATTGGCTTCAGTCATTTTTCAAAAAAAACTTACCCAAACCGGAAAAATTGGCCGAGCTTTTGACTATGCATAGTTTTGAGGTCTCAGAAGTTAAAAAATCAGGGCAGGATTGGATTTTAGATATAGATATTTTACCAAACCGAGGTCCAGATTGTTTTTCCCACCTAGGGATTGTCCGGGAGATTTCGGCAGTTACCGGCTTAAAATATGTAACCGACACCTACGTATTAAAAGAGGATAAAGAAATTAGAACGAAAGATTTTATAAAGGTTGAAGTAAAAGATAAAACTGTTTGTCCGAGATATACGGTCAGAGTGATTACTGATGTTAAGATTGGTTTCTCTCCAAAGTGGATGCGAGAAAGATTAGAGGTTTGCGGATTAAAATCGATTAATAATGTAGTGGATATTGCTAACTATGTAATGCTGGAAACAGGTCAGCCGCTTCATGCTTTTGACGGCAGTAAACTTGAGGGGAAAAAGATTATTGTTAGATTCGCTCATCAAGGAGAAAAAATTACCACGTTAGATGAAGAAAAATACGAATTGGAAAAAGAGATTTTAGTCATTGCTGATAGCAATAAACCAGTTGCTATAGCTGGGATTAAAGGAGGCAAAGTTCCGGAAATTGACTTAAAAACCAAAGTAGTTGTTTTAGAGTCGGCTAATTTTGATCCGAAAATTATTCGCCGAGTTTCAAAAAGGATTGACTTAAAAACCGATGCCTCCTGGCGCTTTGAACATGGAATTGATCCAAACCTCACCGAACTTGCCATCAATCGTGCCGCTTATTTAATTCAAGAAATCGCTGGTGGCAAAATCTGCCAGGGTTTAGTTGATATCTACCCTAAAAAAGTTTTTCCAAAGATAATTAAATTAGACTTAGATTACGTTGAAAGATTACTTGGGATAAAAATTCCTCATCAAGAAATAATTACAATTTTGAAGTCATTGGGTTTTAAAATTAACCCATTCGGTAAACTCAGGGTTAATCCTGAGCAGAGTCGAAGGATTAAAAACCCGAAATTAAAAATTATTGAAGTTAAAGTGCCGACTTTCAGGTTAGACCTTTCCTTACCAGAAGATTTAATTGAAGAAATAGGTAGAATCTACGGTTATCAGAAAATTCCGGACCGATTTCCCATAGCCGCTTTAGTTCCGCCAAAAAGGAATTTAGATATTTTTTGGGAAGATATGGCTAAAGATATTTTAAAGGAAGCTGGATTTAACGAGATCTACAATTATTCTTTTTTATCCGAGAAGGAAACCGAAACTTTCAAATATAGTAAAAAAGATTTAATTGAGTTAGAAAATCCAATCAGTTCCGATTTCCAGTATTTAAGACCGAGCTTAATCCCTAATTTATTAAAAAATATAGAGAAAAATCAACCGAATTTTGAAGAAATTAAGATATTTGAATTAGGAAAGATTTTTCAAGCTCCCCCGCACCAGAATAAATTCGGTACGGGGCAGGCAAAGTCCGAACAGAAAATACTTGCCGGAATGCTTACTGGAGATAAATTTTATGAAGTAAAGGGAATTGTGGATTTACTCTTAAATAAATTAGGAATTAGTAATATTTGGTATGATGAATATCAGCCAACACCCGAAGAGAGTAAAATCGCTATTTGGCAGCCAAAAAAGTGCGCTGAAATAAAGGTTAATCATGAAGAGATTGGTTTCCTGGGCGAGATTTCTCCAAGAATTTTAAATAATTTTAAAATTATCTCCGATGTAACCGTCTTTGATATTGATTTTGAAAAACTTGCTAAGTTGACATCAGAAGAACATGAATATCGGCCGATTTTAAAATTTCCCTCGGCCGTTAGAGATATAGCGGTTTTGGTTCCTCGCGAGATAAGAGTTGCCCAGATTTTAAACAAAATTTATGATACCGGTAAAGAGTTAATCCGCGATGTTGATCTTTTTGATATTTATGAGGGCGAAGAATTACCAAATAGTAAAAAGAACTTAGCCTTTCATATAATTTATCAAGCCGAAGATAGAACTTTATCTTCAGAGGAAATTAATAATTTACAGAATAAAATAATTAAGGCCTTAGAAGAAGAATCAGAATGGCAAGTTAGAAAATAATTTTTAAACTACAATGCGCAAATCTAAATCAAAAGAAGATACAACATATACTGCTAAAGATATTTATGTTTTAGAGGGCCTTGAGCCGGTCAGAAAAAGACCGGCAATGTATATTGGTTCTACTGGACCGGACGGTCTTCATCATCTGATTTGGGAATGTGTTGATAATAGTTTAGATGAGGCAATGGCAGGTTATTGCAAAAATATAGAAGTGGCACTTTTGCCAGGGCACAGGGTGAAAACCGTTGATGATGGTAGGGGAATTCCAGTAGATAAACATCCCCAAACTAAAAAATCCGCCCTGGAAACCGTATTGACCACTTTACATGCCGGGGCTAAATTTGGCGGAAAGGCCTATCAAGTAGCCGGAGGTTTGCACGGAGTTGGAGTTTCAGTCGTTTGCGCTTTGTCTTCTTGGATGAGGGTCGAAGTTTGCCGAAACGGATTCAAATTTTATCAGGAATACTCAAAGGGAAAAACAAAAGCAAAAGTAAAAAAATTTGGCACATGCAGACAAACAGGAACTCAAGTTTCTTTTGAACCAGACCAAGAGATTTTTAAAGAAATTAAATTTGAACCAAAAAGAATTTTAAACCATCTCCGACAGCAGGCCTATCTGACTAAAGGGGTGAGTATAATTTTTAGAGATGAACAAGAGAGAGGAAGAAAACAAAGCTACAGTTTTTATTTTGAAGGGGGTTTAAGCTCTTATATTAAGTATTTAACCAGAGACATTACTCCAAGGCATCAAAATATCTTTTATGGTTTTGGTGAAAAAAATGGGATAATGGTTGAAGTGGCACTCCGATACACTGAAGAATATGAATGTTATGAAGAGAGTTTTGCCAATAATATCTATACAGGAGAAGGCGGTACTCATTTAACCGGTTTTAGGACAGCTTTAACTCGAACCTTTAATGATTATTCGCGAAAAAATGGAATTTTAAAAGAATCAGACGATAATTTAACCGGAGATGATATTAGAGAAGGTTTAACCGGGGTAGTTTCGGTAAAAATAAAAGAACCACAGTTTGAAGGTCAAACCAAGGCAAAATTAGGAAATCCCGAAGTTAAGGTTGCAGTTGAGGCAGTGGTTTCAGAAACTTTAACCGATTTTTTAGAAAGAAATCCTCAGGATGCCAGGGCAATTATTGAAAAATGTATCATTTCTCAAAAAGCACGAAACGCAGCTAAAATTGCCAGAGAAACGGTTTTGAGAAAAGGAATTTTGGAAGGTTTGGCTTTACCAGGGAAATTAGCTGATTGTGTTTCTCGAAAGCCCGAGGAGTCAGAACTTTATATCGTTGAAGGAGAATCAGCTGGCGGTTCTTCGCGTCAAGCCAGGGACAGGCATTTTCAAGCTATTTTACCTTTAAGGGGTAAAATTTTAAACATTGAAAGAGCCCGCTTGGATAAAATTTTAGCCTCAAAGGAGATAAAATCTTTGATTATCGCTTTAGGTACCGCCATAGCCGAAGATTTTAATATTGAAAAGATAAGATATCACCGGATTATTATCATGGCTGATGCCGACAGTGATGGAAATCATATTAAAACTTTACTCTTGACCCTTTTTTATAGATACTTTAAGTTAATGATTGAAAGGGGCTATTTATACATTGCTCAGCCGCCTCTCTATAAAATTCAAACTGGGAAGGAAATCAGGCACGCCTATACTGAAGATCAAAAATTGGCAATTTTGAAGTCAATGAAAAAGAGTTCGGGAATTAATATTCAAAGATACAAGGGTCTTGGAGAAATGAATAGTGAAGAACTTTGGGAGACAACGATGAATCCCCAAAATAGAATTTTACTAAAAATTAATATTGAAGATGTCAAAGCGGCAGATAGAATTTTTGACATTTTAATGGGCGATGAGGTTTTGCCAAGAAAAAAGTTTATCCAAGCACATGCCAAAAAAGTCAAAAACCTAGACATATGATATATATTTTTGGCATGGGTGAGACGAGCTGAAGGATCAGCGAACCTATGCTAAAAAGCTAAAAATTTAGATATATAAACTTATGTTAAACAAAATTTTTACATTTCTTAAAGAGGTCAGATTGGAAATAAAAAAAGTTAATTGGCCAACCAGACAAGAGACAACAAGATATACCTTAATTGTAATCGGTATTTCAGTGACTGTAGCCATATTTTTGGGCGGTTTTGATTTTATATTTACAACAATGTTAAATAAATTTATTATACGTTAACACCATGCCAAAACAAAAATTACCCAAACAGAAAAACTGGTATGTCATTCACACCTATTCTGGCTATGAAGATGCAGTGGCAAAAGCCCTGAAACAAAGAGTGGAATCTCTTGGTATGGAGGATAAAATTTTTAACGTTATTGTGCCGAAAGAGAAAAAGATTAAAATAAAAAACAGCAAAAGAAAAATTATTGAGGAAAAAATCTACCCTGGATATGTTTTGGTAGAAATGCTTGTTACCGATGACTCTTGGTATGTGGTTAGGAACACCCCAAACGTCACTGGTTTTGTTGGCGCCGGCACCACTCCTGTCCCAATCGCAAAGGAAGAGATTGATAATTTAATGAGAAGAATGGGAGTAGAAGCTCCTCAGTATAAAATTGAAGTTAAAGTTGGAGATTTGGTAAAAATTACTGACGGTCCCTTCAAGGATTTTGATGGCAAGATTTCAGAAACCGATGAAGAAAGGGGAAAGGTCAAGGTTTTGGTCAATATGTTTGGAAGGGACACACCAGTAGAATTGGATTCATTACAAATTAAAAAAGTTTAACCGCGATATCAAATTATATGAAAAAAATTAAAGCCATCGTCAAAATTCAAATACCGGCTGGTCAGGCCACGCCGGCACCACCAGTGGGGCCAGCTTTAGCGCCGCACGGTTTAAATATTTCGGAATTTTGTAAAAAATTTAATGATGTCACCAAAGACCAAATCGGCTGGACCTTGCCATTGGAAATTACAATCTATGAAGATAGAACTTACGATTTTAAAGTTAAGCAACCGCCAGCCTCGGAACTTTTAAAGAGGGCAGCTGGAATTGAAAAGGGTTCTGGAACACCCGATAAAACTAAAGTTGGCAAGATTACCAGAGAACAATTGAGAAAAATAGCCGAGCAGAAAATGGTGGATTTGAATGCTGATGATATTGAGGCGGCTATGAAAACTATTGAAGGAACCGCCCGCAATATGGGAATAACTATTGAATAAACTTATATGATTCTGTCAGACCACGATATTAAAAAATATATAAAAGAGGGGAAGATTAAGATTGTGCCTAAACCGAACTTCAGGGAACAATTAGGACCCTGCTCTTTAGATTTGCATTTAGGCAATATTTTTAAAATTTTTAAACCATCGGATTATCCCTATTTAGACCTTAAGAGAAAAATTGACTTTGAAAATTTTATGGAAGAAATAAAAATAAAAGATGATGCCCCCTTTATTTTACAACCCAGGGCCTTTGTTTTAGCTACAACAAAAGAAGAGTTTAATTTAAGTGACGATATAATCGCTCGACTTGATGGGAGGTCTTCTTTAGCAAGAATTGGAGTTGTGGTTCATCTGACCGCCGCCAGATTTGATCCGGGCTGGCGGGGAAAAGCAGTAATGGAGTTAGGAAATTTAGGACCTATGCCGGTTGTCTTATATGCTGGAGTGACAAGAATTTGCGCTCTTACTTTTGAGACCATTTCTAGTCCTGTCGAAGTTCCTTATTTAAAACAAAAAGACCACGCTTACGCTAAACCAAAATCTCCCCGAGCGAGCAAACTAAATAAAGAATTAAAATAGCAAGATGGAAAAGCGCCATCCAGAATATCAATATCTGGATTTATTACAAGAGCTAATAGATAAAGGAGTTGAACAAGTTGACGCTGGAATAGGCATCAAAACCTATAGCTTGTTTGGCAGGCAATTTCGTTTTGATTTATCCGAAGGATTTCCATTATTGACTACGAAAAAAGTTTATTGGAAAGGTTTGCTTTACGAACTTTATTGGTTCATCAGCGGGCATAAAAATATTAAATATCTCGTTGATAACAACGTCCATATCTGGGATGATTATCCCTACCGAATTTACCGTGAAAAAATAACTGCGGGGCTGGAGCCCGAAATGACTAAAGAAGAGTTTATAGAAAAAATAGCAAAAGACCCGGA